>Ga0187861_10000353_pt1 | contig 54767 bp, 70 predicted proteins | sample June2016WEW_10_1_3_FD_132986 | JGI IMG/M metagenome (GOLD analysis project Ga0187861, IMG submission 132986) | Peatland microbial communities from SPRUCE experiment site at the Marcell Experimental Forest, Minnesota, USA - June2016WEW_10_100 | ecosystem: Environmental > Terrestrial > Soil >...
CGAGTCAGCCTGCCAACTGGCAAACTGTAGCCAGACGCATTCAGTCGCAGTTCGTCAGATAACCGAATTCAAATCAGGAAGATACCAGGAGAAAAACGCACCCAGCCAAGAGGAAGATCCGCCGGAAGAACCGGAGACGCAAAAAGGGGCCCTGATAGTACCAACCGGTGTCAGAAGACGCCTACATCCTTTGCTCCTCCCCGCCTGGAATATGTGCCACCAAGTGCGGTATAACACGCCGTCGTGCAGTCATATAGCGTGCTTCCCCGCACATTCCTGGTACTAGTACTTTTTCTGTTTTATTCTTGTTTACTTTAAGGCTCGGAACTCCTAGTATTACGGCGGCGGCTGGTCCAAATACCTCGGGATGGAGCGCGGGGCTCTCTGGAGTACCCGGGGAATGCCATCCGCCTTCGACGAATCATGCGAGAGGCGCACAAACTATCCGTACTGATTGTCGATGATCATCTGCTCCTCCGTCAGGGTGTGAAGCAGATACTGAGCCAGGAGTACCGCGACCTCGCCTTTGGCGAGGCGAGGACGTCCGAAGGCGCCTTGGCTCAAATCGAGGCACAGCCCTGGCGTCTCGTGATTCTCGATATCGGTCTTCCCGACAAGGACGGCTTCTTCGTCCTGCAGGAAATCCGCGCCCGCCGTCCCGAGGCCGCTGTGCTCATGCTGAGCATGCACGCGGATTCACTCTACGCCGCCCGTTCCTTGCGACTCGGCGCCGCGGGTTATGTCTCCAAGAGCTCCGGCCGTTCCACTCTGCTGAAGGCTATCAAGAGTGCCCTCGAGGGCAAGCAGTATTTCAATGAGTCGATTCGCCGGGGAGTTGACCACCCCGCCAGGTCCACTGCCCTCCACGCGAATCTCTCGGCCCAGGAATGCAAGGTCCTGCTGGCGGTTGCGGCAGGCGCGCGTACCGGCGAGATCGCCGCCGAATTGAACCTGAGCGCTAAGACAGTCAGCACCTACAAGCGCCGGGTACTCAATAAGCTGGGCCTCACATCCACATCCGACCTCGTTCGCTACGTCATCGACCACAAGCTCTCTTGATGGTCTTGGCCGACCTCAGTACCATTCGTGTCAGAAAGCGCCTACATCCTTCGATTCGGTGCCCGCCCCAATGTTTATGACAAAGTGCGGTGTATCACGATGTCATGCAAAGACGTGCTCACCCCCATCGCCGGGAGAAGCACCCACGCCGCCTGGTATCGGGATTGGCGCTTGGTTAGTCCGGACGGAAGCACCATGGACGTTGCCGATAACCGGCATCCCTACAGCAGTTTCGGACCACCCGGAGTTTTGTCGACTCCCCGGACGAATTGGTGACACTCTGTCAGCCTAAAAGCCGTCCTCTCTTCGCCTCTGACTGCTTGTGTGGCAACTCAGTTACGCCACGCGCTGGCAGCACCGTAGCGAGGTGCCGCGGATTAGTACTATGGCTGCTGAATTCTTCGGCCACGATACGAAAAATGGCTTGCATCTGTATTCGAAACGTATATAATAAACCCCTAATTCAAATTTGGAATGAATGGGCCCTTTGATCCTTTTCAGGCTCAAGGGGCAGATGATCTTCAATAGACAATGGGACCCACAACGGCGGAGCCTTGCCCGGCGCCCTCCATGCATTGGTACGCTTTGACCGTCAGGCCGCAGCATGAAAAGGCTGTGGCTGACCAGCTTCGGGCCAAAGCGCTGGAAGGTTATCTCCCCCTCTATCGCGCGCGGCGCCGATGGTCGGATCGCACGAAGACCGTCGAGTTCCCGCTGTTCTCCCGCTATGTTTTTTGCCGGTTCAGTTTCGAACAAAGGCTCCGCGTGTTGCAGACCCCCAGTGTCACCTCCATCGTCGGCTTCAGTGGCAGACCCTGTCCCGTTGGCGACCAGGAGATTGCGTCCATCCGCACGATGGTGGCCTCCGGGCTCCCTATGTCGCCTTGGCCTTTCGTGCGCGTGGGGCAGCGTGTCCGCGTTTGCCGGGGCGCCCTGGAGGGCGTAGAGGGAATTCTCTCCCGGGAAAAGTCCGGTTACCGGGTGGTCGTCAACGTGGAGCTGCTCAACCGCGCCGTCGCCGTCGAAATCGACCGGGAATTGGTGTGCGCTGTCTCCGGTTCGGCCACCGCGCCCTCGGCCCAGTTGTACCTCCAAAAATAAGAACGGCTCGCCGGCCGTTGTCCACCGCAAGGAGCCTTATGCCATCGCTCCATCGGAGAAATCGCCTCGTGATCTTTCGGGTCACGCCAGAAGAATACTCGAGTCTGATGTCCGCCTGCGTCGCTGCCGGCAGCCGCAGCCTGTCCGATTTCACACGGTCGGAGCTGCTCGCCATGCGCCAGGCCGATGCCCTGGGCTCGATCGTCGAGCGGAGGTTTGTCGAGATCGACCAAAAGCTCAGCGACCTGCACGCCCTGATCGAGCGCGTGTCGGAACGCATAACCGCACTGGACGGAGACCACCATGACGCAGTTTGCCAATAAGCCAGCTCTGACCGTCTTCTCTCTTCTCCTCTTCTCTGCCGCCTCGTTCGCCCAACCTCCTATTGCTGGCTCGACTCCGGCCTCCGCTCCCAACTATGTGCTGGGCCCGGGCGATCAACTCTCCCTGGCCGTCGAAAACCTGCCCGACGACTTTGCCAATAAGATCTTCCGTATCGATTTGGGCGGCGACATCAACTTGCCCCTCGCCGGCCGAATCCACGCCGCGGGCTTGAGCATCCCTCAGTTCGAAGGTCAAATCCAACGGCGCCTCGCCCGATTTGTCAAGGACCCTCAGGTCGTCGTCACCATTGCGGAGTTTAACAGCCAGCCGATTTCCATTCTCGGAGCCGTCAACAATGCGGGTGTCAAGCAGATTGTGGGCCGTAAGACGCTCTTTGAGGTGCTGTCGCTTGCCGGGGGCCTTCGTCCCGATGCCGGCAGCGTCATCCGAATCACTCGCAGCCTCGATCGCGGCCCCATCCCGCTGCCGGACGCCAAGACCGACCCCACCGGCCAATTCAGCGTGGCTTCCGTCAATGTCAAAGCGGTTCTCAACGCCACCGATCCTGCCCAAAACATCGTCGTATTCCCCGGCGATATCATCTCGGTATCCAAAGGCGATGTAATCTACGCGGTCGGTTCCGTGACCAAGCCCGGGGGCTTCCCCCTCAATCAGGATGTGACTCTCTCGGCTTTGCAGGTGCTTTCCCTGGCCGGAGGGTTGACCCAGACCGCGGCTCTCGAAAAAGCAAAGGTCCTACGTTCCGTGCCTGGTTCCTCCCAACCCACGGAAATTGCCGTGAACCTGAAGCGCATCATGGCGGGCAAAGCGCCCGACATGCCGCTTCAGCCGAATGATATCCTGTTCGTGCCCAACAGCGCCGCAAGAACCTTCTCTTATAAGGCCATCGACGTTCTGGCCCTGGCGGCCGTATACGGACGCATCTAGTGATGCCATGGAATACTTAAATCCACCTCACGAACCACCTAAGGCCACGGCCCTGACACGCGCGCCGGAAACCGTATCGGCGGGTTACCCGGCCGCCGTCGAACGGGAAGACGAATCGGATTCGGCGATCATGGAGTATCTGCGGATGCTCCGGCGCCACAAAGTTGCGTTGACCGTCTTTGCTTTGGTGGGCCTCGGGCTGGGCATTGCGGTAACCGCGGTCCAAACACCGGTGTTTCGAGCCGCCACGTCGCTGGAAGTTCTGAACCTCAACGAGGACTTCATGAACATGAAGCAGTCGAGTCCGGTGACCGACGTCGACAATTCCTACGACACCTCCGAGGTGCAGACGCAGGTCAAACTCCTGCAGAACGCGGAGCTCCTTACGCGGGTGGTCGCGAAGCTCGATCCCAACTATAAAGCCAGCCAGCAGAGGCCCCAGCCCGTGCCGCCCTTGACCGGCTGGCGCGCGTGGCTGAAGATCGCGCCGCCCGTGAACCTGTCCCCCCTTCGGGCGCATCTCTTGCAGGCGGCCGGAAGTCTGAAGGTACGCTCCACTCCTCGCACCCGCGTCATCGAGCTGACCATCGACTCAACCGACCCGCGCCTCGCCGCCGATTTTGCCAATACCCTGGACGACGAGTTCATCGAGCAAAATCTGGAAGCCCGGTGGAAGACCACGCAACGGATGGGAGACTGGCTGGGCCGCGAGCTGGGGGATGCGCGCGAAAAGCTGGCGCGCGCCGAGGATGCCCTGCAGACCTACGCCCGCCACTCGGGCCTCATCTTCACCAGTGACGACAGCAACGTGGCCACCGAAAAGCTCCAGCAGATCCAGCAGCAGCTCTCCGCCGTCACCGCCGATCGCATCAACAAGCAATCGCGATACGAGTTGGCGCAGAACGCTCCGCCGGACGCCCTCCCGGACGTGCTCAACGACCAGGGCTACCGCGATACCCAAGCCAAACTCAATGACCTGCACCGCCAGATCGCGGACCTGGGCGCCATCTATAATCCGGATTACGGCAAGCTGAAACAGGCCCAGGCGCAGGCGGCCTCATTGCAGGCCGCCATCGACCGGAATCGCATGAACATCGTCGCCAGGATCAAGAACGACTACACCGACGCGCTGCGCCGCGAGAAGCTGCTGGCCGCGGTCTACGATTCCCAAACGCGCGAAGTCACCGGCCAGGACGAAAAGGCCATCCAATACAACATTCTGAAGCGCGAAGTCGAGAGCAGCCGGCAGCTCTATGACGCCATGCTGCAGCAGATGAAGCAATCTGCCATCGCCACCGCCCTTCGCGCCGGCAACGTGCGCGTCGTCGATCCGGCCAAGCCGCCAACCGTCCCGGCATCTCCGAGTTTGCGGATCGATTGCGCTCTTGGATTGCTCTTGGGACTCTTTGCGGGTGTTGCGGTGGTTTTGATCCGGGAGCGCGCCGACCGGACTCTGCAGCAGCCGGGCGACGCCCAATTTTGGACGGGTCTTCCGGAACTGGGGGTTATCCCGAGCGCGAGCTTCGAGGGCAACCGGACCTTGAAGGGCGTGTATGCCCGCGTCAAGCTGCTCGATGAATCGCCCGATCGAAAGGTCATGGTGGCGGTTGGACGTTCCAAGGGTTCGCCCGAGATCATTACGTGGCAGCGCAGCTCGAGCGGCATGGCGGAGGCGTTTCGCAGCGTTCTGACTTCCATTCTGTTCATTGGGGAAAACGGCAGCAGTCCCAAAATGCTGGTTTTTACCAGCGCGGGGTCGGGAGACGGTAAGACCACGGTGGTCAGCAACCTCGGCATCGCCCTCGCCGAAATCGGGCGCAAGGTCCTGATCGTCGATTCGGACTTGCGCCGTCCCCGCCAGCACATCATATTCGATGTCCCCAACGACGCGGGCCTGAGCACTCTGCTGAAATCCCAGGAATCCAAACCCGACGCCTGGGCCGGCTTCGTGCACGGCACAAAAATCCCAGGCCTTTGGCTCCTCCCCAGCGGACCGGAGACTCAGGCGGCAGCCAACCTGCTGTACTCCCCCCGTCTGACCGAGCTGCTGTCCGGGGCCAAGATGGAGTACGACATGGTGCTGCTCGACACGCCGCCCATGCTGCAAATGACCGATGCCCGCGTGCTCGGCCGGATGACGGATGCGGTGATCCTGGTAGCCAGGGCCGAACAAACCACGCGCGATGCGCTGGTCGCCGCCACCCAGAGGCTTGCGGAAGATCGGATTCGAGTTCTGGGAACTATTTTGAATTACTGGAATCCCAAGCGGTCGCGGAATGGTTACTACGGATACTATCGGGGCAGCTACTACTACTACCGCTACCGGGATGAACATGGAACCGGCGCCGGCACCGCGCAAGAATAGGGCTGCCGCTGGCGGACCTCTGGTCCGATCTTACAAGAGGCCATCAGTCCCTGTCCTGGTCGAGGATGCTCTTCACCGAGGCCAGCAGCGGCGGGATGTCCTGCCGCGCGATATCAACCAGGATCTCAGCGGCAACTTGGCCGTAGGCATGAATCAGGATGTTCCGGACGTCCGTCATGGCGCGCCACGGGATCTCGGCGTGGGCCGAGCGAAACGAATCGTCAAACCTGCGCGCGGCCTCGCCCATTATTTCCAGGTTGCGGCAGACTGCGTCATGCACAACCGGAACGCTCGGCCACATCGATTCAATACCGCCGGTGTAATCCAGAATCCGCTCGCAGCACTCGCGAATGTGGATCAGGTACAGGCGCGGGTCCTTAGCTGGCATGGTGTCACAGTCCTACCGCTTCGGCGAAAACGCGGTCGCGGATGTAGGGATGAATCGAGCGGCTTTCCACCACATCGATCTCGGTCCCTAGCAGATCCCTGAGGTCGCCCAAGAATCCCGCCAGGTCGAAGATCGTGCGCCCGGATTCCAGGTCCACCAGGAAATCGACATCGCTATCCGGACGGTTCTCCCCATGAACAACCGAACCGAACACGCGCACATTGCGGCAGCCGCGCATCTCCGCCAATCGGATAATCTCGGCCTTCTTTTCCAGCCGCAACGTGTCCAGGGTCACCATGATCTTCCCCTTTCCATCTTCCTCCATTGGCCCTTCATATTCCAGCAGGCCGGCAGGCAGGCCGAGTACCACTCGGCCGCAGGCTGCCAGCCTGCCCCACCTAGGACAGGCGATTGTACTCCGGAGGTTCGACTATTATCTCCGCCCCCGCGGTTTCGGGGTGTTCGGAAATGGGATTCGGTTCGTTTGGTATGGCGGCGCGGAGGAGCAGGAAGTTGTGGAGGGCGCGCTGGTAGATGCAATGGAGGCGGGTTTCGTAGCGGTGCATGAGGGCGAGGCCGGAGTGGGTGGCGGGGTCGGTGAAGGCGGCGGCCATGCGATCGATTTCGTCGCCGGGGGGCTGAGCTTTTGCGTGGTTCTCAAGGATGCGGGTTTCGAGGGCCCAGGCGCGGCGCATGCGCCAGTAGGCAGCCGCCATTTCCTCGATGAAACCGAACTCGAGGCCATCGGCGGGCTGGAGGCGGTGGAGGTGCTGGGCGAGGAGGGCATCGAAGGCTGTGCGCGATTCGTTTTCCATGACGATGCAGCGAGCCAAGAGGCCGTGGCGGATGGCGTTTTGGGAAGAGCGGCGTTTTCCTTCGGGGGTAGCCGGTCCACGAGAGCGGGCGCCGTTGGCGCGGGCTGCGAGAGTCAGTCTGAGTGAAGACATGGTTTTGTATACCTTTCCAGAGTTAGGAGGAATTCGGGGACAGACAGCGAATTTCCGGCAAACTACGCCGGAAATTCATGTCTGGCCCCAGTTTGCGGCCCAATTACGGCTCGCACTTCTTGTTGAACATGCGGATCATGTCGGCTTCATACGGGTTGGTGAACCATTCGTCGACGTGGTTTCCGCGCTTGGGATAGGCTATTTCTACTGCCCAGCAGGCGAGGGCGACCGCCAGGACCAGGTCGTCGTGGGCGCCTTCACGCCAGGCGCCGAACTGTTCGTTGCCGGCGGTGGAGACCTTGACTTGCATGGCCATGAGCTCGGTTAGCAACGTAGGGGCGTCCCGCAAGCCCGCGGCGATGCGCAGGCCGCCGCGTTGGAGGAGCACCTGGAGGCCGACGACGAGGTCGCGCTTGGGAACGCGGTGGTTGCCGCGGGAGACGTTCTGGGTATCGCCGCCGGTGATGGTGACGGGCAGGAGAGCGGCCTTGGGTTGTGCGCCGCGAAGCAGGTCCATGACGGCCGCCCCGACGCCGGTGTTGTCCACGGCCAGGTGGACAGGCCCGGTGAGGGCGGGCGAGCGGGTGATCTCCACCACGCGCCGCACGACGTCCGGATACGGCGTCCCGATGGGCACGCGCTCGAGGTGGCGCAGTTGGAGCTGGACCTCCTTGCGGAAGGCCCAGACAGCGTGGTTGAACTCTCGTTGGAGGACGGCGCGCTCGAGCACGGCGATGGCTGTGAAGTCGTGGGATTGTCCCAGGTCGAGGCCGATAAAGAACGATTCGAACATAAGAGGAACCGATAAAACCAATAAAACCAGGGGACTGACGACACAAACTGGCCGTCTGCCCCACAAGGGAGCAGAGGCGGGTAAGTAGGGGAAGGCCGAGTACAACTGACGACACAAACTGGCCGTCTGCCCCACAAGGGAGCAGAGGCGGGTAAGTAGGGGAAGGCCGAGTACAACTCGGCCGCAGGATGCAATCCTGCCCCACTAGAGATGGAGAGGCAGGACCTCAGGGGTGATGGCGGCGTCGAGGAGGTCGCGCTGGAAAACTCCGGAGACCGAATCTTCGAACTCGCAGAGGTATTCCTGGCGGAAGCAGCGCTCACCCATGGTGGCCCGCTCCTCCTCCAGGAAGGCGGGCAGGATGCGAGGGCAGTCGGTGGCGGGGGCCCTGATGCGCACCCACTCGGGTCCGCCGTGGGCCCAGGTTTCGTAGAAGAACCCCTGCTTGCCGAAGGGGGTGCTCATGAGCCAGAGGGACCCGGCGCTGACGGCGAGCATGGGGCGGAGGGACATGTAGAGGTGGTCGGAGACGCGCGCGGCTTCGTCGACGAGGAGCAGGGAGACGGCGGAGAAGCCGCGGTTGGTGGCTTCGGTAGCGGGCAGGCCGACAATGCGCGACTGGTTGGGGAAAGCCAAGGAGATCTGGTTATCGCCGTCCCCCTTGGGCCTGATGCCGAGCTTGCGGGCGAAGGCGGCGGTCTTGCGGAGGAACTCGGCGCTCTGCCGGGCGCTGGGGCTGACGACGAGGGTGAGGCTGGCGGCCCGATGGAAAGCATGGTGGACGGCCTTGGCGGCGGTGACGGTGGATTTCCCCCACTGCCTGGAGCAGTTGAGGACTCCGCGTTTGCACTGAGTGTCAAGCACGCTCGCCTGGAGGGTATCGGCCGGGAACCCCAGGGCCTGCCGAACCCACTCCGCGGCGCCCGAGGAAGCTGGCGGGGGACTAGGCGGCGCGGCGCGTTTCGGTCTGGGTTTCATGTGCCACATTCCCGATTTAAGGGTAGCATGGGGAAACCGGGCCAGTTCCGGATGGGGCAGCTAAACCGTTTAGAATCAGCAAAAGAAATGTGGGATTCTCTGTGACTGAAAAAGGGGTTCATCAGTTTCCCGGCGCAAGGGGGCCGGAGAGCATTTTCTTATCCGTATTCATCGGTGTTCATCCGTGGCCATAATTTCCTATCTATTCCCGATGCACTTTTTTCGTGCTACACTGCCTTCGTGAGCAGGAATGTGACCATCAGGATCTCGGATGACGCGGCTTTGTGGGCTCGGCGGCAGGCGGCGGAGAAGAACACGTCGGTCTCCCGGCTGGTGGGCGAGATGTTGGAACGCCAGTTGCGATTGAGCGATGAGTACTGGCGGGCGTTCGATCATTGGAAATCGAACCGGCCGCTGGCCGGCATGGGCGCGGCTGAACGTCTGAGCCGCCAGGACGTTCATGAGCGCCGGTGACGGTTTCTTTGTGGATTCCAATGTGCTCCTGTACTCGGTGGATCCGGTGGATTCCGCCAGGCGAATACGCGCTACCGAGTGGTTGGAGGCTCTGTGGATGGCTGGGGCCGGCCGCCTGAGCTGGCAGGTGCTGCACGAGTTCTACTGGAACGCGGTGCGGAAGATGCGTCTGGAACCCGCCAAGGCGCGCGAGGTTGTGGAAGATATCAGCCAATGGAAACCCGTGGACACCTCGCTGGGCTTGGTGCAACGAGCCTGGTATTGGGTGGATGCGGCGCAGCTCTGTTACTGGGACGCCCTGATCCTGGCCGGCGCCCAGCGTTCCGGCGCCCGATACCTGCTGTCGGAAGACTTCCAAAGCGCACGGCGCTACGAGGATATCCAGGTTTTGAATCCGTTTGAGCAATCGCCCGCGGAGTTTCTTTAGCCACGGATGAACACGGATAAAGATAACAAAAATAAACACTTGCCTTACTGTCTTCCAGTCCGAAACCGAAATTTTGCCCCAAAGTTTTCCCGTTGTCTTACTTGTCTTATTCTCTTATCCGTGTTTATCCGTGTTCATCCGTGGCTAACCCGCATTTCTCACACACCGAGACCGAGGCTTTCCGCAAAGAGGCGAAAACCAGGGGACTAACGGATGCGTCCACGCGGCGATGTGCCGGGCCCAGAGGGCACCCCGGTGTTTGGCGAGGGGGCGCGCGCCTTGGGACACATTCGTTCAGTCCCCAGGTTTTCGCAGACCATTCGGGTAACGGAGGTGTGACGCCGTGAGAAATGCGGGCTAATAAGGTTTGGCTTTACTCCCCATCCTCGCGGCTGTGGCAAACTAGAGATGGGCACGGCCGGATGGAGGTTTTGCCGTGCGCAGGGAGGAGACAACGGTGACCCCGGTAAAGGAAATACTAGTACAGGAGGTTGCGCGCCTTTCTGAAGAAGACGCCCAGGAGGTCCTGAACCTGGTCAGGACAAAGAATACGGGCGCCGTCACGCCTGACAGGCCCAAACTGACACGTGAGGAGCTGATCAGGCGAGCAGCGGGCCATCCGGGAATCCACCCTCCGGATCCGGATGCGCCGCCATACGAGAAGATCGAACCCATTGAAACTCGGGGCATTCCCGCCTCGCAGATGCTCATCGCAGATCGTCGATAATGCTGTATTATCTCGATTCCAGCGCCTGGGTGAAGCGGTACTTCGACGAGGCTGGCAGCGGCCGGGTGAGACATCTGTTCGCCCAGCATGAAACCTTCGGCTGTTCTCCGCTGGGGCTCATCGAGGTCGGCTCCATAATGGCGCGAAAGCGGACCGCTGGAGAGGTCAAGCCGGGGGAGTTTGAAGGGAAGCGGACTTCGTTGCTGAAGGATTGGCGACGTTTTCTTCGAATGGAAATGACCTCAGCGGTCGTACAGCGCGCCCTCGATGCCAGCGACACATATGGTCTCCGCGGCGCTGACAGCGTGCATTTGGCGTCGGCCTTGATTCTCAAGGAAGAACTGGAGTTGGACGCCCAGGAGTTCACGTTCGTGACGTCGGACGAGGAGTTGAAGGCGGCGGCGGCGCAGGCAGGTTTGCTTGTGGCCGATCCCCAGCAGCAAGAATCCGGTTAGCCACGGATGAACACGGATAAGAAGAACAAAAATAAACACTTCCAGTCCGAAACCCAAAACAAAGTTTTTTTGTTGTCTTCCTGTCTTGTTGTCTTATTGTCTTATTCGTGTTTATCCGTAGCTGAAAGGAATGTGGGAAACTGAAAGGGTGAGGGAAAGGCGGCAACAGGAGACAGGGAGTATGCATATCACGCTCAAGCCGGACCAAGAGGTGGTCATCCAGGCGGCCATTCGGGCCGGCTTGATCCGGTCGATAGACGAGTTCATCGACACGGCGATTGAAGCGCTGCCACGATGCGAAGCTGGATTCGACAAAGAAAAGGCCCGGTTGGCCGGCGCCCGAATCCGCGAGATCCGCAGGGGTGTGAGGCTTGACCTGCAGGGCATGTCGATCCGGGAACTCGCTCACGCCGGGCACAAATACCGATGAAGGCGTTGGTCGCTGTGCTGTGACCACGGGGAAACGGGAATCGCCACGGATGAACACGGATGAACACGGATAAGAAGAACAAAACTAAACACTTCCAAGCCGAAACCGAAATCTTGCCCCAAAGTTTTGCTGTTGTCTGAATGTCTGATTCTCTTATCCGTGTTCATCCGTGTTCATCCGTGGCTAAAAAGCTTATTGGTTTTACTCCCAATCCATGTTTGCCATAGTTGCCAGGACCCGCGATAATGGAGCGAGGAGGTCCCGATGCAGGTAACGATCGAAGTCCCGGAAGACATCGCGCATCAGTTTGCCGGCGATCTTTCCGGACTGTCACGGGCGGCCACGGAGGCGTTGGCCGTGGAGGGTGTCCGCTCCGGTAAGCTCTCGGGCGGACAGGCTCGCCGAATGCTCGGCTACCAGACTCGGATGCAGGTCGATGCTTTCCTCAAGGAGCGTGGAGTCTATTTCCCGATAACGGCTCAAAATGTGGAGAACGACGCCGACCTCAGCCGGACCTTCCGTGAACAATGGCCGTCATCGCAGACACCTCACCGCTGAACTACGTGCTCCTGATTGGCGCGCAGGAGGCTCTGCCGGCTCTCTACCACCGGGTATTGATCACGGAGTCTGTGTTGCAGGAGTTGCAGCATCCCGACTCGCCGAAGATCGTGGCACAGTGGGCGGCGCGGCTCCCTGCCTGGATCGCGGTGGTTCCTGCCAGCACTTTTATCGTCGAGCCTGAGTTGATGGATCTCGATCCGGGAGAACGTTCGGCAATCGCACTGGCCAGCATCCATCAGCCCGGTGTGTTGCTGGTGATGGACGACTGGAAGGGGCGTCGCGAAGCAGAACGCCGCGGGATTCTGACGATCGGGACGCTTGGCGTTTTGCGGGATGCGGCGGCTCAGGGATTGGTGGATCTGCCAACTGCTTTTGCCGGTTTGCGCCAGACCAGCTTCCGGGCCCCAGGGGATGTGATGACCGCGCTGCTGACAGCCGACGCAAGACGTGCCTCCCGCCAAGATTAGAGGGCAAGAACCCGTTAGCCACGGATGAACACGGATGAACACGGCTAAGAGAAGAAAGAGCGCCAAGGGGACTGGCTCGAATTTCGCCGCCTTTGCGAAACTTCGTGCCTGTCCCGGGTTTGCCCCCACGGGTGGTGACCGGGAAGAATTGCGAAACGAAGCCAATTTTGAATAAACCTCTTATAATCAATCGCTCAGACGCTCGGCAGCGGCGTTTCGCGCGCGGCCGGAGTTCATTCGATCCCGAGATGGGACTTCAGGACGGGATCGTAATCTTCGGGGGCGGCGCGGTTACCGCGAGCCTGGGTTTGAGAGATCCGGCCGGCCTCCAGCGCGAAGGCCAACTGGACGCTGTGTTTGCCGGTCAGGATGTCGCCGTGGAGAACAAGTCCATTGGCGTCGGAAACGCCCTCGCTGGCGCGGGGCATGGTAAGTTTTCGGTCGTCACGTTTCGTGAAATAGCCATGAATTGGCATTGCATCACCTCAACTTCAGGGTAGCAGGGCCGACTTTGGGAAACGGTGAGTGCAGGGCGTATCTCTTTTGTTTTCAATGAAAAATGGTAGTGAATTAGATGTGAATGGAAAAGGTCTGCTCCGTCATCCGGCCGAGCACGCGGGCATCGGTCATTGGCAGCATGGGCGGCGTATCGAGCAGCACCATGTCGTACTCCGTCTCAGCCCATGGCGGCAGATGCTACTACCGCTACCGGGCCGGTGAAAATGGAACCGCAGCCGGTTGCTTGGAATCCGAAGATCTGAACCAACAAAGATGACCGACCCCTACCGCAACTTCCTGTGCGCCTGCATTCGGGGCGATCGCGTCGAAGTCCGGACCTCCATTCGCCATGACGCCTGGAGCTGGGAGAGCCTCTTCCAAACGGCATCGGACGAAGCCCTCCTGCCCCTCCTGTACAGCCAGTTCAAGTCCCTGGACCTCCTCGACCTGCTCCCCTCGGAGATCGCCAATTTCCTCCTGGCGGTGGAAACCGCCAATCGCGAACGAAACCAGGCGATTGTCGACGAGCTGAAAGCTGCCGTAACCCTGCTGAACGGAATCGGAATCCAGCCCGTTCTGTTGAAAGGCCTGGCCTATCTGAAAACCGGCATCTATGAGGACCCCGCACACCGCTTCCTCATGGATATTGATCTGCTGGTACCGGAAGAACAACGACAGGCCGCGGTCGTTGCCCTGATTCAAAATGGATGGGTCGCGGACAATCTTGACCCGTTTGGCAATTTCCGGCACCATAGCCCGCCTCTCCGCCGCCCGTCCGCGGTTTGGATAGAGATCCACCACGGTCTTGGGGCAGGCGCCTGTGAACGCGTATTACCTGCCCGCGAGGTGATCGAGAGGTCGGGCGCAGTCGATCTGGATGGACTGCGCGTCCGGGTGCCGGCCAAGGAAGATCTGCTGGCCCATCTGGTCATGCACTCCCAGCACCCCTTCCACCAGCGGATTTGGACGCCGATCCGAGCGATGGTCGATCTGCTCCTCTTGGACCGCCGTTTCGGACCGGACCTCCACTGGGAGCCGGTCGCCAACAGATTTTCAGCGGCAGGTAAGTATGGCCTCTTTGCGCTTCATCTCTTGCAGGTCGAGGATGCTCTCCACCTAGCCCTCCCGGTTCGCATCGGGTTAAATCCGTTTCTGCGGTTCTGCTGGTATCGCAGAAAGATGCTTCAGCGCCACCCGACGGTCCGGTACTTCGACCCGTTCTATATGCTCCCCATGGCGCTGGCCCAGCGATTGCGAAAGCTTCGCAAAGTCCTGGCAACCAGGAATGGCGCTCGGTATGTGCTTTCCCGACTTCTTGCGCCGGGAATCTACATGCGGATCTGGACTGATCTTGTGGAAGGCCGCGGCCGCTAGCAAAACTAGTCCCCTGTCCACCACAATATCCGACAGTCTTGGGCGGTACTTGTGGCGCAAACGCTCGTATCCGCCGCGTCGACACCCGTGTCGACGCTCGGCAGCCATTGCCAATTCCTACGCGGGACACCGCACTAATCTAGCTTGTGCGGCAAACATTTTGCCCGCGGGGCAGGGCGACGCGCGGCATGGCGTCCTGCGGGCGCTAGGTTACCACGGCTACTACGGCAAATATTAACAAATATTACCGCTCGAGGCAGGAATACTCGTCAATGCTACCCCGGTTCTAAGGCGGGTCGTGTCGCTCTAGTCGCCTCAACGGTCGCAACACTCAAGCGCCAAATATATAAGAGAAGCTTTATGACCGCAGCGCCTGTTATGACTTACCGCACACCACCGCTGCGGACGTCGTTCGGTTGGGCGCTTGCCGGAAACGGAGTGTCTGCAGCGTGCCAGTGGGGGCTGCTCGTTGTTGTCGCCCGGCTCGGTTCCCTCGAAATGCTGGGGCAGATGGCCCTCGCTGTTGCGATTGTTTCACCGGTGAGCACGTTTACGAATCTTTCCCTGCGCGCCATTTTAATCACGGACTGGAAGGGAGAATTCACATACGACGAGTATGTCGGCCAGCGACTACTAAGTACCTTGGTATCGCTGTTAGTGATAGTCGGCACGGTCAGTATCTTATGGGCCAATGGCAGAACACCGATAGTGGCGGTGACCCTGGCAATTGCGGTAGGCAGGGGAATTGACTCCGTCGCGGATGTGTACCAAGGAATGCTTCAAAAGTACGAAGCCATGAACAGAATGGCGATGTCCTTAATATTCAGAGGTGTCCTGTCATTGATCGTGCCAGCGGTAGTGCTCCCGATCTCGAACAATTTGGCACTGTCGATGGCGATACTTGCGGCGACCTCTGGAGTCGTCTTGGGTATTTACGATGTACCCTCGGCACGTCTGGTTCTAGGACGTGTCTCCGGGCAGTCCTCACGGGCGGATAGCGCGACGTCTCGAGTAGGACTGTCATTTCGGCTGCGCGCGATGCGAGACCTGACTTCCGTCGGACTCCCGCTCGGTGTAACGGCTATGTTGATCTCGCTGAACACGGGCATACCACGATACTTTCTTGAGCGTCACGGTGGATACAGCGATGTGGGAGTGTTTGCGGCTCTAGTCGGCTTGGCTAACGCGGGTACCGTAGCGCTCGCCGCGGCCTCGCAAACGGTGATTCCACGGCTGTCTAGGGCCTATGGCAAACGTGACCTGCAGGGGTTCGTTCGGTTGCTCTTCATATGTACGGCGGCAGCGGTTTTCATGGGCATTAGTGGGGTTCTGGTGGCGCTATCTGCCGGCCGTCTCTTGTTGGGTATTGTCTTTGGTCACCAATATATACCGTATTCAGGTGTATTTCTTATTGTGATGGCGGGAGCCGGGACCACCTATATAACATGGTTTCTAGGTTGCGGTGCTACCGCCGCCCGGTACTTTAGGATTCAGCCGTGGCTGACTGGTGGCACTGTGGTTGTGACAATGGCGCTGTGCAGTCGGCTGGTGCCAAGGTCTGGAATTACGGGTGCGGCATGGGCTGTGGCGATGTCGGGAGCAGTGCAGATGATTGGTTACGGACTGTGTGATGTCCATGCGGTCCGCAGACTGAGGCGGCGAATCGTGCCACTTTCGGGAAGGGACGATTGAGCCGGTGAGTGGTCGACGGCGGAGGTGCCTGCAGGTAATACGCGACGAGGTTGCTCGCATAACGCGCGTCCGGAGCTTAAGGTGTATTCTAATGTTTTTGGCCAGAGGCGGATTAATAGGTCCGGCCGTATGCAGGAGGATACCGATCGAGCGTGAGTTTCGTGTCACTGTGCCAGGGGGTGGGTCGTACATGTACTCCGCGATGGCCGACGATGGAATGGGGCGGGGTCTCCATTGGGGGGGATGGAATGGTTGTGACGCTGAGACTTTGGGGGTGTTCCTCCAACTGGCGAGGAGAGCCGACGTTGTGATAGACGTGGGTGCCTATACTGGCGTCTACAGCCTAACGGCTTGTGCTGTGAATCCGGTCTGCAAGGTCATGAGCTTCGAACCTACGCCAAGTACATACTGTCGGTGTGTCAAGAATGTGGATCTTAATGGTTGGGCAGGCCGGTGCCATGTTCGGCGTGAGGCAGTATGCGATTGTGTCGGTCGCACGGCGTTTCACGTCCCGGACTACACCCTGCCGCCGTCGGCAAGTCTCAACCCTAAGGGTTTTCGGGGATTGACAGGCACCGTGATCGAGGTCGAAACAACGACGATCGACAATGCGGTTGGCGTCGATGATCGGGTGGATCTGGTGAAGATCGATGTGGAGGGCTTCGAGGATAAGGTCCTTCTCGGTATGAACGGTGTGCTCCGGACGTCGAAGCCGGATCTTGTTATTGAGTGCAACGTCGATGGGCCATACAAAGCGGTCCAGGCAATATTGGCCTCCCATTCATACCTGTTTTACCACCTCCGTAAGGGAGGCCCAGAACTGGTGGAGACAATCCGGCCCGACCCACGGGAGAAAGATCGCAACTTCCTCTGCACGGTCCGGGGCCTCCCGCGCTGACCGGGACATACCGTGCCCAGAATTCTTCAAGTGGTCGGGGGGATGGACCGGGCAGGCGTGGAGACTTGGCTTCTCTCAATCCTACGGCAGTTGAACCGGGACAGGTTTCAGATGGACTTTCTGGTCCATCGCCGCAACGGTGCCTATGAGTCGGACGTTGAAGCGCTCGGCGCAAGAATAGTTCCGTGTTTTCACCCTAAACAACCGTGGTTGTACGCCAGACATTTCAACCGAGCAGTTCGAGAGTACGGACCGTACGATATTATTCACAGCCATCTCAATTACTTCAACGGCCCAATCATGTTGCTGGCGCACCATGCAGGAATTCCAAGGCGAATCGCTCACTGCCACCTGGACGTCTCACCCATCTGGAGGGAGGCAAAGTTACTGCGAAGAGCCTACATGTCTATGTCTGGCATCTGGATCGGAAGGCATTCAACGCACTGCCTGGCGACAAGCAGAGTCGCCGGGGAGTCCATGTATGGTTCCATTCCGGCTGTGAGATCGCGATGGGAAGTGGCACCATGCGGTATAGATTTCGCCCCATTCAGACAGTCGGTAAACCGAGCGCAAATCCGCGACGGGCTCGGTATTGAAGTAGACACGCTAATTGTTGGACACGTTGGGCGCTTCGACGTGCAGAAGAACCATGCGTTCCTCATTGAAATTGCGCGCGAAACGGTCATCCGGAAGAAAAACACTCGATTCCTTCTCGTCGGAGACGGCCCTTTGCGATCGGAGGTCCGGGATAGGATCGATGCTGCCGGTCTGAGCGGACATTTTCAATTAGTCGGGAGCCGGCCGGATGTGGCCAGTCTGATGCTGGGTGCCATGGATGTCTTTCTGTTTCCGTCACGGTACGAAGGCCTTGGGCTTGCGCTTGTTGAGGCACAAGCGGCCGGCCTGCCTTGCATCGTTTCCGATGTCGTACCCCCAGAGGCGACGGTCGTGCCAGCTTTAGTTCAACGTTTGCCCTTATCGGTTCCTCCCTCGGCATGGGCGGCCGCTGTCTTGGGTCATGGTCGTACAAGATGTGACCAAAGGGCATCGCTGGAAGTAGTTGAGCGAAGTCCCTTTAACATTAAGAGCAGTGCAGCGGCTCTTGAGGGTATTTACCTTGCCTGACTTGCAGACGCGTCTCGACCCGAAAGTCTTTCACGCGCGAACGGTTTGGTCAGGCGAACGGAACAACCCGCTAGGCTCACGGCTGGCCTTTTCCGGACTGTGCTTCTACATAGGCTCGCACGTACTCGGAGTACCGCTCGCCGCATTAGGGACCTCCTGGGCGATCTGGCCGACTCTCTCAGATGTCGCACTTGCGTACTTTTTGTTGGCGGTTCTAATCCAAAGGAAGACCTGCAATTCCAGTGTTCCGACTCCGGCGCAAATCACAGTCTTCCGCGGTATGGCTTACCTGTTCGCGGGCTGTGTTGTATCATTTCTCGTTCTCGTGCGGTGGTACCCAGTACTAATGTCCGACAAGATGGTGCAAGCCGGGCATCAAGCAGGCGCGAGCGTTTGGGGAGAGTTCCAGATCTACCGAAGTGCCCAATGTCTTCTGCTGTTCTGGCTAGCGTCTAGAGTTCCGCTATCATCGAGAAGGCGCCTTATTCTTGGCTTAGTCGCAACCGCTACACTGGCTCTGATAGGCACTGGGATCTTTTTGGACTTCGTGGGACTGGTCCGTCCCAAAGTGTTTTACCCGTCTCATCTGCCAAAGGACGGGTCAGCGGGACCATGGCTTGGGTATTGTGGTTCATCTGGCGGCTACGGGATGGGCTCGATAGGCTATAATCACGGGCACAGTTCGTTGCTTCTTTTCCTGCTCACAGCTCTCGTACTGAGCGTCGTTCCGCGGCGTCACTGGATCATAGCAAGCTTAGTCCCCTTCTGGGGCCTATGCACGGTCGGTCTGACAGGATGCCGTGCAGTGTTTGTCGCGGCAGTCTTGTGGATTCTGTCGCAGGTGAGAGGAACACGGTCTTATCTGATGGTCTCGCTTCCTGCGATGGCCCTAATGCTGTTCTTATTGTTGAGCACATTCAGTGATCCCATACGCACGTTCCAGGCTGCGTGGGACCGTCAGTCCACCCTGACCACGTCCCTTGCGGAAGACGGGTTTGACGGCCGAACCGAGAATTGGCAGATTTACCTTGACTTTCTCCAGGAAGTTCCAGAGCGGTGGGTTGTGGGTGCCGGCTTTGGCTCCTACATTGAAGCCGGGACTGGAGCGCACAACCTCTATCTGACGATCATCGCTGACCTTGGATTGTTCGGGTTGGCCGCTTTCGCCCTTGGGATTTCTAAACTTCTCCACCTCTTGCGTAAGGTCGAGCCGCAGCCAATGCCGCTCTTTTGGGTCACCGGATGTCTGCTGCTGAGCGGATTTGCGCAAGAGACGTTCTACCCAGTTCCGGCGTTCGGCCACTTTCTGGGACTCTACGTGTGCACGATTGCTATTGTCTTGAGTCAACAAGTGCGGCATCATTCATTTCAGCGTTCGACGCAGGCGATGCCGCATTCAGAAGTGATCGCCTCTCGAGAAGCGGGCTTATTCATTCACTAGCGTTACGGTGGCATCACGACGATGACGGTTAGTGGGAGTTGTACCGGGGAAAAAGTTGCTTTCGTTCTTTGGGCGGCTCTCCTGGCGGGCCTAGCTGTAGGCGCCGTCTTCAGCGTCTACCTTGCCTCCGTGCCAGAAGAGGCTCTCGTCAAACAAGTTGACGAGCTCGGCTTCGAGCGGTTCGCAAGCCGAGTCAACGCCTATACGGTGGCAATGCTGAGGCGCCGCCTTCGGTTTTCGGCATTCGCATTGGGGTCGATGTTCGTCGTTTGCGGTTGGTCCCGCAAGATTGTCAAGAAGGCGTTGGCAACCGGTTTTTCCGGTGGCCGCGCGGCTAGACATGAGTTCGTCCGGGAGTTGAAAGACCGGATTGTCAAGGAGGATCGCTTAGCGCTCGGAGCGCTTATCGTAGTGTGCCTTGTTGGCGCGCTGGTACGCATTTCCTTTATGGGACAGGCTGTGCGGTACGATGAGGCGTACACGTTTCTTCGGTATGCGACAAGACCATGGTACTTTGGTGTCAGCGTTTATAACGCACCGAATAATCACCTACTGTACACGATCGTCCTGCATATTCTCAATGCTTTTTGCGGCGGCTCGGTCTACGTTATCCGGGGTTTTGCCTTCGTTGCTGGCGTGATGACGATCCCAGCCACTTATGTAGCGGTCAGACGGTTCTTGGATGCCGGTCCTTCACTGCTTGTGAGCGCCGCCGTCGCAGGTTCGTCGTTTCTTATAGAGTATTCAACAGATGGGCGGGGGTACAGCTTTGTTGTCCTTTGTTTTTTATGCCTGCTGGCTCTGGGCGGCCACGCTGTTATTAGCAACAACAACTTCAGTTGGGCACTGTTTTGTGTAACGGCGGTACTTGGTTTCTATACCGTGCCGACGATGTTGTTTCCTTACGCCGCTGTCGCAACCTGGTTGATGTTTTCGGGCGTCGAACTCAGTGGGCGTGAGCTGACCAGACGGAGTCGCGTAATCTTGTGTTGCACCGGCGTCGTTGGACTCTTGGTGGGGGTGCTTTACCTGCCTGTAATGGTTGTCTCTGGTCCCAATGCATTGTTCGCGAACCGATTTGTTAGCGCCGTGCCTTGGGCGGACGTGTTGAGGATGTTGCCCGGAAGCCTAAGAGACTCATGGACCCTGTGGAATCGCGATATTCCTATGCCCGTCGAGATTGTCATTGTTGGCGGCATTGTCGCACTTGGGTTCTCGCCGGCGCCCTCGAAGCACGCGGTTCTGAAACTTCTGTTTTCCTGTTTGCTGGCTTGCTGTGGGGTCATGCTCATTAGACCCACAGTACCGCCTCCGAGGGTGTGGACTTTTGCAGTGCCGTTATACTATTTGGCAGCATTCGCGGTCTTCAATAGCAGAAGGAATGGGAAGCCCCTCCTTCCGTTGTCACTGTTCTGCGCCTCGGCTGTTTGTCTCTCGCTGGTCATGGGCGGTGCGGTCGTGCTGACCAGGAGCATCCTTAGGTCGCCAGAGACTGGCACCTTGCGGGATGCGGAAAAAATCGCCCTTTTCTTTCAGGGACGCCTAGGGCCCTGTGATACGGTATACGCAACGGTACCAAGCGACTTACCATTGGAATACTACTTTTGGAGGCACGGTCTGCCGCAGACTGCAGTAAACGGGACGAGTTCATGCCCCGGTTCTGCGTTTGTCGTGCTGAACCGGACGGATGGCCAGACCGTTGAGGGCGTGTGCCCGCAGGGATCTCCGTGCTCCAAAAGGCTGGGTGAGTGGACTCCGATTCAGGAGTATGAAAGCGCCAGCATCCTGCTGGCGAAGCGGTTTCAGTAGTTCATGTCAAGTCTGAAAGGGAATCGGCTAGCCTAGTCCGGCCCGATCGAAGTACGCTCGACACGTATTTCGAGCAGTGGTGTAGCGGGGCCACGGCAGCGGCGCCGTAAAGCCCAGCGATGAGTGTGTTGGTTACTGTCGGAATATCGTTTCGCAATAACGAGAACGCTATTGCCAATGCGGTGAGATCGGTTTTTGCTCAGACAGTGAAGGACTGGGAACTTCTGCTAGTAGACGATGGGAGTTCGGACCGATCAGTCGAGATAGTAAGGCGGGTGCAAGACTGCCGCGTTCGCATTTTCAGCGACGGTGTGCACAGGGGACTCCCGCACCGTCTCAATGAACTCGCGGCAGTTGCGCGGGGGGTGCTGTTCGCACGCATGGATTCGGATGACGTTATGCATCCAGAGCGTCTGGCCAGGCAAATTCGTTTTCTTGACTCGCATCAATCTGTTGATTGCGTCGGCACCGGAGCCTATGTAATGGAACCCGGTGACGAAGTCATTGGCAGGCTCGACGCTGGAAGCATCGAGTGCTGCTTGAAACATCCTCTGTGCTCGGTGCCATTCATCCATCCTACCGTCACCGGGCGTACACAGTGGTTTCGAGACAACCCGTATGACGAAGAGTTTCTGCGTGGCCAGGACTTCGAACTGTGGTGGCGAACGGCAGCAGCTTCTCACTTCGCGGTTATATCGGATCCACTGCTCTTCTATTGTTTCACCGGCGGCACGGATCCTTGGAGGTATATCGAAGGGAGAAAATACGAACGCCGCGCCCTTTTGCGGCACGGGGTGTCGATGGTCGGCGGATTGCGAACCGGTGTCTTGTTGACTCGATCTTACCTCAAGAGTGGTGTAGACGCATTGGCGTCTAGCCTTGGTGTCAACCGATATCTCGCGCGCAGAAAGTACGTCGCCCTTTCCGGAGCCGAGAAAACGGATGCGCGTGAGACCCTTCGAAACGTGCTTCTCGTACCTATACCAGGTCTGGACCGACCGGGTCAACCGGAATCCCATATGGAACCGGGGCGTTGTCCGGGTTGTTAGCGTGCAACATCAGTATGCGAGCTTAACGACAATGTGCGGCATAGCAGGATTCCTGGACACCCGGAAAAACGATTGTGCGGAGGGACTGGAACGCTGCCTCCTCCACATGACAGACACTCTTCGCCACCGAGGGCCCGACGATTGGGGAGCGTGGGTTGACCCCGATGCCGGTATCGCACTCGGGCACCGACGCTTAGCGATCGTGGATTTGTCGGCTTCTGGCCGTCAGCCGATGCATTCGTTTTGCGGACGCTATGCGATCACGTTCAACGGAGAGGTGTACAACCATTCGCAGTTGCGGCAAGAATTGCGCTTTGACAACATTCGGTTCCGCGGTCACTCCGATACCGAGGTGATGCTTGCGGCGATTGGGAAATGGGGCCTTCCGGGAGCACTGAGCCGCTTCAACGGAATGTTTGCGTTCGCGCTGTGGGACAAAGCACAGCGAACGCTCTATCTTGTGCGAGACCGCCTTGGCAAGAAGCCGTTGTACTACGGCTGGGCCCACGGCGTGTTCTTGTTCGCTTCCGAGCTCAAGGCATTGCGTGCACACCCCATGTTCCCCGGCACGCTCAGTCGCGAGGCGATCGCGTTGTATTTCACGCTGAACTATGTGCCTGCGCCCTATTCGGTATACCGTGGTTTCTTTAAGCTCCCTGCAGCGGCATGGATAGCGGTGAAGGCCTGTGAGCCGCAGGGTGACGTGAGGCCGACGAAATATTGGGACGCTGCGCAATTGCTACGGCAGAAAGATGCCACTTACTTCAACGGTTCAGAAACGGAAGCCACAGAACACCTCCATTCCCTCCTGCGGGACGCGGTTAAGCTGCGCATGACAGCCGATGTGCATGTGGGCGCACTGCTGTCCGGTGGAACCGACTCAAGCACAGTTGTCGCCCTCATGCAGGCCCAGAGTAGTAAGGCGATTAGGACCTTCACGATCGGGTTTGCAACTGCCAACTATAACGAGGCCGGGCAGGCAGGAAAGGTAGCGCGCCATCTCGGCACGGATCACAGTGAGCTGTACGTAGAACCCCAAGATGCGCTAAACGTGATTCCCCGCCTGCCGATGCTGTACGACGAGCCGTTCGCGGACTCTTCACAGATACCCACTGCTATCTTGTGCCAGCTTGTAAGACGTCACGTGACGGTCGCACTGACGGGCGATGGTGGCGACGAGTCGTTTGGCGGTTATAATCGGCACATATGGGGACCGCTGATCCCGCCCATGTTTCATTCGCTGCCGCGGTTCCTGAGGCGGGGAGGAGCAAAGTTGCTGACTTTTTCAAAACCCTTGTTGACTGCTGCGCTGTCTTTCAGTTCATTTGGTGGGTTGTCGCGACTGCAAGGGCACGTCTCATCGCAGTCTGTCGATCGGCTTGCACGTCTAATCCAACTAGACGAGGCCGTATCCATTTACTTGCTCTTCGTGTCTAACTGGGCCGACAACAACCCGGTAGAAGGTGTGCCCTGCGAAACGTTGGCCAGTCTCTGGAGGTGCAACTGTGATGGACTCCGTAGCCTTCGCGAGAAGTTGATGTATCTTGATACTAGCGTTTACTTACCAGACGATCTATTAGTTAAGATCGACCGCGCCAGCATGGGGGTCGGCCTGGAGGTTCGCGCCCCACTTCTGGACTATCGTGTCGTGGAATTTGCATGGTCGCTGCCCTCTTTTATGAAGATACGGCGCGGTCGCGGCAAGCGGTTGCTTAGGCAAATACTGGAAACATATATCCCCAAGGTCTTAGCGGAGTATCCCAAGAAAGGATTCTCCGTTCCCATGGTTACGTGGCTGCGGGGGCCTCTCCGAGAGTGGGCGAACAGTATCTTGGACTTGCGATCCTTGCGGCAGGAAGGTTTCTTGAATGTGCCACTCATACGGGACACTTGGGAGCAGTTTCTCCGGGGGCGTGGTGATCTGGCCGCCCCTCTGTGGGGTGTTCTAATGTTTGAGTCATGGCTGCAATCTGCTAAGTCGAGAGGCCGTTACGATGGGTGTGCGGCCATCAAGTAAGGCTATGTAAGACGTTAAGATGGCTAATAGGAATAGGAGACTGCCGCGTGTGAAGTGGCAACGACGGTTTGATAGGTCGTCCTCGACGGAACGGGATGCACTGAACATGCACTCCCAACCGTCTCGATTCGTGAGGGCTGAAATGGACAAGAGTCATAGTGCACTACAAGACGCCGGCCGTTCGTTCGGGGGGCCGCGAAACAGATTCCAGACTGAAGTTCGAGTCCCGAGCTACGGGCGTTGGCCACTCCGCGCGCGAAGTACGCCTGCTGGTCTTGGCGCCCTGCTACTGCTTCTTGCAACGCCGGTACTGTCCGCAGCGCCTGAAGTGGAATATGGCTCTGGTAAACCGACTATACTGGCCACTTTCTCCGGATCTGACACGGGCATAGTCCATTCGGCAGGACTGCAATTGGCGCTCCGGAAACCGGATATCCAGTGCTTCGCTTATGGCCAGCCGCCACGCAAGGTTATGGTCAAGGAAGTGCGGTCGGGCCCAGAATTCAATGCGTGGCAAATCCGATTGGATCGGCCGGTTCGTGGTTTTTGCCTCGGGCCCAGCCCGAACGACCGAGCCATCGAGCAGCCCCTGCCCACGGTGTCCGTGAAGGAGTTCGGCGCGGTGGGCGACGGAATAACGGATGACTATGACGCGATGAAGGCGGCGGCTGCGTACATCTGTGCAAACGGTGGACAGTTGCTCTACCCGCCAGGAAGATATAGGATAGGGCGTTATCGAGTTCTCGGCGGACCTCTCCGGAATGACGTAACAAACATTACATACTCCGGCTGCCGCAACGTAACAGTGTCCGGATATGGTGCCACGATTGACGTAAAAGGCGACTTCGTCCGAACCAATGACTATTCCTCCGCATATTACGGGACATTCGAGAGCTATGAAAGCGAGGTTATCCCCTTCGAAATGATCCACTGCAGCAATTTTCAAATCGAAGGTTTCGAGCTCACGGGTAATGTCGATGCGATGCGGCGCGACCCTGGTATTAATGAATCGTACGCGCACGGCATTGCCACAACGTATTGTTCCCACTATGTGATTAGGGACGTCAACGTTCATCATTTCCAAACCGATGGCATCTATTTGGGAAGAGGAATAACCGAGGCGGATGCGGCGAGTGGTAAGCCGCATGTGGCCGACAGAGATGCAACGCTCCTGAATGTAAGGTCAAGCCATAATGCACGCCAGGGTCTGTCGGTGCTTCAGTTGCGCGATGGCCTATTTCTTGACTGTGCGTTCTCTTACAGTGGCGTTACGGGGCCATATGGCGCACACGCACCCGCGGCGGGGGTGGACGTGGAACCGAGTGTCATCGTCCCAGCGGTGGATGTGAATACAGGCGGTTTAGACTTCGTAAACTGCAGCTTCGAGGAGAATCTTGGATATGAGTTTACAACATATTTCCCTGACTTTGTCGATGACGTATCAGTGCACGGCTGCGCGGTAAGAACGTCCTTAGCGGATTCTGGCAAGGCTTTTAGCGGTGCGGCGTATCTGAATTCCGCCTCGGTTGGGTTAACAGAAGCGTGCCAGTTCGATCTTCCGAATGGTTCCGTGATTTTACTGGAAACGCCAAGCACGCAGCGGCACAGCGCCATTCAGTCGCTTGTCTTCCGCGACAACGAAGTGAACTTGTCGAAGGCAGCCTCGTTAAGTTCCGTTGCCGTGCGGCAGGTGCCGTTGACGTTTGAGGGGAATATAGTTAGTGTGCGAAGTGAGGATCCGGATCTTTCCGTGTTGAATTTCCGCAACGTGAGCAGCGTGAGTAAGAACGCTTTTTGGATCGAGCGTAGCACGCTCGCAGTGTCTGGTGCTGCACAGAAGATAGTCTCCTACGCCGGCGTTGGCACTGTGTCTGAGAATACATATTCCACAAGCCTTTCGGTCGGATCCGACTACTTTTACGTCGATTACAGTCAAGCGGGGGTTGTGACCAACGAGTTGTTCCTGAGCGGCTTGTCCTTTCGACCTTGGCCTGACGTGGATTGGAATACAACGTATCCCTATTCTCGCGCGATTCGGTGATGCGAAGGGGCATGGAGTGAGTCTCGGCGACGAAGGGTCGTGCGGTGACGCCAATCGGCAGGACGCCGCCGGCTGCGGTGGGAGCCTGGAGTGTCGATAACTATGAATGCAGACCAAGAAACAGTCAAGCGTTGGGGGTTTCAATGGAGGTTGTTCGATCAGTCGAACATAGCGGGGCCGGAGCTCCAGCGCATCTTCAACTCGTACTTCAAGCTGTTTCCGTGGGATGATCTGCCGATAGACGCTGTCGGTATTGACATCGGATGTGGAACTGGGCGATGGGCTGACTTTGTTGCGCCTCGGGTAGGCGAACTTCACTGTGTGGAGGTCGCAGCGCCCGCCCTCGAAGTTGCTAGGAGGAAGTTGGCGGGCCATGGAAACTGCAGGTTTCATTTGGCCTCGCTTGACGCGATGCCAATTCCGGATGGGTCGATGGACTTCGCATATGCCATTGGCGTCTTTCACTACGTGCCGGAACCGATGGCTGCTCTCGAGTCCTGCGTTCGAAAACTGAAACCTGGAGCACCGTTTTTGTTGTATGTCTATTATGCCCTCGACAATAGGCCACTTTGGTATCGAGGAATTTGGCGTTGGGCCGACCTACTGCGAAGAATGGTGTCGTCCTGGCCCTTGCGGGTTAAGCTCCTCTTTTCCCAAGTCGTTGCCGTGCTCGTCTATTTTCCATTGGCGCGATTGTCGCTGGCTATCGAGCGTTCCGGCGGCCGAGTGGATTTGATACCGCTCTCGGGGTATCGGAGTCTCAGTTTCGGGACGATGCAAAACGACGCGCTTTCGCGGTTTGGCTACGGACTCGAGCATCGGTTCACCAAGCGCGAGGTAATGACGATGATGGCCTTGGCCGGGTTGGAGAGGGTAAGTGTCAGCGACAGATCGTTTTGGACGGCGGTGGGCTATAGAAAGAATGCGTGATGGCGAGGCGGATGCCGGGCCGTGTCGATTCTGTCAAGGACGGTGGGACGGGAATTCCGGCTCGGCCGAGAGACCCTAGAAGCTCGGCGGCCGCACTTATGCGACTCCCGAGCGATGAGGAACTTCGCGAACGTCTCGGTAGCGCGGGTCGAGCGTTGGTTAAGGAACGGTTCAGCGAGTCCGCGGTTTGTGCGAGGATTATGGGTGAGCATAGCCGACTGGTAGCTCAACAGTGGCCCGGTTGTCGTGGCTCTGCTGGGTCAGTTCGATGATACTGAGTCCGGGCGCGATTTAATCAGAGGGCCTGGTGTAGCCACGGGCGGGATAGACGGAGCTTGCGGCAATACGAAGATTTCTAGTGTTCTGATAACCGGCGGTGCTGGATTTATAGGCAGTCATCTTGTTGACCAGCTCATCAGCGCGGGCTCTCGGGTGACTGTGGTGGACGACTTCAACTCGTTCTACGACCCTGCCATGAAGCGGGCAAACCTAAGAACCTCCGCAGCCTCTCCGGCGCTTCGGGTGGTGGAACTGGATATCCGAGACGTGGCAGCACTTCGAGAACAGGTGGCGTCTAGCTACGACGCGATCATCCACTTGGCGGCGAAGGCCGGGGTGCGGCCGTCGATCATAGACCCCCTGGGATATCTGGACGTGAACGTGCGCGGGACCCAGAACCTGCTGGAGTTGGCTCGGGAATGGGGTGTGCGGCAGTTCGTGTTCGCCTCATCGAGCAGTGTATACGGAGTGAACCCGAACGTCCCGTGGCGAGAGGACGATCACGTTTTGCGGCCAATCAGCCCCTATGCGAGCACGAAGGTGAGCGGAGAATTACTTGGGCACGTATACAGTCACCTCTACGGAATCCGTTTCATCGCTCTGCGATTCTTTACGGTCTATGGGCCGAGGCAGCGTCCGGACTTGGCCATCCACAAGTTCGCGCGGCTAATGCTCAAGGGCGAGCCAGTACCGTTTTTCGGAGACGGGACCACACGACGAGACTACACCTTCATCACCGATATTATCTCCGGCATCCGTGCCGCTATGGAGTACGACGGCTCGACATACGAGGTCATCAATCTCGGAAACAGCCGAACGGTGAGCCTACGCGAGATGCTCAGGGCCCTGGAAGCTATCCTCGGCGTAGAGGCAAGACTAGACCACCAGCCGGAAAGACCTGGTGATGTTCCTCAGACCTATGCGGACGTGAGCAAGGCTGCGGCGATCCTGGGCTATAAACCGCGGACGGAGTTTCAGAAAGGGCTGGAACGGTTTGTCGAGTGGCTCAGGGCACAAGAACAGCGGGCCAACAATTATCGCGATTCGCTGTCAGTGGCGTAACTCTGCTGACTCTTGCGCGTCCTTCACGAAGCCGCCAGACCGAGATTCCCCATTGTGGCGTATAGGGTGCTCAAGCAAGTCCTCCGCGTTCCCGTCGTGTCCGTGATGCACGCTTTGCTCGGTCTAGTTAACTGGCGACGCGTTAATTGTACGATTGATATACACTGTCCACGAACCAACTTCGTCCCGTGATGCAAGCCGCCGGACTGGAGCGGATTGCGATCAGCGACACGGTCTTTTGGTGGGTGCTCGGAAGGAAGCATTTGGAACATGGAAAGCACTCGAAACCAGCCCCCTGACGAAGGGGAATGCTTGAGCCGTAGGACACCCCGGTTGCTGATTATGGCGACGGCGGCGAGGTCGGTATGGGGCCTTCTCCGGCCCATTATCGCGCACATGAGTTCCAGGGGGTTTGAGGTGCATGTGATCAGCGCGCCTGGGGAGGGTTTGGAGCGCCTACGGGCATGGCCGGGGGTCACCGTCCATGCGCTTCCGCTTCGTCGCAGGATCAACCTCTTCTGGGATCTGATGAGCCTCCTACACCTCTGCCTGATCTTCTTGCGCTTGCGGCCGGACATCGTGCACGCGAATACGCCGAAGGCCGGGCTTCTCGGAATGATCGCCGCCTCCGTGATGCGCGTAAAGGTTCGCGTGCTGACGATCAACGGCCTTCCCAGCATGACCGGGACCGGGTGCCGACGCCGGCTTTTAGCTGCCACCGACTGGCTCGCCTGCTTCCTGGCGACGCGCGTCCTTACCATCAGCCACTCACTCGGCAAAGCTGTTACAGAAGGGGGACTTTGCCCCCCGGACAGGATTGTGACGCTCGGCTTTGGAAGCAGCCATGGTATCGATTCCCGTCGGTTCAACCCGGATGCCGTGGGGCGTGCGTATCGGGAAGACGTTCGGCGCCAATACGCAATCCCTCAAGACTCCTTGGTGATCGGGTATGTTGGGCGCATCGTGCGAGACAAAGGCATTGAGGACCTCGCCGCGGCTTGGGCCACGCTCCGCGTTGAGCACGGGGACTTGCGTCTCTTGCTGTGCGGGGATTTTGAGGCGGACGACGCTGTCAGCGCGGAGGTACGCAACGCTCTTCTACGCGACAACCGCGTGCATTTCACCGCTGGCTTCGTCGAAGAAACACCCCCTATATACTCAGCCATCGACATTTGCGTGCTGCCGTCGCACCGCGAAGGCCTGGGGAACGTCTGCCTGGAAGCGAGTGCGATGCGGATACCCGTGGTCGCCACTCGCATCCCAGGATGTGTCGACGCGGTCGAGGACGGCGTCACCGGTTTACTTGTCCCGCCTCGTGATCCGGAATCCCTGGCTGGCGCCCTACACCGCCTCATCCTCGATCCTGACTTGCGGCGCAGGCTGGGCGAAGAGGGGAGACGTTTCGTCACAGCCCGGTTTTCCGAAGAGATGGTATGCAATCTGCTCTTTTCCGAGTACCTCGCCCTGCTATCCGAACGTGGGTTACCTCTTCCTGAGGGCGCAAGTAGCACAGAGGAAGCTGTCGGTGCAGAGAAGCTGTAAGCGCTGCCTTGATATCTTAGGCGCCGTCGTAGGCCTCGCCCTATGCTCACCGCTGTTGGTAGCCACGTCGCTCGCCGTCCTCGTCTCCTTAGCCCCCCCACTCTTGTTTCGGCAGAAACGGGCCGGTCTGCACGGGAGGAAATTCGTACTTTACAAGTTCCGCACGATGACCGATGACCGGAATCCGCTAGGGCATCTTTTGCGGGATCAAGAGAGACTGACCGCCATCGGTCGAGTCCTCCGTAAGACCAGCCTTGACGAGCTTCCGCAGCTGTGGAACGTGCTGAAGGGCGACATGAGTCTAGTGGGCCCGCGGCCTCTGCTGCCCGAATACTTGCCCAGATACACCGCGTTCCAGCGGCGTCGTCATGAAGTGAAGCCTGGAATTACCGGGTGGGTGCAGGTGAACGGACGCAACACCCTTACCTGGGAACAGAAGTTTGAGCTGGACGTGTGGTACGTGGATCATTGGAGCATTGCGCTCGATCTGGAGATCCTGTGGCTGACGATGTTGCAAGTGCTGCAGCGAGAGGGCATCAGCCAGGCGGGCCATGCCACGATGCCGGAGTTTGTTGGTTCCTCAGCACTGAAGACTGGAACGAAGTAGATCGCCGTGAATGCTAACATTCTCATATCATCTGCGGGTAGACGGGTGGGCCTGATGGCGTGCGTCCGCGATTCGATCACGACGCGGGGCGCCAACGGCAGAGTATTCACGATCGACGCTGCACCAACGGCACCCGCCAGCTTCATTGCCGAGAGTGCGTGGTCCGTTCCGCGCTGCACTGATCCCGGCTTCCTGGACCGCGTGCTACAGCTTTGCGCAGAGCACCAAATTAGGCTTGTGATTCCAACTATCGATACCGAGCTTTCTGTGTATGCCGCAGCGTTGGAGAAGTTCGCCCGAATCGGCGCGACCGTCTGTATTTCGACGCCTCCCACCGTCTGGACCTCCTGTGACAAAATCGCGACCCACGAGTGGCTGGTAGCGAACGGCTTTCCAACGGTTCGGCAAACAGATTTCCGCTCGGCCTTGCTCAACCCCGCCGCTTGGCCCCTCCCACTCCTCGCCAAGCCATACAATGGCAGCTCTTCAATCGGTGTACGACGCATACGGACACGACTCGAACTCGAGGCCATCGCAGACACGGCAGACGATTGCGTCGTCCAGGAGATTGCGCCAGGCCGGGAGTTCACGGTTAACGTCTATGTCAGCCGGTCGGGCGAATGTATCTGCGCAGTGCCACACTGGCGGATGGAGGTCCGAGCCGGAGAAGTCTCAAAGGGGATCACCGTCAAAGACCGTCGACTCATGGATCTGGCCCGAGCCGTAGCCGAAGCACTGCCTGGCGCTTACGGCCCGCTGAATGTTCAGTGCTTCATGGACGAATCCGGCACAATCCGGATCATCGAAATGAACGCCCGTTTCGGCGGCGGATACCCCCTGGCCCACCGAGCCGGCGCCCGCTTCACGGACTGGCTGTTAGACGAAATGGAGGGGAAGCGCCTTTCCTCTTTCGACGACTGGACGGACGACCTTGCCATGCTTCGTTACGATGAGGCCGTTTTCGTTCCCGGCAGCAGCATTCGAACATGGAGCGAAACATCTGCGCTGTCTTCGACATCGACGACACGCTATATCTAGAACGCGATTACGTCCGTAGCGGTTTTGAAGCGGTCGGCCGCTGGGCCGCGAGGCAACTTCACCTCGAAGATTTCGCGGAGCGATGCTGGAGCAGTTTCCTCGCCGGGCGGCGAGATTCAATCTTTGATGCGGTGCTACGCGAGTTCGGCGAACAGCCCACCGCCGAACTGATTTCCGCCCTAGTGGGCGTTTATCGAACTCACTGGCCGTGTATCACACTCGCGGCAGACGCGTCCAAAGCCCTAAATGCAATTTCCCATACCGCCTCGATTGCAGTGGTTAGCGATGGTCCCGCAACTAGCCAGAGCCGAAAAGCCGAAGCGCTGGGGCTAGGTTCGTTAGCGGCGCCGATCATACTTACGGAACTGCTCGGGAGCGAATTTCGCAAGCCGCACCCAAAAGCCTTCGAGGAGGTGATGCGCTGTAGGTCGGCAAGCGTATACATCTACGTCGCGGATAACCCACTCAAGGATTTCGCGGCGCCGAAGCAGCTCGGCTGGGTCACTGTTCGCGTTCGGCGTCCAGGCGGGCTGCATTATGCGGTGGGAAACTCTGAGATCACTCCGGACTACGAAATGGGCGACTGCTTGAGGCTGCCGGAAGTGCTCGCACACCTGAAACCATCGAAATGACACGAACCTTGCTCTCCGTCCCCCAACATGGCCGGCAGAGAACAAATCTACGTTCGCGAAGCCTTTGCCACCAATTGGCTTTCCACCGTTGGGCCAAACCTCACTGCCTTCGAGCAGGAATTCTCGACACGCATCGGACTGCCCGTTGTCGCCTTGGCCAGCGGAACCGCGGCCCTGCACCTCGCGCTACGCCTGCCCGGAGTCGGCCCCGGCGATGAAGTGCTCTGTTCCACCCTCACCTTCGTTGCGGCCGCCAACGCCATCGTCTACCAGGGCGGCGTGCCGGTCTTGGTGGATAGCGACCGGGCAACCCGGAACCTGGATTCCGATGTCCTGTCCCGCGCATTGCGAGAGCGGGCGGCGGCGAACAGGCTCCCCAAGGCGCTGGTGGTCGTCCACCTCTATGGCCAACATTCGAACGCTGATCAATCGTGGTTGCGGCTATAAGAACGCCCGCTACCTATTGCTGAAGGCCAAACGGATGGCGGTGACCAATGCCGAGCTCGTCGCCGTTCATCAGGTCAAGAAAGCTGCGTAGAATGGCCAGCCGTCGAATTCTCGCTCCGAGCCCAAAATGGTAAGGATGTTTGCGGAATCCATTTCGGTCGTCGTCCCTGTGTACAACTCCGAAGCGAGTCTTCCACTGCTGATCCAGAGGCTTGAACCGGTCCTCAAGGAATTCCAGTCGGCCGAGGTGATTCTGGTGAACGATGGCAGCCGCGACGGCAGTTGGGTTGTCGTCAAGGACCTCGTAGCCCGGTTCGATTTCGTGCGCGGCATCGACCTGATGCGGAACTACGGCCAGCACAACTCTTTGTTGTGCGGCATCCGATCGGCTCGGAACCGGGTAATCGTAACGATAGATGACGACATGCAAAACCCCCCGGAGGAGATCCCCCTGCTGGTCGCCAAGCTCCGGGAAGGCTACGACGTTGTGTACGGCACACCGGAGAGAGAAACGCACGGTTTCCTCAGGGATATAGCATCGCGGATCACCAAACTCGCGCTCCAGGCGGCCATGGGCGCCCAAACCGCCCGCAAGGTCAGCGCGTTCCGTGCGTTTCGTACTCCGCTTCGTGAGGCGTTTACCAGCTACCGGGGGCCTTTTGTCTCCGTCGACGTGCTGCTTACGTGGGCAACTACGCGCTTTGCCGCAGTTGCGGTGAAACACGATCCGCGGCAACTCGGCCAATCCGGCTACACGCTGGGCAGGCTCATCGCCCATGCGATGAATATGATGACTGGCTTCAGCACGCTTCCGCTGCAGGTGGCGAGCATCGTCGGCTTTGCGTTCACCTTGTTCGGCATGTGCACGCTACTGTATGTGCTCGTTCGCTATCTGCTGCACGGGGTGGCGGTTCAGGGCTTCGCGTTTCTCGCTTCGTTGATTTCGATTTTCTCGGGCGCGCAACTGTTCGCCCTTGGCGTCATGGGGGAGTACCTGTCGAGAATGCACTTCCGCATGATGGAGCGGCCGCCGTACGCCGTTCGAGCGAAGACCTACGAGGACTGAGAGCGTACGCTGGCTCTCCTCAGGTGCTCCAAATGGAAATGCCAGTGAAAGTGTAACGCTTTGATTCGAACGGGTTACGAGCTTGCCTATGAAGACCTCTCACCCGATCCGGCGATGGGTTCGGTGGCAATCGTCCCCTGGGATAGTGCCATTTTCGGTTTTCCCGTGGCGTCCTTCCGAGCGGGACCGGGAGAGTTCAGCCATGACCTGGTGGTTACGTTCCGGAACGCACTTACCGCCTGGATGCGGGCCAAGAGCATCTCTGTATGCTCGTCAACCTTAGCCCCTACGCGGTCCTTTTGGCGTCAGGTGTTGCCGCAAGTTGGTTTCGAGTTCGTCGATCTGTCTCTTCAGGTCACCCTGTCTCTTTCCTCCGCGAAACTGCCCCCGGTACGCTCCCAACTGCGTCCTGCCTTGCCCGCGGATCACACCGCCATTGAAGCGATCGCCGCCGAGTCCTTCTCGCACGGGCGGTATCATGCAGACCCGCGTTTCCCCAAACACCTTGCGAACCGCCGCTATTCGCAGTGGGTGCGGAACACTCTGAGTACCCCGAGCGAGGTCGATCGTATGTACGTCCTGGAGGAGGGCGGGCGCGTGGCGGGATTCTATCACGTTACGATCGAGGGAGACGTTTCCGATCTCCGGCTGGCGGCGGTGGCGAAAGGGACGATGCTTGGCGTGGAACTCTACTCCGCCATGCTTCATGAACTACGCCGCCAAAACGTCCGTCGCGTGGTTACGAGTATTTCGGCCGTGAATCACAACGTCGTTAACCTTTTGTCGCTGCTCGGCTTCCGGTTCAGCAGCCCGGAAATTATTTACCATTGGCATGCTTCCAGGCAGGGACAGTCAAAGAGCTTGAGCATCACGCTTCGGCCCGGCCCGCCGGGGATTTAGGCGGAGGTTCCCGATCGAAATGCGAGCGCATCCCACCGTTATCGATAACCTAAAGGCCGCCATAGCAACGGCTGTACCAGAAGTGTGGATTCGTCAGCCGGTCCGTGGAGCTTTGGTACCATCGATGGTTTGCTCGGTCTATTTTGGAGGGATAGTTCCTGTATCGGATTCCGCTTAACAAGCCCTTTCTCGCTGGAGATGAGCTGCGATACGTTGCTGAATCGATCCGCCGCGGCCAGATCTCGGGGGATGGAAGTTTCACGCGGCGTTGCCATCGGCTGCTGGAGCAACAACTCGGCGCAGCCCGCGTGTTGCTGACAACTTCCTGCACGCACGCGTTGGAAATGGCTGCATTGCTCCTGAACGTCGCACCTGGGGATGAGGTCATCCTGCCGTCGTTCACGTTCGTTTCCACGGCGAATGCGTTCGCCCTGCGCGGCGCCAGGCCAGTTTTTGTGGACATCCGCCCGGACACGCTGAACCTGAACGAAGCCGCTATAGAGCCGTTGGTTACGCCGCGCACCCGCGCTGTGGTCCCGGTCCACTACGCCGGAGTGGCCTGCGAGATGGATGCCATCATGAGTATCGCGGAACGCCACGGCATCCGTGTGGTCGAGGACAACGCCCACGGCCTGTTCGCGCGCTACAAAGGCCGGCACCTGGGCACTATCGGCTGCCTTGGGGCGCAAAGCTTTCACGAGACGAAGAACATCATTTGTGGCGAGGGTGGCGCGCTATTGGTCAACGATGCCGCGTTCCTCGAGCGCGCCGAAATCATCCGCGAGAAAGGAACGAACCGCAGCCGTTTCTTTCGGGGACAGGTGGACAAGTATACCTGGGTGGACGTTGGATCGAGCTACCTTCCTTCGGATCTCCTCGCCGCATTCTTGTGCGCCCAACTCGAAAAGTTCGCCGAAATCCATTGCATTCGCGGGCGGATCTGGCACACATACATCGAACAGCTAAAGAACTGGGCCGAACAGCGCGGCGTGAGGCTGCCGGTGGTCCCGGAGGAATGCGAACAGTCCTACCACATGTTCTACCTGATCCTGCCCACGCCCGAACTGCGCGATGGTTTCATCCAGCACTTAAAGACTCAGGGCATCATGGCCGCATTTCACTACGTGCCCCTCCATCTCTCGGAAATGGGGCGGAAGTTCGGCGGCCGGCCGGGACAATGCCCAGTGACCGAGTACGTCAGCGAGCGCCTCGTACGGTTGCCGTTCTATAACGGCCTGACCGAGCAGGAGCAGGCGGAGGTGATCGACGCCGTCAAGGGTTTCGGCGGTTGCGCATGACCGGGGAACACAGCACGCCGCACACAAGCCAGCCCGGCTACGACCCTGCGTTTTTCGCGGAACTGTTGACCGTCGAGGACCGCCATTTCTGGTTCCGCGCCCGCAACTACCTGATCGCAACACTGGTGGGGCGGATTGTGCGGCGCTGGCCACCGCGCTACCGGGTACTCGAAGTCGGCTGTGGCAACGGAAATGTTTTACGACACCTCGTGCGCGTATGCCGGGGCGCCACCGTTGTCGGCATGGACCTGTTCGCCGAGGGGTTGCACTATGCACGCGGCCGGGCAGCCTGCCCGGTGGTTCAGGGGAATGCCGGATGCACCCCGTTTCGGGTCGGGTTCGACCTTGTGGGCATATTCGACGTTCTCGAACATACGCCGGACGATATGCAGGTGCTCAGGGATCTGCACGCGCTGCTGGTGCCAGGTGGTGTCTTACTGCTGACCGTGCCGGCCGGGAAGGTGCTTTGGAGCTATTTCGACGAGAGTTCGCATCATTGCCGCCGCTACGAGGCACCGGAACTTGCGGAGAAGCTCCGGCAAGCCGGCTTTGATCTCGAACTGGTGACCCACTACATGGCCGCGATCTATCCCTTAGTGCGGCTGGTTCGCCGTTTTCGAACGCCAAGCCAGCAGTGCCAGGACAGAGGGCTGGATGCGATCAGCGCGGCGCGGTCGGATTTCACGATAGTGCCGGTCGCCAACGCCCTACTTACGCTTGTGCTGCGGGCCGAGGCGGCTTGGGTCAGTTTGGGGAACCGGCTGCCGTTTGGCACTTCCCTTGTCGCGGTCGCCCGGCGACCCGACGCCGACGCGCGTTAGTGGTCGCGTGCCGAATCTCACCTCGAATGGAGTCTTGACAATGACGAAAGAAATCTGGAAACTCAACAAGTCCGAGCAGATCGTGGCCCTGGTGGTGCGCTGTTGATCAATGACCCACGCTTTGTTGAACGCTCCGAAATCATCCATTTTGGGGACAGGAGCCCAGATTTCGGATCACGGAGTCAAGCATGATGACAAGACTTATGATCGCGTCCAAGCGCATTCAAGCAGCCTGCTCCCAACCGGCGGCGCTCTTTTGGTTAGGCGTGGTGGTTTTTGTTGTCCTAGCGGTGATTGGGGCGAGTGGTGGGGTCCGTGGATCTGATCAATACTGGTACCTGGGCGATCTCGAAACACTGGTAAAAGGCGAGCCCCATTTTTCTAATAGCCTGTTTCCACGGCAGTTATTAAAGGATGGCCTCGAGCGGTCACCATTCTTCCACAATACTCTTCCGCAGTACGCCGCCATTCCTTTGGCCAAACTGTTTGGACCTTTCTTTGGTTGGATGGCGATGAATGTCATCGCGATGATCCTGGCTGCATATCTGACCTGGAAGGCGGCTTTACTCAGGGGCGATGCTTGGCTGGCGGCATTCCTGGGTGTAGTCATGCTCCTGTTGCCACTTTCAGTTTGGCATAGCTGTCAGGTTCTCGCTGAGCCAGCGTTAATGCCGATGTTTGCCGCAGCCATTCTGGTGGTGCAGCGCCCCGGCGGTTTGTTCAGATGGTTCGTGCTCGCTCTGGTACTTGTCTTGGCATTCATGTCCCGGTTTACGAGCCTAGCCTTGTTGCTGGTCTTGCCCATGGTCGTCTTGTCCGAGCCGCTGCGGATAAAACGGAAGTTGCTGGGCTGCTTTATGGTGGTCGCGGTCATTGTTGTTGGATTCTTTCTGAACCGGTGGCTTTTTGGTAGCGTGCCTCTCCGCGACAGTGGGGTGACACATGGAATAGTAACCCGCGGCATGGGCCTTTGGTACAGCAGTGAGCCTGTCGCACTAACCACTTACGCCATTAAGGAGAAGCTCCTTTATTCATTTGGGGAAATGATGACGGGCACTCTCCCAAACAAAGTGATGTTGGCCACGAACTACGTGTTGCTTCTGCTGGCCGCTGGGGGAGCCGCTGTGGCTCTGCGCCGGAAGGTTTATGGGTTCTCCATTTTTGTCCTGAGTGTCATTGCTTTGAACTTGGCCACCATGCTCCTGTTCCAAAATCAGGCCCGGTACGTCGTTCCAAGCTACCCGGTTCTCCTGGTCGCTGCCAGTTACCCGCTGGCACTTCTGGTGGCTAACCGGCGAAGAGCCTTCATGGCTGTTCTGCCGCTGGCTCTCATCATCCTCGTGGTGGCAGCCTGCCCCACCGTTCTTCACGGGCGAAAGGACGGGCTTCAAGAGAAAGCGGAGCGTACGCTGCTCGAAACCATGAAGCAAAAGATGCTGGGGCAGGGTGACGTCATCTCATCAGTGGAGTCAGGCGGGCAACTGATCGCTTACAGCCTCAACCCGCGCGTAGTTTTGTTTGTTTCCCCCAAGAGTTCTGAGCCAGACTGGGATCGGATACTCTCCATGCCGCGATGGCGCTGGGTCTTCTGCCGGGAGATCGAAACGGCCCTGTTTGCCAGGCGGCAGGTTGAACTGAAAGTGCTGCAACGCTTTGAATTTCAGGGCGAAGCCTTTGGGCTGTATGAACTTCCCGTAATTGGTACGAGTTCACCCCGCGCACTTCCATAGCGGGGCAGGCATTCGCGAGGGAAAATTGCAGTCCATGAATTATTAACAGCGGAGCGGTAGTCGAGCGTGATTGCAGAATTGACGCACACGTCCATATCTCGCCCCGCGTTGTCCTCGGTGTTGGAGTACCCGCCAAAGCTTTTTCTACACGTAGCCACTGCCCGAAGATGAAACGCATCTTACTCTCCGTCCCCCACACGGGCGGCAGAGAACAAATCTACGTCCGCGAAGCCTTTGCGACAAACTGGCTCTCCACCGTTGGGCCAAACCTCACCGCGTTCGAACGGGAATTCTCGACACGCGTCGGACTGCCCGCTGTTGCCCTGTCCAGCGGAACCGCGGCGCTGCATCTCGCGCTGCGCGTGGTAGGAGTCGGTCCCGGCGATGAAGTGCTCTGTTCCACCCTCACTTTCGTTGCCGCCGCCAACGCTATCGTCTACCTGGGCGGCGCGCCGGTCTTTGTGGATAGCGACTGCGCAACCTGGAACCTCGACCCCGACCTCCTGTCCCGCGCCTTGCGAGAGCGGGCGGTGGCGAACAGGCTCCCCAAGGCGCTGGTCGTGGTCCACCTCTATGGGCAAAGCGCCGATATGGACCCCATCCGTGACGCCTGCGCCGAATACGGAGTCGCCGTGATCGAGGACGCCGCCGAAGCGGTTGGCACGCTCTACAAGGGGAAGCCTGCCGGGACGCTCGGCGACATCGGGGTCTACTCCTTCAACGGCAACAAAATCATCACTACCACCAGCGGCGGAATGCTCGTCTCCCCCAACGCAGCCTGGGTCGAAAAGGCGCGCTTCTGGGCCCAGCAGGCCCGCGACCCCGGCATCGCTTACGAACACTCCGAGCTTGGCTACAACTACCGCATGAGCAACGTGCTGGCGGGTATCGGGCGCGGCCAACTCGAAGTGCTCGACCTCCGTGTCCAGCAGCGCCGCGCCATCGCCTTCCGCTACCGCGACGCCTTCGCCGACCTCCCTGGTATCTCGCTCATGCCCCAGGCCCCTTACGGCCTCCATACCAACTGGCTGAGCTGTTTCCTCATCGAAGAAAAGAAGCTCGGCCGCTCCCGCGACGAGCTCATCCGTCTCCTGGACGCTGCCAACATCGAGTCCCGCCCCGTCTGGAAACCCATGCACCTCCAGCCCCTGTATGCCGGTTGCGCTTGCTACGGCGGCGAGGTGGCCGAGGACCTGTTCCGCCGCGGAATCTGTCTCCCCAGCTCCAGCAGCATCCCTCTCGAAGACCAGCTCTACGTCGTCAACCAGATCCGCGCCGCAGCCGGCCTTGGGCCACTCTCGGAAGTCCAACAGGAACTCGTCACTGTGATCTGAGGAGTCTCACCGCCATGTCACGATTTGACATCCATCGGGTCGCCCGCCATCTTACCCACCACGCTCGCTGGGTGATCCGCACCGTCCAACTCGCCATCTTCGCCGCCGCCGCTGTCCTGGCTTTCCTGCTGCGATTTGACCTCACTGTGCCTGCGCGATTTCGGCCCCACTTGCTGGCGGCGATCTGCGTCTTTGTGCCGGCTAAAATCTTCGCCTTCTATTTCTTCAAAATGGATCGCGGATGGTGGCGATATGCCTCCATTCGCGATGTCGCCCGCCTCGCGGCGGCGAACCTGGCCGGGTCCGTTCTCGGCGGCCTCGCTATCCTGTGGTTCGCCCCCCAGGGCTTCCCGCGCTCCATTTATTTCCTGGATTTCATGCTCTGTTTTGGGATGACCGCGGGAGTCCGCCTGGCAGTGAGACTGGCGTTCGAATTCTCCCGGTTGCCGAATCTGCGCGCCAGGAAACGTACCCTCATCTATGGAGCCGGCGACGCTGGAGTCGCTCTACTCCGCGAGATCCAGCAGAATCCCGCCCTGTCTTACGAAATCGTTGGCTTCATCGACGACGCCCCTGCAAAGGTCGGTAACTTCATTCACCGGGTGAGGGTCCTCGGCAACGGCGCCGTTTTGTCCTACATCGTCGCGTCCCAGAGCATTGAAACCGTCCTCATCGCCATGCCCTCCGCCACCGGTGCGCAGATGACGGATATCCTCCGGCATTGCCACCAAGCCGGCGTTTCCTACAAGACCATCCCCGGTCTCGCGGAAGTCATCGAAGGCAACGGACTCGCCTCGCAGATCCGCGACGTCGCCGTCGAGGACCTCCTCGGCCGCAACCCCGTATGCCTCGAGGAAAACCAGATCCGCGGCACACTCCAAGGCAAAGTCGTCCTCGTGACCGGCGCCGCAGGGTCCATCGGCTCCGAACTCTGCCGCCAGATCGCGCGTTTCCACCCCGCCGGCATCGTGGGATTCGAAATCGCCGAATCCCCCCTGTTCGAAATCGACCGCGAAATGCGGCAGGCCTTCCCGCGGACGCCCTTCTACCCCGAGATCGGAAGCATCCAGAACCGCGCCCGCCTGGACGAAGTCTTGCGCCACTACTCGCCATCGGCCGTCTATCACGCCGCGGCCTACAAGCACGTCCCCATGATGGAGGCGCACATCTTCGAGGCCATCGAGAACAACGTCTTCGGGACATACAACGTGGCCGCCGCCGCCGCCGAGCACGGGGTCGAAGACTTCGTCATGATCTCCTCCGATAAAGCCGTCCGGCCTAGCAACGTCATGGGCGCCACCAAGCGCATCGCCGAGCTGCTGCTTTTGGCGATGCAAGAGAATGGGGACAGACAGCCAGACGGAAAATTCGGGGACAGACAGCCAGACGGAAAATTCGGGGACAGACAGCCATTTTCCGCTAGTGGAGAATTCGGGGACAGACAGCCATTTTTCGAAGCGAAAAATGGTGTCTGTCCCCATTGGCGGACCAAGTACGTGGCGGTGCGCTTCGGCAACGTGCTCGGCTCCAACGGCAGCGTCATCCCCATCTTTAAGAAGCAGATCGCGGCGGGCGGACCGGTGACCGTGACGCATCCTGAGATGCGCCGCTTCTTCATGACCATCCCCGAAGCCTGCCAGCTTGTGCTGCAAGCCGCGGTCAACGCAGAGGGCGGCCAGATCTGCGTCCTGGACATGGGCGAGCCGGTCAAAATCGTCGACTTAGCCAGAAACCTGATTCTGCTGTCGGGGCTGAAGCCGGATGAAGACATCAAGATCGAGTTCACCGGCATGCGCCCCGGCGAGAAGCTCTACGAAGAGCTGAGCACGATGCTCGAGGACACCGCCCCCACGGCCCACGAGAAGATCCGCATCTTTGTGGGCAACGGCATGCCGCAGGGCGATATCGAGATGTGGCTGCTCTGCCTGCGGGAGGCCTGCGAAACCCGCGATGCCGGCCGCGTGGTCCTGGCCCTGAAGGAGATCGTCCTGGACTACAGCCCCAGCGCCCACCTGCTGAAGCGCGTAATCCCCGCCCGCACCGTCCACGCCTAGGGGACAGACAGCCAGACGGAAAATTCGGGGACAGACAGCCAGACGGAAAATTCGGGGACAGACAGCCATTTTTCGCTAGTGGAGAATTCGGGGACAGTCCTGCTCTATGAGCCGCGGCGGCTCACAACACACGATGAAAATGGATTCTGTCCGGCACGAGGAATCAACAACTTACGTTCCATTTTCGGAAGAGACAGCCAGACGGAGAATTCGGGGACAGACAGCCATTTTTCGAAGCGAAAAATGGAGTCTGTCCCCAGGTTCATCCGTGTTCATCCGTGGCCATTCATTTGCTCTTCGGAAGGCGCGGCCATTGACCAGACCAGACCAGACCAAGTCTGGTCCATGCTATAATCCGAGTATGGTAGTGCGCAACATCTCCGAAGCGAAGGCCGAACTTTCCGCGCTCATCGAAGTCGTGCAAAACGGAAACGAAGTCATCATCGCCAAAGCCGGCAAGCCCGTTGCCCGGCTGGTGGCTTTCCGCGGCCCCACCCGGCCCCGAACCCCCGGCTCCATGGCGGGTCAAATCTGGATCGCCCCCGACTTCGACACCCTGCCGGACGATATCCAGGAAGCCTTCGGAATGAAGGAACCACGCGCTTGAGGATTCTACTCGACACGCACCTCCTGCTCTGGTGGCTGGAGGCCAGCCCGTCCCTCTCCGCCCAAGCCAGGGAGATCATCCGCGACCCGGAGAACACCGTGTTCGTCAGCGCCGTCTCCCTTTGGGAGATCTGGCTCAAGCAAAGCCTGGGCAAATTACGCCTGCCGGATGACTTCACCGAGAGGCTGGCCGCCGAATCCTTCGAGAGGCTGCCACTGACGGCCTCGCACACCCGGCCGGTCTCCCTGCTTCCCTGGCGCCACCGCGATCCTTTTGATCGCATGCTCGTCGCACAAGCGCAGGTCGAGAAACTCGTTCTGTTGACCGCTGACGACGCTCTTACCGCATACGGCCCCGCCGTTCACCTGGCGTAGGAATTCTCCGGTTCTTTGTCCGTGTTCATCCGCGTTCATCCGTGGCCATTCCCTCCCAGAGGTCATGCTAAAGTTGGAAGTATGAAGTACCCAGTTGCTTTGATGCGAACCGAAGAGGGGTACAGCGTCTCTTGCCCCGGTCTGCCCGGGTGCTGGCCGCAAGGCGCCACGGAGGAGGAGGCTTTGGCCAACATCCAGGATGCGATCGGCGAATACCTCGAAGTTGCCAAGCAACTGGCAGGCCGGCAAAACCTGAGGGAAGTGGAGATCCCCGCGTAGCGCGTGCCCAAGATACGCGGGATACCCCACCTTCGGGCTGTTAGGGCGCTTGAGAAGGCCGGTTTCCAAGTTGCGAGGCAAGGCAAGCACATCGTCATGACCGACGGCAGGCGCATCGTGACCATCCCAAGGCATGACCCCGTGGACGCGCTCACCATGGGCGGTATTGTCCGGGATGCCGGCCGCCTGGTCCTGGCCCTCAAAGAGATCGTCCTGGACTACAGCCCCAGCGCCCACCTGCTGAAGCGCGTAATCCCCCTCCACGCCGCCTCCGCCTAGGGGACAGACAGCCATTTTTCGCTAGTGGAGAATTCGGGGACAGACAGCCATTTTTCGCTAGTGGAGAATTCGGGGACAGACAGCCATTTTTCGAGGCGAAAAATGGAGTCTGTCCCCAGGTTCATTCGTGTTCATCCGTGGCCATTCCCGCTTCATCGAATACAAATGGAATACAACTGGTACGCTGGGGCGCATGCCCGCCCTTTGAACCTTGTAAAGTTACAAACTTTGTGATAGCCTTCCCAAGGAGTCTTCCATGTCGACCCGTGCGAAGAAGTGGTACTTACTCGCTGCTTTCCTGCTGCTGCTCCCGTCCGCGGCGTTTGCCGGTGATATTCAGATCAACGGCACCTGCGTGCTAGGGACGTGCCCTCCCCCTTCCGGAACGAGCGATGCTCTCCAGCTCGGTCAGTCCATTGGGCCGGCGAGCGGAAGCTATTTGCTTACGTTCGCCGACACCGACGCATACTCCATTACGTGGACTTACTCGGCATGGTACAACGCCGGTGGCACGGAGATCATCGTCAATCCAGTTGCCACCTACATCGGGGCCAGCCCGAGTGTGGGCAACGACGCGATCGCTTTCAACTTTTTCCAGAATTACTATGACAACAGCCGGGGAAGTTGGGATGGCGCCTATACGGAAACCGTTCCGCTCGCGCTGTTGGGAAGTGTCGGATCGGGAAGCACCGTATCCGCCCAGTTGTTCTATGACGGGCAAGGCCTCGGTCTGGTAGGGCCTTTCGGGCCCGGTTATCACTTCGGCCAGAATACGGTGAATTTGACGGGGCTGACCGCCAGCACACTGGCCGCCGAGTATGAGTTCACCTTCGATTTTGCGGCGGGCACACTGACCGGCGCGAGCGCTTCCTCCGGAATCCCGGAACCGTGCCAGGCGCTGCCTCTGGGTTTGGCGCTGGCCGGTCTGGTTTGCAGCCGGCTAGGGGTCCGCCGGCGTTCGAGCTATACTACGTAAGAGTGGGGAACCTTGCATATGGAACAGGACAAAAACAGCGAACCCGCTGAGAACGCGAAATCGGACCGGCGCGAAGCAATCCAAAAACTCGGACGCTTCGCCGCCTACGCGGCGCCTTTTACGGTCCTCGCACTGACAAAGAAGGCAGACGCGGCCACTGGGCACGGGCCACCAAAGCACTGATAGCTCGCGTGTGGGAGTTCTCTGTCGATGATGGTCTGGTCCTCGTTCGCCCCGACGTTCACGGTTTTTTCCTCTTAAACAACACTGCCCGGCTGGTTTGGCACCAGTTCAGCCAGGGTGTTCCCTTGGCTGAAATCGCTTCCGGCATGGCCGCGCTTTTTTGCATTTCCCCGGAGACCGCCCGCCGCGATATCGAGGCTGCAATCGCCTCGTGGCGGGAGGGGCTTTTGGCCTCCTCCCCTCCTTCTGTTCGTTTGCCTCCAAGCGCTATCGCAAGGACGGACGTGTGCCCAGTCGATTGCGTGGTGAACGGGAACCCGATGCGCGTGGTTCTGGAATTGGGCGACGTCTGGGATGAGATCGCGCCTCGACTGGAACCAGTGCGAACGGAGCCACACCCTCCCCGCCGCACCTTCGCCGTAGGGAGCGCCGCGGGCCGTGTGCTCGTGTTCCGCGATGGGACCTGCATCGGAAACGAGGAGAATGCAGCCGGCGCCCGGGCGGTCCTTCTGCAAGCCATGGCATCGCTCAGTGAGCCAGCGGCGATCCTTCATGCCGGCGGTTGCGGAGGGGTTCTATTGGCAGGGCACTCCCATTGCGGGAAAAGCACACTGTGTGCGGCGCTGATGGGTCGAGGCCTGCCTTACCACTGCGACGACTCAGCCGTTCTCGATCGGGAGTTCCGAGTGACTCCCATGCCGTTTCCGGTGATGCTGCGTCCGGGCAGTTGGCCATTGATCGAGGACCGATTCCCCGCGTTCAGAGACGCTCCCGTTTACAGGCGCTGGGGAACCAACGTGCGCCTTCTGACGCCTGTTCACGCCGCCGCCCCGGCCCGCATCACCGCCCTGGTGTTTGTCGGACACGAGACCGGGGCCGAGACTCAACTCGCTGAGCTGAGTGTGCTGGACACTTTGCTGGCGCTCGAGCGCAGCGGCTTTTGGGTGGAGCACACACCAGAGAGCATCGAGCGCTTTCTGGGATGGCTCGCAAGAATTGGACGGTACAATCTTCGATATGCCGGGTTGGAGGAGGCCGAAGCCATCATCGGCAAATTGGCCGCCAACGCGCCTCCGGCTTTGGCGTAGCCGCCCGAACGGCCGGAGCGGCAGGGTGCGTTTCGGGCGCTTAGGAACCACGCAAGAATAAACTCGCAGCGCCGACGTGGCGCGGCAGGCACGAGTGCCCAATGCCACTTAGTTTTCGTGAAATCGATATTCTGCATGGATTGTGGGGCGGGCGATCCTGCCCGCAAGCCGGCCTTCCGGCCGGCTGGACCCGCTGGAAAGCGGGTCCGCAGGCTGAAAAGCCTGCCCCACAAGCAGCCAAACGTGAAGTTATTTTTGCGTGGGCGCTTACCGCCAAAACGCGAGCCAGCTCTTCTTTCGAAGCTCCATCGCCGCCGAAGCGCAGCCCCACGCTGGTTCGCCGGCAAGAATCGCCAAAGGATTCGTGACCAGCAGCAGTTCAGCGGCTTCGGCCCCCATCTCCCGAGTCAGAATATCGCGGGCCAGATCCAGCCGCGGGGGACGACGTTCGGTATCATGTCCGTCGCTCGCGACCACATGCACAAGGCCTCCTCGCAACAACTCCCATGCCGATTCCCGAACCGCTTTCCCGAAGCGGTCCGTCAGACACTGTGCCGTCACTTGGAGCAAGCAACCCATACGCTTCCAGCTTTGCAGCCGCTCGTAAGAGCCCTGCAAAATCGGATTGCGCTCGGGATGAGTGATCACCGGACAAATCCCGCGTTCCATGAATCGCCGGAATATCTCCTCCGTAGTCGGCGGAATCAGCGCGTCCTCGAACTCCAGCATCAAGTAGCGAAGACCATTGATGGTAAACCTGGCGGGCTCCTGCAAACCAATCCGCACATTGTCGAAACTCAATCGAAAATCGCAGCCCGGATGAATCCGAGGCACTCCACCGGTTTCGTCCATCAGCTCGCGAATCCGCTCGTCCCGCACCGCCGGATCGAATTTGTACTGCCGATCGCAGTGCGGGGTCGCCACAATATCGGTCGTTCCGGTTTCGGCGGCGAGCCGCAGCATCGCGATGCTGTCTTCCCGGTTCCGGGCCCCATCGTCGACTCCCCATATGATGTGGCTGTGAATGTCGATCATGGGCACCTCCATTGTAGAGGTTGCGGCTGAGGATTTTTCCGGCGTTTCGCGCTCTCGGCGTGGTCATACCTTATTTTCCGGCCGGTGCTTCATTGGATCAGACGTTTGGTTGAAGAACCCTCGACCGCGGGCCCGATCTTCATCTGGCCGGCCCAGGACTGCACCCCTGGCGCGTGCGGCCGTGTCCATGGCGTAGCCGCAGGCAGTCCCCACCTCACGGACTTTTTCAGAGACAGCATCAACAAAGGAGCATCCAAATGAACGTGAAAGCCTTTGCAGCCGCCGCGGGAATCTTGTGGGGATTCCTGCTCTTCGCATTTACTTTACTGGAGGCCACGCGCGGCTTGGGGCGCACCCTGTGCGCGCTGTCGGCTTTGTATCCCGGATATTCCGTCACCTATCTGGGAAGCGTAGCCGGTCTGGTTTATGGATTCGTCAGCGGGGCAGTGATCGGCGCGGTCTTCTGCTGGCTGTATAACCGATTCACCGGGACGTCCGGCGAGCCGAAAGGGAAATCAGCCTGAGACACCGCATTTTGCGCGCTCGCGGGCGCTAACGGCTTGACCGTAGCGCTGTGCTGAAACTGGAATCCACCGTTTGCCCGGCCTGCCAGCGCGGCTGCCTGCGCCGTTCGCGGAGGCGGGGACCGCTGGAGCGCGCGCTCGGGCTGTTCCGGCTGTATCCCTATCGATGTGAAAAGTGCAATTACCGGTCCTGGCACTTTGGCGACCCGGCGAAAACTCCGGACCGGAGGGCGGACCTGCGGTTGGATAAGAAGGCCATCGCGCCGGCCTGGCGCCGCAGCCGCGGCGGGCTGTGACTCTATTTGTTGGGGCTCTGTGCTTTCGCGGCATTGCTCTACTTCATCACGCGTGAGCGGATGGGATCACCGGAATGACCCGCGCGCGGCGGCGCGCTGGCGCACTACGTCCACCCACTCCGCCGCTACGATCACGATCCCGATTCCATCGGACCGCGGTGGAAGGGCCGATGCCGATCTACGAATACCGATGTGAAGGCTGTGGCCACCGGGTAAGCGTCTGGTTGCGGCGCATGGGGCGGGAGGCTGAGAGTTGCCCGCGGTGCGGAAGTGGGCGACTGACGCGTCTGATTTCGCGCTTCGCCCTGGCGCGTGGGGAGGAGGCCCGGATCGAGCGGATGGCGGACGACGCGGCGCTGTCCGGGGTGGATGAGCAGGACCCCAAGAGCATGGCGCGGTGGATGCGGCGGATGGGGCAGGAGTCAGGTGAAGAAGGGGGAGCGGAGTTCGACCAGGCCGTCGATGAAGTGGAAAGCGGCGGGTTGGAGGGAGGCGACGTAGACTCGCACGCGGCCGATTCGGCGCCGGAGATCTCGTAGGAGAGACGGGGACCAGATGAAAACGTCCGCGCAAAACGACTACGTGACCCCGGCCAACCGGAACGCCCGCAGAAGAACTTGGCGCACCCTGATCCTATTTCTGTGGGGTGTGCTGATCGCCTGCGTCGTCGTCGGCTCCCTGCTGCCCGCCGCGTCTTCGCTCATGGTCGCGATCGGCCGCCTCCACATCTGGGACAAACTGCAGCACTTCGGCGCTTACCTGGCCCTGTCATTTCTGCCGGTGATCGGATTTAGAGATCGGCGCCGAGGGCTTATTGCCGGCCTCTCGATGTTCCTTCTGGGAGTCCTCATGGAGGCGGGTCAGCATTTCTCGCCCGGCCGCTCCGTGGAACTCGGCGATGTGGTCGCAAATGGCGTGGGCGTCAGTTGCGGCACCTTGCTGGGTCTGCCGATCCGCACACTGATCGCCATTCTCCGAGTCCGGGCTGATCACCGCCGCCTGAGGCCCAAGGGAACGAAACCTGCGGTTTCTTTCCCTTGAACCCTTTTTCCCCTTCCTCGCGCACCCTTTGCGCGACGTGATCCTGCCGGAAGTTTGATCTGCTGTGACCCACCGGGCCGGAGGTGTCTGCACCGTGGCGGAGCGCGGAAGGCACCCCACTACGTCAGCGCATCCGCACCTGGGCCAGCACGAAATCGCGCAGGTGTGACGCTGCTGTCAGGGCCTTTGCGGCTTCTTCCGAGCGGACCCCTTCTGGAAGGTCGTCAGGGTACCGACTCTCGATGCAGTATCGTTTGAGGAACACGGCGTCATCCACGAGCCGTTGAAATGAATCGTCGAGCGCAATACAGTCTTCAAGCAGCACATCGAGGTGATGAATTCGCTTCGGTGGTTGCCTGCGAAGCAGAAGATACCCCTTCAAATACTTCTCAGCCACTTGCTCGCAAAGGAAACAAATGGTGGCCGCCGGACCTCCGTGTTCAGCAAGGATCGATGCAGCGGTCCAGTCCTCTTCAGCCTTCAGCCGCCACGTCTCGAACGTTGTCAAATCGTCATCCGGCGTCATGGGCGCTGATAGACAACTTGACCAGCTGCTGCGTCAGATACGCGTCCAGTTCCTCGCGCGTGAGTCCCTCCAAGTGATAGTGCACGCCGATACGCTGACGCAGCGCCTCGTGCATCTGGAGCGACAGCGTGCGCCGCAACAGCGGCTGGCGTCGTCGAGCGTAGCTTGAAGGAACACCTGCATTTTGCCGGGGTACCCTCCGGGTCCCGCGCGCTGAACCCAAGGGCCAAACAGCATGTCGGACTGCCAGATCTGGTTGGCAAACTCGGCTTCGTACTTCTTGTGTGCGGCGCCCTTGTCGAGGAGCAATTGACGTTCCGTGAGTCCGCGGGCGCGCAGAAAGCGGTAGAGTGTGGAGGCCGATAGCCCGCCGGTATGGTCCTGCCCGTTGGCCGGCGCCAACTCGCGCAACAACGCGGTGCCGGTGCGATGCGGGTTCTCGCGCTTGAGCCGTTCGATGAGCGCGGCGGTTTCGGGTGCGACGGCGCGCTGTTGACCGCGGTCCAGGCGTGGCTTGGGAGTGAGCGCGGTGAGTCCATTGCGGCGATAACGCAGCGTCCACTTCAGCAAGGTGTCCACCGAGACCTGACGGCGCGTGGAGTGCGGAATGTCGTAGAGGCGGGCGGCGATCTCCTGGGCGCGCCGCGTCAGTTCGCCGCGTGGCAGCGTTTCCAATACCAGCGGTGCGATGAGTCCGTAGCGGAACAGTGCGAGTTTTTCGGCTTTGTCGTTCATAGAGTCTGAGCGTACGGCGAAAGGCGGCGCGGTTCCATGCAAATGGTGTGTGGGGAAGCTCAAGCGGGCGCGGCGGTGGGGAGGAGCGTGGCGCGGCGGCCGTCGGGAGCTAGCGAACGCGGCCAGCCCAGCAGGTGTTGGCGCACGGCGGTGAACAGGAAGCGATAAGCGGGGATCCAGCCGGAAGATTCGAGCATGGCGAGAGCGCGGTGAACGAAGCCGGGCGCAGGTACGGGCTTGGTCAACGCGGCCAGCGCGGCGCACAACGCTTCGGCTTGCGCGCGGAAGCGGCGCAGCCAGAACTGGCCGCGCTGATAGGGCGACGATGGCGGCAGTGCGGCGGCGAGAGTCTTGGCCTGGAGCAAGCGGGCGATGAGGAACAGCGCGATCACCGCGAGGCTGGAGCGCAAGTAGGGCAGCGCGAACTCGGGCAGCAGGGAAACGGTGCGGCGGCAAGCCTCGCATACGTAGCGGCGCACGCGGATCGAGCCGTCGAAGGCGGAGTCGATGATGGTGCGGGTGTAGAAGCCGTGGGCGGTGAGCGGACGTTTGGCCTGGCACTGCGGACAGTGGGCGGGGCGATGCCGGTCGGGGTTGTCGGCAAGTTGTTCCAGGTACTGCTGCACCGAGCCAGTGAATGGGTGTAGGATCTGCATTAGTAGGATCTGCCTCCGGGAGTGGCAACTCCCAAGGTTCGTTCTGCGCGGCGGGATGGTTCTCCGGCTGGTGAAACCTTGGGAACCATCCCGCACACACCTTGACATCCTAATACGGGAAAACCCAATGCGGGCTGAGGAAGGAATAAAATGCGCGGGGGCGAAGCCCGGCAGGTGTGGCACGCTCGGCCCGCGCCCCAGGTCGCTATGCTCCCCGGCGCGGCGGGGATTAATGTGAGAAAAATCGCCTGCTACGCGGGCAGGGATTGTGCCCCGTTACACCGTCCCGAACCGCAGCACGCGAATCTGTGCTCCTCCCGTCACCGGATCAGCTCGATTCGGATCGTCTCATCGTTTACCACGGTGCCGTCAAGCTCCTTCCAGCGGCGATCTGCCGTCACGGCCACCGCCCCCAGCCATGCCGCCATCGTCAGGCATACACAGTCTCCCAGCGACAACCCAAGGTCACGCCGGGTTCCCAGCAGCGCGCCGCAAAACTCGGCTTGCCTTGCCCCAAATTCCTCCTCCACTTCCAGATGCAGTTCGTGAAGGGTCGCGACGGCCCTTTCAGCCGGCATCCCGGAACGCACCAACCTCCCAACCACTTCTGCCAGATTGACAGCATGGATTCGAGAGCGATCCAGAATTCTATCCACGCGCTCGTGGCCACGTTCATCGAGCACGATGCTCAGCAAGGCGGAGGCATCGAGCACAAACTGCGCTTTCACGAGCGCGAGGCCTCTGCGTCCTCACGCTCGACTTCCGCTCTGCGATCCCGAATCAGTTCCTCAGCCAAATCCTGGCCAGCCGGAATATACTTGCGGATCTCCTCGCGTACCTTGGCCAGAGCCTGTGAACGAGATGTGACTTGAAGCGCACCCGACTCTTCTACTTTGACGAGCACTTGCGAACCCTCGGAAAGTCCGAGGTGGCGGCGCACCGCCGCCGGGATCAAGATCCGCCCCGACTTTTCAAGCCGCGTGGTGTAGGTTTCCATGTTTTCATCCTAACGCCGGATACGGCAGATTTGCAATCTTGCCGTTATTACTGTTTCTGCCGGTCAAGCGCGCGGTAAACCGTTGTGCTGCGCAGTAATTCCGTCCGGAGCGCAAATTGCAGGAAAGGCCATGACCGTTACATGTTCCCGATCCGCCACTTTCCGGCCGAGCAGACTCTCGACGGCGTTTCTTGCCGCCTTGCCCAGTTCGTTGGCCCGGCGCAACCATCAAGCTGGCTGGAGGGGAAATGAAGCCGGCTGAAAGCCAGCTTGCGGCAACATTGCCTGCCCCACGAGTGGTGACCGGGGAGAATTACGAAACGAAGCCAATTTTGAATAAACCTCTTATAATCAATTGCCAAGGAGTTGCTTCGTCCACGCCGATCCGCAGATGACGGCAGAGAGGGAGTGAACTCGAAAGAGGAGGTGTTATGGCCGATATCGACCCCCGCGAGTTGCACACCTTGGTGGACCACATTCCCGAGAGCGATGTGCCGGCGGCGCGCAAGGTCCTGCGCGCGTTGGCGGATCCAGTGGAATTGGCGATCCTGGCCGCGTCACTGGACGACGAGCCGGAGACGGAGGAAGAGCGAGCCTCGGTGGCGTCGTCTTTGGCCGATGCATCTCCGGACATCCCGTTTGAACAGCTCCGGCGCCGTGCTAGCATGTAGGTGGAAATCATGGCTGATCCCACCATTCTTGAAACGAACGCAAGTGGCGAGCTCCAAATCCCGGCTGGAGCTCTGGGCGCCGGTCCGCGTGCGCGGTTCCGGCTGGAACATGAAGGCAATGCCCTCCGCCTGATTCCCGAAGCCCCACACGCCCTCTGGGAAACCTTGCCGCCCCGCGAGCGTGCCCGCACCTTCCGCGATTGGGTCGCCCGGCTGCCGAAGCGTAGAGGCCCCGCCATTCCGGCTGAAGAGTTGCGCCGGGAGAACCTCTACGACCGATGAGTTTCCTCATCGATACGAACCTGCTCCTACCACTAGTTGAGCCGGCAGCATTGACACCAGCTCCGGATGCGGTACGCTGGAGCTAGAGGGCGGCATGGCAACCCAGAACAATGTTCACGTGTCCGACGAGTTGCTGGCCGAGCTGCAAGCAAAGGCGCAGGCCGAGGGAAAGACGGTCGATGAACTGGCCGACGAAGCTTTGCGGAACGGTCTTGAGGAGCGGGACTGGCAAGACCTGTTGGTCTATGGCCGTCAAACTGGCCGTGAGTCCGGCTATACCGAAGCCGATGTCCCGGAAATCGTCAAGAAGCGGCGCAGTATAAGCACGGCCCAAAGGCGCTGAGTGCTGCGCGTCACCCTTGATACCAACGCTTACGTGTCCGCTCTGGAATTTGGCGGCGTCAGTGCGCGCCTTCTCGGCATGGCCCGCGCCGGGATCATCCGCATCGACGTTTCGGACGCGATTCTGGATGAACTCGTGACCGTGCTGCGTGACGACTTCGCGTGGGAGGCGTACAGGCTGCACTTCGCCAGGGAACAACTTGCCAAGGCGGGAAATCTCGTGACCCCGAAGGAAGCAATCGATGCCATCAAGGAAGACCCGGACGATAACGCAATCCTGGAATGCGCGGTGCAAGCGGGGTCGGAGTTCATCGTCACAAGCGATAAGGATTTGCTGAGACTCGGCGAGTACGGCAGCATCAGGATTGTGACGGCAAGCCAACTTCTGCAACAACACCACGCGCCCGGGAAGTAATCTGGACGGCCGGGAATTCCGAGGCTTCGCCTTGGACGACGCGGCGGCGGACTACGACCTGGCGATCGTCGATTCGCCTCGTTGCAAAGTACCAAACGAATTGCATGGCCAGGGAATTTGGCCACCCCCGGGGATGAGAATTCGTCGCTCCAGCGGCACCGTACTTTCAAGAACTTACGCGTATTTTCGGAAGAAGCCAATTTCGCATAAGCCTCTTATAATCAATTGCCAAGGCGCCCTCGACCGACGTTTCGCGCGCGGCAGGAGCTCATTTGATCCCGAGATGGAACTTGAGGACAGTGATCCCGAGATGAGACTTGAGGACGGGATCGTAATCTTCGGGGGCGACGTGCTTGCCGGGAGTAAGGGTTTGATAGAGCCGGCCAGCCTCCAGCGCGAAGGCTTCCTGGACACTGAGCTTGCCGGTCAGGACGTCGCCATGGAAAGCAAGTCCACTGGCGTCGGAAGTGCCCTCTTCGGTGCGGGGCGTGGTAAGTTTTCGGTCGTCACGTTTCGAGAAATAGCTACGAACAGGCATTGTGTTCACCTCAACTTCAGGGTAGCAGCAGCAAACTCGGGAAACGGCGGTTGCCAGACGTATCTGTTTGATTCTTAAGGAAATGCAGCAATGGATTGGATGTGAACGCGCTCGCGGCGACCCCCACGAGCCCGAAACGATGACGGAGATTTGGGGACGCGGGCCGAGGAACGGCCGTTGCGCGAGCCTTTGACGGGCCGGTGCCGGTGGAACAAGGCTTCTTTACATGCGAAGGGAGTTGAAGGTCCGCCAAACGGAATTGGGGGAACGTGAGTCGCTCTCCATCAAGAGTTTCTGACAAAAACCACAAGCATCAAAGCTGAGCTGGTCGGCCAACCGGCAGAGATGACATTGCCAGACATTTCGATACCCAGCACGCAGTTGCCCCGTCAGCTCGGCCCGGAGGTCAATTCCCCGGCCACTGTGCCGACGCGATCCCTGCGGCTCAACTTTAGTTGGACGATCATGGGCAACGTCGTGTACAGCGGTACTCAGTGGGGGATTCTGGTGCTGCTGGCCCGGTTAGGCAACCCCGAAGCGGTAGGCCAGTTCAGCCTGGGGCTCGCAATCACGGCGCCCATAATGCTTTTCGCCAGTTTGCAACTCCGCGCTGTGCAGGCCACCGACGCTCGCCTCCAGTTCCAATTCCGGGATTACGCCGGGCTCAGAATACTAAACACGGCGTCATAAGTAATTGCGCATAATTGCCAAGTGTGCTGTCATGCAAGCATGCGAGCGCTGACGATTGCCGATTCGGCGACTATCATTCTTGGATTGCAGGACGAGATCCGACGA
>Ga0187861_10000357_pt1 | contig 54660 bp, 46 predicted proteins | sample June2016WEW_10_1_3_FD_132986 | JGI IMG/M metagenome (GOLD analysis project Ga0187861, IMG submission 132986) | Peatland microbial communities from SPRUCE experiment site at the Marcell Experimental Forest, Minnesota, USA - June2016WEW_10_100 | ecosystem: Environmental > Terrestrial > Soil >...
CACTACGAGCAGGCGGTACGGCTCAAGCCGGATTACGCGGACGCACTCAACAACTTGGGGGCCGCGGAAGCTCGACTGGGCCGACTGCAGGAAGCGATGGGACATTGGGAGCAGGCGCTACGGCTCAACCCCGGCTGCGCCGAGGCCCACAACAATCTGGGGATCGCCTTGGTTCGACTCGACAAGCTACAGGAGGCAACGCGACAATTCGAGCAGGCGCTGCGACTCGCACCGGATGACTCCGATACACACAATAGCCTGGGAGCCGTGTTCATGCGTCTGGGCAGGACGCAGGAGGCGATCATACAACTCGAGCAAGCAGTGCGGATCGAGCCCGATAATGCCACGGCCCACTACAATCTGGGGGTCGCCTTGGAGCAAACGGGCCAGCTCAAGGAAGCCATCGGACACTACGAGCAGGCGTTGCGTTTCAAGCCCGATGATGTCGAGGCGCACTACAATCTGGGGGCTGCCTTGGCGCGCACGGGGAACGCGCCGGCGGCCATCGCACACTACGAGCAGGCCCTGCGGATCAAGCCGGATTTCACCGCGGCCCGAAACGCGCTCACGCGATTGCAGTCTGGCCAGTAAGCCGCAGCCGTTTCGAAAGCTCAAACCGCAAGGTTCGCAACTCGTCCAAAGGGGGGAGCCCAATGTTCTCATCCGCAGGCCAGTTTTTTGAGTTGTGTTAAACATTCCCACGCGCTCTACTGTCACAGCGAGGTGCGCTTTCCAGCCCGCTCCGAATCCTTTTCGGAGCTGTCTCCGGCGCATCCAGGCGAGATGAGCAGGCGAGGCAAATCGCGGGTAACACTTGTCGAGGTGGCTTTGTTTCTGGTGGTGCTGGCCATCGGATGGGCAACCTTCCGCGCCTTTTCCATCGCCCAACAGATCGAACAGATTCCCGTCTCGTTTCGCACGATGCCCAACGCCTACTTCCGCATCGCGGACTACGTCGAGCCGTCCGTCGGTGAACTCAACGACACCCTGTTCCGCTATACCACCCGACACGATCCCGCCGACTGGGACCGCTTCCAGCACAAGAGCCAGGAATTGAAGGAGTGGCTGGCCAGCGAGAAATCATCGTCGCTGAAGACCAAGGTCACGTTGCTTCGGCCGGTGCAGATCACCATCGACATCGGGACTTTGCTCGATGAGATCAACACCGCCTACGACGTGTATCTCGCGGAAGCGCAGCGCGCCGCGAAGGCATCCGGGATGACGGATACTTCGACCCAGGGCGCCGCGACACAGGACCGGGTGCGCCTGCAGTCGCGAAAATTGCTGGCTCTCGCCGGCCAGGCTCGCGCGCAAGGCCAGGCGATCCAGATCTTCCTGTCGGGATCGAAATCATGGTTCCCATGGCTGCAACGCCTGCTGGCGGCGGCGCTGCTGCTGCTCGGCGCGTTCGGTGCCTGGTTGATGGCCGTCGTCTACCGTCGCATCGTCTTCCCGCTCCGCCGCCGCCTGATCGAGAGCGATACCATCATCGAACGTCACCAGAAAATGGCGCACTTCGGCGAACTCGCCGCCGGCATCGCGCACGAAATCCGCAATCCGTTGACCGCCATCCGCGCCCGGCTGTTCACGCTGCAACGAACGCTCGTGGCCGGCACCCCGGCCCACGAAGATGCCCTCGTCATCCGCAACGAGATCGACCGCCTGAACCGCATCGTCACTGACTTCCTTCAGCTCGCCCGCCCCGCCGAACCCCGGCTCGCACCGGTCGCCGCGGAACCGTTCCTGCGCGAAGTCCGTGACCTCTTTGCGCCTCAATGCGAACGCCAATCCATCAAACTGAAAATCGAGTCGGCCAACGGCGCGCGGTTTGTCGCCGACGCCCAACAGATGAAACAGGTGCTCATCAACCTCATCCAGAACGCCGCCGACAGCATCGAGGTCGACGGCACGATCACCCTGCGCGCGCATCCGGACACGCGGCGCTTGGAGAACCGCGCCTCGGACGTGGTGGTGCTCGAAGTCCAGGATACGGGAGGCGGCATCCCTCGCGAGGTGCAGAATCGGCTTTTTGACCCCTTCTTCAGCACCAAGCAAGGGGGTACCGGCCTTGGCTTGTCAATTGCTGCACAGATTGTCAATAATCACCATGGCAAACTGGAGTTTCAGACACAGCCGGGCCAGGGCACAACGTTCGCCATAATACTGCCAGCCGGGCAAACGCCATCATGAAAGCCGCCCCGAAAATCCTCATCATCGAAGACGATACCTCGCTGGCGTGGTCGCTCAAGCACGTCCTGCAGGTCGAAGGTTACACCGTGGAAACCGCCTTCAACGTCGACGATGGATTCGCCCGCGCGCGGGACAACATCTTCGACGTGGTGGTCACCGACCTGCAATTGCCAGGTCCCAACTCGCTCGGCGACAAGGCCGGATTGGAACTGATCAACCGCGTCCGCACCGTCAAGCCGCAACAACCGATCATCCTGATGACCGCCCACCACACCACCGAGACCGCCATCGAGGCGACCAAGCTCGGCGCGTACGATTACCTGCTCAAGCCGTTCGACCCCGCCGAATTGCTCGACATGATCGACAAGGCCGTCGCCAGCAGCCGCCTCGTCTCCGAGCCGGTCGAACTCGGCGAAACCGCCGCCCCGACCGACGCCATCGTCGGCAACAGCCGCGCCATGCAATCCGTCTACAAGGAAATCGGCCGCCTCGCCGCCAAGCCCGTCACCGTGTTGATCCGCGGCGAGACCGGCACCGGCAAGGAACTCGTCGCCCGCGCGCTGTACCAGTACAGTGATCGCGCCAAGAATCCCTTCATTGTCGTCAACTGCGTCGCCATTCCCGAGACGCTGCTGGAAAGCGAACTGTTCGGGCACGAGCAAGGCGCGTTCACCGGCGCCACCGCGCGCCGCGTCGGCCGGTTCGAGCAGGCCAACGACGGTACGATTTTCCTCGACGAAATCGGCGACATGACGATGAGCACCCAGGCGAAGCTGCTCCGCGTGCTGCAGGAAAAAACCATCCAGCGCCTGGGCGGGAAGGAACCGATCTCCGTCAACGTCCGCATTCTCACGGCCACGCATCGCGACCTCGAAGCGGCCATCCGCGAGAACCTGTTCCGCGAAGATCTCTACTATCGCCTCAATGTCGCGGTCATTACCGTGCCGCCGTTGCGCGACCGGCGCGAGGACGTCCCCGCTCTCGTGCGCTTCTTCCTCCATCGCTATGGCGACGAGTTCGGCTCCGCCAATGCGTCGATGTCCACCGAGGCCATTCAGTTTCTCCAGCAACAACCATGGCCCGGCAACGTGCGGGAACTGGAAAACGTCGTCCGCAAAGCGTTGCTGCAAGCCCGTGGGTTCACCATCGGCCCCGACGAAGTCCGCGGTGCCCTCGCGCAAACCAAGCTCCCGCGACCCGCCATCGATCAAACACTGGCTAGTTACATCTCCGATCTTCTGGGCCGCGCCGCCAGTGGCGATCTGGAGAACGTCGGCGACGCCGTGACCGAAGCGACCGAGCGCGAATTGTACGCGCAGGCCATTCAACTGGCGCAGGGCAACCAGGCAAAGGCCGCCAAGTGGCTCGGCGTCTCCCGTCCGACCATGCGCGAAAAGCTTACCCTCTACGGCTTGCACGCGAAGCGGGACGCGACCGCTGAATAGCTTTGCCCGTCCGCCCAGAAACAAGTTTGGCGACCCCAGCGGGATTCGAACCCGCGTTACCGCCGTGAAAGGGCGATGTCCTGGGCCGGGCTAGACGATGGGGTCACCGAAAACGCGTCGTACAGGCGGGCTGAATATAGCGGAACGAATCCGATTCGCAACGCCGAACTTCATCCAGAAAAACCTCCGGGTGGCCTCAGACCGCGAGGATTTCCTTTTCCTTGTGGGCCAGGACGGTGTCGATCTCCTTGATGTATTCGTCCGTCTTGTTCTGGATTTCCTTCTCGGAATGCTTCAGCTCGTCCTCGGTGATCTCCCCGTCTTTCTGCAGCTTCTTGGCCTGATCGTGCGCGTGACGCCGCTCGCTGCGAATGGCGACGCGGCCATCCTCGGCCATTTTCTTGCAAACCTTGTCGAGTTCGCGCCGCCGCTCCTGATCGAGTTCGGGGATCGGGATGCGGAGGATCTTGCCATCCACGCGCGGCGTGATACCGAGCTCGGATTTCTGGATCGCCTTCTCCACCGCCTGCACGAGGCTGACATCCCAGGGCTGGACGACAATCAGGCGCGGCTCGGGCGTCGAGATGCCTGCCAACTCGCGCAAGCGCATGTGCGAGCCGTACGCGTCCACCTGGATGTTCTCCACGAGCGATGCCGACGCCTTGCCCGTGCGAACGGTGGCGAATTCGTTGTGGACGAACTCGACCGTCTTCATCATCTTTTCTTCCATCGAGTCGAGGACTTCTTGCAAGGTCATGGCTGTCAGATTAGAAACTCCGGTCAAAGATGTCAACCACGCGCACACTGCTGATCGATGCCGACGATACGCTTTGGGAGAACAACATCTACTTCGAGCGGGTCACCACGGAGTTTGTCGCCGTCCTCGGCCAGCGCAACCACCGCCCGGATCGCGTCGAACAATTGCTCCGGCAAACGGAACGACGCAACGTCAAGGTCACCGGCTACGGCAGCAAGGGGTTCTGCCTGTCGCTGCACGAAGTCGCCCGCGAACTCGGCTGCGCCGATCTCGAACCCTGGATCGCGGGAAAAGAGAATTGGATCTTTCATCATCCGATTGAACTGATGCCTGGCGTGCGCGAGACCCTTCCCCTGCTCCGCGCCGGCAACCAGCTCATCTTGTTGACCAAAGGCCGCGAGGAAGAGCAACTCGGCAAACTCGAACGTTCCGGGCTGTCAGGATTCTTTCATGCCCGGGAAGTCGTCTCGGAAAAATCGGTCGAAACCTACCGCGACATCATCACGAAGCATCGCCTCTCGCCCGGCCAAACGTGGATGATCGGCAACGCCCCGCGTTCCGACATCAATCCCGCCAAAGCCGCCGGGCTGGGCACCGTCTTCATTCCCTACCACACCACGTGGCAACACGAGTTGGAGGAAATCAGCCCGGGTGGTGTCACGCTCACGCTGGAGAACTTCGGGCAACTCGCCCAGCACTTCACCTAGGTCCGGATAAATCGCTTTTTGAACTACGGCGAGAGACGAATCCCGCTGCGCGTATTCTCGACGGAGACACGATACATCCGTAAATCAGTGGCATCCGGGGCCACGGGATCAAGTGGTCGGAACTCCTCATGCCGCGTTTGGGCCAGCATCTCACGCAGAAACGCGTCATCGGCAGTGCCCCGGTTGGCGACCGGCAGCGCCCGCCCGCCCAGCCAGTAGCGGAAGCTCTCAACCAACGCCACCTTCGCGTTCGGCGACTCGTTCACGAGAAAATCGCTGCGATTGCCCAAGGCGATGAACAGCGCCTTCGTCTCCCGTCCGTCGCCATGGATGGCGACCTGCGTGTCTTTCGTGGCGAAGATCGTGTTCAAAAAGCTCAGTTTGCCATGGAAATCATTCACATCAATCATGGGCATGTGTTCGCGATAGACCGTCGCCACATTGGCGCCATGCAACGTGAACTCGCCGGCACCCTCGCAGCGCAGGAAACGCGGGAACTGGCCCGTTTCATACCACGTGTCCCGCACCAGCAATCGCCCGCCGTTAACCACCTCGTAGCTCAACTCGTTGTTGCTCGATGAGCCGCAAAAAATCACCGCGCGCCCTGATGTCGAATCATTCGTGGCCGTCGCCGCGGCCCCGACAACCTTCACGCCCAGGACCTGGTCCGCATGGTTGAAATTGAGGACGCTGACGTCCGTATGTTGCAGGCGGTCGATCAACAGGCCGACTTCCTGTCCGCCGTGCACATTCACCTGGTCCATAAGAATGCGCGCCCCGACCTGGTCGCAGTTCTCCACGACCAAACCCGTCGCCGTCTTGTTGCCGTTGACCGTCAAATCACGCAGTGTGGCGCGCGCCGGCCCTGGCGTCCGCAAGACGCACCCGTTCTCGCCTCCCGTCCATTGCAGGATCGTCGCCACGCCGTCACCGACGAGTTGTACGTCATTCCCGGCGGGGATCACCAGCGTGCGATCTATCGGGCACGTGCCCGCCGGCAAATGGACGACCGTACGCCGACCCGGTTGCTTGATTGCCGTGTCGACGGCCTTCTGAATCGCTTCGGCACGGCTGCCTGCGGGCATTTCGACCACGGCGCGATCACGCTTTGGCGGCGTCGCCGGCATGGAAGGCAACTTCGCCCGAATAGAACCATATTCCACAACCCGATCGTCCACGGTCCGCGGGCAACGCTGCCCGCGAATCGGGTTTTGGACCGTAAACGTATTGCCCATCGAAACAAGACCGGCCACGTAACGCACCCGCACCGCCGTCTCCGCGTGCGATTTGATGACGTTGTCCAGCAACAGTAGCGGGCCCAGATTGTCGACTTGGATCGGAACCTCCTCCGGGTCGAGAATCGTATTGCCCTGAATCGCGAGCATGCTGCAGGCGTTCATCAAACTCGTGGCCAGGAACGCGCGCGACTCGATTGACGTGTTATCGCGGAACGAAAAGTACCCGGTGTTGCCGATATGGATGTCCGCCGTTTTGGAACGATGGAACAGGCTCTTGTAAACGTAAAAGTTGCCCGCCCCGCGAGTGTTTGTCACGCCGTCGCCGCAATCGTCAAACGTCGAGAACCAGATGAACCAATCCAGCGAGTTAAAGTTCTGCAGGCTGATGCCGGCTTCCGTACATCGCACGAACCGGCAACGCATCACCGCCGACTCGGCAATCCCCTCGCCGCCCTTTGCGCCCGCCTCGATGCCAAATCCGACGTCGCGAAATACCATGTCGCAAAACTCGTTGTACGTGGCGAAGCGCCTCCCGTGCGCCACCGCCGTGCCCGCCATGCCCGCGCCGTCCAATGTCAGCCGACCCACCTTGCAGTACCACGCTCCATAGTCGAACATCACCCCGCCGGCCGGCCCGTCCCAACGAATCACCGTCGTCGCGGGATCTTCACCGAGAATCATGATGTTCTGGGATTCGTCCTGCCGTTCACGCGTGAGATGAAGTGTGCGCGTAATGCGGTAATCGCCGGCGGGCAGATAAACCACGTGAAACTTGCGGTTCGGCGGGCGTAGCGCGTCGAGCGTCTTCTGTAAGGCGGCGGTGTCGTCGGTCTTGCCGTCGCCAACCGCGCCGAAGTCGCGCTTCACGTCGCCCCAGCTTGCGAATGGGCCTACAAATTCGTCGTCCACCGCAAAAATGGCGGGTGGGTTTTCCGCCCTCGCCGATGCCAGGCGGCAAAGCAGAAGCAATACGCTGACGACAGCAAATCGGCGAACCATGTCGCTACTCCGCGACCAGTGTGCCGATGGGTTCCCCGAGGATGGCGCGCTTGATGTTGCCGTATTGGAAGAGGTCGAAGACGACAATGGGAATGCGATTGTCCATGCACAGCGAGAACGCCGTGGAATCCATCACATTGAGCCGTCCTTTCAACGCGTCCATGTAGGTCAGCTTGTCGTAACGCGTCGCCAACGGGTCCTTCTCCGGGTCGGCAGTATAAACACCGTCCACCTTGGTCGCCTTGAGCAGTGCGTCGGCGTCAATCTCGCTCGCGCGCAATGCGGCCGTCGTATCGGTCGAGAAGTAGGGATTGCCCGTGCCGGCGGCAAAGATGACCACGCGCCCCTTTTCCAGGTGGCGGATGGCGCGGCGGCGGATGAACGGCTCGGCGATCGCGCGCATCTCAATGGCGGATTGCACCCGCGTCTGTACGTCGTTTTTCTCCAGTGCGTCCTGCAACGCGAGCGCATTGATCACGGTCGCGAGCATCCCCATGTAATCGCCCGCCGTGCGGTCGAGTCCATGTTTGCTCCCTGCCAGTCCGCGGAAGATGTTGCCGCCACCGATGACGATGGCCAGCTGGACATCCAGTTGTTTGATTTCCTTGATTTCCTTGGCGATGGCGTCGCACGTCTCGGGGGAGATGCCATGCTCGCGGGGCCCCAGCAACGCTTCCCCGCTCAACTTCAACATCACCCGCCGATACTTGGGCTTGGGTGCGGAAGCGGTGGTCATGCGCATCTTTTACACGCAGTCGCCGCTCTTTGCAAGCACGGCCAGAATGCGTCTCTCGTTCTCACTCTGAGTTTGTCGCGAATCTTGCACGCATTTGTTTCTGCGCTTGCCGCGACTGACTCGCGTCGGCATACTCCGCGTCGATGGCTACGAAGAAGGCCTTGGCAATCCCGGCAGAACGTCTCGACACTCTCATCTACGAGATTCGTGGCCAGAAAGTCATGCTCGATGCCGACTTGGCGGCGGTTTATGGAGTGGAGACCGGCGCGCTGAATCGCGCGGTCAAGCGTAACGCGGCGCGTTTCCCCAAGGATTTCGTGTTCCGATTGACCGCGGAGGAGTTCGATTCTTTGAGATGCCAAACTGGCATCTCAAACATGAAGTCGCAGATTGCAGCTTCAAAGAGACGTGGCGGTCGCCGTTATCTGCCGTACGTCTTCACCGAGCACGGAGCGCTCATGGCGGCGAATGTGCTCAACAGCCCGCGGGCAGTCCAAATGAGCGTCTTCGTCGTGCGGGCATTTCTGCGGATGCGCATGATGCTCTCCGGCAGCCGTGAACTGACTCGCAAACTGGCGGCGCTGGAGAAAGAACTCAAAGAACGGCTTGACGTGCATGAAGCGGCCATCGTCACCATCCTCCAACGCGTCATGGACATCATCGACCCGCCCCCCTTGGCCGAACCGCCCAAGAAGGACATCGGCTTTCGAGTCAAGGAAGGTCGGGGATGGTATGTTATGCCCCGCAAGAGGGACCACAGTTTAAAGAGTTGATTCCGACGAGAAGACCGGAGCTGTGAAACGAAGACCTTTGCTCAGCAGGTTGCAGCGACTAGCCAGCCCCTATGCCCGTGACAAGAAGAGAGGCGTTCCGAGAGGAACTCTACTTAATCATCCTGATTTCAATGATTTTCAGGAACGTGCTTGGGAAATCATGGAGAACTTTATCTGGAGGCCTGGGGACGTCATAGTGGTGGGAAAGGGAACTCTTGCAGAGGAAATGCGGCAGTTCATCGGCGAATTCTGGGACGAAGCTGTAAACAGAAACGTGATTTGGGAAAAGATGACTTCAGGTGAATTGGGCGGGTTGTTTTCATATTTGGGAGACGAGTACGCGAAACGAGCCGTGCGCCTGAAGCCACTTGTCCTTCCTCGAGGTCTATCCGAAGAACTTCGCGTTTACTATCAGGAGGCTATTCAGTGCTGGGTTCACGGCCTGAATGCCGCCGCTATCATTCTTCTGGGATCGGTAATTGAAGAAGTACTTTGTGTCGTGTTGGATGGAAGTGCGCCCAATCTGAGGAGGAAACGCATCGGTGAATTGATTGCTATGGCGAATTCAAAGCGGCTTCTTAACGGAAATACTACAAACACACTTCGGTTGATCTACCACCTCAGAAATCGTGCGACGCACGAACGATCTGGAATATCGGAAACCCAAGTCTTCGATGCCATAATGTCGGTACAGCAGGTAATTTGGGACACGAGCAAATAGAACACCGGCCGACTTAGTGCAGTTGACGCATCATCCAGCGCGTCAACTGCAACAAGAGAGGCCGGGGTGACCGGCCTCTCTTGAATGTTTCAATCGCAAATCAGGCCGCCGACGTCGAACCGGGGATGTCCTCGCCCACCTGCCAGCGGGTGAAGCGCCGGATCACGATGTTCTCACCCAGTTGCGCGACCTTCGCCGTCACATGGTCCTTGATCGTGATCTCGGGATTCTTCACGTATGGTTGCTCCAGCAGGCAGACGGTTGAGTAAAACTTCTCCAACTTGCCGGCCACAATCTTATCCATGGCTTGCGGCGGTTTGTCCTTCACCTGCGCCCGGTAGATCTCCTTCTCGCTTTCGATCACGTTCGCGGGGACATCCTCACGCCTCACATAGCTCGGGCTGGCCGCCGCAATGTGCTGGGTGACGTCCTTGACGAACTCGCGGAAACCGTCGTTGCGCGCGACGAAATCGGTTTCGCAGTTCACCTCGACCAGCACGCCGAGCTTGCTGCCGTGGTGAATGTAAGTGGCGATGCAGCCTTCGTTGGCCGCGCGCCCGGCCTTCTTGCCGGCCACGGTGATGCCCTTCTTGCGAAGGATCTTCTCAGCCTCGACAATGTCGCCTTTGGCTTCCTGTAACGCCTGTTTGCAGTCCATCATGCCCGCGCTGGTCTTTTCGCGGAGCGTTTTAACAAGTTTGGAGTCGATTTGCATTGCTCTCGTAGTCATCGGATGTAATGGCCTTGTGAACCGTCTAGGCCGACACGGTGGATTGCTCCGGCGCGGGCGCCGGCGCCGGTTCCACTTGCGGCTCGGCAACCGCGGTCGCCTCCGGCGCAGGCGGCGGCGCGGGATATTTCCGGTTCAATTCGGATTGTGCCTCCGCGACGGTGCTGGCAATCACCGCGGTAATGAGCTTGACGGCCCGAATCGCATCGTCATTACCGGCGATCGGATACGTGACCTGGTCAGGATCGCAATTGGTGTCCACGAGCGCGATGATCGGAATGTCCAGACGCTGCGCTTCGTGAATCGCGATGGCCTCGCGCTGGATGTCGATCACAAACATCGCGGCGGGCACGCGCTCCATGTTCACGATGCCGTCGAGATTGCGGTGCAGCTTGTTCTGCTCGCGCCGGAGGGACGCGACTTCCTTCTTGGGCAAATGCTCGCCTTCGGGCGACGAGAGCAGGCGGTCGATTTCCTGCATTCGCTTCACGCTGTTACGGATCGTGCGCAGGTTCGTGAGCGTGCCGCCGAGCCAGCGATCCACCACGTAGGGCATGTTGGTGCGCGTGGCGCCGTCCTTTATCTCCTGTTGCGCCTGCTTCTTGGTGCCGACAAACAAAATGGAACCACCGTTGAGAACCGTCTCATGGAGAAAACCGCACGCCACTTCGATCTGCGTGAGGGTTTTATTGAGGTCGACGACGTGAATGCCGTTTCGTGCGGCGAAAATGTATTTCTTCATCTTGGGGTTCCACCGCTTGGTCTGATGACCGAAATGAACCCCCGCTGCCAACAACTCTTCCACGGTTACGCTGGCCAATGTATCCTCCGTTGTTTCATCCTGCGACCGCACGACTTTTTGTCGGCGCAGAACATCCCGTCTGACTGACGACTGGATTATTAGTTTAGTGTTTTTATGTCCCGAATCTTTACCACGTCTCACGTGGCCTTCAGGACGGTTCGGTACTGCCTCGATTACTCGTGGCAGGATTAATCATAGTAGCCCCAGACTGTGGCTTTGCAAGCGGAAAAGGATGGTTGGCCCGGCGGCAGAAATGCCCGTCCGGCTCAGAACTTCGCCGTGGAAACGCCCAAATCCGGCAGGAAATTCCGCGTCGCCGCGTCGTCATACGAAAAGAGCACAAAGCCGGGCACGCCGAGTTGCCGCGCCGTTTGAATCTGCGCCGATAGCTGGCTTATGTGGTCGAACTTCCAGCTCCCGATGCCGACGACCACCTTGTTGCGTTGCGACGCCCAAGCCTGTTGCTGGCGCACCTTGGACTCAAAATCGCGCAAGTCCGGCGTGTAGGTCATCGTGCAGACATAATCCACGTATCCACGGTCGAGCCACAACTTCCAGTCCTGTGCCTTCTCCTCCCGCGCGCGATCGAGGTCCGAGAACACGGCCGCTGAGACGGCGAGGTTTGGCCGGGCCAGGCGCGCCCGTGCCGCGAGGTCTTGTATCCAATCATTAATTTCGTGCTGCCGCCAGTCGTTGAATCTCGCCACGTACGCGCCCTGCAACACGGCTTCCGGCCAATGTTTCAGATGCGTGCCGATGCTGTGCTCGAACTCACGACGGCAATTCTCGCAAAAGCATGATGGCTGTTCGCAAAAGCGGATGTAATCGAACTGCATGCCGTCAACGGGATACCTCTTCACCATCTCCGTTACCGACGACGCGATCAACGCGCGGTTCGCCTCCTGCGACGGACACAGCCACGTGTAGCCCGATTGCAGAACCGGACGACCGTTCGGCCCGCGCATCACCCGATTCGCGGCGAGCAATCGACGCTGAAACTCGGGCGGAGCCTTGTACATGAACGTGACGATTTGCTTGGCGTGCACCGCCAGCCCGCGCTGGTGCGCCAGATCGATGCCGCGCGCGATGGGATCCGGAGAATCATGCACGATGCTCGGCAACGCCCGGCTGTTCGGGTAAAACGCCGCGCCACCCGAGGCGAGATTGGCGAAGATCGTATTGAAGCCCGCGCGCTGCAGACTGGCCGTGGCCGTGTCCCAATCGAGTTTTGTCGTGTCGCTCACCCACACGCCGCGCAGTTCGCCCAGGCGCGCCACGCGAGGTGTCGGCGCCGTCACGACTGGCGGCGCAGGTGATGGTTTGGATAATCTCGTGTCACACGTCGGGCACAAATGGGAGCACGAGTTCAACAATACGACAGCGCAAGCCGCGACCAGCGTGCTGGCGAGAAAGCTCCCCAACCTCCTCATAATATCTCCTTGTGAGCTCTTGGAATGCGGTGACTTGCCACCGCTTTTATCCCCAAAGCGCCGACCCATTGGCGCACTCCAAAAACCGAGGCACTATAAGCCGAATCCCGTGGTGTTGCCAAACGAAATGTTTGCTGTTACAACGACCATCGATGCTTCGCAAACTTTCCATCCTCGGTCCCGGCCTCCTTGGGGGTTCCATCGGCCTTGCGGCCCGACACCGCAAGATCGCCAAGCGCGTCGTCATTTGGGCGCGCCGGCCCGACGCGGCGGATCAGGCCTATCAACTCGGCGCCGCGGATGAGGCGACGAATGATCCGGTCAAGGCCGTTACGGACGCCGAACTGGTTGTGCTGGCGACGCCCATCGGCGTCATGCGCTCGCTGGTTGACCAGATACGTCCCGCCCTGCCCGATGGTTGTGTCGTGACCGATGTGGGCAGCGTCAAATACCCCATCGTTGCCGTCTTGTCCGACGCGCTTCAGGGCAAAGCGCGTTTTGTCGGCTCACATCCGATGGCCGGTTCCGAGCAATCGGGTATCGACGCGGCGCGGCGCGATCTTTTTGAAAACGCCACCTGTATCGTCACCTCACGCGAGGACACAGACCAAGCTGCGCTCAAGGTTGTTTACGACTTCTGGAAAGCACTGGGTTGCTCGGTGAAGACGCTCGCGCCGCTGGAGCACGACGAAATCGCCGCCCGCATCAGTCATCTGCCGCATGTCGTCGCCGCCGCAGTCGTCAACGTCGTATGCACGGACGACGCGCAGGCGCTGAACTTTGCCGGCCCCGGCTTCAAGGATTTCACCCGCATCGCCGGCGGCCCGTTCGAGATGTGGACGGAAATCTGCCTCGAAAACCGCGTGGAAATCGGACGCGCCCTTGACCAATTGATCGAGGAACTCGGCAAAATCCGCGCCGCGGTCGAGAACGCCGATGCCGTCGAGTTGCGTACCATGCTCAAACGCGCCAAACATTTCCGCGATGAGTTGAGGTTCCGGACGTGAAGCCGCTTCCTGACCCATACCCGATCGAACCGCTGGCGAAGCCGCCGAGTTGCACGATCATCGTGCCCGGTTCGAAGAGCATCACCAACCGCACGTTGATTCTGGCTGCTCTGTCCAAGGAGAAGTGCACGCTTCGCGGCGCGTTGTGGGCCGACGACACGCAGGTGATGGTGGATTCGCTCTGGGAACTCGGGTTCAATGTGCAGGTCGACCCCGATCCAACGGAGGAATGCAATCGGACCATCACGGTTGTCGGTCGCGGCGGCAGGATTCCCGCGAAGGAAGCGGAGCTTTACGTCGGCAATGCGGGCACCGCCGCGCGATTCCTGACCGCGCTTGTCTGCCTGGGTCACGGCGAATACACCATTCACGGGAACGAGCGGATGCAGGAACGACCGATGAAGGATCTGTTTCAGGCGCTCCGACAGTGGGGGGCGCAGATTCAAGCCAACGAGGATCGGCTGCCCGCCGTGGTACGCGCCGACGGTCTTACCCCCAAGCCAATCACGATGTCCACGGAACAGAGCACGCAGTTTGCGAGCGCCATGATGCTGATTGAGCGGGCGGCAGGAGCACAGGGTTGTGTTTCACTCAAAGACGTTCCCGACGAATACGGCTACATTTCGATGACGAATCGCCTGCTCAAAACGTTTGACCCTGACTTCAGGATCGAGCCTGATCTTTCCAGTGCGTCTTATTTTTTGGCAGCCGCCCATCTTTGCGGTGGAACTGTCGAGATCGCCGATTGGCCGGGCGAATCGCTGCAAATCGACAGGGAGTTCCCCGATATCCTGCGGGAGTCTTCCAAAGCGGACCCCAAAACGATGGGGGGCGCGGCCGGAGACCCATTCTTCAAGTTGTCCCGGCTCCTCCACCTTGGCGATAGTGCCATGACCCTCGCCGTTTGCGCACCTTTTCTGCCCGCCGGTCTACGGCTCGTGGATGCGTCCAACATGAGACAACAGGAGTCCGACCGAATTACCGCATTGGTGACGGAGTTGCGGCGTGTGGGAGCCAGGGCAGAGGAACAACCCGACGGTCTCACCGTCTGGCCTGCGGAGAAGAACCAACTGCACGGCGCGGACATTGAGACGTACAACGATCATCGGATGGCGATGTGTTTTGCGGTGTTGGGATTGCAGGTTCCGGGTATTCGCATTAAGAATCCAGGCTGCGCCAGCAAGACGTTCCCGAATTTTTTCGAGAAGCTGGAGCAACTACGAGGATGAACGTGCCGTCGACAACGGAGAAGGTCATGGTGGTGGCAGTGGACAGCCCGGCGGCCAGCGGCAAGAGCACGGTGTCGCGGTCGGCGGCGAAGATGCTCGGCTTCAATTATGTGGACACGGGCGCGATGTACCGCTCCATTACCTGGAAGGCCATCGAGGAAGGCCTCGACGTCGAGGACACCATCGCGGTCGTGGCGATGATGCATCGCATCCAGATCAGCTTCGAGTTGGTCGAGAAACGGGTGCGGATGCTGATCGACGACATGTATCCCGGCAACGCGATGCGTGAGCCGCGCGTGACCGAAAAGGTTTCCGCCATCGCCGCGATTCCTGAGGTGCGGCAAGTGTTGGTGCAACATCAGCGGTCGCTCACAAGGTTCGGCAACCTCGTGATGGAGGGGCGCGACATTGGTACGGTCGTGTTCCCCGACACGCCTTACAAATTCTACCTGGAGGCCAAGCCCGAAATTCGCGCGTTACGGCGCAAGCGCGATCTGGAAGCGATGAAAATCCCTGCCACCCAGGAAGGCGTGGCCGAGTCCATCCAGCGACGCGACCGGAAAGATTCAGGCCGCAGTGTCTCGCCGTTACAGATCGCGCTCGGGGCAACCGTGGTCGAAAACTCGAAGCTCACGGTGGACGAGACCGCGCAGATCATCGTCGACCACATCCGTCAGCAAGACCAGCGGCGCGGCAGTTTCAGCGCCGGCGGCGCCTGAGCGCGTTATGCGATCATTGTGGTATCGGTTCTGCCGTTTTCTGTTCCGCATCTACTTCTATCTGTATCACCGGGGCCGGGTCTATAACGCCGAGCGATTGCCGGACCACGGGGCATTCATTCTGGCGGGAAACCACATCAGCTTTCTCGACCCGCCCTTCTTCGGGCTGGCCTGCCAGCGCGACGCGTTTTATATGGCGCGCGACACGTTGTTTCGAAACCCGCTGGCAAACGGGATTTTGCGGAGTTGGCATTGCGTGCCCATCAGCCGCGACCGTGGCGACATCGGCGCCATGCGAACGGTCCTGCGGCTGCTCGGCGAAGACAAAGCCGTGCTGATGTTTCCCGAAGGCACACGCAGCCCGGACGGACAACTGCAGGAAGCGCGTGCGGGGATCGGCATGATCGCAGCGCGGGCGAATGTTCCCATCGTCCCCATGCGCATCTTCGGAACCGAGCGGGCCTTGCCGCGCGGGGCGAGTTTCCCTCGTCCGGCGCGGGTGGAGATCAAGTTTGGCGAGCCTTTTGTGTATCCGCTGCCCCCGAATTTCGAGGAATTGCGCGGCGACACGGTCAAGGCCGTGTATTTCGATATCGGACGCGAAATCATGCGCCGGATTGCCGCGCTGAAGCCGCAAACCGAGTAGAATTTGGACGGCCACAAAGGGCTTGCTAACCACTCACCGCCCGTTTATATTTGCGCGCCTTTTCAGCTACCGCACCCAAGTCGTGCTTGCCAAAGGCAGGAGAAAAAATCACTCGAATGTCGAATTCAATGGAAAAACTCTTTTCCGAGGTGAAGGCTTTCACCGAGGGAATGCTGGTCAAAGGGCGCATCCTCGAAGTGCGCCCGAATGAAGTGTTGGTGGATATCGGCTACAAATCCGAGGGCGCAATCTCGCTCTCGGAATTCGAGGATCCAGTGGAGCCCAAGGTGGGCGACGAGATCGAGGTCCTCTTGGAGAGCCTCGAAGACGACGACGGCATGGTCGTGCTGTCTTTCGCCAGGGCCGAGCAAAAGAAGAACTGGGACCGCATCGTCAGCATCTGTACCGAGGGCGGCACCATCGATGGCAAAGTCCGCGGCAAGGTCAAGGGTGGCCTGATGGTCAACATCGGCGTCGACGCCTTCCTCCCCGCCTCGCAGATCGACGTCATCCCTCCCCGCAACCTCGATGAATACCTCGGCAAGACTTTCAAGTTCAAAGTCGTCAAGATCAACCAGGAGCGCCACAACATCGTTCTCTCGCGTCGTGAGCTGATCGAGCAGGAGCGTGAAGACAAGCGCCGCACGCTGCTCTCGGGCATGCAGGTCGGCCAGATTCGCTCCGGCATGGTCAAGAACCTCACGGACTTCGGCGCGTTTATCGACCTCGATGGCCTCGACGGCTTGCTGCATATCACCGACATGAGCTGGGGCCGGATCAATCATCCATCGGAGTTGCTCAAGGTCGGTGACACAATTGAAGTGATGATCCTCGAAGTGGATCGCGAAAAAGAACGCGTCTCGCTCGGTTTGAAACAGAGGAATCGCAACCCGTGGGACAATGTCGAAGTGAAATATCCCGTGGGCAGCAAGGTGCGCGGAAAAGTCGTCAGCGTCGTGCCCTACGGCGCGTTCGTACAGCTTGAGGACGGCGTCGAAGGCATGGTGCACGTCTCCGAGCTTTCGTGGACCAAACGCATCGCGCGCGCGTCCGACGTATTGAAGGTCGGCGACGATATCGATACCATCGTGCTGGAAATCAAACGCGAAGAGCAGAAGATTTCCCTCGGCCTCCGCCAACTCGAGGCGAATCCGTGGTCGCAAGTGCCGAAAAAGTATCCACCGGGCACGAAAATCACCGGCAAGGTCCGCAACCTTACCAATTTCGGCGCGTTTGTCGAAATCGAGGAAGGCATCGACGGCATGGTGCACGTCTCCGACATGTCGTGGTCGCGCAAGGTCACCAATCCCGCTGAACTCTTGAAGAAAGGCCAGACCGTGGATGCGGTGGTGCTCGAAGTGGACGGCGCAAACCAGCGCATTTCTCTCGGCATGAAACAGATCGAGGACGACCCGTGGCGGACGATCGAGCAACGCTACAAGATGGGCGATCTCGTGAAAGGCAAAGTCGTCAAGCTGGCGTCGTTCGGCGCGTTCATCGAGTTGCCCGACCGACTCGAAGGTCTGGTCCACATCTCGCAGATCAGCGAGGAGCACATCGACAAGATCAAGAGCGTGCTCAAGGTGGGCGACGAAGTCACCGCGCGCGTCATCAAGGTTGACGCGCCCGAACGCCGCATCGGACTGAGCATCAAGGCGGCCAACTACAGTTCCGAGCAGCTGGAGGCCGAGAAGGAACAGTACGAAGCCGCGCTCAAGCCGGGCGAAGCCATCGTCGATCTCGAACATGCGTTCGAGCAGGCTGAGGAAGAGAAAAACCAGTAGCTGTTTCACCCCGAATCTAGTACAAGAAACCCAGCCCTGAAAGTTTTCGGGGCTGGGTTTTTGTTTCTAGACACGCCATGAAAAATGCCAACGAGCAACTGGACCTCCTCACGCAGGGTTGCGAGACGGTCGTCACCCCCGACGAGTTGAAGAGGAAGCTGGAACAGAAACGTCCGCTCCGCGTCAAGCTGGGCTGCGATCCCACCGCGCCGGATTTGCATCTCGGCCATAGCGTCGTTCTGCGCAAGCTCCGCCAGTTCCAGGACCTCGGCCATAAGGCCGTGCTCATCATCGGCGATTACACAGCGCTGGTCGGCGACCCGACCGGACAAAACAAGACTCGTCCCATGCTCAGCGAAACCGACATCGAGAGCCACGCCAAAACATATTTCGAGCAGGCCGGCAAGATTCTGGATACGGCTCCCGACAAGCTCGAAATCCGCCGCAACAGCGAATGGCTGGCGGGAATGCGCCTCGTTGACGTGCTCAAGTTGACCAGTCACATGACCGTTGCCCGCATGCTGGAACGCGATACATTCGAGAAACGCTACGAAGCCGATGTGCCGATTGGCCTGCACGAGTTTCTCTATCCGCTCATGCAAGGCCACGACTCGGTGATGATCCGGGCGGACGTGGAACTGGGCGGCACTGACCAGCTTTTCAACAACTTGGTGGGTCGCGATCTCCAACGCGACGCCGGCCAAGAACCACAGGTGGTGATGATTCTCCCGATCCTCGAAGGACTCGATGGCATCGAGAAAATGTCCAAGAGCAAGGGCAACTACATCGGCATCAGTGACACGCCCAAAGACATGTTCGGCAAGACCATGAGCGTCGGGGATGACCTGATGTGGAAATGGTACGCGCTGTTACTCGGCAAAACGCCGCGCGAAATTGCCGACCTGAAGAAGGGACACCCCATGGAAGCGAAGAAAGCCCTCGCCCACGCCATGGTCGCTCAATATCACGGCGCTGTGGCTGCTGATCATGCCTGTGAGGATTTCGAGAAACAATTTTCGAAGAAAGACCTCGCGGAGGTCGCCGAAGACCTTTGCGTCCCCGCCGGTGAGATTTGGATTGTCGAGTTGGTGGAAAAGACCGGCAAGTTCGAGAGCCGTGGCGATATCCGCCGGCTCGTCCAACAAGGCGGCGTGACGCTCGGCGGCCAGAAGGTCACCGACGACAAGGCCCGCGTGACTGTCCGCAACGGCCAGATTCTGAAAGCCGGCAAGCTGGTCGTGGTGAAGCTGGCCGTTGTCTGACCTCTCCCTCTGCCTTACACTTCCGCGACGGTTTGGGCGGAGCGCAGATCACGCGTTTCTTCTCGGGTCAGGCGCTGCACCGGGTTGCGGCAGGGTCGGCATGGCCCCGGTTCGACGGATTTCTTTGAACAACTGAACAATGGCCCGCACCACGTTCACCAGGTTCTTCGGTTTCAAGGCGGTCGATCGACCGTGAACGCGTGGGATGTCGTTGACGCCCACAACGACATACGAATGCCCGGCCTTCAAAATCTTGATCAACGCCTCGGCTTGGTAGGCAAAACTGTCAGTCGCAATCTGGATGGTGGCCAAGTCGTTCCGTCGAAACACAGCGGAATGATTGTAGTAAGGGATCCGAAGCCCGAACAGCGTGTTGACGATGGTCGTGAAGCCCCACGAGCCGAAGCGGCGGCTCCAAGGGCGAAACTCAGGGTTTGCGATGTACGGTATGACGAGATCCGCTTCCCCGATCTTATCCAAGATCATCTTGACGCCGGGAGCCGGCACGCCGTTGTCGCCGCAAATTCGGATCACGTGGTCGAACCGCGCCCGCGCCAAGCCGCTCTTGAACGCACCACCAAAACCCAGGCTACGTTCGTTATGGACAACGCAGATTCTCGGGTCGCGTTTGGCGAGTTGTTCCATGATTTCACCGGTCTTGTCCGTGCTGCCATCGTTGACCAGAACAATTTCAAACTCGCCTTGTTTCTCGCCGATAGATTCAAAGACCGTCTTGACTGCCGCCTCGATGTTTTCCTGCTCGTTGAGCGCGGGGACAATGAACGAAATACTCGGTTTGGTGGCTTGCTGATTCATTCTTGAAACCGTGTTTCCGGTTCATATCACACACTCTGTTCCGAAGCAAAACCTCTCGCTGGACAGCGGTGTCGCATGAGCTCCCAATGGTTCATAGTTTCTTATAGCCCGAATAAGCTGCGGACAAGAGATTCCTGAAATTGAAGAGTCAACCCTCCGTCCACAACGATATTCTGACCTGTCACGAAGGACGCCTTTGAACTGCACAAGAACGAGATTACCTGGGCCACTTCAGCAGCCGTGCCCACGCGTCTGAGGGGGATGATTTTCTTGTACAGGTCGTACAGCTCCTCGTCGTCCACGTAAACGTCCTTCGACTCGTCCTTGAGAATGGTCGCGGGTGAAACGCCGTTGACCCGGATCCCTTTCGCGCCGAGGAACACGGCATAGTAGCGGATCATCTGATTGAACGCCGCCTTGGCGACATGATAGCTTAGTGGCTGATTGTGGACCACGAACCCGGCAATGATTGAGCTCACCAGCACGATCGAGCAATCCTGGGAGTCATCGAATTCGTCGACCAGACGCTCGATGATCTCTTTCGTCGCGGTGACACTGGTCTCGAACTCCCCGACCCATGCGTCGTCCTCCCCGCGATAACGCTGGAGGAAGATCAGGTTGTTTATCTTGCCGTTTTCCCCCACGGTTTCGGCGAATGCTGCATCGCGGCGCTTGCGATCCAGCAAATCAACGATCCAGTGCCGGACATTGGGCAGGTGTTGGTCGGGTTCCGTCGGAGCGTGCCGGCCAATGACGGATACGGCGTGGCCTTCATCCGACAACACCTTGGCCAAAGCGCGTCCGATGCCGCGGGTGCCACCGATCAGCAGACTGTGGGGTTTTTTCATCTGCGGGCAGGCTTGGTGCCAAGGTTCTGGCGATTCTTGCCCCCGGCAGCCTCGACAATCTTCACGTCTGGCAAGGGTATGATATACTGCCCGCCTTGCTTGAGGTACTGCGTGTTCTTATTCATGATTGGCTCTGCGTAGTTCCATGCCAGAATCACCACGGCATCGGGTTTGCGGTCGTAGAGCGCCTGCGGCGCGTAGACGGGAATATGGTGGCCGGGGGTGAACGTGTTTTGCTTGCGGATGTTGTCGTCCGCAATGAAGTTGATCAGGTTGTTCAACTCAAATACATACAGCAACGTGACCACGCCGACAGACGCGCCGTATCCGGCAATGGTCTTGCCGCGCTTTTTCAAATCGAGCAGGTGCGCGTGCAAATCGGCCTTCACCTTGGCCAGTTCGCTTCCAAAAGCCTTGAAAGTCTTCGGATCGTGAATCTTGAGTCTGGCTTCATAGTCCAAAACTTCGGCCACCGACGGAGAAACGGCCCTCTTGCCTCCCGCCTTCTGCACCATGAGGCGAATCGAGCCGCCCTTCGTGGGCTGGCGTTGGGCGTCGATGATCTCCATCCCGTTCCGTTGAAAGAACGACATGAGCGGCTTCACCGAGAGATAGCTGATGTGCTCGTGGAACACCGTTTCGATCAACGTTTTTTCCAGCACATCGCCCAGATACGAGGTCTCGATCACGAACACCCCGTCCGTCGTGAGCCATTCGCGGACGCCGGTCACCATGTCGCCGAGGGAGTCGACGTTGGCAAACACGTTGTTCGCCGTGATGATTGCCGCCGGGCCGCGCTCGTTGTGGAGTGTTTTGGCGAGATCCGAGGAGAAAAAGTTAGTGAGCGTTTCGACGCCCCTTTCGTTGGCCAATTTCGCAACATCGCGGCCGGGATCGATGCCGAGAGCGCGCATCCCTTTGTTTTGAAACTCCTTCAGCAGCGAGCCGTCGTTGCTTCCGATGTCCACCACAAACGAATCCTTCGGTGGCTGGATGCGGTCCAACACCTCTGCGACATACTGGCGGTAATGTCCGACCAACCCGAGCGAGATCGATGTCAGATAGACATACCCGCAGTAGAGCACCTCCGGGTCAACGATGTCCACCAGTTGCGTCAGCCCACACGACCGGCACAGGTACAAGTCCAGCGAGTAGGTTTCCTGCGGTTTGTCGAGGTCCTCGGCGAGCACATAGGGCTCGCCCACAGGTGCCGCTGCCAATGGCAATACCAGCTCCACTTCCCGCGAACCGCAAAGCCGGCAGGTGTCGCGTCGGTAATGCATTGCGCTCATATGCATATGTGTGTCCTGTTCAAAAAAACGTCCACTTCGGCGGTCAATCGCCGCATGAACTGTTGCGCTCTTGCCGCGTCTTCCGGTTCCGTCGCGCAAAGTGTGAAGACCGCGTCGGCACGATTGAAGGGGCGGTCGTGACTTCATGCAAAATGGGGTTGTCGGATCGTATGATCAACATAATCTGCCAAGCTGGGTCGGCCAGTCAGCCGTTGAGCCCCGCTTCTCGCGTTCCAACTTGTCGGTTGGCCGCTTGGGGCCCACACACGAACCTCGACGCGACCAATGCTCACCAGCAATTGCAAAAGTGTACAGGAAGCAACGGTACAATGAAAGCAAAAAGGGCTCTGCGCTAAATTCGTCAGGCGCAAATAACTCGCCAAGACAAACGCAGTGGGAGATGAAATCGTCTCAATCATTGGGCGTGATCGGATGCCAACACTCCAATGAACTGTGATCGAGCATGGACAGGGAAGCCGCAGACATCAAATCTTTGCAGCAGTTGCGCAGTCCCTGCTGCATTGGCCGCGCGCTTTGACTGAATATCGCCAAGACCCGTTGAAACGGCCCCGGCGCGACAAGTGCCACGTGACTTCCACCTCGTTTTCATGGAGACTCCGCTATATGCTTCCTCACTTCAACTGGAGACCTTGCGTGCCAAGCCTGCGATCCACAGCCATGAGACTTTGCCAGATTCACTATGAATAGCACCGGCGGTATCACGATCGTGGATGTCGGATGCCCGCTATGCGGTTCCGATGATCGCCAACCCATTCTCGAAGAGCTTGAAGATGTTGAAGATCGAGTACCCGGCCGTTATGTGGTAAGTTTTTGTGTTTCGTGTGGTTTGATTTACTTGTCACGGCGTCCGACACCAGAAAGCCTGCCGCTATGCTACCCCGCACATTATCACATTCGTGATCCCGTTCGCAGGAATCTCTTGCCCAGATTCCTTTATGGGCTTCGTCTGCAATCCCGCTACCGCCGCCTGCGCAACGCCGTCGGTAGCAACTGCCATGCTCTTTTGGAAATCGGTTGTGGAGACGGAAGCCTCCTCAGGCTGCTGGATGAGAAACTGCCGGGCGAATGCGTACTCACAGGGATTGATCTCTCGGTTCCGCAGACCGACAGTGTCCGTCATCCAAGGCTTACTTTCGTTCAAGGTGAATTTGAAAAGGTTGATTTCCCTGTGAAGTACGACGCGGTCGTGATGCTTCACGTTCTGGAGCATCTTGCCGACCCGTTGGCTTCGCTGAAGAAGATCTCTCACCAACTCCAAACGGGCGGCGTGTTGTTGGGGGAAGTTCCGAGCTGGAGCTCATTATGGCGCAGGGTGTTCCCACGCCACTGGCAGGGACTGGCAATTCCTCGTCACCAGATTTATTTCGACGCGCTCTCGTTGCGGAATATGCTTTCTGCGGCGGGATACGATGTGATTCACATAACACCTTCCTACGACCCTGGTGATTTGTCGGTCACGCTGTGCAATTGGATTACCGATACGTTGAAGTTGCGCACACCGTCACGCCAAGCTTGGTTCTATTTCCCAACGGCCATTCTCTCAGCTCCAATAGTTTGGCTCGCTAACATCCGGCCCTGTAATTCCGGAGCTATCCAGTTTGCCGCGCGAAAACGCTAGTCCTGGGGAAACTGATACACGAACAGCGCATGCGCGACGCGGGCGATTGGCGACCGAGACTGGCGCAGCTACTCCCATTCGGGTCGCATGAGTTGCGAGGCGGAAACAAGAAGCGTGCCCTGCTGGAGTTGCTTCACCCCCTCGGTGCTCACCCGCGTATTGGGGATTTTCAGGTATTCGATGGAAAACTGCGTACCAAAGTAGTCCAGATAGATGTGGCGAATCTGCCGTTCGTCGAGAAATTGCTTCAATCGGTTGGCGTCCTGACCCCAATCGTAGTTGGAGTCGATGAGGTACAAATACCCGTTTCGGGCACCGCCCAGTAATACCAGTTATGATTCGGATAGGATCCAGGACATTGCCACTGGGCCATCACATCGTCCAGAGGAGGCAACCGAACGTAGCGTCCTTCGCAACCCGGCGAGAGCAGGCCGCGAACGGAACGCATTGTGCCGTTCCATGAAATCGTCCACGGAGAGCCCAGTTCCCCCCGGAGCATCGCCTGAACCGTGTCGGAAAACTTTACGTCCATGAACAACAGCGGCGACGTTTCCACCAGTTGCGCGAGAGGTGGATGTTCCTCCGCTCCCATCCGCGTCGGCAATCCCTTCCAGTAGATGTACCCAACCGCGATCTGCGCCGTTTCGTCCACCGTCGCGCTGTCCTGCCGGGCCGCTCCCACCATCAGCGCCGCCATAATCGCCAGCAGAACGACGGCCATCCATTTCGCGGGAACCTTTTCAGCAGGCGACTCCCTAACAAGGGGCCAGACGACCGCAGAGGATGGAGATTGACCCGGTTGTACCGGCGAACCTCTTTGTTTCCTCTTCCTCACAAGGGTCGCATGGATATGGCATCTGGGAACGATTTACAGGGTTTTCCCGTTTCGTGGGATCGGTCTCCCGAGCGCCCTCGCCTGGGGAAGGTCGCACTTCATTAGCCAACACCAGCCGGGAATCAATTCGGACTCACTTGGCTTGACCACGTTTACACTCCAGAGCCAATATTAAGGATTATGTATCTCGGCCGCTATTGATATCCTCGCCGTGTTCGCGTAGACTTCGTGCCGCCGTCGGGGCGTAGCTCAGCTTGGATTAGAGCGCCTGCCTTGGGTGCAGGAGGTCGCAGGTTCAAATCCTGTCGCCCCGACCAATCTTAATCCTTCCGCTTGCCCTGCGCGGCCATTCACGAGTACATTCATAGCCGACGCGTAACGGAGGTCATTCGTATGCATACGGTCAAGGAATTGTTGCGAGAGAAAGGCAGCCAGGTCTGGACCATCGGGCCGCAGGCCACTGTGTATGAAGCGCTGGAGTTGATGGCCACGAAGAACATCGGCTCCGTCGTGGTCCTCGAGCAGGGGAATGTCGCGGGCATGTTCACCGAACGTGATTACGCCCGCAAGGTTGTCCTCAAGGGGCGATCATCCAAAACTACGACGATCGGCGAATTGATGATCACCGACGTGTTGTACGTCGGCCCTGACGATACGATCGAGGACTGCATGGCCCTGATGACGGACAAGCGGCTGCGCCACCTACCCGTCATGGAAAACGGTAAGCTGGCGGGGGTCGTATCCATCGGCGACATTGTGAAAGTGATCATCTCCAATCGCGAGTTCACCATCCGCGAACTCGAGCGCTACATTACCGGCGGACACAGCTCTTTCGCCTGATTCATCCCCACGCGATCCGATTTTTCGCCCGAGCTGCAGTCGCGTTTCCGGGGGCGGGACTCCATGAGTTATGCTAGCATCGCGCGATGCTCGAAGCGCCCCATTCACGCGCCGCATCGCCGCCGCGCTGGCAAATCGTCACCGCGTTTGCTGCGGTTTATATCATCTGGGGATCGACCTACATCGGCATCCGTTTTGCGGTGGAGACTCTGCCGCCCTTCTCAATGGCGGGCGCGAGAGCTTTCGTAGCGGGCGCACTGCTTTATGTCTGGGCTCGCTTGCGCGGCGCGACGAAACCCGAATTCATCCATTGGCAATCCGCGGCCATCATTGGCGGCCTGCTGCTACTGGGTGGAAACGGACTGCTGAGCTGGGCGTTGCGCCGCGCCCCGTCCGGCGTATCCGCGCTCATCATCGGTTCCACGCCATTGTGGATGGTGTTGCTGGAATGGCTCTGGCACAGCGGGCCGCGGCCAACCGTCGGCATCGTGTCCGGACTCGTGGTGGGGTTTGTCGGCTTGGGCTTTCTCGTTACGCCGGGCAGGTTCGGCGACGGAACCCACCTTGATGTTTCCTGTGTAGTCTCCCTTCTGCTCGCGGCGTTTCTGTGGGCGGCGGGTTCGCTGTATTCGCGACGCGCGCGGTTGCCGTCATCGCAGTTGGTGACGACGGCCATGGAAATGCTGGCGGGTGGTGCGTTGCTGCTGCTGGCGGGCGGCGCGCTCGGCGAATGGACCCGCTTCGAGCCGGCGCGCGTGACCGTCCGCTCGGTAGTCGCGTGGCTTTATCTCACCTTCTTCGGGTCGCTGATCGGGTTCAGCGCGTATGTGTGGCTGCTCAAGGCCACCACGATGGCGCGCGCTTCGACGTACGCGTATGTCAATCCCGTCGTTGCCTTATGTCTCGGTTGGGCGTTGGCGGGTGAACAAATCACCACGCGAAGCCTGTTCGCCGCCACCGCCATCATCCTCGCCGTGGTGATCATCGTCACGCAATCAGCCGAGGCGCCGTCCGAGGTATGAGTCAGCGGCGACCCCTTTTGAGTTCCTCCTCCAGTTGTTTCTCAATTGCGGCGCGCACGGACGGATCAGCATTCCTGTATGACGTGCGCGCCCATACCAGGGCGTCGCGTTCTCCCAGCTTCGCAAGTGCTTCGAGAATGAAAGGGCGCGCCAGTGGCGACGCTTTCGAAAAGGCCCGGCGCAGCGGTGTGATGCTCGGCTTGCCCAAAGCCACGAGGGCATCTTCGGCGGCGTAACGCACATCCCACATTTCATCTCCCAGCGCGGCGATCAGCTTCGGAATCGCGCGTGTGTCGCCCATCCGGCCAAGCGCCTGGGCCGCCCGCAGTCGCACAAGCTCTTGGGGGCTGCCAAGTGCGGTCACTGCCGGCCCGAACGCTTCACGCGCACGCAGGTGACCCAATGTGTAAAACGCCATCGTCCGGGTTTTGGCGCGGTCAATCAGCGGCAGCACATGCGGAATCGCCGCGCGCGCCTTCTCGTCGAAGCGGGCCAGGAAGTAGCAACAAAGGCGGGCGATCTCGTCGTTTCTCGCCGTGTCGATCCCCTTGATCAGTGCCGACACGGCGTTCGTGCCGAGATGGTCGATCAAATCCTCCGCTTTCACCCGTACAAGAACCTCCGGACTGTCCAATCGCGTGAGCAAATACGGCAGCGCTTCGGCGGCACGGTTCCTCAACTCCTCGGACGCTGTCGCCGCGTCGGGTCTGTCGCTGATTGCGCGGCGCAACAAGCGTTCGATGGGTTGATGCGGATCGACGGGTTCGATGGTGTAAAGGCGCTTCTGTGGCGCGTTGTACGTGTTGATGAATGATACTGTACCAGGAAGTGACGCGGCCACGCTCTTTGTCCCCGCTTCGCAGTCCAGCCCCACGCCGTACAGCGGCTTGAGCCAGACGGCGTTGTTCGTTTGTCCCTGCGAGTACTTGTCTTCGCCGCCGAGGTCGAGCATCAGCGCCACCGAACCGTATTCGCGCTTGTCACCATCGTGGCCGGCGGCTTGCGATTGTTTGGGGTCCGTGCCCGTGTAAGTGTCATCGCCTGACCGATCCAACAACATCGCGAACGAATTGTTGAGCGCCGAGCCTTGCGCGGTGGTGTCGCCCGAATACTTGTCGTCACCTGCACGATCGATCAGGATCCCGACCGCGTAATCGTGAGCCGCACCCTGACAAATATGCCCGGCGGTGTAGGTGTCGTTGCCGCTCCAGTCAATCAGTGCGCCGCTGCTGAGATGGATGCCCGCACCCTGGCAGTATTGATATGCGTCGTAGGTATCGTTTCCTTCCGCATCCAGCAACAGCCCGACCGAATACCAGTAGCTGGCGCCTTGACCGTACACGTCCGCGACATAGTGGTCATTGCCCTTCAAATCGCACAGGATGCCGATCCCGCCACCGGCGAACGGTCGCATCCCGTATCCAAAACCTTGCGACAGCGAGAAATAGTGGTTCGGCAGCCAGCCGCACGGATATTTCCCGCCCGAGACGTATGAGTCGTTGCCGTCTTCGTCGAGCAACAGCCCGATTCCGCTGGTGCCGCCGAAACCCTGTGCCATCTGGGCTGCCTTGTACTTCGTATCGCCACCGCGCTGCCACAAGATACCAGCCCCGAACATTCCCGCCCCCTGGCAAAACGTGTCCGCTTCAAATGTCTGTTGCCCCTGCCCCGTCATCAGCAATCCGCAACCGAAAAACCCGGCGCCTTGCGACAGGTGCTTCGCTTGAAATGTGCTATTGCTGCCAAGCGCCGCGAGAATCCCGATGCCGAACACGCCCGAGCCTTGCGAGAAACTGCGCCCCGAAATGAACTGGTCGTTGCCGCTGAGATCAATCACAATGGAAATGGGCCGCCCCACCAATCCGTTCGCTCCGCCCGCGGAATTCAGGTACGTGTCATCACCGCCCGTGTCGATGATCAAGAACGCCTCGTTCGTGTAAACGTTGCGCCCTACCCCGCCGCAAATGATTTTGCCGAGCGGCGTGTCGGTTTCGATTTGGAACTCTTCGGTAAAGGTGTTGGTGCGCAGATCGGCAATCGCGGCATCGACCGCCCTGGCGAGTTCGTTGAACGCCAACAGAAGCGCAGGTCGATTGAGTTCGTCGCTGGCCGCCAGGATTGAGTTGGCGAGTTCATCGTCCTGCAATTCGAGTGCCTCCTTGCGCCGGGCCAGCGCGCGCGCTTGTTCGGACAAACCGTCCAATTCCGCGCTATCGAGCGACTCGACAGAGAACGCGGCGAATACGGCATCGTTCGGGTGCGGCAATAACGATGAAGCTGCGCCCGCCGCCCTGCAAAGCCATTGCACCGCGCGGGCGACCGCCGGCGGAAGTTGAGAAAGAAACCGCGTATCGAGCTCCACCGGCCGCGATAAGCGATCAATGTAGCTCACGGTCGGCACTTCGAGCTGTTCGCGGGCGAAACTGGCCAACGCTCCAAGCGAAGCTACTGCTTGCAGATTCGTTGTCACGAAGCGGCCGTACGCTGGCAACGTGAGCGGTTCCTGCAAGAACATGCGGGCTTTTTGCAGCACAAGTTCGGATTCCACGTTGGTTTTTGAAAAGGAGAGGTCGTGCGGCGTCATCTTGATGGCGCGCAACGCCAGCTCAATCCCGTGCTCGTCGACGGCATCGAGGGCCGGCGGGGTTTCACCACGAAGGAATGACGGGCACGAAGCAACAAGACAAAATGCGACGACAATTCGAATGGTGCGAATCACCCATCACGAATAGCGGATAGGCAACGCTGAGTCACGAAAATCTGTCGTCGGTCCACGGATCGGCGGTATTGGAGTAGCCGCGCACTTCCCAGAACCCGGGGTGGTCTTGCGGCAGAAAGATGATGTCTTTCACCCACTTCGCACCCTTCCACGCATAGACTTTCGAGACGACCACACGCACCGGACCGCCATGTTCGCGCTCCAGCGGCTGGCCCTCCCAATGATGAATGATCAGCGCGTCGTCGAGGGCGAGACCGAGCGGCAGGTTCGTCGAATAGCCATCGTAGCCGGTGAACAGAACGAACCGCGCCTCGGGCTTCGGCTTCACCAGATCGCAGATGGCCTTGAATTCGACGCCCGTCCAGTGGTTGTCGAACCGGCTCCAGGTTGTGACACAATGAAAATCGGCGACCTTCTCGACCTGTGGCAACGCCATGAAATCCGGCCACATGAGGAGTTTCGGTTGCTCGACGAGACCCTCGACGTTCAATGACCATTTATCCAGCGGGATTTCAGGCTGCATGCCGAGATCCAGCACCGGCCAATTCTTCACTTCGTGCTGGCCGGGCGGGAGGCGATTGCGCGCCGGCGCCGCGACGCGCGGTTTGCCGCGTCCCGCTTCCGCGATGCGCTCCTTGCCTTTGATGAGCCGTTCGTTGATCTCGTCCATGCCGAATTTACCGTACCCAAATCAGATGCCGGATGCCAGATTTGGATTCAGCAGACAGCGGTTCCAGCGGTTCGAGAAATCGCGGACGACGGTGGTTTCGTTCCTGTCGCGGCGTGACAATCGGCGCCACGCTAGACAGTAACAGATACCGGCTGGGTTTTCGTTGACTGCGCGAGGATTGCCTCCGCCTTGCGTTTCGCCTCTTCCATCTTCGGGTAGCGCACCTCGCGGTAGCCGCTGACTTCCTCGACGCAACGCAGCGCCTTGACGTAGCGGTCGTAGCCGGCGCGGTCCGCGTACTGGAAGTTTTTGACGATGTGGATGTACCAGTCACGGAACTCGCGTTCGCGTCGGTGCCATTGCGGCATGACGCGTCGCAGCCAGCGCAGATGCTTCAGCAAATTGAGCTGCCATTTCTTCGGGCTGAACTTAAACCGGACGTCCCGGCCGAAGATGTTGAATTCGGGACGGTTCAGGTGGTGATAGATGATCTTGTCGCCACGTTTCTCGTCTACATGGTAGCGATGATGGTCGCGGCGCGTCTTTTCTTCGCTCGTCAGCAAGTGAGCCACATACACCTCGTCCTTGATGACCATCGCCTTGTGCAGGTTCCAAATGACCGCCTTGGTTGCCGCGTAATCGAACTGGCCGCCATCCCTGGCGAATACCTTCTCAACCAGATCGAGGTAGAACCCCGCGTACGCACCGACCCCGCCGTACTCCAGCAGGTCGTACAGCCGCCAGACAAGGTCTTTCTTCGTCTGCTCGCCGAGGCGGATTGAGTTTTCGACGCGGCGAATCAGCGCTTCGAACTCGCGCGACCAATGTTTACCCGCGCGATGGTTGCGTTGCAGCACATCCTTACGCTCCGCAATAAATTGTTCGTAGGTTTCGCGCAACTCGTGTTTGTGGGCCAGCTCCGGCTCGAAGACGAGTTTGCGTCCCAAATGGAACGCCTTGATATTTTCGGCAGCGGCGGCGCCCATCGTCTCGCGCAAGCCCCACTCGACGTTTTCGAGCGATAGCGGCAACTGGCCCTTTTGGAAGGCGATACCGAGCAGGACAACGTTCGCATACAATTTTGTGCCGAAGAAATGTTCGGAGATACCGGCAACGTTCAGGCCGAAATACTCGTCCGGCTTCGTGTAACGGCGCAGCGTGTCTTCCAACTCCGCCACGCTGAAGTCGTCCTTGCCGAGCAACGTCAAGATCGTGGGCGTCTTATAGGCATTCACCACCGCCACGGTGTGCTCCGGACTGGCAATGCGCAGATTTCCCCGGGGCGACAGGCTGCGCACGGCCTCGAGCGGGTCGATCCCGAGCAACAAATCGGCCTGGCCGTACGGGATGATGTTGGACGTGTGGGTTGAACCCTTGGTGAAAGTGATCTGCGAGAATACGCTGCCGTTACGAATCGCCAACCCTTTTTTGTCGCAGAACAGCACATGGTAGCCTTGTTTGAATCCCGCGCGCACGATCGTCGCCGTGCTCACGCCGATGCCCTGCCCGCCCACGCCCGCCAGGTAGCAATGCCACACATCCTTGAAATCGGCAACCTGCGGCAATGGAATGTTGGTGAGATCAATCGAATCAATCGGCGCGGGTGGCTTCTGGGTGCGGATGATGGTGATTTCCTCGAACGACGGACAGGCGTAAATCTTCGTGCACGCCGTGTCGGCCACACACCATGATAAATCGGTCTGAATCTTCGCGCCAAACGGTGTCTCGGCAATCGTCAGTCCCGGGCAACCCGTCGCCACCGTGCATTCGAGGCAATACTCGCAGACGTCGGCGTTGATGTTCACGAAGTGTTTCTCGGGCAGGAAACCCTTCTCGCTAATGGTACGTCGCTCCTCGCGCGATTCGCGGCGATGGTAGGTGATCCCGCATTCCTTGTCGGCGACAATGACCTTCACGCCGTCTCGCAAAATGGTTTCCTCGAGCATTTTCTTCCACGACTCGCGGTACGCGGGATTGGCGCGCACCACGTGGACGCCCTGCCCCAACATCGCCTCGACGATGCCATCGATGTTCTGCTTGTAGGTGTGCTCACCGACAATATCCACGTCCATCGATGGGGTCGGCTGGTGGCCGGTCATGGCCGTGGTCGCGTTGTCGAGGATGATGTAGGCGATGTCCTGACCCTGTTTGAGGGCATTGGAGATACCCAGCATCCCACTATGGAAAAACGTCGAGTCGCCAATGAAGACAACCTGTTTGTTCGTAATGAACGGGTCGATGCCCGCTCCGGTACCCCCGCCCAAGCCCATGCCGCTATAGTTATGCATGAGGTCTTTGGTCGGCTCGAACATCAGCATCGTGTAACAACCCGTGTCGCCATGGAACACGAGGTCCACGGGGCCCCGCCGGTGCTGCTGCTTCATGTAGCGCGGATCGATGAACTGCTTCTTCATCTCAATCAACACGCTGGCACTGTCGCGGTGTGGACAACCGGGGCAGAACGTCGGGGTGCGCAGCGGAATGCGAATGTCAAACTTGTCCGTCTCGCGAATCAACTTCACCGCGCAATCGATGCGTTCCGGGTCAAGCGCCAGATTCGGGTCGTGGAAGAACCGTCCGAGCGGCGCGAGGCGCTCGATGAGGATGCTGGGATTAAGCCCGCGCGTGGCCGGGATGCCCGTCAACCCCACCGGAAACTCCTTGCCCCAAACGTTGGTGCGATTCGCGGTCATCGCATGCTGGTTGAGCTTGCCGACGATCTCCGCGATTTGCTCCTCCATGAACCCGCGGCGTTCTTCGATGACGAAGATGCTGCGCACCTGGTGCGTGAACTCTTCCACCAACTCGGGGTCGATCGGATAGCTGACGCCGAGTTTGAGGATCGGCACCTGGTCAGCCACGCCGAGTTCCGCCAGCGCATGCTCGAGGTAGCAGAACCCAAGACCCGAGGCCACGAAACCGATCTCGGCGCGCCAGCGCGGATTCTCGCGGGCGTTGACGATGCGGTTCACCCCGTGATGTCGCGCGCGCTCGAACAGCCGCGCGTACCGCCGCGGCATTCCCTCTTCCTTGATCCAGGTGCGCGGCGGCAACAGCACGGTGTTTTCCACATCAATTCGCGCCGTGTCGAGCGAGTACTTGTGGGTGGTGCTGACGTCGGGAAACTGGTTCGGCCGTACTTGGACGCTCCCGCCACCATCGGTCTGATTGGTGGTCACGAGGTAGCCGATGAACAGGTTCGATTCGCGCGACAGTCTGAAGCCGAGATCAATCCAGTCTTTCAACTCCTGGTTGCTGCTGGGTTCCATCACCGGCATGAAGATATGCTTGCACAGGAAACGCGAGTCGGCGGGCACTTGCGTCGAATCGCTCCAAGGATCATCGCCAATGATCACCAGCGCGCCGCCTTGCGGATGCGCCCCTGCGAGATTGCCCAGCGCCAGCGCGTCGGTGGCGACGTGCAAGCCGACCGATTTCATCGCGCAGATGCCGCGCAACGGGCCCATTTGCGTGCCGTTGAGCATCGCCGCGCCCAGCGCTTCGTTGTTGGCGATGCACGCCCGGATGCCCTTCGCCTTATACAGAGGCGCGACCAACTCCATCGCGTCGAAAAAACCCGCGATGGGCGAACCGGGGTAGCCTGTCAGGAGATGGGTGCCGCCTTCTGCTTCGAGCGCGCCCTTGATCAGCAGTTCGTTCCCGGTAAAGACCTCGGCCCCCTCCTCCTTGAGGAATCGTGGATCGACTGTCATGATTTTGTTGTAGCGGGACGGACGCTACCATAGAATCAGCGCCCATGCAAACCCTTAAAATAGCACTGTGTTTCGTGCTCGCCGCGACGTTTTTCGTCGGCTGTGCCCTGTTCCACAAGAAACCCAAAGCCGAGGAGACGACCGTCTACCTTTATGAGCAAGCCGACTCCGCACTACCCGCCGAGAATCACCAGACTGTCGAAATCCCGCGCGCGGATTTAAAACTCACCATCAACCCGTTCCCCACTCTCACAGAAAAGGACGTCCAATCCGCCGAGTTGTACGACACCGCGGGCGGCAAGGCGATTTTCCTGCGGTTCGACGCGCACGGCACCGTCCTGCTCGACGAAATGACCACGCGCCTGCGGGGCCAATACGTGGCCGTGTTGATCAACAAGCGCCCCGTCAGCGCGTGGCTTGTCGATCAACGGATCATCAACGGACAATTTCTCATTGAGGGCGATTTCACCGACGAGGAAGCCAGGAAGGTTGTCGACGATCTCAACAAGCTGAGTAAGAAGAATACCAGCCGATGAGTCCGCTGCGAGTTTTCCTCCTCATCGTTTCCAGCTTCGTCCTTGCCGCGACCGCCCGCGCGCTCGATATCTGCCTGCCCACCGCCAATGACGCGCTCCTGCGGCCCGGCGGCGACGCGGATTTCTTCCAGCCAACCGTCGAAGGCACGGTCGAATCCGGCATGTTCGGATGTGTCCGCGTCAACGGCCATCGCTTCCACGAGGGGATCGACATCAAGTGCCTTCAGCGCAACCGCCGCGGCGAGCCGATCGACCCCGTTCACGCCGTCGCCGATGGCGAGGTCGCGTTTATCAACACGCGTCCGGGGCTCTCGAACTACGGTCGCTATGTCGTGTTGCAGCACCGCTGGGACGATGTGCAAGTTAGCACACTTTACGCGCACTTGAGTGAGGTTACGCGCGGCCTCGTCGCCGGTCAGCCCGTGAAGAAAGGCCAGGTCATCGGCGTGCTCGGTCACTCCGCCAACACCCGCGAAGGCATCCCGCGCGACCGAGCCCACCTGCATTTCGAGATCAATTTCCTGCTCAACCCAAACTTTTATCTTTGGTACCCGAAGCACGATCCCGATGCGCCTCCCTTCGGAAATTTCAACGGCAAGAATCTCATCGGTCTTGACCCGGCCGCCTTTCTGCGCGCTTACGCCGCCAACCGCAAGCTGAACTTCGCCCAGTACGTCTCGCAGCAACCCGTCGCGTTCACGGCCCTCGTCGGCGCCCGCCCCTGGCCATGGCTTACACTTCATCCCGAACAGGTCCAGCCCGCCACCGGCACTCCCATCGCTTATGAAATCAGCATGACGTATTGGGGAATGCCCGTGGCCGTGTGGCCGCGCACCGCCGGTGAGATCGGCGAATCCCAACGCCGTGTGCTCCAGCACGGCTTGCCGGTCGTCATGCGGGTCAACGAAACCGAACTGGCTCAGGGGACGTGCCAGGAATTGCTGAAACCTTCCCGGCACGGCGGCGGTTGGACGTTAAGCGAGCAGGGTCGAGAGTGGTTCGAGCTTCTGACGTACACGCCCTAGCGGGCTTGGTTCTGCCGTGTCGGCAAACTTTCGCGTTCCCTCACGCTGGTTCACGCCGTTTTTGAATCACTCCGATCTTTATCCTTGCCGGCGTTGTCCTAATTTGAATCAGGGCGATCTGTAAAAATCTTGTACAAGATGTATCCCGCCATCACCCAAACGAGTATTCCAATTATCCAGAGCTTCTCTAAGATGAAAATGAGCATTGTACCTGCTCTCCTTTCGATTCGGTCACAATCGACACCTGCACGGCCTTGCGTGGCGAATCCACCGGCGGCACTCCAAGCACTGTGACAATGCGGACTTCATTGCCAGTGTCGTGCGCCGCATGGCCCCAAGCATAGGCCATCTTCGCATTCAGCACAACATCCAAGGAACATCCAATGGTGATGGGGGTCACATCTTCGCATTTTGCAATTGCCTATCGGCCTTGGCAAGGAGCGCCGTCAATTGCCGATCCTGCCGAGCGCGCCGCTCCAGCCGTTGAATGGCCGTGCTCACCGTAACGTAATCAATTCCACCAGCCGCATCGCCCAGATCCTGCAATTTCATCCCGCAATGTCGTCGCGCCAGCCAAAGCACGGCGTCACGTCCCCAATCACCATGTCGGTCACGGAATCTCCCCCAAGGTTCCTCTTTGAGGGTTTCGATCACGTGGACGACTTGCTCCCACCGACAACGCGGTTGCAGTTTTCGTGCGGAGGGTTGTTCGCGTTGATTCCCTTTCAAGAAGCGCTTTACCCGTCGGACAAACTCCTGGCTACCCAACAACACGCCAGCCTCCAACCGGTCCCATGGACTCTCGGGTAACCCTTCGCGCACGGCGAGTTCGACGTATTCCCGATACTGCTGACTCCGCTCCCGCGCCGGGCCGCCGAGCATCGACAGCACGGGCCGCGTGCTCAGCCAGTCAGGCGGCTTCTGTAGCCCAACATACCCGCGATACGAACTCCACCGAAACTCCCGTAACTGCCGAATCCGCTCTCGTACGACCGTTGCCTGCGGAACGCCCGACATTCCGACCGCCTGCCGCCGCTGTTCCAGCTTGCTCAAACCCAGCCGCTTGACGCGCACCGGATTCAAATGCAGGTACCGGCTGACCTCCGGGGCCGCGCCCTCTTCCAACACGCTGGCGTGAAAGCGCCCTTGAAACAGATGGCCCACTCGACCGCGCCGCCGGTTAAACCCGATCGTGTAGCTCACGCCCAACCACTGCATGCCAGCGCTCAAATTCGCCTGCGGGGTTTGCACCAACAAGTGATAGTGGTTGCGCATCAACACATACGCGTGCAGTCGCCAACCAAACCGTTGGGTGGTTTCCTCGATCAACTCCAGAAATCGGCGACGATCCGTGTCGTCCAGAAAGATTGCCTTGCGCTCGTTGCCGCGCGCGGTAACATGATACCAGCCATTGACCAAATCGATGCGCAGGGAGCGGGCCATCCCAATGGAGAATGCACAGGCCAATGCGCGGCGTCAATTGCAAAATGCAAAGATGTGACCCCAATTCACTACTGGATTGGCGACTTCTTTTGAACTGGCGGCATAGGGGGCACGTTCAACATTGAACTTCCAAGCTCAATGGGTTCGTTGCTGCCGGGTTGCGTCAAATACATTCGGACTTCGATAGCCTGCGACAGTGAATTCCAATCCTGTGAGTGAAAGTGAGCGGATTGATTCTCGTTTGTGATGGGCGAGATGTCTAATCTTCCAAACTCCGGTGCTATATTTTGCGAAGCCATAGTTTTCCTCATATGGATGAAATCAGGTGCGATTCTCCCGTGATTTCCTTGCGTTGCACGAACCGGAATCCCTCTCTGCGGGTGATGGTCGCAACATCAATCGGGCCTCCGCAACCCCGTATACCAACCGTTAGACGTTGGGCCGTGATTGTGGTCCGGATGAAAAAGATAGCGAGGTCAACGCAGTCTTGGAGTGGCATCGCGGCAAGTGGCAATGGCATTTGGATTCCTGCAAGCGCTTGCTGTAGCTGTTGAACCTGTGCGGGCTGCATGTTCACCGCGTTACGCACAATGGCAAGCAGACGATTATCATACCCTTGAATGAGGCGGTCTACAAATTCTCGCTGTCCACCCCATGTAATTCCGAACTCGCCAGCGTTTTGGTTTGACTCGGTCGGTACAGGTTTTCTCGGGATGTCAAAAGTAAAGACGCGGCCATAGGCTTCGTTTTCGTTGAATCCACCAACGACAAACGTGATGTCAGGCCCATTATAATCAGATGGCATCGCAGCCTGCCATTGTTGCATCATGAAGTCGCTTAACTGCTTCGCAAACTCTCCAACCGGAAGCCGATTTGCCGGGAGACCGGCTTCAAATTCAGGAACGAAACTATGTGCCGTCCGGAGTCCTATCGCCGCCTGCCCATACGTAACCGCACCCACAGTGGTATGGGGCGCACTAAATGAAAGCAGCTTCGTTGCATTGTCGTAATTTACGTGTATAGACTGTCCCTGACCAACCGGTTGAGTGACCGTGACCCGGCTTTCTGCCGCCAAGACGAGCCCTTCAGGACCTTTGATAATGATTCCTAGAGACACGCTGGTTCCTTCGCTACTACTAACCATTTTACCCCCTGTTCTCATTCCCGTCCACATCAAATACGTGTTTCGCGTTGACGCCGTTTATTTGGATGGCGCATCATGTCTCCCACGAAGAACTATCAGTGAAACGGGGTCACATCTTTGCATTTTGCAATTGGTCTGTCGGCGGTGTCAGAGTTTATGAGTTTAGGTGGACCAACAGGACGTAGAGACAGCGCGGAAAGTAATCGAACCAGTGAAACGGGGTCACATCTTTGCATTTTGCAATAGTGAAACGGGGTCACATCTTTGCATTTTGCAATTGTCTGGCGGCGGTGCCGGAGTTCAGGTGGACCAACAGGACGCAGAGACAGCGCGGAAAGTCATCGCGGGGGGGAACGGGTCTGCTTACGCGCGACTGAAAAGTCGTTGACGCGGCCTTACCACGCGGCGGCGGGTGAACTGCGGAACGACCGTAGCGCTTGTGGCAGGTCGTCGTAGCACTCCATCACGTCGCCCATCGCAATCAGGTTGGCCACTTGCTGGATGGTCGGGGGAAGCCCGACGCATTTGACATCGCCGCCGCGGGCTTGCGCCAGGTGGGCGAAATCAATCAATTCCTTCAATTGCGCGCTGCCAATGTAGCTGACGCGAGAGCATTCGAGAACAAAGCAAGGGGTAACCTCATCCATCATGCGGGTCAACGTGGCGGAGAAAGCCGTGAAGGCCAGCGCGTCGACTGCCCCGCTCATTTCGATGACTTCCACGTCGTTCATCCGACGCATGTGGAATTGCAGTTCTTGCATGGCCGATACGGAACCGTTAGCAGCATCGTTTATGCCCCGCCCCACCACGGCTGCGTTCGGACAGCAGAACTGCGAGGAATTACAATTTTGGCAATTTTGGTAATTGATGGAGAACGTTTCTGTGCACCCCTTTCGGCGGGGCCGAACAAGCCCCCGCCGGGTGGCAACGCCCTGAACTTTTCGCAGGATCTCCGCCACCCACTGGCTGACCATGAAGGTCAGCTCCGAGGCGATGGCAGGGTTATAATCTTCGGACCCGACGGCTGCTGCGAGGGATTGCCAGCCGCGTCTGCGGCGGCTTTGTCGTACGCAGCCGCACCGTTGATGCGGTAGGCACTGATGAATGCCTCCCGAAAATCAGCCTGTGCGGATGGTGGCGCCGTCACGATGTAGGCTTTCAGGTAGGCGACAAACTGGTTCCACGTCACGACCTCACGGCGCAAGTCTTGTCCCCAACTCGCGCCAACGTCGCCGTAGTCGGACGCCGTCTGGGTATCGCTCGTCGTGTCCACGGGGGGAACGTAGCCCCCACCCCCGTCCGAACCGTAGTCGGCGGTGCTGGACATGATTGGGGTCGGAGCATCGTAATAGTACGGGTACGCCGTGTAGACCGGATACCAACAAGGTGCGCCGTTCACGAAAACGCAGATGAAGTGGCGGTGATACGCAAAGCGATCACGATCAAAACCCCTTCCGTGCCCAAAGCGTCCTCCGTGACGGAAGTCGCCTTGCCGGGGACCGAAGTTCATAACACGCGCGGGTTGCGGGTGAACGATCGTGTGGCCAGGGTGCGCGAACTGAGCGGCCGGTGACGGCTGCCCCTCAAATCCAGCGCCACGCCCGATGAACACCGGGTGCGATACGCCAGACGCTGCCGGCGCGGTCTCCACCCCGCGCGACGTGGTCATCTGCTGCGCCGATGGACCGCCGGAGTTTTGCATCATGGCGGCTTGCGCCCCTCCAACCGCCAGAACCAGCCCCATCGCCAATACCCCGCTCCAGGAAAGTGTCTTCATATTCCCAACTCCCTTCCATATAGGTTAGATGCCCGGGAACGAGTTTTAATTCAAAAAAAGTTGATAGTAAACACTTACAAAGTCTCTTTTGTAACCCGAATTGTGGGGCAACCCCGAAAGCGTTGGGGTTGCTGTCGTTGGGCGCTCGGCAAGACGGCGGTTTGCCCACAAAAGCCATCTCCTGCCTCCCGACTTCTGCCCCGCCGGCCCCCAATGCCGTCACCCCCGGGGATGCGTCAGGGTCTTTCCTCTTGTCCGCGTCGGCGCGTTTCGTTACCGTACCCTTCCGTGAACGGCGAATCGACAGTGCCGACTCCGACTGCTCGCCGCGACCTATTCGAGGCCGAAAGGAGCTGATGCCCAGTCGACGAACCATTCTCTCAATCATCCGGACGGTGGTGTACGCCTGCCTCACGGTCCTGCTCGCTTTGTGGCATGGTGAAGTCAAGGGCAACGCCGATGCCGTCCTGGCCGGTGCGATCGCCGGCGATTACCTGACGTGGCTTATTTGGAGCGTGATCGAGCTGCCGGATAATCTGCTGCACGGATGCTATGAAGCGTGTGTGAACATACTCTTCGGTCTGTTGGTTTATCGGGTGGGAAACATCGGCTTGAGAGCGGATGTAGACGGGGAACTTCTGGGGGTGATGTTCCTGGCCTTCCTGCTGACGATTGGGGTTAAGGTGTTTTACCTCGGTGTTATTTTCGTGGAGGAAGAAATTGAAGATGATGACTGAAGTGCACAGCCTCGCCAGCAAAAACATGCCTCGGACTTGCCCGGCTAAACCTGGCGCTGACTGAACTCTCCACCGCGTTGAGCATCAAGTGAACTGACGGAACGCCAGCGGGGCCGAATCCGTTGGCTTGATGTGTGTCTAGACTTCGCGCTACGGCATAAGGCGGACGCGGTAGTAGCGGCTGGGTCGGTTTGCCGTGACCCTTGGGGCCATCCCATCGCGTGAGGCCGACAGCCTACAACGCCTTGCGCTTCTTCAATTCGTCATCGAGCGCCCGGAGGTCGGGCGCGATGTGGATTGGGGTGCCGGCCGTTTCCATGGCGGCCTTGATGTCTTTGAGGCCGTTGCCGGTGATGACGGCGCAGACGCTTTCGCCTTTCTTGATGATGCCGTCAGCGATGGCGCGTTTGACGCCCGCGACGCTGGCGGCGCCGCTCGGTTCGCCGAACACACCGCTCAAGCGCGCGGTCTTGTTCATCGCTTCCATGATTTCCGCATCGGACACGACCACGAATTCGCCCTTCGACTCGCGGAGGGCGCTCACCGCTTTGCGCCAGTTGCCCGGCGAGCCGCAATTGATGCTGTCGGCCCGGGTCTCGCCGTCAACGGGCACGAGATCTTTGCCCGTGTGAAACGCATCCGCAATGGGTTTGCATCCCGCGGCCTGGACGCCGAGCATCCGCGGCAGTTTCTTGATAAGACCAAGGTGATACATCTCGCGAATCCCCTTCCACGTGCCCGCGATGGTGCAGCCGTCTCCGACGCTCAAGCAGACCCAGTCGGGCATCGTGTCGGAGAACTGCTCGGCGATTTCGAGGCCGCAGGTCTTCTTGCCTTCAACGAGGTAGGAGTTGATGGCGCAATTCCGGTTGTACCAGCCGTATTTCGCGCAGGCGTCCATGGAAAATTTGGTCGCCGCGTCGTACGCGCCTTTCACCTTGATGACGGTCGAACCGAACACGAGCAGTTGCGCGATCTTCGGTTCGGGCGCTTTCTCGGGGACGAAGATGAACGCGGAGAGGCCGACGGCCGCCGCGCAACACGCCAGCGACGAGGCCGCGTTGCCCGTCGAGGCCGTCGCAATGGTTTTCGCATGGTACTCGATGGCCTTCATCACGCCGACCGAACTGGCGCGGTCTTTGAACGACGCGCTCGGGTTGCGTCCGTCGTCCTTCAGATAGAAATCGCGCAGCCCCACCCATTCGCTGAGACGGTCCGCGTGATACACCGGCGTCCAGCCGATCTGCAGCGGCGGCAGGGGCAGCGAGAAATCGACGGGGATCAGTTCCTCATAGCGCCAGTGCGAATACGGCCGCTGCGCCAGCGCGCGGCGCGTCAGTGTCTTGGCGACCTTGTCGTAGTCGTATTCGACATCGAGGATGCCGTCGACGCCGCACTTGTCGCAGGTGTAGCGGTTGTCGGCCAGGTATTCCGTGCCGCAGACGACGCAACGCAAATGGGAGATATGCTGGATTGCCATGGCACAAGTGTATGGGCGACGTGATGTGGAATCAATCTGTAAGTACCGCGTCGGCAGCCGGACATCCTCCACGGCCAGGGTGGTTACGCGGCCAGGACGCGGCGGGCCTCGCGGGCAATCATCAGTTCCTCGCGAGTATGGATGACCAGAATCCGCACCGCGGAATCAGCGGTCGCAATGTCGGTGTCAGGACGACAGGCCGCGTTGCGCTGCGGATCCAGTCGCACGCCGAGGCACTCGAGTCCATCGCAGGCGGCGGCGCGCAGGGCGGGCGAGTTCTCGCCGATGCGATCGGTGAACACCAGCGCGTCCAGCCCGCCCATCGTGACCGCGTACGCGCCGATGGCGGAACGGACGCAGTCGGCGAACATCTCGAACGCAAGCTGTGCGCGTTGGTTGCCGTTGGCGGCGGCCGCTTCGATCTGCGCGAGGTCCGAAGACACGCCGGAAATGCCCAGCAGCCCGGACCGATGTGTCAGCGCATCATCGATATCGTCGACCGTCAATCCGCCATGGCGCAGGAGATGGATCAGGATGCCGGGATCCACCGAGCCCGAGCGCGTCCCCATCATCAGTCCTTCGAGCGGCGTGAGTCCCATGGTCGTGGCCACAGGCACGCCGCCGCGCACCGCGGTCGCGGAACAACCGCCGCCGAGATGACAGGTGACCAGGCGTAATTCGTCGGGGTTCCGGCCCAGTAGTTCCACGGCACGGCCAGCGCAGTAGCTGTTGCTGATCCCGTGAAAACCGATCCGCCGCACGCCATGTTTTTTGTACCACTCATACGGCACCCCGTACATGTATGCCCGCGCGGGCAGCCGCGCGAAAAACGCGGTGTCGAACACGGCAACCTGCGGCACGCGGGGGAGCACAGCTTCGATCGCCCCGATCGCGGCGAGGGCCGGCGGGTTGTGCAACGGCGCAAGCTTTGCCAGACGGGCGATGGTCCCCTTCAGCTTGTCGTCGATCAGCACGCTGTCGCGGATTTCGCTGCCGCCATTGACCACGCGGTGACCGACGACGGTGATGTCGCCCTCCGCCGCAAGCGCCTGAACGGCGCACGTGGCGGCGGCAGGGTCGTCAGGCACGGCCACGACCGAGCGCTTTTCGTGTGAACCACGACGCAGGAGAAACTGCGCCCGCTGGCGGTTACCGTCGGCCCAGTCGATTGTGCCCGACACCAATGTCTCGCGTGCCTCGCCGTCGAACAGGCCGAATTTCAGGCTCGTTGAACCTGCGTTGATGACCAGGATGCTCATGTGGATGTCCCGAAGATCTGTTGTTCTAGCGTCTCATGTTCTACCGCGCCGTCGCGTTTCTTCTGCCGTTGGTCTTTTACCTTGACACTGTCTGGTCTACCAGAAGAATACAACCCGATTATGGAGAAGGTGATTGATACGATAAAGAAGCGCGTGGAGGAGCAGCGAGAGGATATTATCAACTTCCTGCGTGATATCGTCGCGATCCCCTCAATGGAAGGGCAGCTCAAGGAAGTCGGCGAGCGTATCGGCGCGGAGATGAAGCGGCTCAAATTTGACGAGGTGCGCTTCGACAAGATGGGCAACATCCTCGGTCGGATCGGCAACGGCAAGCGCGTCCTTGTGTACGATTCGCACGTGGACACGGTCGGCATCGGCGATCGCAACGACTGGCAGTGGGATCCGTTCAAGGGAAAAATCGAAAACGGCAAACTCTACGCGCGCGGCGCGTGCGACGAGAAAGGCTCGACGCCCGGCATGGTCCATGGTCTGGCTCTGGCGCGCGATTTGGGCCTGCTCAACGGGTTCACGGCGTACTATTTCGGCAACATGGAGGAATGGTGCGACGGCATCGCTCCCAACTCGTTCGTCGAAGTGGACCCGAAGGTGCGCCCTGATTTCGTCGTCATCGGCGAGCCGACCAAGATGCAGGTTTATCGCGGGCACAAGGGACGGCTCGAGTTGCAGATCGTTGCCGACGGAAAATCGGCCCACGCGGCCCACCATCACCTCGGCGACAACCCTGTGTACAAGATGGCCAACATCATTCAGGCGATCCGTGAACTCGACCGCCGCCTCGGTCGCCAGCATGCGCATCCGTTCCTTGGCAAGCCGACGATTGCGGTGACGGATGTCGAGGCGCGCACGGCGTCACTCAACGCCGTACCGGACCAGTTTACGATTCACCTCGACCGTCGCCTCACGGTTGACGAACCCAAGGAGAAAGTGCTCTCGACCATCCGCGGCCTGATTCCCGATTACCTGCAGGAAGAGGTCAGAGTCGAAGAATTACTCTACGATAAGCCGAGCTACACGGGCTTCAGGTTTCCGGTGGACAAGTTTTATCCCGCGTGGGTGCTTGAGGAAAAGCATCCGCTCGTGCAAGCGGGTCAGCAAGCCATTCAAGCCTTGTGGGGCGAGACGCGCCCGACCGGCAAGTGGGATTTCTCCACAAACGGGACATACTGGGCGGGCAAGGCAAAGATTCCGTCGATTGGTTTTGGTCCGGGCAATGAAGAGTGGGCGCACACGATCGACGAACACGTCAGTTTGGAGGAAGTCGTCCGCGCGACCGAGTGGTACGCGCTATTGCCGAAGCAGATCGGGTAACGACAAGCGAACCGCGCCCATCGGCCCGAACAAAAAAGAGAATCAACAAAGACTAACTAACAAAGAAAGGGAAACGAGAATCATGCGCAGTTTTATGGGTCGCGACATTTTGTCGCTCAAGGATTTCGAACGGGAGGAGTTCCAACATGTGTTTGAAGTGGCGGAGAAATTGGAACCTATCGCCAAGAGCCGCCGCAACAGCGACATGCTGAAAGAGAAAACGCTGGTGACGGCGTTCTATCAACCCAGCACGCGCACCCGCCTGGCGCACGAAGCCGCCATGCACCGCCTCGGCGGTCACGTCACGGGTTTTTCAGATGCGAAGATGACGCGCGCCGGTGACTTTTACCAGGAGTCCATCAAGGACACGGTCCACATGCTGGAATTCTACGGCGACGCGATCGTGATGCGCCATTTTCAGCAGGGTGCGCCCGCCGAAGCAGCCCGCTGGTGCAGTGTCCCGGTGATCAACGCCGGCGACGGCTGGGGCGAACATCCCACGCAGGTGCTCACGGACCTGTATACCGTCCTGCGCGAAAAGGGCCGCATCGACGGGTTGAAATTCCTCTGCATCGGGGACATGCGGATGCGCACGATGCACTCGATCTCGTACGCGCTGACGCAGTTCGACTGCGAAGTGATCTATGTCGCGCCGCCCGAGTTGTCGCTCACCAAGGAGTTCAAAGCCGAACTGCACGAGAAGAACCTGCGTTTCCGCGAAGCCTCACACGTGAAAGACGTGATCGGCGACGCCGACGTGATCTACATGGAGCCGGTCGTCCAGGCCGATTACACGAAGTCTCGGGCCGAGAAAGAGCAGAAGTATGGGATGACCCCCGCCAACTACAAAGTGACCCGTGAGTTGCTGGCGAAGAAGGCCAAATCGGATTCGATCATCCTGCACTCGTTGCCGCGCATGGACGAACTTCCCCTCGATGTGGATGCCACGCGCCACGCGCGCTATTGGCAGGAAGCCTTCAACGGTGTCGTGATGCGCATGGCCCTGCTGTCACTCGTCCTCGGAGCGATGGAATAAACGACGGATTGAGAGCACACGTCCGGGCTTCGCCCCGCTTGGGAAGCCCGGCCGTGCCGTTTGTGTCTTGCCCGTCGAAACGTTCACGAGCATAATCAACGGCGTGTTTTATCAGCCCAAGACGGTCCAGGAAGCACTCGATCGCAAGGCCGAACTGAAAGAGCGCGGCACTTTCATTGCGGGCGGCACCGACATCGTGGTGTTGATGAACCACGGGAAAGCCGCGCCCGAGAACTTTATCGATCTCACGCACATCCCTGAGTTGCGCGCCATTCACCGGCACAACGGCACGCTGGAACTGGCCGGCAATGTCACGTACGCCCAATGTGGTCGGCTGCCCGTGCGTTGCCTCGCGCAGGCTTCCCTCAGCGTGGGCGGACCGGGCATCCGCGAACTCGGGACCATCGCGGGCAATCTCGCGACCGCCTCGCCCGCAGGGGACGGTTCCGTGGCCCTGCTCGCGCTCGATGCGGAAGTCGAGCTGACCAGCGTCCGCGGCGCGCGCCGGCTGCCGCTCGATAAATTCTTTCTCAGCTACCGCAAGACCGCGCTCGCGCCCGACGAGATGATTACGAAAGTGCTCATCCCGACGAACTATCGGAGCGATTGGTTAAAGAACGGCAAACGCGGCGCGATGAACATATCGGTCGTGGCGGCTGCCGTGGCGATCACGCCGCAGAAGCAGGTGCGCATCGCACTGGCGTCGGTCGCGGCCACGCCCATCCGCTGCCGTCAGGCGGAAAAGTTTATTGCGCGACACGGGCTGGGTGCTGATGCGATTCGGCAGGCGGCGGAACTGGTGCGCGGCGAGATCAAGCCAATCACCGACCATCGCGCCAGCGCGGATTACAAAACTCATTTGGCGGGGGTCATGGTGCGACGGTTGTTGGAGAATTTGGTGAAGGAATGAAGAAACCGGCCAAGGCGAAATCAACGGACGGCCTCTGGCCGTTGCGCTTCACGCTCAACGGCCGGAAGGTTTCCGCCAAGGTGCAGCCGACGCAGACGCTGCTCGATTTCCTGCGGGTGGAGATGGGATTGACCGGCACCAAGGGCGCGTGTCTCGAAGGCGAATGCGGCAGTTGTTACGTGCTGGTGGACGGCAAGCCGATGAACTCGTGCCTGATGCTGGCCCCGCAGGTGCAGGACCGCAAGGTCACGACCATCGAGGGATTCGCCCACAACCAGAAGCTCGACGTAATTCAGCGGAAGTTTGTCGAATGCGGCGCGGTGCAGTGCGGGTATTGCACGCCGGGGCTGGTCGTGGCCGCAAAGGCGTTGCTCGCGGAAAACCCGCACCCGACGCGCGAGCAATTTCTCGTTGGCATGGAAGGGAACATCTGCCGCTGCACGGGGTACAGCCAGATCCTGCGCGCGTGCAAACTCGCCGCCGATGAAATGGGTTTGAAGAAGAAATGAGCCGACTGACGGACACACTCCAGGAGAAGGTCGCGCAGCTTCACACCGCGACCAAGAGCTCATCGGCCTACGAGAGCGGGCCGACGAAAGTCGTCGGGCAATCGGCCCAGCGCCTGGATGCGGTCGGCAAGGCGACGGGGGCCACGAAATACGGGCAGGATTTGTTCGACAAGAAGTTTCTGTTCGCGAAAGTGCTGCGGGCGGCGCACCCGCACGCGGAAATCCTCGGGGTTGACACGCGTGAGGCGAAGAAACTGCCGGGCGTCGTCGCCGTGCTCGCCCATCAGGACGTGGCGGGCACGAACCTGCACGGATTGATCCGTCGCGATCAGGAAGTGTTGTGCAGCCGGAAAGTCCGTTACCGGGGGGATGCCATCGCGGTGGTCGTCGCGAAGACGGAAGAGATCGCCATTGAAGCGCTCACGAAAATCCGGGTGGACTACAAACCGTTGCCGTCCGTGCTCACCATGGAAGATGCGCTCAAGCCCGACGCGCCAAAGATCCATGCCGAGGGCAATGTTCTCGGCGAGAAACACCTTCGCAAAGGCGACGCGCCGAAGGCCATGCGCGAAGCCGACGTCGTCGTCGAGGACATGATCCAGACGCAGACGGTTGACCACGCGTTTCTCGACATTGAAGCGGGTCGGGCGCGTTACGACGGGAAGAGGCTGACCATCGAAGTGTCGGGCCAGTGGCTGCACGAGGAACGGCGATTGATCGCGCTGGCGCTGGGATTGCCGCTGGAGAAACTGCGGATCATCCAGCCGGCGACGGGCGGGGCGTTCGGCGGCCGCGAGGACATTTCGATCCAGATCTATCTCGGGCTGGCGGCGCTGAAGTTAAAAGGCAAGACGATCTGCCTGCGTTATTCGCGCAGCGAGTCCATGGTCGCGCGGCACAAGCGGCATCCGATTCGGGTCCATTACAAACTCGGCGCGAAGAAGGACGGCACACTGGTGGCGGCGCAGATCACGTTTTATGTGGACAAGGGCGCGTACGCGTCCACGGGCATCGCGGTGATGCGCAAGGCGTCGAGCCACGCGACGGGGCCGTACAAGGTGCCGAACGTGTGGGTCGATGTGATCGGCGTGTTCACCAACAACAATCCGTGCGGGGCGATGCGGGGGTTTGGCGCGGCGCAGACGGCGATTGCCTATGAGGGATTGATGGATCGGCTGGCGGCGAAACTCGGGATGGACAAGACCGAGTTGCGAATGAAGAACCTCATTCATTCCGGAGACGCGGTGACCACGGGCCAGATCGTGCCCCATGCGACGGGCCAGGAATGTTTTGAGGCGGTGCTGAAGAAGATTGATTGGAAGAACCGGAGCTACGAGACCGGGGCGCCGCATCTCAAGCGCGGTTACGGCGTCAGCGTCATTTGCTTCGGCCTTGGTTACGGCGATGGGTTCCCCGACGCCTCGCGCGCGCGCTGCAAACTCACGGCCGACGGCACCGTGGAGGTGTACTCAAGCGCGGCGGACGTGGGCCAGGGCTTGATGAACATGATCGCCCAGATCGTGGCGGAAGAGGTTGGCGTGCCGCTGGAGCGGGTGCGCCCGATCATCGGGGACACGGAGTTGACGCCGGAGTCCGGCAGCACGTCGGCGACGCGGCAGACCTATTTCACCGGTTCCGCCGTGCAACTGGCGGCGTCGGAATTGAAGAAGCAATTGCAGGACATTGCGGCGTCGCATCTTGAAGAGCTGGTTTACGAGATCAAGATCGAGAATGGCGAGGCGTACAATGTATTTCACCCGAAAAAACGAATGACGCTGCCGGAACTCGCGCGCGAAGGCAAACGGCGTGGTTATTCGCTGGAAGCGATGGGCGTGTACAAACCGCCGACGATGCCCGAGAACACGCAGACGGGCCAGAGCATGCGCGCGTTCGTCACCTATCTTTTCGGGAGCCACGCCTGCCAAGTGCTCGTCGACACGGAGACCGGCGAGGTGAAGGTCGAGCGTTACATCGCCTGTCACGACGTCGGCAAGGCTATCAACCCCGACCAGGTCATCGGCCAGATTCGGGGCGGCGTCACGCAGGGCATCGGCATGGTATTGATGGAAGAAGTCGTGATGAAGGACGGCAGGATCATGAATCCCGGCTTCACGGATTACATACTGCCGACGATACGCGACGTGCCGGAAATCGAATGCATTGTGATGGAGAATCCCGACCCGGGCGGCCCGTTCGGCGCGCGCGGGATCGGCGAACCGCCGTTGATTGCCTGCGGCCCGGCCGTCATGTCCGCCATTTACGACGCCATTGGAAAACCGGTCCGCACATTGCCCGCGACCCCCGAGCGGGTCTGGCGCACGATTTCGGAAGATTGATTTGCCTCGAATGACACGCGTCCCCTACCTCGATCTGAAAGCCCAGTACGCGGCCATTCGTGGCGACGTGCAGGCGGCTCTCGCGGAGGTTTGCGAATCGCAACTGTTCGCGCAGGGTCCACCCACGAAAGCGTTTGAATTGGAGTTTGCGAACTACTGCGAAGTCCGCCACTGCGTCACGCTGAACAGCGGCACCAGCGCGTTGCATCTCGCGATGCGTTGCCTCGACATCGGCCCCGGTGACGAAGTCATCACCACGCCCTACACGTTCATCGCCCCCGCGTGGGCCATCAGCTACGTCGGCGCGAAGCCGGTGTTCGTGGATATCGATCCCGTGCGTCGGACGCTGGACCCGGCCAAGCTCGAAGCGGCCATCACGCCGCGCACGAAAGCCATCATTGTCGTGCACATCTTCGGCATGCCTGCCGATATGGATGCCATCAATGCCATCGCCAAGAAACACAAGATCGCTGTCGTGGAAGATGCCGCGCAGGCGCACGGCGCGCGTTACAAGGGCAAACGGGTCGGCCAATTTGGCGCGATGTCGTGTTTCAGTTTCTACCCGACCAAGAACCTCGCGGCCTATGGCGAAGGCGGGGCGTTGTTGACAAACGATGAGAAGTTAGCGGCCCGTGCCCGGTCGCTACGCGAACATGCGCTGATTGACCGCTACGTGCACGGGGAGATTGGTTACAACTATCGGATGGACAGCATTCAGGGCGCGGTGTTGCAGGTAAAACTCAAACACCTCGACACATGGAACGCCGCCCGCGCCGCCCACGCGAAACGCTATAGCAAAGGGCTTGCGGGCACGTCCTACGGTCTGCCGTCGATGCCCGCCGACTCCGAACCCGTCTGGCACTGCTACGTCATCGAGTGCGAAGACCGCAACCGCGTTCAGAAGGCGCTCGCCGACGCCGGCATCAGCACCGCCATCAATTACCCGCTCCCGCTCCACTTGCAGCCCGTCTATCGCTCCCTCGGTTATCGTCGCAGCACCCTGCCCATTGCCGAGAAACTCTGCGAACGCTGCCTCTCCCTCCCGATGTATCCGGAGTTGAGTGATGGGCAAGTGGAGGCGGTGGTGCAGGCGATACGCGCGACCGCGTAGAAAGACGCCAGCGTTCGACGAAATGGGAGGGGCGAATGTCTGGAAATGAAGCCTGAGCCCAAGTGCGCGTTGTAGGGGCCATGCTGCGGCGGTTACTTCGCTGTTTGCTCCACAATTGTGATCTCGGCTTCGGTCAAGGCGTACAGCTTATAGACAAGGTGGTCGATCTCCTCGTCGGTGACGGCGATGGCCCGCTCCAACTCGGTGAGATTGCGAAGCGGTGAATGCTTCTTCATTTCGGCAAGGACGAGCTTGAGCGTTTTGAGTTGCGTCTCCACATGGTGGACGCCGTGGGAAAGAAACACGGGCACTTGGATCTTCTCCAACACAAGCGTGAGAAGCTTTCCTTCGCCCCATTTTCTTTTCCGCGAGTTGCCGCGCAGGAACTGACGGATACCGTAGAAGATGAAGAAGCGCAGTTTCTCGTCGGCCACGGTCATGTCGAGGACGGATTTCCAGTTGTCAGCGATTTGCGCGCTTATCTGGATTATCTTGCCGTCCAAGTCGCAGCGGAAGCCCGTGACCGCGCCCGTTTCGCTCGGCTTGACGTGCGCCTTCTTTTCGATGAACTCGACGTACTCTTGTCGATTCCAGTACGTGTCACCCAAACTCTTCCAATCGTGCGGATGATTATCGAGCGCTTCGGCAAAAGCTCGGTCAACGGTCGCTTTTTCACGCTGAAGCAGAAGGACTTTGTTTGCCGACTCCGCGAGCTTATCATGTGCGGCTTGGTCAGCCTTCCGCTTCAAATCCAGTTTTGGGAGCGCCAAGTGCTTTAGGTATTCACGGAACTCCACGTAACCACCGCGCACGCTGATTGCGCGAAACTGTTGCTTGTAAGCGAAGTCCAGCAATCTTCCGTTCAAGAGGGCAGTCAGAAATGGCAGGGAGTATCGGCACTCGGGTTTAGGTACAAGCGCGTAAATGGTATTCAGTGGATAGTAAAAGCCGTCTGGCTTGCCATCGTCGGGGACTGCCGTAAGTCGCACCGCAACACGTTTCACAAGAATTTTGGGCGACTCGAGCAGTTTCTTGTTCTTTGGATTGTACAGCTCGGTCGGAATATAGCGTAGATAACTTCCGTCCCATTCGATGAGGTAACGATCCAAGTGTTCGCCATCCAGCATCCGATGACACTCGTTCTGTTGCGTGGCGGTCAGGCGTCGCATAGCGTCTTCGGACATAACCAATCGCTCACGAGCTTCGCGGCCACCGATCCGAATGCACTGCTCAATGGAAAGCCAATCACCAAGACGAAGATTCTGCCGCGTCAGCTTTTCCACGACTGCGTCAACCGAGCCGTTAGGATTCGTGGAGATAATCGCATCGGGGGCACTCAGCATGGCTGCCGTCCTACGGAGAGAAAACTGCGCAGCCCTAAGCGACGCCAAAACAGGGGCGCACTTCCTCTCAGTCACGCGCAACAGGGCAACTTCATGATCAGCGGCTGGTAGCGTCTTGCGAATCCGCAGCATGCATGGATACGTGGAAGGGTCGTGGAAAACATCGTCGCATTGCGAGATGTCCACGATCTCCTCCAGAGTCAACGCGCGAAGGAGCATCTGGCGGAGTTTTCGCCCGTTGGCGTAGATGGCAAACTTAATGGGGTTGATGAACGAAATTATCCCGTCTTGGCGTAAGACATTGAGTCCACGCTCCAAGAATGTGATGTACAAATCAAAACGGCCCTCCGCTGTTTCATACAGTTCAAGCAGATATTCACGATCATCGGCTGCAATTCGCGTAACGCTGACATACGGCGGGTTGCCAACAATAACGTCGAAGCCTGGATTCTCACGGACGAAGACTTCAGGGAATTCTGCAGGCCAATGGAACGGATGCTTAACCGCCGGGTCGGGAAAGAATTTCTTCAACGGTGCGCTTAGCGGTTCCGCAACACGGCGGATTTCTTTTTCGGCTTCGTCAAGCAGTTTGCGCTTGGTATTGTCATCGCCCATCGCGCGGGCTTGTTGGCGTAGGGCGATGAGATGCTGGAGGTCTTTATTGGGGATGGCAGCTTTTTGCCAGAGTTTTGCGCCGGGCAAGAAGCCGATGAGCGAGTTGCCGACCTTGATGTTCTGGTTGAGAATCAGCGGCAGCTTGCGACCGTTGGAACTGACGCGGTCGAAGGCTTTCATGATGAGGTTGACGCTCGCCAGTTCGGCGGCTTCCTCGTCGAGGTCCACGCCGTAGAGATTCTCTTCGAGGATGATTTTGGGGAAATCGTATAACCGCTTTGGCAACGATTTGACGGCGGCTCGTGTTTCGAGTTGCTCGCCGGGTTTGGAATCTTTTAACAGACGCGTGTTTTCCGTGGTGATGCGCTCGTTGCAGTTTTCGTAGAATTTGGCCAGCACGTCGAAAGCGTAGATAAGGAATGAGCCGCTGCCGCAGGCGGGGTCGAGGATCTTGAGCTTGCGCGCCTCGTGTCCGGCGTGGAGACCGTGCTGCGCTTCAAGTTCTGCGAGCTTCCTGCCGAGTGTGTTGTCCACGATGTAGCGAACGATGTACGTTGGCGTGTAGTAGATGCCCGCGCCTTTGCGCAGATCGCGGCGCTCGGCCAGATCGATGCGTCCGTCTTTGAGTTCGAGGCGGTGACCGAGATAGGTTTCATAGGTGTTGCCGAGAATGTCGGAAGTGAACTTGCGGAAGCTAATGGCCGTAATTTCGGCGAATACCTGCTCCAGACAGTCGTTGCCGACGGTGACTTTTTCGCTGGGATGTTTCGGGCTGAAAATCTCCGTGTTGTGCTTGCGGTCCATTCCCGCGCAGAATTCGAGGAAGTCGCGGTAGAGTTTTCCCTCGGCCGCGTAGCTGCGGCCGGCCTTGAAACCATCGTGCATCGCCTCAATGACACCGAAGTCGTCGAGCAACTCGCGGTCATCAGCGAAACGGATAATGACCAGACGGTCGAGGATGCGCTGCACGACACGGCGCAACTTGTCAAGATCGGGCTGGCCCGCTGTGAGGATGACTTCGTTGTCGCGGTTGCGGTCGAGGATGTCTTGCGCAAGCAACCTGCGCCAGCGCTTCAAGCTCTCCAGGAAACCTCGATCAAGGTCTTCCTTGGCCTCAATTCTCGCAAAGTGTTCGAGGCTGTCGCGTTCGATGTTGGGTTTGGCAAGACGATTCAGGTCTTCGATGCGTCGTTGGTAATCTTGTGGGTCATCAAACGCGAGAATCAGGCGTTCTTGATCTGCGTCGAACACGTGAAGCCGCTCGAAGTTGGTCAGGATCGCCCACTTGATCTTCTCTTGGCGGGCATACTTAAAGGCCTGCTTCTCTTCAGGCGTGCGGTCGCCGCGACGCTCGGTCGATTTAGGTATCAGACCAAATCGTTTGACCTCGACGAAGACCTTTGGTTCACCGTGCAAGAGCAACCCGACATCTGCAAAGCCTGCCTCGCGGACATAGCGTTGGCGATTGTACTCGTTGGGATTCGTGATGTCCCAGCCAAGCGCGGCGAAGAGGTGGTCAATAAAGTTAGCGCTGACGTCCGCTTCGGTTCTGGGCTTGGTTTTGTCCCGGTCGTAGCGCCGTAGAAGTTCCGATAGCTTTTCTTGCAGATCAGCCACGGGCGCAGTGTAGCGGCAGGTAGTCCCTTCGACAAGCTCAGCGTAACAGCTTTGGGGGAGCGGGCGGCGCGGCGGGCAAACCAACGACGGCAGGCGGAGCGCCTGCCCTACAATTTGGAAAGAGAGTGGCGCGCTCGGCGGGATAGGACGAATGGGACGAATAGGACGGATTCGACGCTACACCAACTTGCGGGTGAACCCAGCACGGCTCGCAGAGCCGTGGCTACACCGGACCCGGCACGGCGGCGGAGCGGCTGGATTGCCACGGGAGTACGGCGTGTGGCGTCTTGTCTGACTCGGCTCCCAGCCCTACAAAACGGGAAAGACCGATTATTGAATCTTGATATTTTGCTGGACGCGGCGTTGCGGGGCGGGTATAATGGCGACAGTTGTTTGAAATACGTTTTACGAGGAAGAAGCGGAGCGGACGCCCACCTCGGCGGGTAAACCTCGGGGAGGCGTCCCTACCCCGATAAGGAATCGCGGGCGGGCCAACGGCGACGGAACGTCGGTTGGCACGGGACTTTCCAAAAAAAGGGTGTTTTTACCAAACGAACCCAACCGAAAAATTCAGATGTGTTTCGACATGAAACAGTTATGAAAAAACAGAGTTGGGTTCGTTATGCAAAAAAGAGCCCAAAAACAGGGTAAAAGTCACCGGAAAACGGCACCGGAAGGGTGGTTTTTGGGCGGAAATGAAGACGAAACAGAGGGAAAGGAGACAGGAGACAGAAGACAGGAGACAGGAGACAGAAATAGCGCGGGGTGCAATCAGGACATAGGTAACAGTTGTGGGTCAAGACATGGGTAACACTTTTGGGGTTAGAGGTTACATGTTTTGATCACTGTTGACCAGCTTCCAGCGGGCGGATATCCGCCCGCTG
>Ga0187861_10000360_pt1 | contig 54537 bp, 51 predicted proteins | sample June2016WEW_10_1_3_FD_132986 | JGI IMG/M metagenome (GOLD analysis project Ga0187861, IMG submission 132986) | Peatland microbial communities from SPRUCE experiment site at the Marcell Experimental Forest, Minnesota, USA - June2016WEW_10_100 | ecosystem: Environmental > Terrestrial > Soil >...
GCTGGTGCAAAATAGTAACCAGCAACCGCCCCAAAAGAGATACCGGATGATGTTGATTATTAACCCCAAGACCTACGGTCAATGTAATTGTCGTTACGGTCAATGTAATTGACGCCGATCAAATGCAATCTTTGCGTAAGTAATTTCACAAAACTTCCCGGGTCGACTCCCCAGAAACAGCTACAATTTCTATATCCATCGTCGTAGCCACCATTCATACAGTATTAACCGGCGGTATGCCGAGGTCCTCCATAAATGATTGAATTGTTTCTCGGTATTGAAATTTACCTGTGAAATTGTACAGCACAGCATCAGCAGTAGAAATGAGGCTTTCAACCTCCGCCTCAACAGGCGCACTCCTGACGTCCAGGAATTCTTCTATAGACGCGCCATGGGCGATCCGCTCCGTGTAAAATGCATACGCGAGATCAGCCGGGGTGTTAATAAAAACTGTGGCAATTCTAAAACTTCCGGCTAGGCTCTTGAGTTCATTCAATGTTGCCTTCTGTCTTAATCCATCAATTAGGATTCGATCAGATTTGTTCGTTCGTGCAATCCTCAATATCTCATTTGCTAAAGCTGAGGGCCCCAGTTTTCCCGAAATGAATCTCCATGCTCTAGTTTGAAATTCAGGTCTTGGAGTCTCAGGAATTGGCGGAATTCCAAGGAGCTGAGCTACAATTTGGCCGGTGTTAATCTCCTCATAGCCATACTCGGATTTGAGAACAGCGGTTGCTTCGGTTTTGCCGCTTCCAACTGGACCTATAATGCACACAATGTGCGGTGGTTTCAGGGATGACTTGTGGAGTAAGCGGTATGCTGGACGTGCACGGATGAGGTCGGGCGCAAATTGTCGAAGGCAGAGCTGCGACCAGTATTCAAAAGTCCACAACCAAACTCGATGTGGATCTTTTGCTGAAATCCAGCGCAGATGAGTTATAGCTTTTTCTCCTCGGTCTGGCTGACCCCAGTATTCGTCAGGACTAACCTCGTAACGCATTACAAACGCCAAATGTCGCCTGCCAACATCGGTCGAGTCATCATTAATAATTCCAACGAGCTTCAATCCCTCGCCTTGGCGTAGTTTCTGAACATCAGCATGAGGCAGACTGAGTTCTTCCATTAATTCACGGGACGCACAGCGATATATTCCTTTGGTATCAAGATTGAATAAGTCCAAATCACCTTCGGTGACATGCCCTCCGAATCCCACGCAAGAAGCACCTCGAAGGTACTTTTCGACGCGGTTATATGTTCCTCTACGGTATGAAAGGAATGCATTCCGTCTGGTTACGAGCACGTATGTCAGAATTTGGGTGAAATCATTATTTTGTTCCACGTCAATTCTTGAGATATATGAAGGTCTAAGCCGTGCAAAAATTTCCTTTAATGGCTTTTTCCATCTAGTCTGGAGACCCTGCCATCGCGTGATGAGGTCAAGATCCTTGGCTTTATAGACAAGTACTCGCTCCTTAATGGTGGGGGGCCGAATTGGCTTTGCTTCAAAGGTGTTCTGGCTTCCGTCTAGGAGACTCCGTAAATAGAATTTCCCTGGTTCGGTACGGACGAAGGGCGATGAATTACCGAAGCGGCGAATATGAACACTCAGTTTGGATTTCATCGTCTGATGCGGCGTTTTTCCTGCGCCGCGATCTGAAAAAAGTTGTTCTTTCAGACCCAGATCGACAATCTCACGTGCGGACATAGCACGTCTTTCTCTCTCCATCAATTGTCTTGCCACGATCAGGAATTCACTCCTAAGCTGCAAGCCGCTATTGATCATGGACCGCTGATCCTATCTTCGTCGGGGAGGAAAAATAAACAAGTACTCATCTACAGGACGCCTAAACCGAACCTGGGGGCATAACCGGCTTTTGCGACTGATAATGACGTGTTCCGGGGGTGAAAATAATTTAATTATCTCATCATAGAACGCGTTGCTAACAATGACGACAGCGCCACGTTCCGCCGCGTTGCGAGCAGCTCGTGCAAGACGTTCCTGGTCCTTCCACGAGAAATTTCTTTCATTGTAACGGACGAAGCCGTTGTTGTTATGCGCAACTGTATATGTTGGATCACAATAAACCAGATCGCCGGTCGTCGCAGTCGACATTGCTATCTCAAAATCACAATGTTTCAGCTTTGCCCTTCGGAGCGCTTTCGCTGCATTGCTGAGGAGTCCATATTTCCAGAGTGGAGCAGTTGTGCGCTCGCCTCCACCAAATGGCACATTGAACATACCCAATTGATTAAGTCGATACATCCCGCCGAATGCCGTTCGATTCAAATACAAAAACCTGATTGCACGTTCAAGAGGCCGGTTCGCAATCGTTTCCCGAAATTTATCGTAGGTTTCTTGGTTAATCGGATATGGTAACAGTCGGTCCACTATCGTCTTGCGGTGATACTTCACTTGTCGATAAACATTTATAAGCTCGAGGTTTATATCTGACAGAACTGCTTTCTTGGGCCGTAGCGCAAAAAAAAGAGCACCTCCCCCTAGGAAGGGCTCTCTATAGGTATGGTAATCATATTTTTCAATGATTGGAGAGAGTGCCGGAACAAGCCATCGCTTACCTCCAGGCCATTTCAGAAAAGGTTGTATTATCGGAGCTGGGCTCATCCTTCCGTACTCATTGCTCGTTAGTTTTTCCGTTATAGTTTTGCATTTTAATCGATTCTAATCTTTAAAAGCGAGAGAAAGGTTGTTGAAACTTGAGGATTTCAGCAGCTACAAAAACGTCTACAGTGGGTGATTTGGGGTAGGGCAGCGGCGGCCGTAAGTGCTTGATTCTAAATGGTCGGGGCATCCAGATTTGAACTGGAGACCTCCTGCGCCCAAGGCAGGCGCGCTACCAGGCTGCGCTATGCCCCGACCTGTAAGGATCGCCATTGTAGCTCAATTCGTCCCATGCTGCCAGATTAACAATTGACGATTGACGATTGACGATTGACGATTTGACGGAGAAGGGAAGCAACAGCCCGGGAACGATGGCTGTGGACGTTTTTCTCCGCCTGGCTCAGCTCCGCATAGGTCCGGCCGAGCGCAGGAAACAAAAATATCGGATCATAGCCGAATCCGTTTGTGCCCCGCGGCTCCTTCGCAATTGTTCCCCGGCATTCCCCCTCCGACTCCAGAAGCAGCCTGCCGCCTTGCGCCAATGCTAAAGAACAAACGAACCTCGCGTTCCGTTCGCCCCCGGAATTTTCCAGCTCCTTCAGCAGCTTGCGAACACGGTCCTCATCCGAGGCACCCGGGCCGCCGTAGCGGGCGGAGAAGATCCCCGGCCTTCCGCCAAGCGCTTCAACCTCCAGACCCGAATCATCCGCCAAGACCGGGAATTGCACGAGCCGGGAATATCCGATTGCTTTCAAACGTGCGTTCTCCGCAAACGTGTTTCCGGACTCCTCAAATTCCTCGTCAACCCTCAAATCGGCGAGACTAAAGACCTCGGTTTTTAGCGGCAGGAGAAGCTCCCGGAATTCGCGCAGCTTTCCGGAATTTCGGGTCGCAATTACGAGTTGCTTCATAAATGCACTAAACTGAAAAGAGCCGGCGAGACGCCGGCGCTCCCGGCAAAAGCTTTTATTTCAACAAGGGGAACAGACGATTCAGATCCGTGCGCGGCTCCAGCATTGTTTTCTGCAACTGAATCAATTGTCGAATCCCTTGCCCGCCCAGTTGCTGCAGTTCGGTGAGCTGTTCCTGGGAAAACGGAGTCTTTTCCGCAGTTCCCTGAATCTCGACATAGCGTCCCTGGCCGGTCATGACGAGATTCATATCCACTTCAGCCCTGGAATCTTCCCTGTAGTCCAGATCGAGACACGCGCTGCCGTCGACGATTCCAACACTGGTAGCCGCGACGTAATCCTGCAACGGAGAAACGGGAAGCAGCTTTTTGTCCAGGAGCTTGATCACAGCAGTTGCCAATGCCAGGAAACCCCCCGTAATCGAAGCGGTCCTGGTTCCGCCATCGGCCTGGATCACGTCACAATCGATCAGAAAAGTACGGGCGCCCAGAAGAGAGAGATTCACGACCGAACGCAGAGAACGTCCAACCAGGCGCTGAATTTCGATCGTCCGGCCGGATTGTTTGCCGCGGGCCGCCTCGCGAACGGATCGCGTGGTCGTCGCACTCGGAAGCATGCCGTATTCGGCCGTAACCCAGCCCTGATTCATGCGGTTCAGAAACGGTGGGACCTTGTCCTCCACCGCGCAGGTGCACAGCACCCTTGTGTCGCCAATAGCAATCTGAACCGATCCATGGGCATGTTTCGTGTAGTCCATATCGATGCGTACTTCCCGCATCGAGTCGTTATTGCGTCCGCCAGCTCTCATTGAATCCCTCGCTTCCATCAGAATATGAAGGGTTATTTTAGCAGCGGTGACGACGGAATGGAAAGATTCTTAAACCCGAACAAATAACGGGCCGCAAGCATTGAATTTGCTCCCCGATTCCCCTAGCATAGAATGGATGAATACATACTTTTTCGGCGGACCGATCACGCGCACTGTCAAGGCTCTCATTACCATCAATATCGGTGTGTTTATACTGCAGTTCATCTCATCCCATCTGCTCGGCAGTAATTTCATCGATCTCAATTTCGGACTGGTTCCCATCCGGGTCACCAATGAGCTGATGCTCTGGCAACTCGTAACCTACATGTTTCTCCACGGGGGGTTTTTTCACATATTTTTTAATATGCTGACCCTGTTCATGTTCGGCAACGAGCTGGAGCGATACTGGGGCACTCCGCGGTTTCTGAATTATTACTTTATTACGGGGATCGGCGCAGGCATCTGCTCCTGGGCCGTCGCCCCGCACAGCTTTGCAGTCGTGATCGGAGCTTCCGGCGCCATCTACGGTCTTCTTCTCGCCTACGGAGTTACGTATCCCAACCGGATCGTGTATGTCAATTTCCTGCTTCCCCTCAAAGTCAAATGGCTTGTAATCATTATGGGTGCGATGGCCTTCCTGTCTTCCATCGGCGGCGCAGAATCAGGGGTTGCGAACATTGCCCATCTCGGAGGCATGGTGATCGGCTATGTCGTGCTCAAAGGAAAGGAGTGGTGGGACAAATACCACTACTTCAACGCACAGAGACAGCGCGAGCAGCTGAAGCGGCAGTTTGAGGTTTATTACGGCGATGTTCGAAGGAAAGTCGAGGAAGACAAGAAAAAAGGACCGACCATTCATTGATAATGACGAATTACGAATGACGAATTACGAATTAAAAGCTGGATCAAATCGAGTGTTTTGCATTAGATATGCATGGGGGCAGATCAGCTCAAGCAACGCACTCAGGCTTTCGGATTATCGATCATCAAATTCGTCGAAGCGCTGCCGAATCGAGTTTCGGTGCGCACGATCAGTCAGCAGCTAATACGCTCCGGAACTTCCGTAGGCGCTAATTTCCGTTCCGCTTGCCGCGCCCGCTCTCACGCCGATTTTATAGCCAAGCTAAAAATAGTTGAAGAAGAGTGTGATGAGTCAATTTACTGGCTGGAAATTCTGATAGGTATGAATTTGAATGCCGCCGGATCAATTACGCGCCTGATAGATGAAGGCAACCAAATCCTGTCAATCATCGTGGCCTCGATAAACACTGCGCGTCACAATTCGTCATTCGTCACTCGTAATTCGTAATTAAAAATGAGAGCGATGCAGAAATTCCACGCCTGATACCTGGAACTTCTGCGCTGAAGTGTCGGCAGGCTCGGAATTCCAATCGAAATCCGGTCCGTCCCCTGGACTTGTTGATTTTCAAACAAAAATTCGCACAATTTGGAGGAAAAAGGTTTAAGCTGTTTACCACACTGCCGAGTATGCAGTAACACAATGACGGTTCAAACGTAATATTCACAAAGTGAAGTTGTCTTTTGCAGACGCATAGAAAAATCAGTTTGAGGCAAAAGGAGGAAGGTTTATTCCATGAAAGTCAAAATCTTGTTGATTGGCGCAGTCGTACTCTTGGCCCTAACGGCGGCATATGCTGCTGACGTTACAGGCAAATGGGTTGCGGAGATGCAGGGCAGAAATGGTCCGACTCAGACCACCTTTACTTTCAAGGTGGACGGGGCAAAACTTACGGGGACCATGCAAGGCGCTCAAGGTGAACCCGTTGAAATCACCGAAGGCAAGGTCGACGGAGACAATATTTCCTTTGTTGTTGTGCGCAGCATGGGTGGCAACGAAGTCAAAATGACGTATAAAGGGAAAGTTTCCGGAGACGAGTTCAAATTCACGCGTGAATTCCAGGCGCCGGCCGGCGGCGGTATGGGCGGTCCGGGTGGCGGTGGTGGTGGTATGGGCGGTGGCCGTGGTCCTGGTGGCCCTCCGCAGGAAGTCACTGCAAAGAGAGTGAAGTAGCTTTGAGTTTGATTCCTGGGAGCGCGGGCGTCCCGCCCGCAAGCGGCCGAGACGGCCGCGCTCCCAGGGGGTTCATTTACTCTGCGCGGCGCCGCCTGAACGCAGGCTCATCCAGGTTTTCTCTGATGGATGCCAGCTGGAAATCAATCGACTTGTTCGCTTCTGTCAACGCGAGGGGGATCACGTTGTTCGCGCGAATGTGTTCGCCTGCTCCCTTCGCCCGCTCGTTTCCGTTCTGATTAAATCCCGTCGCGATCACGGTTATTTTGATGCGATCGCCCATTTTTTCGTCATATACGGCCCCGAAAATCGTATCTTCTGCGCCCGCGATCTCCTCAATGACCTTGGCCGCGGCATCCACCTCGTGCAGTCGAAGACTGTCGCGCGCTGCTGTGATGTTGATCAGGATACCCTTTGCCCCGCGAATTGAGGTCTCCTCCAGCAGCGGACTGGAAATGGCCCGCTGAGCGGCTTCAACGGCCCGGTTCTGTCCTTCTGCCATTCCGGTCCCCATTAAAGCCATTCCTTTGCCAGCCATAATCGTGCGCACGTCGGCAAAATCGACATTCACGATTCCGGGCATTGTTATAATATCCGAAATTCCCTGGACGGCCTGGCACAGCACATCGTCGGCATAGCGGAAGGATTCTTCCAGTAAGGCTTCCGGTCCCATCGCGGCCAGCAGTCTTTCGTTTGGAATCGTGATCAGAGTGTCGACAACATCCTTCAGCTCGTGAATCCCCTCCTCCGCGTGCAGCTGGCGCTTCTTGCCTTCAAAGTTGAAGGGCTTTGTGACGACTCCGACGGTCAGGGCGCCCAATTCGTTTGCGAGGCTTGCCATGATCGGCGCTGCGCCGGTCCCGGTCCCTCCGCCCATTCCTGCCGTGACAAATACCATATCCGCCCCGTCCAGCAACTCGATGATCCGCTCCGTATCTTCGAGCGCCGCCTGCCTGCCTCTCTCGGGTACCGCGCCGCAACCAAGCCCGTTGGTAAGCTTGCAGCCGATCTGCAGTTTAATCGGAGCAATGGAATTCCGGAGAGCCTGGATATCGGTATTGGCTGCGACAAATTCCACCCCTCCTATTTTGGCCTGAATCATGCGGTTGACCGCATTCCCGCCGGCGCCGCCGATCCCGACAACCTTTATTTTTGCAGGAGGCTGCCGATCCTCTTCAAATCTGAATTTCGCCGGCTCCTCTTCAAACCGCAGTTTCTCCGTTTGCATTAATCCTCCTTCAATCCTCATAGTAATATATCGATACAGAATCGAGATTCTGTATCTAATTTCCAGCCCATTGCAGAATCCTGCTGAACGGCCATGGGGAACTGCTTGCCTTTTGCCTGCTTTTATTGCGTAACCCCGCTTCCTGCGCCGCGCAAAGGGCAAGTCCGATGGCAGTGGCGTAAACCGGATGCGATAGCTCCTCGGTCAAGCCTCGAACCCCCATGGGTAGCCCCTGCCGAACGGGCATGCCCAAGGTCTCTTCGGCAAGCTCCACCATGCCGTCGAGCATGCTTCCGCCGCCCGTGATGACCGCTCCGGCAATCAACCGCTCGTTCTGGACGGCTTTCCATATCTGATCTTTAACGAGTTCCAACAATTCGACCGCCCTGTCCCGCAGGATTTCACAAACAGCTGTCCTCGGGACAGGGCGGGCGGGGCGGGTGCCCATGCCAGGGACCTCTGCAGTTTCACCCTCCCGAATCCTTTCGATCAGAACAGTCCCAAGATCTTTTTTTATGCGCTCCGCATGTTCCATCGGAGTCTGTAGCCCGATAGCAAGATCACGGCTGAAATGCGCTCCTCCCACCGGTAGAACCTTTGTGAACTGAACGGCATTCCTGACAAAGATGGCGATATCGGTGGTTCCCCCCCCGATATCTATGAGTGCCGTTCCGAGTTCGCGTTCATCTTTCGTGAGGACGGCTTCGGCGCTGGCAAGCTGTCCCAGGACCACTTTTTTTACACGCATCTGTGCGCGGTTGACGGCATTGATCAGGTTTTGGTTGAGAGCGCTCTGACAGGTGACCACGTGGATATTGACGTCCAATCGCGAGCCGTAGAGCCCTACCGGATTTTGAATGCCGCCCTGATCGTCCAGAAAAAACTCCTGCGGCAGAATGTGGATCACTTCCCGATCCGGCGGAATGGGAACCGATTGGGCCGCTCGTATTACCGCCGTCATATTGTCGGCTGTGACCTCCTGGTGACTTCCTTCGATCGTGATTGCGCCGTGCGAGTTAAAGCCCTGAAAATGATCTCCTGCGGCGCTGATCGTCACCCAATCCACCGAAATGTTGGATTTCAGTTCGGCCTCATCCCGTGCCTTTTGTATGGAAGCGGCCGCTTCTTCCAGATCGACGACCACTCCTTTCTTCAGGCCGCTGGAGTCGGCGTAACCTGTGCTGAGCAATTCCAGGCTGCCGTCGCGATGAGCGCGCGCGATCATCAAGCAGATCTTTGTCGTCCCAACATCGAGTCCACATATAATCCGGTCTTTTTTCACGTCGATACCTCTAAGGCCTACGTCTTGGCTTTATGTTCTGCGCTCGCACGTCTCGGGAGATAGATGATGTTATCGTCAAAGCGCAGATCGATGAATTCAATTTCCGTATACTGGTTCTTCAGTTCCTGGTATTGCTTCATATTGTCCATCAGCTTGCGGAAGCGCTTTAGGTAGTCCTTCTCTCCCAGATACACTTCCGCAGTGTCGTTCACCAGCAGAATTTTCAGATTCTCCCGGTCAGAAATATCTACTTCTGAAATCTTCCTGGTTCCCTGCGGCGATCCCGACTCGATCTCCGAGAGCATCTGCAGACCCTGGCGGATGCGCGCGGAGTTCTCCTCCTGATAGAGCCTGTAGCTTTCGGCATCTTCACCCAGCACTCCCTTAAATACGGGAACATCCAGCTTGCCGTATTTCGGATCATAACGGTCGAGCATTATTCCATCCTGATCCGCAAGCATCAGCTCGCTGCGGAATTCGATAATGGCCGACGGAGTGCGCTCTTGAATGTAAATGACGAGATCCGAAGGAAGGACGCGCCGTATTTCCACGTTCTTGACCCAGCGTACCTGTTCGAGACGGGTCTGCAGGTCGCCAAGGTTGATGCGCAGGATGTTGGCCGGGAAATTCTGACGGATGATCGCCTCCAGTTGTTTGGGATCGAGTTCTTTGCAGCCATAAAACGTGATCGCATGCAGATTGAATTTGTCGGATGTATATGCATAAACGAACACGGAGAGCATGAACGAGACCATCACAAGGAATGCGCCGAGTTTTCCAAGCATCTTTAGGGCAGCGACGAGACGACGGCCTGCAATATGGCCCGTGCCCAGCTTGTTGGTCGCCTTCTTGTGCCGGCGCCGTCCTGTATCCGGAGGCGGAACGATTCTGGCGGTTGTGTCTTCCTTCGATCGACTGGTCTTGATTTCCATACGGTTCTCGGTCCCGGGACGACGGGCGTCCCGCCCGCATTTGCGGCCCACAGGGCCGCGCTCCCGGGAATTACTCCTTAAGAAACTCTTCGCCTATTTTCCACACATCCCCGGCCCCCAAAGTGATCAGCAAATCGCCCTTCTGCAGCTTCTCTTTCAGTATTTGTTGAGCTGCGGGAAAGTCAGCCGCATAGCTGACATCGCGGTGGCCGAATTTCTTTGTCTGCTCGACGAGCCTCTCGGCGGTAATCCCGGGGATGGCTTCCTCGCTGGCGGCGTATATCGGGAGCACAATCAGAACATCGGCCTGGTAGAAAGCCCGGGCAAAATCCTCCTCCAGCGCCTGCGTGCGCGTGTATCGGTGCGGCTGGAACACGGTTACAATCCGGCGATCGCAAGCGTGACGGGCTGCGCTGAGAGTCGCGATGATCTCCGTCGGGTGATGTCCGTAATCGTCCACAACCAGGACGTCCTCCCTGGTTCCTTTGATTTGAAACCGGCGGTCTGCGTTTTGAAAAGAGGCCAGGGCTGCTGCTATTTTCTCGAAGGGAATCTCCAGTTCCAGGCCCGTTGCAACTGCCGCAAGAGAGTTCAGGATCCCATGCTCTCCGGGGACACGCAGGTGAAGGATGCCCAGCGGATTTCCTTTATATCGAACCTGGCAGGAGGTCCCGAAATTGCGGAACTCCACGTGCGATGCCACCAGATCCGCCTGGTTGCCGGTCCCATAGGTTACGATCCGGCGCTCCACCCTGGGAATGATCGCCTGAACATTGGGGTCATCAAGGCACAGCACCGCTGCGCCATAAAAGGGGACTTTGTTTACAAAATCGACAAATGCTGCCTGGATCGCTTCCAGGTTTGCGTAGTGATCCAGATGCTCCCTGTCGATGTTGGTGACCACCGCAATGGCAGGGCTGAGCTTTAGAAAGGATCCGTCGCTTTCATCCGCCTCTGCGACCAGAAAATCGCCCTTCCCGAGTTTGGCATTGCTTCCGAATGCATTCAATCGGCCGCCGATCACTGCGGTCGGATCGAATCCGCCATGGACCAGAACCGTTGCAATCATGGATGTGGTGGTCGTTTTCCCGTGAGATCCGGCAATGGCCACGCCGTACTTCAGGCGCATCAGCTCGGCCAGCATCTCTGCTCTGGGGATAACCGGGATTTGCAGTCTCTTGGCCTCAATGACTTCGATATTGTCGGCGCGAACTGCGGAGGAAATGACGACTACATCGGTCCCCTCAACGTTCGCCGCCTCGTGACCGAGAAAAATTCTCCCTCCGAGATCTGCCAGTCGATCGGTTACCGGACTCTGTTTCAGGTCCGATCCTGAAACCTGATACCCGAGGTTCAGAAGGAGCTCAGCAATGCCGCTCATCCCGATGCCCCCGATTCCCACAAAATGAAGCTTCTGTATTTTCCTGAACATGTGCTAGTCAGGCCTCGGGCAATGTATTGTGGTTGGACAAATTCAGGAGCACGCCGGTCGCAAGCAGGTTCAGAAGCAGAGAACTCCCTCCCTGACTCACAAACGGCAATGCAATTCCCTTGGTCGGCATCATTGCGAGCACCATGGATATATTAATGAAGCCCTGCAGTGCCACCATCAGCGTGATGCTCAGTCCCAGGTAAAAGCCGAAACGGTCGGGCGACCGCAGGATGATTCTTATCCCCCGATAAAAGAAGATCAGAAATGCCAATGCGACCAGGCAGGTCCCGATCAACCCGAGTTCTTCTCCGATGACTGCAAAAATAAAATCGCTGCTTGCCTCCGGAAGAAAGAAAAGCTTTTGTCGGCTGGCGCCCAGGCCCAGGCCCGAAAAGCCGCCCGTCCCCACTGCAGTAAGGGATTGAGAAATCTGCCAGCCGGAGCCCAACGGGTCGTGAAACGGATTCAAAAAGGATTTGATTCGCTCCCAGCGAAATGGGACTCGCAGGACAAAAAGGTAAAAGGCGGGGATGGCCATCAGCGCCGCACCCGCGAAGTAATACCATGCCAGTCCGGCCACGTAGAGCACGATTCCCATGATCAGACAAATGCACAATGCCTGTCCGAGATCGGGTTCAATTGCAATCAGGCCGGCAAACAGCCCTACCACCAGTCCGAATGGCAGCAAACGCCGAAGCGGCTGATTGATTTGGCTTTCATGCTTGTGCAGGTATGCAGCCATGAATACGATCACCACCAGCTTCGCGACTTCGGAAGGCTGAAAAGAAAGAAACGGACCATAGCGCAACCAGCGATGGGCCCCGTTGACTTTGCCTTGAGTCATGACGAACAGGAGAGCAAGGGCGCAGATCGTCAACATCACCGCGATCGCCTTCGGTTTCTGCCAGACGTGATAGTCCACATTCATCATGAAAATCAGAAAAATGAAACCGACTCCCGCATGCAGGAGTTGGCGCAGGAAGAAATAAGAAGAAGTCCCGTGTTGAGATGAAGCCACTACGGACGAAGCGCTGTAAACCATCACGAGGCCGAAAATAGTTAGAAGGCCTGCAGTGAAGAACAGTATTTTGTCGCTGCTGGGTTTATATGCCATAACTCATCTGCCTGATTTCAGATCTCGGCGCATTATCGGGGTCGGAATCGGAATCGGGATCGGGATCGGGATAGAATTGAATTCTTTCGACCCCGACCCCGAGAAATTTTGGAAAACCTCTACCGTAATTCATGCACTGCCTCCTTGAATACACGGCCGCGGTGCTCGTAATCTTCGAACATATCGAAGCTCGCGCAGGCTGGGGCAAGAAGGACTACATCTCCGGGATGCGCAAGCCCGTGGCAAATCGAGACCGCCTCTTGCATGGATTGGGCTTCACTCATCCCTACCGTTCCGGAAAGAGCTTTTTTGATCTTGTCTGAAGCTTCGCCGATCAGCACAAGATGTTTTACTCGCTCGCGGATTAATGATCTCAATACCGTGAAGTCACCCGCTTTATCCCGGCCGCCCGCAATCAGAATGAGATTGCCTGGGAATGACTCCAGCGACTTGATTGTGGCGTCGATGTTGGTTGCCTTCGAATCGTTGTAATACTGAACGCCATTGATGTCTGAGACCCACTCGATTCGATGTTCGACTCCCTTGAATTTTCGGATGCTCTCTTCGAGCGAGCCGGGATCAGCGCCGGCCAGGATTGACATTGCGCAAGCCGCCAGAACATTCTCGATGTTGTGCGCCCCTTTCAGGGGAATCGCATTTACAGGGAACAACTCTTTTCGGCCGGCTGCATCCCTGTAAATCACCATTCCATTGCGGACGAAGGCGCCCTCTTCAACCTCCGCCAGACGACTGAACATGACCGGTGTGGACTGTACCCGTGCAGCGATTGCAGCTGTCCTGGGATCATCGAAGTTGAGCACGGCAAAATCTGTCTTGCTCTGATTGAGAAAAATGCGCTGTTTTGCCGCAATGTAATCTTCGAAATCGGCATAGCGGTCCATATGATCCGGCGTGAGATTCAGAATTGATCCGATTGCCGGCCGGAACTGATCCACACTTTCCAGCTGAAAGCTGGAGAGCTCTACGGCATAGAGGTCGTCCGGTGTTGAGTCGGCGGCAAAGCCGATCAGCGGGGTACCGATATTTCCGGCTGCATGTCCTCTGAGACCGGCCCCGGTCAGAAGCTCGGAGACAAGAGTCGTTGTGGTAGTTTTTCCGTTCGAGCCGGTGATCCCGATGATCTTCCCCTTCAGATGACGGTACGCAAGTTCAATCTCCGCAAGGATGGGAATTCCCGCCTTCCGGCTTGTTTCAAATTCAGGCAGTCGCAAGGGAACACCCGGGCTGACTACGATAAAATCACATCTTCCAAAGCTTCGATCCCGATGCCCGCCCAGCTCCAATTCCAGTTGCCCAGGAAAACCTGGGGACTCCAGCAGCGGGGCGATATTGGGCAGGGCTTCCAGCTTTTTGGTGTCGGTGAGAATGACTCGGGCGCCTGAAGCCAGCAGGAAACGAGCTGCGGCAATCCCGCTTCGTGCAGCTCCCACGATCAATATTGTTTTCCCGCGATATTCCATTTCAGCTACTCGACTAAAGCGGCCGGGAGCGCCGGCGTCTCGCCGGCGCTCCCGGCCAGAGCCATCACTTCTCTAGCGACTTTCATTCCAACAACTCAAAATCTGCATGCAGCCTCTGAATTATCTTTTCCAGACGCACGCTTCGCGAGCCCTTGATCAGAACGAGGTCTCCGCTGCGTATTTCTCCCTTTATGAACTCGGCTGCAGCCTCAGCATTGGCATAAAAATGTGTTTGCGAACCGGACATTCCCGAATCCACAGCAGCGCGAACGATCTCCCGCGCCGCCCCCTGGACCCCAATCACCACGTCGATTCCGCGATTTGCCGCGAACCTGCCGCATTGAACATGAAAGGAATCTGCACCGCTCCCCAATTCCAGCATTTCTCCTGCCACAAGGATGCGGCGGGCAAAGGACGGAATCCCGGCGAGTACTTCGATCATTTGCATGAGGGCGTTTGGATTCGAGTTGTAAGAATCGTCGATTATCGTAAACCCCGTGTTGAAGCGCAGGATTTGACCCCGCATGGATGCATGCTGCAAATCGGCAAAAGCTTCAATTATGCGGGACAGCGAAATTTCCAGGTGCCTGCCCAGCGCGACAGCGGGCAATACGTTCATCACATAATGGGCGCCTGAAAGCGGGATGGCTGTGTGCCGGGATTCTCCACCGCACGTTAGCCGAAATCGTGTTTCGGCCAAACCGGAAAATTGCACTTGGTCCGCACGGACCGTCACGCCTTCGGAGAAGCCGAAAGAAATTTTGCGTCCCGAATACCGGGCGGCAATATCGCGAACAAGCGGATCGTCTGCGTTGTAAATCAGAAGGCCATCGGATGGAAGCGCTTGCGCAAGCTCTCCTTTTGCGCGGGCGATGTCTTCAAGCGTATCGAAAAACTGAAGGTGGACAGGGGCCACATTTGTGATGATGCCGATAGAGGGAGCTGCTATGCGGCACATTTCTGCAATCTCTCCATGTGTGCTCATCCCCATTTCGAAAAGTCCGAAATCCTGGTCGGCAGTGAGCCCAAACAGAGCGAGAGGGAGGCCATAGAGATTGTTGTAGTTGCCCGGCGTTTGATATACGCGGAACTGATTCTTCAACACATGAGCAACAAACTCTCTCGTGGTCGTTTTACCCATGCTTCCGGTAATGGCCACGAGCGTTCCCGGCCAGTGTCGTCTTACGGAAATCGCGAGATCCTTGAGGGCTTCATGTGTGTTTTCGACTTTTATGAGAACCCGCCCTTCCGGAAACTCGCCCGGAAACTCATAGCTATGTTCTGTAACGGTTCCCAGAGAGCCTTTCGATAGTGCATCCGGGATAAACCGGTGTCCGTCCTGATTTGGGCCGCGGATGGCAAAAAAAACATCGTCCCCCAGCAGCTTGCGTGTGTCGATCGATACGTTTGAGAAAACCGTATCTCTGGAGCCACGCACCAGGGTCCCGACGGTTCCGGATTCCACCTCTGCAGCAGTTAACTTCGACATGCCCTGCTCTTTCGTGTGGGGCGGCTCTGGAGAGCCGCCCGGCGCGCAAGCGCCGATGGGAAGCGGCCTTCGGCCGGACGGCTCTGGAGAGCCGCCCCACATTAAATTCAAACTACTTTTTTAAACGCTCGCGAATCAGTTCTCCCGCCAATTTCCTGTCATCGAATGGGATGGTGCGATCACGGAGGATCTGGTAATCCTCATGTCCTTTTCCGGCAATCACCACAACATCCCCTTTACGAGCCATAGTGATGGCTGTTTGTATCGCTTCGCGCCTGTCCGGGATTATTTTGTACGGCGCCGGGCCCTTCCGCAGGCCCATTTCTATTTCTGCCAGGATATCCAACGGATCCTCCGACCGAGGATTGTCGGATGTGGCGAGCACAACATCGCTCAATATGACTGCAATCGTTCCCATAATCGGGCGTTTGGTCCTGTCCCGATCGCCGCCGCAGCCGAAAACGGTAATGACTTTTTCGTGCGGCAGTTGGGATACCGTATTCAGCAGGTTCTCCAGAGAGTCTGGTGAGTGGGCATAATCGACGACCACGGTGAAATCCTGTCCCGCGTCAACCGGTTCCATTCTTCCGGGCACACCCTCCAGGCTTTCGATGCCCTTTCGAATCTCGTTCGGACCAATGTCCAGCGAAAGGGCGGCTCCGGTGGCCGCCATTACGTTATAAATGTTGGGACGCCCGATTAAGTGCAGCCGGTACCGGATCGGACCGGCCGGGGTCATGAGAGTCAAATCCGTGCCGTCTGAGCGGCTGTGGTGTTCTAAAGGACGAATGGCCGCCTCCTCATTGAATCCGAAGCTGAGGACGGTGCAGCTGATCTCGCTCACGAGGCGTTTGCCATAAGGGTCGTCCGTATTGATCACGGCCGATTCAATCCGATTGCCGTTTTCGCGGGAGAACAGGAGTTGCTTGGCCCGGAAATAAGATTCCATATCCTTGTGGAAATCGAGGTGGTCGCGCGTAAGATTCATAAACACGCCAACCCGAAAACGGGTTCCAAAGACGCGCTTTAGAGCCAGCGAGTGAGAGGAGACCTCCAGCGCGCCGTGAGTGCATCCTTCCGTTAGCGCCGACCGGAAGAAGCTCATCAGATCGGAAGATTCAGGAGTCGTGTGCTCGCTGTGAAAACTCCGGTTCCCGATCTTCATTTCAACTGTGCCTACGAGGCATGACCGGTGCCCTGCCTGCCGGTAGATGGATTCCATCAAATAAGAAGTTGTGGTCTTTCCATTAGTGCCGGTAATGGCGACCAGCTTCAGTTCTTCTGATGGATCCTCAAAAAATACCCGCGATATCTCGGCCAGGAATCTCCGTGCATCGGGGACAACAAGGCTTGTCACCTCCGGCTCCCGTCCGATTCTGATTTCCGAGGCAACCGCTGCAGCGCCCCTCTCAATCGCCTGGGGAATGAAACGCGCGCCGTCGATTTTTTCCCCTTTGATGGCGACAAAAAGATCTCCCGCTCGAACCAATCGGGAATCGTATGAGATTCCGCGGATCTCGACGTTGGTTCCACCTTGTTGTTCGATTCCGGCTATCTTTCTTAGAGCCTTATCTAAAATCATCCAAATCTCGCCTCACTGCCGGATTGCGGAAGATGGCCGAGGATTCGCACGCTGTGCTGCGTAGCGCTGATCTGCGGCGGTAAGTTGTTCCTTCAAGTTCGCTTTCGCGAAGGTAACGTTGCAGGTTGTCCCTGACGGCACTTTCGTTCCCGGCATTGGTGACTGGAAGACTGCTATTCCGGCGCCACTCGCCTGCAGATTGATTCCAAGGGCGAGGCAAAGGTCCAGGACGGTCCTTTTCCCCAATCCACGGAAATCGGGAATCGCGACGGGGTTTCCTGCTCCGACCGGGATTACGATCGCTTCCTGCTGTTCCGGTTCCTCTTTTGAAGCTTTCCTGGGCGATTTCAGGGGCTGAACTGCATCGGGAATGTAGTCTTCGGTGCTCCTGTCGGCGACCAGGGGCTTGAATTGAGGCAATGGAAGACTGGGGTCGGGAGGCACTCGAAGCTGCAGCAAGGCCTCTTGTGCGATTTTCTGAAAGAAAGGCGCGCTGACGTCACCGCCGTAGTGCACTCCCTTAGGCTCATCAATTTGAACCAGGATTGTGAAACGGGGATGGGGGAGTGGAGCAAATCCAATGAAAGAAGAAACGTATTTGCTCGGGGAATAGTGCCCGTCGACAATCTTCTGGGCTGTTCCGGTCTTGCCTGCTGCTCGATAGCCCTCGAGGGCCGCGCGCCGCCCGGTCCCGCGCAGGACGACCCCTTCGAATGCGTTGGACACAGCCTCTGCCGTTCGCGGGCTCATCAACCGCACTCGTTCGGGAGCATTGACACTGACAAGATCTCCCGCTTCGTCAATAATCCGGTCCACGATGGATGGGCGAACACGATATCCTCCGTTGGCGATGGCATTGATTGCGGTCAATATCTGGATTGAAGTCACGCCCACTTCCTGGCCGAATGAAATGGCTCCGATAGACAAGCCGGACCAGTCATGCCAGTCTCGCACAATCCCCACGATTTCGCCGGGGAGATCGATGCCGGTTTTGGAACCAAATCCGAAAGTTCGCAATGCCTCATACAAACGCTGTTCTCCGAGCCGCAGTCCGAGCTTGGCAGCGCCCACATTGGATGAGTACTCGAGTATCTGGCTGAAGCTCAGAAGCCCATATCCTTTATGATCGTGGAACAAGTGTCGGCCGATTGTGATCGATCCCATCTGGCAGTCGATCATTTCATCCTGCCGGGTCAATCCGGCTTCCAAGGCGGCGGTGGCAACCACGACTTTGAACGTGGATCCGGGTTCGAACACATCCGAAATGCCACGATTGCGCCAGAGATCCGGCTCATAGTCACTGTAAGTGTTGCAGTTGAACTGCGGATAATTTGAAAGCGCGAGTATTCGGCCCGTATCGGATTCCATTACAATGGCGGTGCCTGCCCTGGCCTGGGCTTTTTCGACTCCCGCTGCCAATTCGCGATCGGCGATGTACTGAATGGATTTGTCAATGCTGAGCACCAGCGAATGCCCCTGAACCGGAGGTTTGTCCACCTTGACCCGGAATGAACGGCGGCGAGCATCCACGTCGAACGAGAACTGACCCTCTCTTCCCTGCAGCTCTTTGTTGTACTGCTGTTCCAGACCGTAGGTCCCATCCCCGTTCATGTTGACGAATCCAAGGACGTGGCAGGCCAGTTCGCGATTGGGAAACACTCGCATGCTCTCTTCTGCTAAATAGACCCCCTCGATCCCAAGAGATTTGATGAGTCGTTCGGCGTTGGGGTCAATCCGATGCTTGACCACCATATAGTATCTATGTGCTGGATCGGTCATCCGGTTCAGCAGATCCTGCGGATTCATTTCGAGTATTTCGGCAAGGCTTTGCGCTGCTCCGGGAATGTCTTTGATGGCGTGAGGATCGGCGACGACCATACTAACCGGCACGCTGGTCGCCAGTTCGTCCATATGGCTGTCGTAAATGATTCCACGCGGAGCAAGGATAGATCGGGTAACTTGCTGTTTCTGGCTTGCGATCTGGATAAAGGAACGGTGTTCAAAAACCTGGAGCTGAATCAGGCGTACGAGGATCAGAAAGCTCCACAGTGTGATTCCTAAAATCACAACGACGATTCTTGTGGTCTTTATTCCTTTCCCAGGGTCGGACATGCAATTGACGATTGACGATTGATGATTGACGATCGGCGGTTAACGATTGGCAAAGCACTCAATCGTCAATCTTCAATCGTCAATCACCAATCCGTTTTCCATACTCATTAATCTGCGGGGACGTCCCCCAAAGCTTTTGTTGCCGCTGCTTTCATGTCTGCTTTGGAACCAGCCATCGCCAGGGTATTCAAGAGGCTGCGATCCGGATCCTGGAATTGCGGCAGGATAAACTGATTAGGACGCAGCGGAACCATCCCCAGATCATTGCGAGCGATGAAATCGATGCGCTCGGGATTCCGGAGAGTTTCCTCTTCGAGAATCAGTCTTGTTTGAGTGCGCAACAGCGATTCCTTCACTGCAAAAAGACTCTGGCTTTCATACCCCGTATTAACGATTTGACTGCGGACCCATGAGTGAAACAGCAAAGCGGCGGCGATCATCGCCAGGGGGACGATCGTTCGAATGAGCTCCGATAGCATGCTTGCATCAATTTCACTTTTGATGCCGTAATTGCGTGTTTCGATTCCATCCGCCCAATCTGTCATCGCGATCTCCAATTCATAGGCTCCGGCAGGAGCATATTGAAGCCGCTCCAGCCGGGGCTTCCTAAATCCGTTCCAATGCCCGGAGACGGGCGCTCCGAGCTCGCGGGTTTGCCGCCAGCTCGTCGGGACCCGGCGTCATAGGACGAGCGGTAATGAGATGAGCCAATTCCTGCCTCGGACATGTGCAAAGCTCCGGAGGAGCATCGCAAGCACACTGTCCGGCAAGTTTGCGAAAAGCTTTCTTTACAATTCGATCTTCCAGGGAGTGGAAGGAGATTACGACCATTCTTCCACCCGATTTTAAGAAACCAAATGCTTCAGACAGAAATTCCTCAAGGCCCTCCAGCTCTTCATTGACTGCGATTCGCAGCGCCTGAAACGTCCGAGTCGCGGGGTGAATCGCCTGATGCCCTCGCACCTTGAAAACACGGCTGACAATGTCCGCTAATTGGGCGCAACGGGTGATTGCGGCCTTGCGCCGCTCCTGGACAATTGCTGCGGCGATGCGCCGCGAGAGCCGTTCTTCGCCATAGCGGTAAATGAGATCAGCCAGTTCGCTCTCGGACAGTTTGTTGACCAGATCCGCGGCCGTCCATTGCTGAGTCCGGTCCATGCGCATATCGAGCATCACATCCGATTGGAAACTGAAACCGCGCTCCGGCGAGAGGAGTTGATGGGATGAGACTCCCAAGTCAACGAGAATTCCATCCACAGGCCGAGCAACCAGATTATTCAGAATCAACGGCAGATTCTTATAGTTGTCGTGCACAAGGCGCACGCTTTTGCCGAAAGGTTTTAGCCTTGCCTCGGCCAGCTCGAGCGATTCCCGGTCGCGATCGATGCCGATCAACTGGCCGCCCGGCTGAAGTCTTTCCAGGATTGCCTGAGCATGGCCGCCCAGTCCAACCGTGGAGTCTACAAAAACTCCACCTGGTCTGCATTGAAGGAGTTCGAGCACTTCCTTGGTCATGACCGGAATATGCTCAGAACCAGATTTTCTCGTAGGATCTGTCATATTTTCCCGGGCCGTAGCTCTCATGTTCGTCGCCAAAATCAGAAGCCAGGAGTCAGAAGTCAGAACTCAGAATCCAAACTGAAGTCTCTTTTTCATTCTGAATTCCGGCTCCTGACTCCTTTAAAACCCTTGCTGCGCCAGTCTCTCCCGCTCTTCCACAGTGAGAGGCTCTTCTTTCACGCTCTTTCGGATTACCTCGCCATTCCATACTTCGAGGTGGTCCGTCTTCCCAATTACCAGCACATCACCGGACATCCGGGCATCGTCGCGAAGCAACTGCGGAATCAAAATCCGCCCTTGCGGATCCATTTGAGTGACCAGTCCGTAGTAGCTCGTAATCCGCTGCAGCTTTTGCTTCGCGGGGTCCATCCTTGGATGTTCCTGTAGCTTCTTGGCCGTTCGTTCCCAGATGGATATGGGATAGATCTGAGCGCAAAGCCCATCGTCGCTAGTTACGTAGTACGTGTTGTCTTCCGTCTCAGGCAGTTCTCGCCGGAATTTTGCCGGCAGTCGCAGGCGGGACTTTTCATCGATTTTCGCCAAGTAGCTGCCCAAAAGCATCTCAGACTCGCACTACGTAAAGTTTTTACTTTTTGAAACAACTGTTTTGAGGAAAGCGGCCCTTAAAACCCACCGTCGACCACTTTTGACCACCAAACAATAAACCTATCGGCAATTTCATGTCAAGAGAATAGTGAGAAGAATTACGGTTTCTAAAGCTAGAGATTGCAAACGTTTCCCGTTCCTCGTTCTCCATATCCCGCTCCATCTCCCATAATTCACATTTTTCAATAGGGACGCCCCGCTTTTCGCCCGAACAACGGCAGCTCTAACGAAAGCTAAGCAGATGAAAAGCGGAGCGTTCCCATTTCTGCGAAATGCCGGCGCTTTGGCCAAAGCCGAGACAGGCTTAGCCACGAAATCTCAACGGGAAACGGGGGAACGGGGAACCCTCTTGTGGTAACATACTCGCTTTTCGAGGTAATTCATGAAAGTTGGGATCGTTGGATTGCCGCAGGTCGGCAAGACCATCATATTCAGGCTTCTGACCCGAGGGCGCATCGATACGTCATCGTGGGGCAACGCGAGAGAAGCTCACCTGGGGATCGCTCAGGTGCCGGATGGGCGCTTGGACAGGCTCGCGGAAATAGTGAACCCCCAAAAGACTACCTACGCAACTGTCGAATACGTGGATCTTCCCGGTCTGACGCGGGGCGAAGGCAAAGCTGCCCTGCAGGGGCAGGCGAAGGAAATGTCGACATACCTGAACAGCCTGAAAAACATTGACACGCTGCTTCACGTCGTACGCGCCTTTGACGATCCCAATCTGCCGCACGCGGAGGGAACGGTGGACCCTCCGCGGGACATCGGGCTTTTTGAGCTTGAAATGATCTTTTCAGACCTGGCCATCGTCGAAAAGAGATTGGAGCGCCTGAGCAAAGACTTGAAGAAGGCAAGGTCTCCCGAGTTGGAGATGGAGAATGAAATTCTCCAGCGCTTCAAGGCAGCTCTTGAAAGCGAACAACCGCTGCGCGAGCTGGATCTGACGCCGGAAGAGGAAAAGCGAATCCGGGGATTCACTTTCCTTTCGGCGAAACCAATTCTCCTGGTCATCAACGTCGGGGATCAGGATGCTCCGAAGATCGAGCATATTGTCGAGGAGTATGGACTTCAAAAACAGGCGACCATGCGCAATGTTGCGATAACGGCCGTGTGCGGCAAGATCGAATCCGAAATCGCAGCCCTGCCCCCGGACGATGCGCGAATGTTCATGGAAGATCTGGGGATTTCCGGAAGTGCGCTGGATCGAATTATTCAGAAGTCCTACGATCTGCTGGGAGTCTTTTCATTTTATACGGCCGGGGAACCGGAAGTGCGGGCATGGACCATTCCACGCAATACGACTGCCGCGCAGGCCGCAGGGGCGATCCACACCGACATTGAAAAAGGATTCATCAAGGCTGAAGTGGTTTCTTTCGAGGACATGGTGGAACTCGGGTCATTCCCGGCAGCAAAAAACAAGGGGGTCCTGCGGCTCGAGGGGAAGGAATACCGGGTACGGGAAGGAGATGTAATTCTCTTCCGATTCAATCTGTGATCAACTCTAAGACTCAAGTTCTTGAACGCTTGAATAAAGTACGGAGATCCGGACGGCTCCGGAGAGTCGTTCGGTGTGTATTCCTCTGTATGCTGTTTGCAGATATCTGCACGCAAGCCGCTGAACTCGATGAGCCGGACCTGGCGCTATTTGGTAAGAAGATAGGTCAAATATCATTTTCCTCGGACCTGCCGTTGGATCGTTCGCATTATGATCCTTACCTCGGAATAAAATCAGGCGATCTGCTGACGCGCACCGGAGTGAAAGCGGCCATTCAATCTCTTTATGATTCCGGCCGCTTTTCCCAAATACTTGTGGATGCGTCACCGTCCGGCGAGCTGGTGGACATCTGTTTCGATCTTCGCCACAACTATTATTTCAACAGATTTTCCCTCGAAGGCGACATCAAATTCAGAGGTCGTTCATTGTGGGAGGTAGTGTCACTGCCGATCGGGCAGCGTTTTACGAAGGAGAAACTTGAGGATTCCAAACAAAAAGTCCTGAAATTTATAGGAGAAAAAGGCTACTATCTCGCAAAGATCGACGCAGAAACCACCGTGGATGAAAAAAACCGTCAGGTGGACACTGTTTTTAGAGTGCAGCCTGGAAAGCTCGCCACCATTCGTTCCATTGAGGTCAAGGGCGTCCCGTTGCAGGGATCGGAAAACCTGCTGAAGAAATTCGGATTCCGAAAGGGAAAGGGATTCGACCGCAGCTACTTGAGCGCCCGCTTGGAAAATCTGCGGAAATACTTCATCCAAAGAGGCTACCTTGCTGCAGTCGCTAAGGTGTCCGAATCGTTTGAGCCGGAAAGCAACACAGTGGCGCTGACCTTGAATGTAGTTAATTTCGGAAGGGTGCGGGTTGTGGTTGAAGGTTTCAAGCTCGATAAGAACCAGCTGCGCCGCTTGCTCCCGATTCTTACCGGTGAAGGGATCAACCCGGACATATTGGCAGAGGGGCTGCAGAATCTGGAGGACTATCTGGAGAGCAAGGGATACTCCGAAGCAGACGTCCGAATCAATGAAACAGTTGAGAGATCAAGCATTCGTGTTTTCCACTACGTCGTCCTGCCCAGTCATAAATTCACGGTTTCCTATGTGCGTTTCAGGGGCAACCATGCTATTCCCGACCGGGAAATGCTTGCCGCGCTCGAAATCCAACCCACATCGCCCTACAGTGTGGCCCAATTGGATGATGATGTTTCTGCTTTGAAAGATCTATATGAAAACCGTGGATATCTGCAGGCCAGCGTCATTCCGCTGATCGAGCTCGGCAAAGATGAGAAGAAGGTCGGAATTGTTTATCTTTGCGACGAAGGTCCGGTCTCGCGAGTGCTTTCACTGAAAATCGTGGGGAATAATGCGCTTTCCACAAAAGAGCTGATGGGCAGGATCAAATTAGCTTCCGGGAAGCCCTATTCTCCTTCTTTTGCCGAGCAGGATCGCCAGGCTCTCCTTGCCGCATACAACGATAAGGGGTATCTGCAGGCCCAGGTGGCCCTACGTATCGGGCAGCCTGATGCTAAAAACTCATATCCTGTCGAATACGAAGTGCAGGAGGGGACACAGTCGATTGTAGATCACATTCTGGTCCTCGGAAACGAAAACACGCGCAATTCAGTCATTTCCAAAAAAATTAAACTCAAGGAAAACGAACCCTTAAGCCTCAGCAAGCTCCTGCAGACCCAGCAGTCTCTTTATGCCTTGGGCGTTTTCGACCAGGTTCGAGTGGCGCCGCAGAACCCGGAGAGCAGCGCGCCCTATCGGGACGTGGTTGTACGTTTGCAGGAGGCGAAGCGCTTCACCATCCGCTATGGATTCGGCTATCAGGAAACAGAAAAGCTGCGCGCCACTCTGGAGTTTTCGCACGCGAACTTCCTCGGCTGGGGGCGCAACGCGGATATCAGACTCCGGGCGAGCAGCATCGAACAGGAGGCAATCTTCAGTCTGCAAAAGCCCCAGTTTCGGGCAATTCCCGTGGATTCATACTTCACCGTCTCTGCCTTGCAAGAGAAAGAAGTCAGCTTTGACAGCAAGCGCTTCAATCTTTCCTATCAATACAGCCACCCGTTCGGAAGTCATAACTGGGGAATGCTCCGCTACAATATTAAGGAAGTTTCGGTTTCTTCATCCTACCTTCCGATTTCCGAACTCGGCCGCGAAGATCAACCGGTAAATCTCTCGACGTTTTCGGCTGCCTTTGTGAATGACACGCGGGATAACTTCCTGGACCCTTCGAAGGGTTTCTTCTCCTCCAGTAATTTTGGGGTTACACCCAAACTCTGGGGAAACAGCGAGTATTTCTCTTTCTTTTCTCAAAGCAGCTATTACCGGAAAATTCCAGGACCTTTCCTGCTGGCATCTTCCGTGCGTTTTGGTGCGGCCCATCCTTTTGGAGGAACCCCGGATTTGCCGATCAGCGAGAGGTTTTTCGCCGGCGGTTCTTCGAGTCTTCGGGGATTCGATACGGATTATGCAGGTCCGTTGGATTCAGTCTCCAACAAGCCGATAGGTGGGAATGCGCTTATCGTTGGTTCACTGGAAATGCGGATTCCGGTATTCCGGTTTATTCATTTAGCCGGGTTTTACGACACCGGGAACGTTTTTGCGAAGGTCAGCGATATCAATCTTTCCGGATTCAGCCATACGCTCGGCGTGGGGCTGAGGATCAAGACCCCTTTTGGGCCGCTGCGCGCCGACTATGGATACAACCTTAATTTATCACCAGATCTCCGCAGCCGAGGTTTGAAACCGGGCCACTTTTTTATAACAGTCGGGCCACCGTTCTAATTATGAGAGACTGCTTCAGAGCTGAAATGGATAACAGAGCCGCAACCGGGAGGAAGCGGATGCCGTGCACTCGCTTTCGCTCGCGGCTCTGTCGCTATCTCTGTTGTGCGTTCTTGATTTTAGTTTTTTCCAATCTTGTTTTTGTATTTGGAGGCGAGATCGATCGTCTGCTTGTGGCGGTGAACGGGCGAGTGATCACCGAAGGGGATCTCGATCTCGCGCGCAGCTTGAACGCGATCGTTTTTTATGACAAAAGCGCCGGCTCCAGCTCCCGGGAAGATGAGATCAGCAAGCTCGTCGATCTGGAACTCATGAGGCAGGAATTGAAGAACTTCAGCCTTACGCAGGAAGACCAGACCAGGGTTGAAACTCGTCTGCGATCGCTGAGGGATGCATATGCCGAAAAAGGCGGCCTCTCGCTTCTCCTGCGACGGCTGGGCCTTCAGGAATCGGAACTGATCTCGTATCTGCAGCTTGAATCATCAATTTTGAAGTTTGTGGATTTCCGTTTCCGGCCATTTGTCAGCGTTTCCGAAGAGGAAATAAAGAAATACTATGAAACAAGATTGATTCCCCAACTTCAGAAAGCCAAACTTGAGATCCCGGCGCTGCCACAAGTCTCAACGAGGATTGAGGAAATCCTGAGGGAAGAGAAGGTCAATGCGCTTCTTGACCAATGGATAAAGGAAGTCAGGCGGAATTCACGCATTGAGAATTTTGATACAGCCAGCGGTTCCAAACCCTCCACCGGGAGCTCGAAGCCATGAAGATACGCAGGAAAACCCTGACCATTGTTGTCCCGCTGCTTCTTAGCTTTGCGGCTTTGGGAATCTGGTATCTGAGGTCTGACAGTTTCCAGAACTATGTCCGTGCCTCTGTGATATCCAGGATCGAAAAAGCAACAGGATTAAACTGCAGGATTGAACGCGTTGAGTTCAGTGTTCTGCGCGGAAAGTTTTTTATTGCCGGATTGGCGTTATCGCCGCGAACCCAAGCTCCAGGACTGGTGAAGTTGAACGTGCAGGAGATTCGTGCCTCTATCAGCATTTCTTCATTCTGGCACCTGCGCATTCGTTTGGGCGAGCTTGAAATTCTCCGGCCTCGCCTGGAGTTGATCTCAGGCGAGGACAAGCCTTCCACCTGGGATCCTGCGGGAATGCTGAAGAATCTCAATCTCTCATTGAGGCTCGAGGCATCAAAAGTGGCGGTTCAGGACGGCTGGCTCAAGGTCAATAACCATACTCAACCATTTCATTTGTTGATCGAGAATCTGGATTGTGAGATCCGCTATTCGAAGGAACTCCCGAGCTACAAGGTCAGCTTGGAGTACAGTCGAAGCCAAATTCATTGGGAAGAACGCGACATTGTGCATGGCCTGGGATTGGAAGCGAACGTCTCCCTTCAGGGAATTACCATCGATTATTTTGTCTTGCGCCGAGGCAATACTCTGTTGGTTGGGAGCGGTTCCGTAAAAGATTGGTCCGCGCCGGTGCTTCAAATTCACACAGCCGGCAACCTCGATGCCAGGGACTTGAATCTGGCGGACCCGTCCCTGTACGAGGGTCGAGGCAGCATCGCCGTTATCGCGGATCTGCGCTGTGACAAGAGCGGCGTCTACTCGAAGGGCAGGTTTACAGCCAGGAGCGGCGGGTACCGCAAAATGTCCTACAGCAGTCTCGCCGGTTCCTACGAAATTCAGAATGACGTGCTTCATTTTCGAAATACCTCGGGCAAAATCGCCAACGGGACTTTCCTTGTCAACGGGGATATCCAGCTACGGAACCATAGCAAAGATCCCAGCCGGGTCATCGTGAAAACGAACAATGTGCCCTTGATTGATGCGGGACGATTGCTCGATCTCCCTCTGCTTAATTTTGAAAATACCGCAGATGCTGCCACGACACTTACCTGGTATGGAGGCAAGGAATTACGTGTAGATTGCGACGCGACTCTCCATGGCTTGGCACGTCCCATGGTCGGTTCGAGCCGCAGCACCCTGCTCGACGGAAAAGTTCGGTTCACATATTTCGACTCAGGCAGCGTGTTTGTGGAAACTGCAAACCTCAGTTCACCCTATACGACGGTCAAAGCCTCGGGAGGCCGGGATTTTCTGTTTCATGTGCAATTGTCGACAAAACGCATCTCCGAACCCTTCGACCTGATCGCAGGTTTTTCTCCTCCTGTCGCCGATCTGATTAAAAGCGAGCCGGACCTGAGGGAAATGGCGGGATACTTCGACGTCGATGGAGATGTGCGGATCAAGACGTCTTCCGCTATTGAATATCGCGGAAGTCTGTCAATCCAGAATGGCCGCTGGCGCTCCTACAAAGCTGATGCCCTTTCGACTCAGGTTGTCTTCATTTCGCCTCGTTTGGAACTGCGTTCGATCGCTCTCCACAGCGGCACCCAGAGTGTGGCAGGAAATCTGGATTTGGAGCTTGCCGACGGAGAACACGTTTCCGCTTTCAAGTTTGATGGTCAAGTTCATCAGGTTGCACTTGCCACGTTGAGAGATTTTGGCGTTGATACATCGAAGCTTGCCGGATCTCTAACCGGCAGCGGACACGTCCGGTTTGAGCGAGGTTCATGGCAGGGGGAAGGACAACTTTCCGTGGATGACGGGAAGTATGATCAATGGTCCTTCGACAGCATACGCGCGCAGTTGCTTCTGCGTGACCAGAGTTTTCGCATCATTCGGGCCGAAGCTCAGCGCGGCCCGGCAAGGATAACCGCGGAAGGACAAGTTGCTCTTGACTCCAGGCAGTTGAGTGGGACGACGCGTTTACAGGGATTTCCAATCGAGACGATCCCGCTTGTTCAGACAAGGGACATCCCGGCAAGTGGGCGTGTCAGTGCTTCGGTCGTTGTGGGAGGAACGATCGACAATCCCACCTTTGCCGGAGATTTCGAACTGACTGCGCTGCGGTATGGATCCTGGAATTTGGGAGGCGGGAACGGCCGCATTCAATTTGAAAAAGAAACGGTTCGCGGGAATGCCAGAATTCAATCGGAGATCGGAACTATCTCCATTCAGGCGGACGTAGCCACTGGCGCCGGATATCCGGGCAAAGCAGTCGTGGAATTTGAAAACCTCGACATTCAAAAAATAGTGACGGCAAAAGCACCGCCATTTTTGGAAGACCTAAGCACTGCCCTGAAGGGAAAACTTGAAGCGCAGGGCAATCTTGAGGATTTGGCTTCCGTAAGAATTCGGGGCGAGGTGGATGGCGCTCATTTCAGGATCCACGATTATGAGTTGCACAATGCAGAACGGATGCGATTCACCATCGTGAATCAGAACCTCCTGATGGAAAGCGTCAGGTTTGTGGGCGAGGGGACAAATCTGGTTTTGAGCGGAACCGTTCCTTTCAATGACCGATCCCAGCTGGATATAACGCTAAACGGCAGCTTGAACCTGGAGCTTATGGACGGGATTGAGAAAAAGCTGCACACGGGGGGAGCGGCAACGCTCAACATTCGCGCCAGTGGGTCCATGCAGGACCCGCAGGTGATCGGGCAGGCATCATTCCATGATGCCAGGCTGGATTCCAGGGATCTCCCCTTCCGATTTTCCGGCATGCAGGGGGATATTGTTTTCTCCCGCAATCTCGTCCGCCTGGAGAATGTTCGAGGATCCGCCGCATCGGGAACAATACAATTGTCGGGAATTATCGAGCATCATAATGCCGTGCCCCGCTCCATGAACATGAGCATTTCGCTTCGGAATGTGCATTTGGCTTTTCCCAAGGATTTCAAAACCGTGGCGAACGCTGACTTGGTTCTAAAGGGATCCAGTGATTTTCAGGTTCTTGAGGGAGATGTTGACGTTACGCGCATGGAATATGTGCGCAACTTTAATCTGCTCGAGCAGCTTGCAAGCCATGGTGCGAACCAGTCCGGTCCCTTAACAACGGAACCCTATCTTTTGGGATTGCGCCTCAATATTGAAATCCGTTCCGATAATGGATTGTCCATTGACAATGAGTTGACGCGTCTGCGTGGAAGCATGCGGCTGACGTTGCGCGGGACACCCGCTTACCCATCCTTAACCGGCCAAGTGGAAGCAAGTGAAGGAACAATTTTCTTTCGCGGAAATCGTTTTGATATCACCCGCGCATCCGCCGATTTCGTGGACCGCAACAGGATCAATCCTGTCCTGGAAATCCGGGCCGAGGCAGAGGTGCAGACGTATCGGTTAATACTCGATGCTGCCGGCGATCTGGATCACCTCAACCTGAATATCACCTCGGATCCGGCGATGTCTACCGTCGATGTACTCTCGCTGCTCACAACCGGGAAAACGACGGATACCAGCACACAGACTTCTCAGCAAGAGTCTCAGATGGCAGGGATGAGCGCGGCAAGCGTGCTTTCCGAAAATCTGACCGGCGTAATAGGAAAGCGCGTGCAGCGTATTTTGGGATTTGAGAGTTTTCGTGTCGATCCTTTTCTGGCAGGAGCTGAAAACGACCCGACTGCCCGGATCACAATCGGCGAGCGAATTTCGAAGGATATGGTGGTGACCTTTTCCAGAAATCTCACCACGAACCAGGAACAGATTGTAGTGATCGAATACGACGTTGGAAAGAACGTTTCCGTTGTGGCTACTCGCGATGAAAACGGAAAATACGGGTTGGATTTCCGTTTTCGCAAACGCCTTCGCTGAGGAAAGCCGTATGGACTATTCAAAGGTTTCAAGATTCAGCGGGGAGCCTTCTCTGAAATTCAAGCAATTTCAGAGTTCTTTTTCTGCATCCGTTTTGGTTTATAATAATTAAAGCTCTATAACTTACGGAGGTCTCCATGAATATCCTGGTTGTCGAAGACGAAGCCAAGGTTGCCAGTTTCATAAAAAAGGGTCTCCAGCAATCGGGCTATGAAGTGGACGTGGCCGCGGACGGCGAGGAAGCGTACGAGGAGATTCAGGCGAACAGTTACGATCTCATCCTTCTAGATTTAATGCTTCCGAAAATAAGCGGTTTTGATTTGATCCCCAAAATTCGCCAATGCAGGCCTGCCGTTCCAATAATTGCAGTCACGGCGAGAGCTTCGGTAGAAGATAGAGTTCAAGGATTGAATCTGGGGTGTGACGACTATTTGACCAAACCCTTTTCATTTTCGGAATTGCTGGCTCGAATCCAAGTTCAACTCCGCCGCGGCGATCCTTCGGCCGCTCTTGAATTGCATGCGGCCGACCTCGTCCTCAATCCTCTAAAGCGAAAGGTGACAAGGGGAGGGAAGACGATTGAACTTTCGAACAAGGAGTTCTTCCTCCTGGAATATCTTCTAAAAAACAAAGACCAGATCGTTACCCGGAACATGATTGTCGAAAACGTGTGGGATGCCAGTTTTAACAACTTCACAAACGTAGTGGACGTATATATCAACTACCTGCGCAACAAAATAGATCGTGATTTCGAGCCTCACCTGATCCAAACGGTCCGAGGGGTTGGATACACGCTGCGCGAAAAACAGTGAATCTTAACACCCTTCGCTTCAGACTCATCTGGATGCATTCCGTAGTGATTGCACTTGTGGTGGTTTGCATTGGCCTGGTCCGACACCAACTGAACAGCTACCGGTCGCAACAGCGGTTCGACGAAGCACTTTTCAGTGATGCACATTCATTCATATTGCGCTTTCACTACGATCGCGCCGGTTTCACCTTATCTACGGATGGCCTCTCCACAGGGAGCGCCCTGGCCATGCAGGAGCTGGAGCATTACTTTATCGTAACCGATCTGCAGGGTCATGTCCTTCGGGAGGATCTGCATAACAGATTAATACGGACGATGCTCTATAGCGGTCAGCTCAATACCATCCTCCGTCAACAAGACGGATTTGCCAAAGCAACCGCAGAAGACGGGTCTACATATCGATTTATCAGCCTCTCCATGCCCCCGCGTGTTTTCCCTGAACCGGCAATCATGCATATCGGCCGGTCTATGGAAGTGCAAAAGGGCATCCTGAGAGGGTATCTGATCTTCTACCTTTATTCTGTGCCCTTGATCCTTCTGATCTCCGTTGCGGTGGGGTGGTTTCTGGCCGGAAGGGCCTTGAAACCTTTCGAAGAGATCACACGCACGGCGGAGAAAATCACTTACGAAAACCTGAATACCCAGATTTACACGGAACGAAAAGAGGATGAAATCCAAAGGCTGGTGCAGGCATTCAATGCAATGGTCAAACGCCTGGATGAATCATTTCGGCAGATGCGGAAGTTCAATGCGGACGCTGCACATGAACTCCGGACGCCCCTCGCAATCCTGCAAGGAGAAACAGAGGTAGCCCTGAGGTCGCCAGGCCTTCCGGAAGAAATAAGGTTAGTGCTGTCAAGCAACCTTGAGGAACTCGATCGATTGGCTCGAATAGTAAATGACCTGCTAACGCTATCGGAGGCCGAATCCGGAATCCAGGCGCTGATCAAAGAACCGGTCGATTTAAGAGGACTCATCGAGGACCTGGTAGATCAGATGCGGTTGCTGGCATCCGATCGAAATCTCAGGATCGAAATACAATCGGTTCCGGCGTTGTGGATTGATGCAGACAAACTCTGGATACGCCGCGCCATTGTCAATCTTCTGCACAATGCTATCAAGTATTCGAGGGACGGCGGTAAGATCGGAATCTCGGCCAGTATGGAAAATTCCACAGTGAAGCTGAGAATATGGGACTATGGCATTGGGATCCTGCCGCAGGACCTGCCTCATATTTTCGACCGGTTTTATCGTGCGGATCCCGCCCGCAGCAGGGACAGCGGTGGAGTGGGGCTGGGTCTGGCTTTGGTAAAGTGGATTATTGAAGCCCATAACGGGAGCATCCGGGTGGAGAGCGCGGCTGAACAGGGATCCCTATTCGAAATCTTCCTCCCGGCCGGCTCGAGCACAAAAAGCATTTCCCGCAGAGACGCAGAGAATGCCGAGGCTAATTAAGTTGTTTTCTGCAGTCCTGAGATTTTTGCGCTCCGGCAGAGGTCTTTTTGTTTTTGCGATTTGTTGTTGCCTTTTCCGCAGCTTCTTGGTTAAATATCCCATTTCGCCCGAGGAGGTGAAATTGTGTATGCAGTGATAATGAGCGGCGGAAAACAGTACCGTGTTGCGGAGGGAGATCTCGTTCGCATTGAAAGGCTGGCGACCGATCCGGGCAGCCCGGTCGAATTTAAAGAGGTGCTTCTGGTTAAGACTGAAGCAAAAACTTATATCGGTCAGCCGCTGGTACCGGGAGCTTCGGTCCTTGGCACTTTACAGTCCCAGGACAAGGATGATACGGTCCTCGTGTTCAAATATAAAAAGAAAAAGCAATACCGCCGTACGCGCGGGCACCGCCAGCAGCATTCCGAAGTCCGTATCGAAAAGATCAATGTGGCAGGTTAAGAGGTCGTTATGGCACACAAAAAGGGAGTGGGAAGCTCCAGAAACGGAAGAGACAGCCAGTCCAAGAGACTTGGAGTGAAGCGTTTTGCCGGACAGCTCGTAAACGGTGGAACAATCCTTGTGCGGCAGCGCGGAACCAAGTTTAAACCCGGGCTGAATGTGGGCATCGGTCGCGACGATACGCTGTTTGCCAAGATCACGGGAATCGTGAAATTTCAGGATCGAGGCCGCCTCGGAAAATTCGTGCATGTGCATGCGGATGCATCGTAATCGATCGTCAGATCCATTGTATTCGGGACCCCGGTCGGGGTCCTTTTTTTTTGGTGCGGACCTGCCGATTGACATGCAGGATCGGAGCTTGATTGTTTATTGACCGCGCGAAGATAGAAGTGAAGGCTGGAGACGGCGGAAACGGATGTCTTGCTTTCCGAAGAGAAAAGTTTGTGCCAAAGGGCGGTCCCAGCGGGGGGGACGGTGGGAAAGGGGGCGACGTGTACATTGAGTGTTCCGACCGCGTCAACACGCTGCTCCATTTCCAATATAAACGTATATTCAAAGCGCAACGGGGCCGGCACGGAGAAGGAGACAAGCGGCACGGCAAAGATGGTTTCGACATAACAATTTTGGTTCCCCCGGGGACTCAATTATTCAAGGAGCCCGAGCATGAGTTGCTGCACGATTTCGAACGCACCGGTGAACACATGAGGATAGCGGTTGGCGGCCGCGGTGGAAAAGGAAATGCCCAGTTCGCGACATCCACCAACCAGGCGCCCAGGCGCACGGAGCCCGGACGAGCAGGGGAAGAACTGGAACTCTCGCTAACTCTGAAACTGATCGCCGATGTAGGTTTGGTTGGGTACCCCAATGTCGGGAAATCGACCCTCATATCGCGAATCAGTTCGGCGAAGCCCAAAATCGCTGATTATCCTTTCACAACTCTCGTTCCTCATCTCGGAGTGGTACGGGTGGATGAATTCCGGACATTTGTGGTTGCGGACATACCGGGATTAATTGAAGGAGCTCACGAAGGGCACGGTTTGGGAGATCAATTCCTGAAGCACATCGAGCGCACCAGGGTGCTGGTCCACATGATCGATGTTTCAAATAGCTCACGGGATCCGATTTCCGACTATAAAGCGATTGTCAACGAACTGGCCCTCTTTAATAAAGATCTTCTGGGCAGGAAGCAATTGGTTGTAGCTTCGAAAATGGATGTGCTTGCCGATCCTGGAAGGATATCCCGCTTGAAAGGAATGTGCACTCGCCGTAAGCTGCCATTTCTGGGAATATCGGCGGTAACAGGTCAGGGAATCAAAGAGCTGATCGGCGCTTTGGATACGATGCTTCGGTAACATTTTCCGGCTATTCGATAGTTGTTCGGGGTCGGAATCGGGGTCGGCAGTTTGAATGAGGTTAATAACAAAGGCGTTTCGATCCCGATCCCGATACCGACCCCGATGGGATGGCGAAAATTGACAAATCGGATAGGCGTACTTGGGGGAACATTCAACCCGATTCATCTCGGGCATCTGCACATTGCCAGAGAGATTCAGAGGATATTCTCTCTATCTCAGGTGCATTTTGTTGTAGCCACGGCGCCTCCCCATAAGGCTTCCGAGGGTCTGATCGCTTTTGTCCACAGGTATGCCATGGTAAGTCTTGCGACTGCGGGTGTGGCTTCCTTTGTTCCTTCATTGATCGAACTGGAGCCTGAATCCAGCGCATTTTCAATCGATACCCTGCGCAAGCTTGAGCGCCGGTTGGGCCCTCGATGCGTTCTTTATTTTATTGCCGGGGGTGATTCCCTGGCTGAAATGAAATCCTGGCGGGAAAGTGACAGGCTCCTGACATCTCACAACTTCATTTTTGCTGTGCGTCCTGGGACCGGACCTTTAAATCCTGAAGATGTTCTGCCCGAGCCAGCTTCCGGGTTGGTGCAGGATCTCACGCGGATCGAGCCCGTTCAGATACAAGGGATTATTGAGGAAAACGGGGATGTAAAACGAATCTACATTCTGGATGTGCATGCTCCGGACATTTCTGCAACCCAAATACGCGAACGGGTGTCCTCAGGAGAGGATATTCGCCGCATGGTCCCCGAACCTGTCCAGGAGTATATTCGGAAACTTCATCCATATGGTGGAAGATGATCGATGCCCTGAAAATCGCCGCGCATGCGGCAGATGACAAGAAAGCCCATGATCTGGTAGCACTGGATATTTCTGCAATCGCTTCCTTTGCCGACTTCTTTCTCCTGTGCACGGGAGACTCTGCTAGACAGATGCAGGCGATTGCCGACGAGGTGGAAAAAAAGCTAAAAGCCAGCGGGATCCGGCCGTCCCATGTGGAGGGTTATCAGAATTCCGAATGGATACTGATGGACTATATCGATCTTGTGGTCCATATTTTTTCGAAAACAGCCCGGGCCTATTATGACCTTGAGAGATTGTGGAGAGACGGAAAAAGGCTGGATATAAGCAAACTTATCCAGCAAAAGGAGAAGGAGACGAAGTCCCCTTCGAGAAAAACAGGAAAAATTCTGTAATGTAAACGGAACACAAACCCGATCGAGGCGGAAGGCAAGCGGCGCGTTGCCCGTTTTCAGCATTGATTTGGGCCTATTCAGATGAAAAAGCGATCTCCAGATGGCAGAGGCCCGTGTTGAATTGGTGTAATCATTTCTATAGAATAAACGATTTATATTTAGGCAAGGCCCAGATGCTGTATGCGCATTAAATTCCTCTGGGTTGGAAAAACGAAAAACGCATCGGTACAGTCTCTCATATCGGACTATTTAGGAAGAGTTCGGCATTTCGTCCCGTGTGAGGTTATTGAAACACGCGATCTTTCAAAGAGACGCTCCCTTCCTTCTGCCGAACTCATCGAGTGTGAAGGGAAGGAACTCGCAAGGCATGTGCTTGAGTCCGGAAGGCTGGTTGCCCTGGACGAAAAGGGTATCCAGTTCAGCTCCCAGGCTTTTGCGGACTGGCTCGAATCTGAGCAGAATAAAGGGATCCGAACGATCGCATTCGTGATCGGCGGCCCCGAAGGGCTGAGTGATATGATTTCGAAGCGAGCGCATCTTATACTGTCGATGGGAAAAATGACCTGGCCGCACGAGATGTGCCGCGTGCTCTTGCTTGAACAGGTATATCGCGCGTTGTGTATTCTGCGCAATATCCCGTACCACAGGAGCGGTAGTTAGCAATTTCGATCGAGCCGTTTTATTGGAGTGGGAAACGACATAATGGACGGAAAGAAGCTGGACTACTTTAAAGAGAAGCTGCTGCAGAAACAGCTCTCTTTGATGAACATGGTTCAGAGAACCGAAGGGTACGAACGCGAAAAGGACCAAGATATCCAGGACGTCGCGGACATGGCCGTCGAGTCCTATACGAAAGAATTTAATTTCGGCAAGAGTTCCGGAGATCGCCATATCCTTCAGCTCATACGTGAAGCGCTTGACCGCATTGAAGACAAGTCTTATGGGACCTGTGTTAACTGCGAAAATACCATAGGGCCCAAGCGACTCGAAGCCGTACCCTGGACGAAACTCTGCATCCAGTGCCAGGACCTCCAGGAAAAAGGATTGTTGGAACAGTAGAAGCAGAAGCCAGGAGCAAGAAGCCAGAAGCCAGAATCCCTAACATCCTGCTCGTGGCGAAAACAGCCGACCATTTTGTAATCATTCCGGCTCCTGGCTTCTGGCTTCTTGCTTCTGAATTCCCGTGTTCCCCAAACCGTACTTTCCCACAATTCGGGATTTGCCCACTCGTCCTTTCCAAAGAGTCCTCGATAACCTACTGAACGTGGCCTTTCCGGACCAATGTTTTATTTGTGCTCTTCCCATATCCCGGCGGCAAGACTGTGGAATTTGCGACAATTGTTGGAACAAAACCATCGCGCTGCAGATCAGACCGCCTCGTTGCTCGTCATGCGGATTGCCGTTTCAGAGTTTCCAGGATGATTCGGACCATCTGTGCGGGGATTGCATTCTGCAGATGCCTTCGTTTTCAGGAGCTCGGTCCTTCGGCTATTACACTGGCGAATTGAGCCGACTGATTCAGGAATTCAAGTTTCATGGCAGACGAAATCTGGTTGAGCTGTTCGCACCGCTCCTGGCCGGCACGTTCGTTGAAAATTGGGCTCGGGAGGATTTTGATTTGATTGTGGCCGTTCCGCTTCACAAAAAACGCAAGCGGCAGCGGGGATACAACCAGTCGGAACTCCTGGCGCGTTCTTTATCGAGCCGGATTGCGGTTCCCTATCAACAAGCGCTGATGCGCATCCGATCAACACTGCCTCAAGTGGGGTTGACGGATTCTCGGCGGCAGGAGAACGTTCGAAACGCATTTCGCTGCCACAATCCAGGGCACGTCTCCCAAAGACGTATTCTCTTAATCGACGATGTGATGACAACCGGGGCTACCGTTGCGAGCGCGGCACAAGCTTTGATGGATGGAGGCGCTTTGCGCGTCTCCGTTCTTACGGTGGCGCGTGCAGGAAAATCTTGACTTGACTCAGCTTCGCTTCCGAAATTGGAAGCAACAGTCCCTATGGCGTTGAACCCTGTTCTCCCTCGGAGCCCAGGCTAATTGTTCTTGCGGGAAGGCGGCGGGCCCGGCGGTTTGGAATATACTTTTTTCAGAAGATCCTCAAACAAAGCCTTCTGGTCAGGGTGTAACATCGCCCTAACCTGTTCGTCCGTATCGTTGCGTATCGTATCCCATTGCGGCCGATACTGCTGACGAAGTGCTCGATAGCGCTGCCCGCTTTGGTCAAAAATGGCTTTTAGCGATTCCTTCTGTTGATTATCCAGCCTCAATTCACGCGCGATTCCATCAATGATGTCCTGAGACTTTGGCGGAACTGCGGGCGCAGCAGCCGCTGGCTTTTTTCCCCGATATAAATAATCACTTACGGCACCCGCGACTCCTCCTAAGAGGAAGACAAGGATCCACAAAAGAGCAATACTTAGCTTGGATCTCATTTCATCAATTTCCAAATCGCCGACAAGATCTGATTACTTCATGTCCAGGCTTCGACGAGGATTGGTCTCACGCTCAGCAATCGCAGTCAAAACGCTTTCGTCCGTGATGCCACGGTCGGAGAAAAGCATCCTGTGCGGCTGATCCTCCGTCACAAACACCCGATCATAAAACTTATAAAAATCAGGTTGATTGCGGCTAAACTGGACGTACGCGAAAACCGATAGAAGCGCAAGCGTTATACCGGCCAGAGCAGGGATCACCTGCCTGGCCAGGCCGAAAATGGCCTGCCACCCGGCCGCTTTTTCAACTTCTCCTTCAAGCTTCGTCCTCAACCTGCTATAGAAAAACGGGGACGGTTCAAGCGGAGGGATCGCTTGTGCAATCCGATTTGGAAGACTCAAAATTCGGTATTCCCGGGAGCAGGAGGCGCAGTTGGACAGATGGCTATCCAGGCTCGCGCTTTCGAACTCAGACAACTCATTATCGATCTTGCGGGACAGCAAATTTCGCACCGCAGTGCAGTTCATTACGACGCCCTCAGTTCACAACCATATGTAACTACGTCAAGCGTACAGGGATATTTCGTTTTTGCACATTTATACAGGCGACGGATAGTGGTTTAACACAGGCCCACTCCAGGATCAATAAGAACTTAGCACAAAAGGCCGGGCGCTGATCCGGGACTTGAAGGGTCCCTTTCATTTATCGGACGGACTGCTGGGAAACAATAGAACAGCGGCAACCTAGTCCTTCACAAGACGAGCATGCAATCTCCATAACTGTAAAACCTGTAATCTCTTGAAATTGCTTCACGATAGCAGTCCAACAGCAGATCGCGGCCGGCGAAGGCGCAGGCCAGCATAAATAAAGTGGAGCGGGGCAAATGAAAATTGGTGAGCAATCCGTTCAAAACCTTGAATTCAAAGCCCGGATAAATAAAAAGGTTACAGAGTCCTGAAGAAGCTTGCGTTAGTCCGTTCTCTTGTCTTGCCAGGAACTCCAGGCATCGCGTGGTTGTGGTTCCTACCGCTACCAACCGGAGGCCGTTTTCCTTGTAATTCCTTATTTTTTTAAGAGTTGTGGCATCAATTTTGTAATATTCCGGTTCCATATGATGATGTTCGATGTTTTCGCATCGCACCGGCTGGAATGTTCCGTACCCCACATGCAAAAGCACCTCGCAAACGGGTATGCTTCGTTCCCCAAGACGACGAAAGACCTCTTCGGTAAAGTGGAGTCCGGCCGTTGGGGCTGCCACGGAACCACTATGGCGCGCATAAACAGTCTGATAGCGTACTCTGTCTTCCGAAAGATCCTGGCCTCTTTTTCGGTGGATATAAGGAGGGATCGGGGGCTCTCCTATTTTTTCAAACAGCCGAATTAAATTTGTCCCCGATTCAAACCGCAAGACGCGGCTTCCCGATTCTCTTGCTTCCAAAACCTTGGCGGGCAGTTTCCCGATTATAAGCTCCTGGCCTGGAGGCGCTTTTCGTGCCGGTTTTACCAAAGCCAGCCAATCGAGCGGTCCCAATTCTTTTAGAAGCAGGATCTCGATCTCTTCCCGCTTGCCTGGCCTGGAGGCCCTCAGGCGCGCCGGAAAAACCTTTGTGTTGTTGACCACGAGGAACGAGTCGGAATCCAGCATGTCGGGAAGATCGCGGAAGATCCGGTGCTCTCTTCTTCCCGTGTCTCGCCACACTACCATCATTTTCGACCTGTCACGCACAGGCTCGGGGGTCTGCGCGATCAGGCGATCGGGCAAATCGAAATCGAAATCACTTAAATTTATAGTCATGGTTCAGGAGGGAATTTAGCGGTTCGTCGGAAATCTGCGAAGCTTCTCTCCAATGTAGAGGTCCAAACCGGGCATGGATTCCGCTGACATTATTTCATGCAATTGAGCGGAGAAGTTTGCGCCGAAAAGCATGATGAGGTTCGAGGTGTAGACCCAGGCCAGAAGGGCAATCACCGCGCCCATTTTGCCGTAAATCCTTTGATAATCAAAAAATGGGACGAGTCTCAGAAATATGTAACTGCCGATTTCCCACATGACGGTTGTAACCAGCGCGCCTGCGAAAGCTTCCTGCCAAAAGACTTTCCGATGAGGCATCCATTTGAAAACCAGCGTAAAAACCAACACTGCGATCAAAAGCCCCGCTCCGAGCAGAACAAAATACCAGAGCCATCCTATAAAGTAGTTCGCCTTCGCCGAGGCCGTCATATGAGCCGCACGTATTCGTGCAGCACTGATGACCGCGTTGATGGCGGCAGAACTCAGCAAGCTGATTCCAACCAGGATCACGAATGCCACGCTGCGCAAACGGCTCTCCCAAAATGTCCTTTGGCTCGAAACTCCCCATGCGCGGTTGATGGCGTTCTCTATGAATGTAAAAATCCAGGACGATGACCAGAGGACAACCAGAACACACGATAATACGACGGCGGTGGAAGGAGTAGTGATCTCATTGAGATTTGACCTGAGAAGCTGGCGGGAGCCGGGGAATAGGGTGACGATGCGCGAAATGACTGTCCCGTGAAGATTCATCCAGCCCAGGAAGGCATCCGCCAGTGCTATTAAAACCAGGATTGCCGGAAACAGCGCGACCAGGCCGAAATAAGAAATTGCGGCAGCGTCCCGGGGAATTTCGTGCTTCAGCATTAGCCGGCCCGAAGCGGCAAACGACCGGCCGAACAGCCGGGAAAGGGATTTTTTTAACACCATGCGTGAAAGTTTATAATATTCGGCCCATTCCAAGAAGTCTGAATTCAGGAGGTTGGGGTGGCTGGCCAGCCACCCTTGCAGTCCAGCATACGGGTTTCACTCTAAACCCTTATCAACCCAGTCCTGTATGGTAAAATACGTGGTTTTAACCTCAGGTGCAGAATGATGAACTCAGGGATCGCGCCCTGGATCGGAATGCCGGCGCAAATGGACCCGAATGATGACAAGCAGTATTTGAGCGGGCATTATTCTGATGCGATTGTGACGACAGGAGGATTGCCGGTGATGATCCCGCTCCTCCCCACGGCGGAAGCAGTTGGTCCTTTGGCGGACAAACTGGACGGCATCCTGCTAACCGGAAACGACAGCGATCTGGATCCTGCACTCTACCGTGCGTCTCGTCTGGATGTTTGCGGCCCAACCCAGCCTCTACGGGACCGCATGGATTTCTTTCTGTTGGAAAAAGCCATGAAGCGCGGGATACCTGTGCTGGCGATCTGCTTCGGCGTTCAGTCGTTGAATGTTTTTCTGGGTGGAACCCTGATTCAGGATATTGCGACGGAAATTGGCACTCCTATCCGGCACAGCAGTCCGGAGACCAGGGGTTCCCCGATTCACAGGATCCAGATAAAGCCCGGCTCCGTTCTCGAAAAACTGGCAGGAGGACCCGATGCGATGGTGAACAGCACTCATCACCAGTCGGTTGCGCAGCCCGGAATGGGATTGGAGGTAACTGCCCGTGCTCCCGATGGCGTGATTGAATCGGTTGTCGGTACGGACAAACGCCACTGGATTCTTGGCGTTCAATGGCATCCGGAAAAGAGCTTCGGCTGCGATGAATTTTCGCGGAATTTATTTGAATATTTCCTGGCCCGTTGCCGGGCTGTGCGGGGGATTGATGAAGGAACTCATTCGTAAGATGTTGGAGGATCTTGGCGAAGATCCGGATCGACAAGGCCTGAAAGGCACGCCGCACCGGGTGGAACAAGCTCTGCGTTTCCTGACCAGCGGCTATACCCAGGATCCCGACGAACTGCTGAACAATGCACTTTTCGATGTGCAGTATGACGAAATGGTGATCGTTTCAAACATCGATTTCTTCAGCATGTGCGAACATCACCTGTTGCCGTTTTTCGGAAAATGCCATGTCGGGTACCTGCCGGACAAGAAGGTGATTGGGATCAGCAAGATCGCTCGTCTTGTCGAAATGTTCAGCCGACGGTTGCAGGTACAGGAGCGGCTGACTACCCAGATCGCCAGAACAATTGAGGAAAAAATCAGGCCATTGGGTGTTGGGGTTGTAATTGAGGCTCAGCACATGTGCATGCAGATGCGCGGAGTGGAGAAGCAAAACTCGCGTGCCATAACCAGTTCGATGCTGGGCAACTTCCGGCGTTCCGCAGAGACTCGTATGGAATTCCTCGATCTCATCTTCAAGCGCAGCCAATAGAAGCCAGAGCCCTGGGAGCGCGGGCGTCCCGCCCGCAATCTGTAAGAATAAAGCAGGCGGCCGGGACGGCCGCGCTCCCAGCGGCTTAACGAATTTTGATGCTGAAGGGCATCAGTAAAAGGATCCCCTGTTTGCTCAATTGTTCCGCTATGTCCATCGCGTCCAATACCGGTGGAGAGATCACTCTGACCATAATAGGGGATCGGAAATCCGGTATGAGACGCTCCCAAATTCTCCGATGACGATGATAATGGACAACCCGTACTTTTTTTGAATCGGGAATGCCAGCGAGTTTACGCGCCTGCTGGATCGCTTCAAAGATTCCGCCAATTTCGTCCACCAGCTTCTGTTCTTTAGCCCGTTTCCCACTCCAGACTCGTCCCCGTCCGGCTTGGTCCACGGCGTCCTCGTTCAACTTGCGGCCTTCTGCGACCTTCTTGACGAAATCCTCCCGGTAGAATTCGCTGATCTGCCGGTGCAGCTGTTCCGATTCTTCTTGGCTGAATTCCTTAAAGAGGGATTCATAGCCGGCGTGGGCTCCCCTTTGGATCGATTCCCGATGGACTGCGAGGCGATTCATAACCTCCCGAGCGACAAATTTCCCAGCCAGCACGCCGATAGAGCCTGTGATCGAGGTCGGCTCCGCCACAATGCGCCAAGCGGGCGCTGAAATGTAATATCCGCCTGAGGCGGCAACATCTCCGAAGCTGACCACGACGGGCTTTTTCTTTCCGACGAGCAGGATCTTACGCCAGATGAGATCTGATGCCATCCCGGACCCGCCGGGAGAATCGACACGAAGAACGATCGCCCGGACCCTGCGGGAGTGCTCTGCGTGATCCAGAAACGCTCGGATAGTGTCCGAGCCTGCCACATCCCGTCCGGCCTGATTTCGCCGGCTCTCGCCTGTATCGATGTGACCGACGACATTGACAATTGCGATACGGGGACGGCGGAACGTACACAGGAGCTTAAGAAAACCATCCCTCTTGGAATACTTGCCGGCGGTGATGGGCAGTATTTTCTCTCCGAGTTCACCCTTCAGTTTTTCCGGCACTTCATCCTGATAACAGATGCCGTCCAACAATTTCCGTTCGACTGCCTCCCGTGCGGTATACGGGCCATGGTTGATTTGCTCCGCCATTTCCTCACGACTAAAACCACGGTCCAGGAGCGCACGGCACAATTCATCAAAACTGTCATCCAATAGCGCCTCGATTTGCTCTCGGGCGGGGGCGGACATCCCGGTACGGGTGAACATTTCGGCAGCCGATTTGTACTCCCCTATCGACTGAATCTGGGCTTGTATCCCGAAACGGTCCAATACCTCTCCAAGAAAAAAAGCCTCCACGGAAAGCCCCACCAGCCGAAGGTGCGCGGCCGGCGGCATGAAAACCTTGCTGCAGGCGCTGGCCAGGTAGTACTCGGAATTCCCTGCGTCCTGCATCAGGCAATAGATCGGTTTTCCACTCTGTCGAAACTTTGACAGGGCGCGCCGCAGATCGCTCAGTCGTGCCCATCCTGAATCCAGGGGCTCGATCGTGAGCAGGAGCGCGGCGATTCGGCGATCCCCGGCAGCGCGCTGAAGTATTTCGACTATTTCGTGCAAAGCGGTCTTGGATTTCCGTGAGAAGAAGGACGATTCCGGATGCCCTTCCACAATTTCATCTTTGAGCAGCAGATCGAGGTAGAGCTTTTTCTTCCGCACTAAGGTCCCTCCGTTCAAGCCACACCGCCAAAAGGGGGCGTCGCTGCCGGATCTCCCAGATCATGAGTCCGTAAACAGGAATATATTCCAGCAGCAACACCCATGCGGGTTCGTATACGGGGTGATAGGAATACGCAATATAAGACAGAAAGCAGGCGCATGTCCAATAAGCCATGAAGGCGTAAGGGAAAACAGGAAGCGCAAGAGCCGCCCATGAAATGTACCAGGGATGGGCCGTGGAGGCCAGGCACAGATCTGCCGTCATAAGCCAGAACCCTGCGTGCAGCAGATCTCGAGCACTAGCGACCGGAAATTTCCAGGCAATTCCAATGGCAATCAAGAGAAGAACTGCCCCAAGATACGGACCGATCGATTTGTCCCAAGATTCATGAAATGCCCATTTCCCGATGAATCGAATCAGGTAATGGATGCTTGCATTAAACTCAAATAGACGAAAATACAGCCCCAGAGACTTGAGGTAACGTAAACTGGAACCGATGTTGAAATATAGAAGGACCAGCGACAATCCCGTTGCCATCCCTGCAAGCGCTGGTTTCCATCCGGTCCGGCGTGCTAAGGGAAAGAGCCAGAGCGCCGGATGCAGTTTGGCCAACACCGCACCTGCATAGCTGACCATCGCCCAGCTTTTGCGTCCTCGAGCCAGCAGATAGATTGCGAGCAAAATCAGGAACATCATGGCGCTGTCGGAGTGTCCGGAACCGGAGAACTCAAAAATGAAAAAGGGATGCCATGCCATCAAAAGGAGAGGCTGAATGCTCTGTTTCCAGACGATCAGCAGTTTCCATGCGACAAGGAGGGCCAGGAATTCAAGAAGGCTAAAGACCGCCTTCATGGCGGTGATGTTGGGGCCAAAGAGCGCAAAACTGAACCGGAACAGGAGCTGCGATACTGGCGGATAAGCGGTGATGTAAGGTTTCGAATTAACCATGGGATACAATCGGTCATCCCTGACTTTTTCCAGTTCCGGAGCATTCGGCGCATACTCATAAGGACTGATGCCTGACGAAGCAATCTTGGCGTCCCATAAATAACGATAGACGTCTTCACTCTGGTATGGGGGGGCAAAAAGGACGGTTAATCGAAAAAGAAGCGCAAAGCCCAGAACCAGCCGGGCAGCTCCGTGCGTCCGGATGGGTACGCGGAAAAATGTCCAGATGCAGAGAGCAAATGCCGAAAGCATCAGGAATACAAACGGACCCGTATGCTCACGGAGAGGACCGAGTGAACAAGTGGCCACCCAGATGAGCTCCAAAGCTATTCCTGCCGCGCTGAACCAGACGAATTGCCTGATCATCTGCACACTATAGCAGGAGTCCAATTGATTCGAAATTCGAGATGAGACCAAAGCCATAGGATTATTGTATTTTGAGAGTGGATTCCCCCATTCCCCCAATCTCGAATCCCGAATCTCGAATCTCGAATTTTCAAAGTGCTAATTTGTTGATCTTTCTAGTTATACAGCGTTTCGAAGCCAAGCAATACCCTTGACGTACATAAAGCCCTATGGTAGCTTGACCCACTTTGGGGAAGACTTGTTTATAAAGTCCCCCAGTTAACGGTGTAGGACTGCAAATGATCAATCTGGATGCTTCCATAATTGCAGCAATCCTTATTTTTTTGATACTTGTCGTAGTCCTCAACCGGCTTCTGTTCAAGCCTCTTCAGAGGATTCATGCCGAACGGGAAAGTCGAACTACCGGCCTGATGAAAGAAGCCCAGGCGAAGGTAGATCATCAATTAGACTTGCTCAACCAATACCATGCAACGATAAAAGCAGCCAGGATGGAAGCCTATCGTCAACAGGATCAACTTCGGACGGAAGCGATGAGACGGCGCGTTGATGTCCTGGCAAATGCAAGAACGGCCGGAGAACAATTGATCCGGGATTCCCGCGTTTCAATCCTATCCCAGGTAGAAACAGCGAAGCGGCAGTTGGAACTTGAAGCTCAGGGATTGGCGCGCGGAATCGCTTCAACCATTCTCGGGCGATCGGCTGCGGATGTTGAGTCATCCTAGTTTTTCGCGTAGTTCTGCTATTGCAAAGTAATTTAGGAAGATAGATTTGACAGTTCTTCAGGTGATCGTTGAATGAATACCCCAAGCGCTCGGGTTCTCGTATCCATGATGCTGCTGACTGCCGGAAAGGCCGTCTTGCCCGAGATCGCCTTTGCGGCTGAAGAGGGGAACAAATGGGGAATCTGGCTGGGTATCGGCAAATTCGCCAACCTGATTCTTGTAGTCGCCGTTCTGGTATGGGTCGCGCGCAAGCCATTGGCGAATTTTTTCTCCAGCAGAACGCAGGGAATCCATGAGCAGCTTGCAGAGGCGCAGAGGGCCCGCAAGGAAGCAGAAACCAAGCTGGCCGAAATGGAATCGCGAATGAGCCGCCTTGATGACGAAATCCGGGAAATAAAGATTGCGGCCGAGAAGGAAGCTCAAGAGGAATACCGGCGCTTATTGACGGCAGCCGAGCAGGACGCGGAAAAGATCATTGAACGGTCGAAGCAGGAGATTGAGGGAATCACGCGGGCAGCGCAGCAAGAACTGAAGTTACACGTGGCGGAACTCTCGGTGAAGTTGGCGGAGGAAAAGATTCGGGGCGAAATCACCGAAGTCGATCGCCAGCGGATTTTTTCGCGGTTTGTCATAAAATTGGAAGGGAAGGAATGATACCCTCTGCGGTTCTCGGACGTTACGCCAGGTCGCTGGCGGAAGTCGTATTCGAAGAAAACATCGAACCGAATGTCACCGCCGATCTCGCCACCTACAGCGAGATTTTCCGCGCCGTTCCGGACCTTCTGCAAGCCTTTTATAGTCCCGCTGTGCCGCGTGAAGCCAAAAACAAATTGCTTGAAGAATTGATGGTGCTATATCCGGTGAGTCCCGTTACATCAAATTTCCTTCACACTCTTCTTCAGCACAACCGAATTTCCTTCTTTGAGCAGATTCGGGATAGCTATTTAAAGTCCGTCAACGAGCGCAAAGGAATCGTCTCTGCCCAGGTAACCGCTGCCGAACCGCTGTCGGAGAGGGAGTTAAAGGAGCTTGCAGCCCGGCTTGGCGGAATAACAGGCAAAGTTGTGAATGTGGAGCTGCGGGCCGATCCGGGTCTTCTCGGAGGAATTGTAGTTCAGGTGGGCAGCACCATTTTTGACGGGTCCATTCGAACGCAGCTCGCCGAGATGAAAAGACGTCTTGCAGAGACGTAATGGATTCGAAATTTGAGATTCGAGATTCGAGATTAAACGAAGCCAATTTCGAATCTCGAATTTCGAATTTGTAGGAGGGGAACAGGCATGCAGATCAGGGCTGACGAAATAAGCAAGATCCTCAAAGAACAGATCCGGGACTTCCAGTCGAGTGTGGTGGTGAGTGAAATCGGGACGGTCATATCGGTGGGAGACGGCATCGCCCGTGTCCACGGGCTTGACAATGTGATGGCCGGTGAACTTCTCGATTTCCCCCACGGGGTCAAGGGGATCGCGCTCAACCTGGAGGAAGATAATGTCGGCACCGTGCTGTTCGGCGAATACACGCTGATTGGCGAAGGAGACCTGGTTCAACGAACCAGGCGCATCATGTCGGTACCTGTGGGCCAAGGCATGGTTGGGCGTGTGGTCAATGCTTTGGGCGAACCAATCGACGACCGTGGCCCGATCAACGCAACGGAATATGCCAACATCGAACGCCTGGCTCCCGGAGTTGTGGATCGCCAGCCGGTGAAAGAACCTTTGCAAACCGGGCTCAAGGCGATCGACTCCATGATTCCGATCGGACGAGGACAACGCGAACTGATCATCGGAGACCGGCAGACGGGGAAGACTGCGATTGCGATCGACACAATCATCAATCAGAAGAACACGGATGTGATCTGTATTTATGTGGCGATCGGCCAGAAGCGTTCCACTGTTGCCCAGGTTGTTAAAACCCTGACCGATTACGAAGTGATGGAAAAGACGATTGTGGTGTCCGCTTCGGCTTCGGATCCGGCCACTATGCAGTACATTGCTCCCTACTCCGGTTGCACGATCGGGGAATATTTCCGGGATCGCGGGCAGCACGCGCTTATAGTTTACGATGACCTCTCAAAACATGCTGTGGCCTACCGTGAAATTTCCCTGCTTCTGCGCCGTCCGCCGGGACGCGAGGCATACCCGGGAGATGTATTTTACCTGCATTCACGGCTGCTGGAACGCGCGGCCAAGCTGAACCTAAAACATGGAGGGGGATCCCTGACAGCTCTGCCGATTATCGAAACGCAGGCTGGAGATATCTCGGGTTACATCCCCACAAATGTTATTTCGATCACGGACGGTCAAATCTTCCTTGAAGGCGATCTGTTTCATGCGGGGATACGTCCCGCAATTCACGTGGGCAACTCCGTCAGCCGCGTTGGAGGAAACGCACAGATCAAAGCCATGAAACAGGTGGCTGGGACCCTGCGTCTGGACCTGGCACAGTACCGGGAACTGGCCGCTTTTGCCCAGTTTGGATCGGACCTCGACAAAGCAACCCAAGCGCAGCTTGCGCGTGGTGAACGGCTCACCGAAATCCTGAAGCAGGGTCAATATCATCCTCTCGATGTGATCAAGCAGGTTGTCTCGATCTTCGCCGGGACGCAGGGATTTACCGACAGCCTGAAAGTGGAGGAGGTCCAACCTTTCTTGAAGGAAATGTTCCAGTTCATGGATACCGCAAAAAGCTCGCTCATGCAGAAGCTTTCGTCTGAAAAGGCGATCAGCGATACCACGCGGGCGGAACTTCTGGAAGCCCTGAAGGAATTCAAGGAAAAATACGCGGCTGAACGGGCAGCAGCCTAAGAAGCGGGCAACTCTATGGCGAATGTACGCGATATCAGACGGCGCATCCGCAGCGCCAAAAACATCCAGCAGATAACCCGTGCGATGAAATTTGTCTCGGCTGCGCGGCTGCGCAAAGCGCAGGATCGCGTTGTCGCAGCACGCCCGTATGCGCGCCAGATGGCCGCAGTTTTGAATAGTCTGGCAACCCGTGTCCCCGAACAGGCCCACCCCCTCCTGGCACGGCGGGGCGACGAAAAAATCGAGCTGGTGATCATTACGGCGGACCGGGGCTTGTGCGGGGCATACAACACCAGCATCATCCGCCAAGCGCTCGCATTCCTGAACGAGCATTCAGGCAAGAAGGTGGAGCTGAATATCCTGGGCAAAAGGGCAAGGGATTTTTTCAGACGCCGGCCGTACCCGGTCAGAAACGAAGCGATCAATGTGCTGCACAAGGTGAGCTTTGCGGATGCTGCTGCGATTGCAAAGGATCTTATTGACGAGTTTATTAAAGGCGAACAAGACCAGGTCTGGATCGTCTACAACGAATTCAAGTCGGTCGTGCAGCAGCACGTGACGGTCGAGCGGTTGCTGCCAATTTCACGGCTGGAGCATCCCGACGATGCGAGCCGCCTTGAATACCTGTACGATGAGCCGCCGGCCGAAATATTCGGGCGCCTGCTGCCCAGATATGTGGAGGCACAGGTGTTCCGGGCGTTGTTGGAAGCGTCGGCGTCGGAACAAGGGGCGCGCATGTCTGCGATGGAAGCCGCCACGAACAATGCGGCGGAAATGATTGAAGGGCTGACGCTGTATGCGAACAAAGTGCGCCAGGCAGGCATTACGAAGGAATTGATCGAGGTGGTCAGCGGCGCAGTCAGTACGGAATGACGAATTGCGAATGACGAATGACGAATGTAAACAAACGATATTCGTCATTCCCAATTCGTAATTCGTCATTCGTAATTCGTCATTTTTGTTATTGGCTGGATTGCTGGCAGGGAGAGAGCAATGGAAAAGATTGGGAAAGTGGTACAAATTATTGGTCCGGTGGTCGACTGCGAGTTTGAAGAGAAGCATCTCCCCCCAATATATAATTGTGTCATTATCGAGGGAGAAGCCGGCGGCAACTCCATTTACGTCAGCACCGAGGTCCAGCAGCACCTGGGGGAAAACCGCGTTCGCTGCGTCAGCATGCAGCCGACCGACGGAATGGTCCGCGGCATGAAAGCCGTCGATACGGGGCAACCGATCACCGTCCCGGTTGGCCGCGAAACCCTAGGGCGCGTGCTGAATGTGATTGGAAAGCCCGTTGACGAACTCGGTGAAGTGAAGGCCACGAAATTCTACCCCATTCATCGCCCTGCGCCCAGTTTCGAAGATCAGAGCACCGAAACTAAAATGCTCGAAACCGGAATAAAGGTCATAGATCTCTTGGAGCCCTATGTCCTGGGCGGGAAGATCGGGCTGTTCGGTGGAGCGGGCGTCGGCAAGACAGTGGTGATCATGGAGATGATCCACCGGATTGCGATGCATCACGGGGGCTTTTCCGTGTTTGCAGGCGTGGGCGAGCGCACGCGCGAAGGGAATGATCTCTGGCTGGAAATGAAAGAGTCCGGAGTTATCGAAAAGGCCGCTCTCATTTACGGACAGATGACCGAGCCTCCCGGTGCCCGCTTACGGGTTGCTCTAACAGGTTTAACTGCTGCCGAATACTTCCGCGACGAAGAACACCAGGATGTGCTTCTCTTCATCGACAATATTTTCCGGTTCACCCAGGCTGGATCCGAAGTTTCGGCGCTTTTGGGCAGAATGCCTTCGGCGGTCGGTTATCAGCCAAACCTGGCCACGGAAATGGGGGAATTGCAGGAGCGGATTACCTCGACCAAACATGGTTCGATCACTTCGATCCAAGCCATTTATGTTCCGGCGGACGACTACACGGATCCTGCCCCGGCGACGACGTTCGCCCACCTGGACGCCACGACGAACCTGGAACGAAGGATCGTGGAGCTTGGAATTTATCCTGCGGTCGATCCGCTTGCATCCTCGTCCCGGATCCTGGATCCGCGAGTGATCGGAGAAGATCATTACACCGTCGCCCGCGAGGTGAAACGCATTCTTCAACGCTACAAGGATCTCCAGGACATCATCGCGATCCTCGGCATCGACGAACTGAGCGAAGAAGACAAGCTCACCGTCAGCCGGGCCAGAAAGATACAGAAATTCCTCTCGCAGCCCTTCTTTGTGGCGGAACAGTTTACGGGCATACCCGGCAAGTACCTGCCCGTCAAGGAGAGTATCGAAGGATTCCAGGGAATTTGCCAAGGGGAGTATGACCAGATTCCCGAGCAGGCGTTTTATATGGTTGGCGGCATCGAGGAAGTATTGGAAAAGGCCAAGCAGATTGCGGCCGCATAACTGATTCGAGATTCGAAATCTGAATCTCGAATCTCGAATCTCGAATTTCAAATCTAACTATGGCATTACCGGAAAAAATTCATCTCGAGATTGTCACTCCTGAAAAACAGCTGTTCAGCGGTGCGGTGGATTCCGTGACCGTTCCATCCTCCACCGGATATCTGGGAATCCTGCCCGGACATGCACCGCTTTTGGCAGAATTGGGCATTGGTGAAATCAGCTACAAGCTCGGCGATCGGACTGATTATCTTTTCTGCTCGTGGGGTTTTGTCGAAGTTCTTCCGGATCGTGTTGTGCTTCTTGCCCAAACGGCCGAAGCTGCTTCGGATATTGATGTGAAGCGGGCTCAGGAAGCGAAGTCGAGGGCGGAGAGGATCCTGTCATCCAAAGATCCTAATATGGACTACCGCCGCGCTGAATTGGCTCTCTTGCGTGCAATTTCCCGCCTCGATGCTGTGAAGCGCCGCGTAACCAGGCACTGATCCTCAACAATACAAAAAAAGAGCCCCGGAGAGGCGACACACATCTGTCGCCCCGCGGGGCTATGTAATTCAGGAAGGGAGCAGCCTGCTATTTTTCGCTATTAAGCTCCTCTTTGGCTTTTTTATAAATCTTTTCGATGCCGGTCGTCATGTTGTTGTGCATCGCCTTGTATAGCTGTTCCAGTCGTGCCTTCGCCTTGGTCGCTGTTTCCGGCTTTTCACAGGGGACAAGGTCCACCTTGGCATAAGAAACCAGGGCGCTATCCACATCCTTCAAGTTTTCCTGGCACTGCGCGATGCTGTAGTAAAGCTCTCCGGAGGGCTTGATCTGAACTGCCTTCTTGAAAGCAGCAAGAGCCTCGGCATATTTTTCTTTTTCCATGAAATTCGTAGCAATCTCGATATAACAAACCAGGCGCACTTTGCTCAACGCCTCTTTAGTTTCCGCGTTCGGCTGCTTTACCAGATCTGCGGATTTTAATGCGAGGTTTGCGTACTCGGCTGCTTTGGGATAATTCTTGGATTCTGCGTATTTCGAAACGAAATAAAAACGCAGCATAAAATCAGAGTCGTACTCCGGCATTTTGAAAAGCTTATCCGCCCACTCAATCTGCTTCGCCAGGTTATTTGTATCCTGGTAAGCCTCAAAAACTTCTTTGGCCAGAGTGGGTTGAGGTTGCATCTTATAGATCTCTTCGTAGCACTCGGCGCACTTGTCATAATTTTTCAGGTTTCTTGCGGCTTCGGCGATCAATGCCAGTGTAGCCGCGTCGTTCGAGTGAAGCTTCTGCCATTTCTCGGCAGCAGACTGGAGCAGTTCATATTTTTTGGTAGCAGAAAGCTCCTTTAGCATGCTGGTGTATGAATATTCGATGTTCTTCATCAGAGCGGATTTCGGGTACTTCTGTATGAAATTAAGCAGCATGGTTCCGCGTTTTTCGAGATCGGGTTCCTTTGCGGCAGCCTCGTAAGCGCCGAACTCCTCATCATCATACGGTGTTTCTTCATCCTGCGCTTGCACAGCAGGAGCTGCCTTTTGCTGCGGCTCTTCTGCAAGGGCGCGGACGGTGAAAGCGTGCGCAAAAAGGAGTGTGGCTAAAGCCGTCATGGCCATAAGGAATAGTTTAGAATAGCGTTTCATGGATGATCGATCCCCCTTCCTCATTCGCTGGCGTCGCGAATTTTACGGGTTTCCACAAGGCAAATCAACTGCTACAGCTCAATGCTGCTATACAGCCCTGAACCGCCGTCTGCCTTCGCACTGGCAAGCCCGGAATAGCAACGAAGCGTGTGACCTATAAACGACTGGCAGGTTGCTCTTGGCTTTGAACATCGAACCAGTCGAGCATGCGACGAGCGGGGAGTATTTAATCACACGCAGCTCTAAACGTCGATATAAATTCAATCTGCAAAATGCACCAGTTCCACGAAGTCCGTGGCATTTTTTCTAATCTATTAGATGTCGCCGGACTCGCCCGGGTTCCATCGCGAATGGGGTATCAGAGACGGCAACCATGCGGGATGCATGGACGGGAATTTCCAGAGTCAGCAACGGAACAGACTCGATTCCCAGTTCAATCTGCTGACAGGTTTGAGCTTGAATCTGACGATCCAATTTTTTAAAATGATCGCTAACGCTGGGAGATCGTCTAATGGTAAGACGGGTGGCTCTGGCCCACCTGATCGGGGTTCGAATCCCTGTCTCCCAGCCATTTCTTTGTCATTTGATTTCTAATCACTTCGATTTTCATCCTATCTTTGGTGTCAATACGCAACGTGTACCTGGACACCAAGCGGAACCGGTTTGATGCGGACGCGACCAGAGAGGGGAAAGCCTTCCTGCAATGGTCCAATACGTCATTGGATACCTTGACGGTGCGGATGAAGTATCAATTCCTCGATCGGCGTTCGGACTTCCTCACCGACAACATCGGTTTCAACGCCGGCGACCAGTATTTCCTTGAGCGCTACAACCATTCCTTCGATGTCGCGAACCTGCATCAGCACCTCGTCAGAGCCAATGCCGATTGGGTGCCGATTCCGTTCCTCGATTTCGGATTCGAAGCTTACTACAAGAAAAACGACTACCAGGACGTTACGTTAGGTCGGCAAAACGACCGCCGGAAGGAATTCTATGGGAGCGTGTCGTATGGTGATCCGTCAAAGTTCAGCGTAACGCTTTTCGGCGATGTCGAATTGATCAACTACAATTCGTATCACCGCACCGTCAATGCCAGCCCCTGCCCGGCAACGGCGCCAAACTGTTTTAATCCACTGATTGCAGCGACGACGACAGCTTTCAACTGGTCCGGAAAGCTGCACGACAGGAACTGGACAGCGGAACTGGGCGCCGACTGGCCGGTGACTGCAAAGCTTGCCTTAAAGGCCTCCGCGCTTGTCCAGCAAACGAGAGGGGGTGTGGACTTTCAGTCGCAGACTCTTGCAAGCGGCACCCCCGCAGCCTTGTTGTTCCCTGTCACTGCATACGACAATACCAGGCATCAGTCTATCAGCCCTCGCGCTGTGTACCGCTTTACCACAAAGGTGGAACTGACTGCCGGGTATGCGTATGAAAAATATGTCTACAGCGACGATCAGACCAACGGATATCAGTACACGATCGGCACGGGGACAAGCACGAGCTACCTGAGTGGTATTTACGCATTCCCCAATTATCGGACCCATATCGGGTATGGCACGATGCGGTATCTCTTCTAGATCTCAGGGGCGGTGTCTGCAGGATACAGCGTTATGAATGAATGCGGAGTTTCTTCATAGCAGGGGGATTGACCGGGCACAAAGGTAGTACTCACACGACATGGCATTCCGAAGATGATAAAGCCAGGCTCGGTCTGCGATGAAATGAGTGCCGGCACAACTGTACACAATAATGCTCGATAGCAGTTTTGTCTTCCTTCACCACGCGGCTCAGGCGCGGCGGGTGCGCAGCACCGATGGAATTTCTCCGATAAGTTTCAATGCGCGCTGCAGCTGTGCTATGCCGGTGACCTCCATCGTGAAATTCATGTAGGCCTTCCCCTGGCGCGATATCGTGTTGACCGCGGTTACGTTGATCATCTCGCGGGACAGGACC
>Ga0187861_10000365_pt1 | contig 54332 bp, 37 predicted proteins | sample June2016WEW_10_1_3_FD_132986 | JGI IMG/M metagenome (GOLD analysis project Ga0187861, IMG submission 132986) | Peatland microbial communities from SPRUCE experiment site at the Marcell Experimental Forest, Minnesota, USA - June2016WEW_10_100 | ecosystem: Environmental > Terrestrial > Soil >...
CCACAACTTCTAAGGGGTGGGTAATGCGCGGGACAACCTTCCTGTGCACTGGTGATGCCGCACCCGCCGTAACTTACTGTGCCGGATGGTTTATCAGCCCAGCCGGTTGGGCAAAAGGCACCCGGCCTGGAGACACCGGCCGCCGTTTCTGGACCGGCGGAAGCAACGGAATGTGGAACTGCGGCGCGTTCATCGCTCCCGAAATTGACTTTGCCGTGCTCGTCGCGTGCAACCGCGGCCTGGACATCGCTATCTGGAAAACCCGCCAGGCGGCCAAGGCATTGATTCGGACATTTGCGCCCAAACGGACCTCATGATACTGGTCCGGCTCAGAAGTTGAAAACTGAAGCCCAAGTTTGAGCGGATGCTGATTTGTTCATGTGGGAAGGGGGTCGAGGCTTGACTCGTGACAGAACGCGGAATCGCGGCGCTGGCGCAATCCTACGCAGTTCGTGATTCTATGCCAACAACGGCCTGAGCCACTCGGGCACCGGCTCGTTCAGGCTCGCCCCATGCAACCGACGTGGCCGGTACCCGTGGTTTCCTACCCTTTTTCCCGTTCCAAATTTTTTGCGCGCCAACGCACCACCAGCGCGGTCAAATAGAGCACGAGGGCCAGCGCGATCAGCGCCGCCCACGGCGGGAACCCGTTCTTGAACGGCGGAATCTGGTACGTGCGCAAGGCGTCGATTCCAAAGCTCAGCCCCGAACCGTACACGATGACGAGATGCACCGTGTACGACCACAACGAAAGCTGTCCGAATTCCACCAGCCAGCGCGTCCCGCGCACCGCCTCGCCGAACCAACAACACACCGCCAACCCAAACAGCACGCCGCCCAACCGCTCGAACACAAATACCCCGTCGTACCAACCGCTCGACGGAACGAATCGTGCCGCCACCAAAAACACAATACCCGCCGCCATCGCCCGCGCAGTTTGTTCCCACGTCTTCGCCGCCGCGAAAATTGACGGCCCCAGCCACACGCCGAGAAGTGGGAACGCCGCCCATGGCGCCAGCGGAAACAATCCAACCCCCGTCGGCCACAGGTAGCTCAACAACGGTTGCGGCCATGCGGAAGTCCCTCCCCAACGATCGATAACGCCAACACTCCCCAACGCCGCAATCCCGAGGGCGACACACACCAGTTGATGCACACGCGGTTTCCGCGCCAACGGCACGAGCACCACAATCAGCGCGAGCGATCCCGCCACAGACTGCAGGATGTCCATCTTCGTCCACAGCGCGATGAGATGCGGGCCGCGCGGCCCGAAGAATTGCCAGACAAACGGCGTCGGCAGATGCAACAGGTAGGCCACGACGAAAATCTCTCCGATGCGCCGCCAGAGTTTGCTCCAGCTCGTGCCGAACGCGGCGACATCCTGCCAGCGGTTCCGCAGGTTGTTGCCGATCACGCCGCCGCTGACAAACAAAAACGCCGGCGCGACAAAACCATTGAGCCAGTTCAGGAACGCAAACCACGACGCTTCGCGATACTGCGGCGCGAGGACGGCGTTGAACACGTGGCACTCCACCATCACCAACACCGCGATGCCCCGCAGCCAATCCAACGCCAGCAACCGCGGAGGTCGTGAAGCGGACACGATGCTCACTTCACAATCTCAGTCCCAATGCCCTTATCGGTGAAAATTTCCAGCAGGATGGAGTGCGGAATCCGGCCATCGACGAAATGCACGCGGTGCACGCCGGCCTGCACGGCTTCCACGGCGCTGTCCACCTTGGGAATCATCCCCTGGTCGATGATCCCCTCGCGTTTGAGGCCAAGCGCTTCGCTGATGTGCAAACTCGAAATCAACGTCTCCGGATTGCTCGGGTCCCGCATCAGCCCGGCCACGTCGCTCATGAACACCAGCCGCCGCGCGCCGACCGCCACCGCCAGTTTCGCGGCGGCCACGTCGGCATTGATATTGTAGGCGCGGCCGTCCTCGCCCAGGCCAATCGGGCTGATGACCGGCACCACCTGCGAATACAGGCTCCGCCGAATCTTCTCAATCGTCACCTCCGTGACTTCCCCGACGTAACCCAAGTCCACGCCGCCGCTCAACAGTTTCCGGCATTTGAATACGTCCTTCCCCGAGTAGCCGCGCGCCTTGCCGCCGAGTTTCTGGATGGTCTCGACAATGTCGCGGTTAATCACGTTCGCCAGCACGTCCTCGACGATTCCCATCGATTTCTCGTCGGTCACCCGCATCCCTTGGATGAACTGGGCGTTGATGCCCGCCTTCTCCATGGCTTTCGTAATCGCCTTGCCGCCACCATGGACCACCACGGGGTTGATCCCCGCCACTTCCAGGAACACGACGTCCGCCGCCACACCCTCGCGCACTTTCGCGTCGGGTGAATCCATGAAGCTGCCGCCGTACTTCACCACAAACGTGGAACTCCGAAACCGCTGCATGTACGGCAGCGCCTCCAGCAATACGTCGGCCTTCTTGATGAGGTCTTGCATCGACGTGAGCGACTATTCGCCCTTGTTCAATTCAACGTATTTCTCCGTCAAATCGCAGGTGTGCATCGCGCAATGGCCTCGCCCGAGGTGCAGGTTGATGTCGATTGTAAAGGTTGGTTGCGCGACGATCTTCTTGAGCTTGGCCAGTGGTGTGCGCGCCGCCGTGCCGCCACTAACGGCGGACACGCCGTTGTAGGCGATGTCCACCAAGTCCGCGTCAACCCGGGCGCGGGAATAACCCAGTGCATCCAGGATCCGTCCCCAATTCGGATCGCCGCCGCACCAACTCGTTTTCACCAGCACGGAATTGGCCACGGCCCGCGCGGCAAACTCCGCGTCGCGGTCGGACGCCGCGCCGTGGACGTTCACCGTCACAAACTTCGTCACGCCTTCGCCGTCACGCACGATCATCTTGGCGAGTTCAAGACATACGAAGTCGAGCGCTTCCTGGAACTTCGCCAGCGGCGGCGCGCCGGCCACTCCGTTGGCGAGCAGGATCACCGTGTCATTGGTGCTCGTGTCGCCGTCAACGGTCACCCGGTTAAAGGAATGGTTGACCGCGTGCGTGAGCGCTTTCTGGAGCGCCGCGCGCGGGATGGCCGCGTCGGTCGTGATAAAAGACAACATCGTTGCCATGTTCGGCTGGATCATCCCCGCACCCTTGGCGATGCCCCCGACGCGAATCGTCTTGCCGCCCGCTTTGAACTGCACGGCGACCTCCTTCGCGAACGTGTCGGTGGTCATGATCGCCTCCGCCGCCGCCGATCCGCCGTGTGTCGAGAGGACGCCCAGCAACTGTTTGATGCCGGATTCGACTTTGACAATCGGCAGGTTCACCCCAATGCGGCCTGTCGAACACACCAGCACGTGGCTTTCCGCGCAGCCCAGCCGACGCGCGACCGCCACGGCCATGGCCCGGGCGTGAATCGTGCCGGCGCTGCCCGTGCAGGCGTTCGCGTTCCCGCTGTTGGCGATGATCGCGCAGGCCTTGCCCGTTTTCGCGTGGCGCATGCTCAGTTTCACCGGCGCGGCCTTCACCTGGTTTGTCGTGAATGTCGCCGCCACGGTCGCGGGCTCGTTCGACACAATCAGCGCCATGTCCTTTTTGCCGCTGACCTTGATACCGGCGGCGATGCCCGCCGCGCGAAAACCGTGGGGAGCTGTGACCGAACCCTTGATTCGCGTAAGGAGTGTCTTCATGGGAGAAGTCCCGACGATTCCTCGTAGCCGCACATGAGGTTCAGGCACTGCACGGCCTGACCGGCGGCGCCTTTGGTGAGATTATCGAGCGCGCTGACAACAATCAGCCGATTCGTGCGCGGATCGATTCGGACGGAGATGTCGCAGAAGTTGCTGCCCGCGACGTTCTTGGTATCGGGAAGTGATTCGATCACCCGCACGAATGGCTCGTCCTTGTAAAAGTCGCGATACACCGCCAGCGCGTCCTCTGATTTCCTGGCGAGCGTCATATAGATCGTGCTCACGATGCCGCGATTCAGCGGGATCAGGTGCGGCGTGAAGGAAATGGTCACGCTCGAACCGGCCAGCAACGATATCTCCTGTTCGATTTCGCTGAGATGCCGATGTTTCGGGATGCCGTACGCGCGCGCGCTTTCGTTGCACTCGGTGAACAAGTATTCCTCCGCAACCTTGCGCCCGGCCCCGCTGACACCGCTGAGGCTCGTGGCAATGATGCTGTCGGCCTTGCCCAGACCCTTTTGGATCGCCGGCGCGGCCCCGAGGATGATGCTGGTGGGATAGCACCCCGGGCAGGCGACCAGCTTCGCTCCTCGAATCTGGTCCCGATGAAGTTCGGGCAAACCATACACCGATTGCGTCAACAGTTGCGGCGCCGGATGGTCGTGCTCGTAAAAGTCCTTGTACACGGCCGCCGATTTCAATCGGAAGTCGGCGGACAAATCGAGCACCTTGGTCCCCTTGCGCAATAGGGCGGTCGCGAACTCCGCAGCCACGCCGTGCGGCAACGCCAGGAACGCCACCTCGGCGCCAAGGCGATCGACGTTCGGTTCGACAAACATCGCGTCGATCTGTCCCCGAAATCGGGGGAAAATTTCGGCCACGGCTTTCCCGGCATATTGCCGGGAAGTGAACTGCGTGATTTCGACGTGCGGGTGCCGCAACAGCAATCGAATCAGTTCCTGACCCGAATAACCGCTGGCTCCGATGATGGCTGCTTTTGTTTTTTTCATGGTGCGAACACTTTGAATCTGCGCGCAAAAGCAACGAGCCCCGAATATGAAACCCGGGGCTCGTGCGTGCAAGTATAGATTTGTTGGTCGATTAACGCTTCGAGAACTGGAAGCGCTTGCGGGCGCCGGGTTGACCGTACTTCTTCCGCTCCTTCATTCTGGAGTCGCGCGTGAGGAAGCCTTTCTTGCGCAGCACGCCTTTGAGATCGGGCGAAGCCTTTAGCAGCGCGCGGGCGATGCCGTGGCTGATCGCGCCCGCCTGCCCCGACACGCCGCCGCCGCCGACACTGATGAACACATCAAACTTGTCCACATTCTGCGTCTCCGCGAGCGGCTGGAACGCAATGGTGCGTTGATTGGGAACAGTCAGGTATTCGTCAACAGTGCGATCATTGATGACGACCTTGCCCGAACCGGGCACGAGGCGCACCTGGGCGACGCTCGTTTTGCGGCGACCGGTTCCGAGAAATCCGCTGGGCTTGGTGTAGGCTGTGGCCATGGTTGTGAAAAACTAAATGGAAATGGGTTCCGGTTGCTGCGCCGCGTGCGGATGCGCCGCACCGGCGTACACCTTGAGTTTCGTGATCATCTGCCGACCGAGCCGGTTCTTCGGAATCATGCCCTTCACCGCGTGCTGGATGAGTTTCTCGGGATGACTCGCGCGCACCTGCTTGGCCGTCCGCCGCTTCTCATTGCCGGGATACTGCGAGTAGCTCATGTAGGTCTTCGCGGTTTCCTTCTTGCCGGTCAGTACCACTTTCTCCGCGTTGACCACCACGACAAAATCGCCTGTATCAATGTGCGAAGTAAACGTGGGCTTCAGCTTGCCGCGCAGGACATTGGCGGCCTTCACCGCCACCTTGCCCAGCACTTGATTGCTGGCGTCGATGACGTACCAGTGCGGCTTCTGCTCTTCTTTCTTGGCGAAAAACGTACTCATAAATCCCCTGCTTTGGATGCGTGGGGCGGCGTAACGTAGCCGAACCCTTCCGCTGCTGTCAATCGCAATTTTACAGCTTCTTTCGCACAAAGTTACAGCCTTTCGTTTGCAGTCCTGCATCACCCGCGCTATACTATGACGCACAGAACGGGTACGCATGGAGATGACGACATGAGCGACCACTCGGGCTATAAGAAACCTCCCCCTCCGGGCGGGCCGCTGGATTTTTCTGACAAATGGGGTGCGCGGGATGACTCCACTCCCATCGGACTGGTCGACAAACTGTTGGCGACCCTGCCCGAAGGCAATCCCGTTCGCTTCGATCTGCTTCGCCTGCGGCAGCAAGTCCAGGAACATGAGCTGACACTGTCGGAAGCCCGTTCCGCCCTCGAAAAGATGGACGAGGTCATCAAGAAGGTGACTTCGCCCGCCAACCGCATTGGCACATTGCTCGGGTTTCCGAAGAAGGACGTCGCCCACGTCGCGGTCGGCGGTCACGATTACTATTCCAACGTCGATCCACGACTCGACGCGCCGGCTTTAAAAATCGGCACCCGCGTGCTGGTGAACGAAGCCTACGTCGTCGTCGGCGACCTCGGGTACGATAACTCCGGCCCCGTCGGCAAGGTCGCCGATGTCTTGAAGGACGGCCGGCTTCGCGTGGGCCAGGAGCACGGGTTGCACTCGGTCATCCTCCAGCGCTCCAGCGACCTGCTCAGCGCGAAATTGAAGGTTGGCGACGAAATCCGCATCGATCCGGCGTTTCGCGTGGCCGTCGAGTTGCTCGCCTCTTCGGACAACCAGGAATTCTACCTCGAGGCGGTTCCCGAACTGCCGTGGTCGCGTGTCGGCGGTCAGACCGGCGCCATTCAAGCGATCAAAGACGCCATCGAGTTGCCGTTGTTGCATCCGGATCTCTTCAACCGCTTTCACTACGCCCAACCCAAGGGCTTTCTGCTCCACGGCCCGCCGGGCTGCGGCAAGACGCTGATCGGCAAAGCGACGGCCTTCAACCTGACCGGCAAACTGCGCGAGAAAACCGGCCACGACATGAAGGAATGCTTCATGCATGTGAAGGGCCCCGAAATCCTCAATATGTGGGTCGGCGAATCGGAGCGCATCGTGCGCGAAATCTTCGCCATTGCCCGCGAGAAACGCAAACAAGGCTACATGCCGTTCCTGTTCATCGACGAGGCGGAGTCGATTCTCGGCACGCGCCGCGCCGGGCGTTACGCGAACATTTTGTCGACGCTCGTACCGATGTTCTGCTCCGAAATGGACGGCATCGAGTCGCTCAACGATATCGTCATCATCCTCGCGTCGAACCGGGCCGACCTGATCGACCCGGCCATCCTGCGGCCGGGCCGCATCGACCGCAAGATCAAGGTCGACCGTCCCGACAAGGAAGGCTCGCGCGAGATTTTTTCAATCTATCTGACGGAAGACCTGCCCCTCGACCCCGCCACCCTCAAGGCGCATGGCGGCGACGCGAAGGCGGCGGTCACGGCCCTGGTGGATTCGGTCATTAAGACACTTTTCGCGCACCGCGATGAGAACCGGTTCCTCGAGGTGCAGTTGCGCAGCGGCCGCAATGCGGTGCTCTACCGCGGCGACCTGATCAGCGGCGCGATCATCGCCAGTATCGTCGAGCGCTCCAAGGAAATGGCCATCAAGCGGAGCATTGACTCGAAGAAGGATGAAGGCATCAGCGAGGCGGACCTGCTGCGTTCGCTGGAACTCGAATACGCCGAGAACGACATCTTCCCGCCCACCGACATCACGGAAGACTGGCTGATGCTGCTCGATTACGACGCCGAGAACGTCGTGAAGGTCTCTCCGATTCGACCCGTCTCGGGAGCGCGGTCGAAAGGAATCAGCGCGGTTGTCTGACGCCGCGGGCAAGCGGCTCGCAACGGTCGCCATCCGCCAGCCATGCAACGAACCCTGGGCATCGAAACCGAATATGGGATCACGGTCGATGGACAGGAGAGCGTCGACGTCGTGGCCGAGTCGATCGCCCTCGTGCGCAGCTATACGCAAATCGAGCCGCCCGCCCGGCATTCCGCGCTGAAGTGGGATTACGAACTCGAAGATCCGCATCAGGACCTGCGCGGCTTCCGCGTCGATGAATTGCTGCAGGATTTCGACGAAGCCAGGTACTTCGTCCAGGACCAGAACCGCAAGCTCAGCTTCCAGGAAATCAAAAGCGACCTCGTCCTCTCCAACGGCGCGCGCTTCTACAACGACCACGCCCATCCCGAATACGCCACGCCCGAGTGCAAGCGTCTCCGCGACATCGTCGCCCAGGACAAAGCGGGCGAACGCATCGTCGAAGAGTGCGTCCGCCGCCGGAACCGGCACGCCGCCGGCGGCGTCGTGAAAGTCTACAAGAACAACACCGATTTCATCGGCCACAGCTACGGCTGCCACGACAATTATTTGATGGACCGCGACATCCCGTTCGACCTCGTGATCCGCGGCCTCACTCCCTTCCTCGTCACGCGCCAGATTGTCGCCGGCGCGGGCAAGGTCGGCATTGAAAACGAAGAGGGTGCCCCCGTCGGCGTCTATCAAATCAGCCAGCGCGCGGATTTCTTCAGCGTCCTCGTTTCCATCGACACCATGAACCGCCGCCCGATCATCAACACCCGCGACGAACCCCACGCCGACAGCGACAAGTACCGGCGCCTGCACGTCATCATCGGCGACGCCAACATGAGCGAGATCTCCGGCGCGCTCAAGATCGGCACCACGTCGCTTGTGCTCGACTTGCTGGAGCGGCGGTTGTGTCCGATGAACATCGAATTGGCCGACCCGATCACCGCCTTGAAAACCGTCTCGCGTGACCCCAGCCTCAAAACCGCCCTGCCGCTCGCGGGTGGACATACGATGGCGCCTATCGACATCCAACGGCAGTACCTGGTGGCGGCCCAGAAGCACCTGGGTGGCCGGGACGTGGAAACGGACTGGGTGCTCACCACGTGGGAGCAGGTGCTGGCCGATTTGGAGCGCGACCCGATGTTGTGCCGGGACCGGCTCGACTGGGTGGCCAAGAAGTGGATGCTGGATGCGTTTGTGGAAGCCGAGAAAGTCGCCTGGGATGATCCGTGGCTGCAATCGCTCGATCTCGAATACCACAACGTGTCCCGCGAAGAGGGACTGTACGCGGAGTTGATGCGCCAGAGCAACGTGCAGCGGTTCGTGACCGACGACGATATCCGCCACGCGATCCGCCAGCCCCCCATCGACACGCGGGCCTATTTCCGCGGGCGCTGCATCGAGAAATTCGCCAGGCAGATGACTTCCGTGCAGTGGGACGAGATCGCGTTTGGCGAAAATGACCACGAATCGGTGGTCCGGCTCTTGAATGTTTTTGACGACGAGGACGTGCGCCGTTACAATGCGGCCATTGACAAAGCGTCGGATGTGGCGACATTACTGCGGAACTTGGAAATAACGGAGAGATAAGCCGACATGGCCGATTCCAACGCACAATTTCCTGAGCGGATTCACCGTCCGACCTCGCCCGCTCCGTGGGAAAAGAAGGATACCGACGAAGGCGGGCCGCGCCGGCCCGATGCCGACTCGCCCGACACGAAGGAACTCCTCAAAAAGATGCGGCGCGTCGATCCCAACCAGGCCAAGCGTTATCGCCAACGCACCGGAGAGTGAGTCGGCGACCGCCCGCACGAAATCGCCATGGATCATCCCCAACCGATTCCGCAATTCCTGCATGACGGCGATTTTCTGGGCGCATTGAAAGCGCACGGCTACGAAGTCGCTCCCCGTCTCATGGAAGCCGCCGCCAAATTCCAGCACGAGATGGGCAGCGGCAGTATCGCCACCGAAGGCACGACGGTTCTCGCCGTCAAATACAAGGACGGCGTGCTGGTCGCGGGCGATCGCCGCGCCACGGCGGGCAACCTCGTGATGTATGAGCGCGCCGAGAAACTCATTAATATTGACGAGCGATCCATCCTCGCCATCGCGGGCGTGCCGGCCGTCGCGTTCGAAATGGCCCGCGTGCTCGAACACAGCTTTAAATACTACCAACGCAGCCAGCTTCAGGAGATGAGCACCGCGGGCAAGGTGCGCTCGCTGTCAAAACTTTTGAAGGAAAATCTGCCGCTCACGTTACAGGGCGTGGGCATGGTCGTCCCGATATTCGCCACGTACGAGACCGCCGACGGCAAGGATGGCGAAGGAAAAGTGTACTTCTACGATGCGCTCGGCGCCCAGTTCGAGGGTGTGGATTACGCCGCCAGCGGCTCCGGCTCGCTCGCGGTCCGCAGCGTATTGCATTACCTCAATACCTGGGGCGGCAAACCGTTGGCCAAGTTCAATGAGTCGGAAATCATTGTCACCGCCTTGCGGGTGCTCGACACGGCGGCTGACAGCGACACCGCCACGAGCGGCTACAATCCCAAATCCGATATTTTCCCCATCGTCCGGGTCATTACGGCGGAAGGCGTCCGCGAAATCCCCGACTCCGATCTGGCCCGCGTGTACCGGAGCGAGGTCTAGTTTTCAGGAGAATCAGGCCCCACAGCCATGATTGAAGAACCCTATCGTTGGATCGAGGCGATCGCGAATCGCCGCGAGTACATTGAGGACCAGTTGCGTCTCGGCAGCCCGGTGGTGGCCCTGAACTATGCCGAGGGCTTGTTGTTGCTGACGGTCAGCCGCGAGACCCGCAAGGTTTTCGAGGTGTACGACCGCGTGGCGTTCGCAGCGCTGGGCCATCCCGCCGATATCGAGCGGATGCGGCTGGTGGCCATTGATCTGGCCCACATCGAAGGATTCAACCGCGCCGTGGCCGACGTTTCGTTGCGTCGGCTCGTCAACTTCGGGATGAGCCCCGCGTTGAAGACCGCGTTCGAACAGGTGTTTGGCGCGCCGTTTATCGTCAGGATATTGCTGGCCGAACTCGGTGACCAGCCGGAGCAGGATTCCATCGTCAAGCTCGATTACGACGGCTCCTTTGCGCAAAGCGAAATCGAGAGCAAGGAACCGTTCCACGTTTTGGCCGGCACGGGCGAAGCCCAAACGGCGATGCTCGATTATCTGGTGGAACACGACAGCAACCCGCGCCGCGCGCTCAACGATGCGTTGAAACTCGCGGCGAAAACCTGGGCGGTCGGCATGGACATGGCCGAGCACGGCCAGACCAAGGAAGGCGAAGAGGCTGAAAAACGCGAGATTGAACCGGAGAAGGTTCTCAAGGAATACTTGAAAGCTCGCCATGTCGAGGCCGCCGTGCTGGAGCGCCGCCGGCCCGCGACCATGAAATTCCGCCTCCTCGACGACAAGGAAGTCCGCAGCGCGCTCAAGGATTTATGAACCGCATCGTCGGGTTGGAGACCGAGTACGGCTGTCTGGTCAGCAACGACGACCGCCAAGGCGGACCCGACGCCTTTCCGATCCGTGTCAAGAACCACCTCTTCAAGGTTGCCCGCCTGGGCGCGATCGACCTGCATTACCGCGATTATGAGGAACCGCCGGGCAATGGCGGGTTTCTGCTCAACGGCGGGCGCCTTTATCTCGACATGGGGCATATCGAGTATTCCACGCCCGAGTGCATCAGTCTGCGCGACGTCGTTTCCTTCGACCATGCCGGCGATCAGCTCCTGCAAGGCGCGTTGGAGAGCATGGGCATCTCCGACCGGGTGTCGTTCCTGAAGAACAACATCGACCACCACACGGGCGCGACGTTCGGGTGCCACGAGAACTACCTGATGAAGCGTAACGCGCAATTCACCCCGCAAGTATTGTCCGCACTGCTGTCGTTCCTCGCCACGCGCCAGATATTCTCGGGCGCGGGCCGCGTGGGCCAGGCCAATCCCCTCGCCTTCGAATTCGATCATGGCCGGCACGACCCGCCCGTGTACTTCCAGATCTCGCAGCGCGCCGATCACATCGTGAACGATATTTATCAGTGGGTGCAGTTCAATCGCGCGATCATCAACGCGCGCGACGAACCCCTCGCGGACTATCGCAAATACCGCCGCCTCCACCTGCTCATCGGCGATTCGAACATGAGCCAGTACGCCACCGCGCTCAAGGTCGGCACGACCTCGCTCGTCCTGGACCTGCTGGAGGAAGGCATCCTCCCGAAGCGCGTCGGGCTGATGGATCCCGTGCAGGCCACCCGCGATATTTCACGCGACCCGCAGTACCGCTGGGTCGTTCGCCTCGAAAACGGCCAGACGCGCACCGCGCTGGAGATCCAACATTCGTTCCTCGGCCTAGCCAAGCACTATCTCGCCGGCATGGATCCCGAAAACGACTGGATCATCCGTGAATGGGAGGACGTTCTGGCAGGGCTCGAACGCGATCCGATGTCGCAGGTGGACAAGATCGATTGGGTTGCCAAGAAGTGGATGCTGCAGATGTTTATCGAGCAGCAACGGGTCAATTGGGATGACCCGTGGGTGCAGTCGTTGGACCTCGAGTATCACAACCTCGACGCGCGCCGCGGGTTGTACTTCGCGCTGGTCGAGCAGGGCCGTTCGCAACCCGTCGTCACTCCCGAACGCATCGCCTTTTGCATGCAGAACCCTCCGAGCAACACCCGCGCGCAGGCCCGCGGCATCGCCGTCCGTCACTTGCGCGATCAGGCCGGCAGCTACATCATCAATTGGGATTCCATCGCCGTCGAGAGCAAGGACCCGCTCATCATGAACAATCCGTTTCATCCCTACCAATCCGAGGTGGCCCAATTGCTCTTCAGCGATCACGACGGTCCTGCGTACACGCCGCCAGCGTAGACGCCCGGAAAAAGCTCCTGCGGCTTGTTGTTGACTTCACCCCATCTCGTCGTATGCTCTCACCCAGGCGAGTTGCCAACGGAGAGGAGGCGTACTGTGAAGCAATGCAGTGTTCTTCTGATTGAGGATTGCCCGGAGGATCAACAAGCCGTGTGCGACACGTTGCGTGCCAAGGGCTACTCCGTCACTACCATCAGCGACCCGGACCGCGCCTCGAGCACAGTCGAGGACTGGGCGAAGCAATACAACTTTGTCATCGTCCAGGAAGTCATGCACGGGCACCGCGGGATGGAGCTCTTGCGCGAACTGCGGTCGTGCCGCAAAGACTTGCCCGTGCTCGTCGTCACACGCGACGGTGATTGGAACGGGTATGCGCGCGCCTTGAGCGAGGGGGCGGTCGACTATTTCCAGTCCCCGGTCAACCACAAGAAGTTGGTCAAGACTGTGGAGAATGCGCTGACACCGCCGGTCTGATCCGGGTCAGCCCGAAGAAACGAAACGCCCCGACCAGTCTGCTGGATGTCGGGGCGTTCTTGTTTCACCCAAGTCTACTGGGTCGGCTCCAGAAACAGCCCGACGACGCTGGTGAACCCGTGGATGAACGTGCGTTGGCCGACCGGGCCGATCTCGCCATTGCAAAAAAATCCGGCGGTGGGCACCGGGCCGAGACTTTCCTGCACGGCTTTAATGTCGTGGTTCACGGTGCCGTACATCCGCTCGCCACGCCCCAAACAACTGAAGAGCAGCGCCCCACGCGGTTGTTGCCGGCCCAATTCGCTCCGCTCCTTGGCCAGCAGGTGGCGCAAGTCCTCGTCGGCGGTTTCGGCGTCCCGCACCTGGAACTGCACGGTCTGCCCGGTGCGCATCAAATCGCCCACCGCCAGCGCTCCGGACTGCGGGTCGCTGCCAATGAGGTTGCGGATCAGAAAATCGCCGCGTGAGAATTCCTCCTGGTACTCGTTGACGACCCTGCCCAAAAACAGGGCCGAGCGCGCCAGATCCCGGTCACGCGTCGGCAATTGCGGCAACATTTCCTGCAAGATCTTCATCGGCGGGCGTCCCGCGAGTTCGAACACGATGTTCTTGTCCGCCCGCGTGACCGTGAACGGTTCGCCAATCGGGCGACACCCTTGCGACACCACCGTCCGCAACGCAATCTTGCCGGTCAGCCCGACGCCGATCGCGCCCTCGTCGTAAACTTGCCGATCCACAAACAAACGATTTTCGCCGGCTTGTTGCGCCCCGCTGGCCAACCCACCGACCATGGGCGATTGTGGATACGCTTCGACCAACGCGTCGATCAACTGCATCGCGCGCGTGGTGAATGGGTCGACCAGCACCACGAATTGCGGCGCCGCGCCGGGTTCCAATTCAAGTTGGAAGTGCCAGAAAGCCGGCCCGGTCGATTCCTCCAAATCCTTCTCGGTGAGATGGAATGGAAATACCTCCACCCCCGGCAACTCGCCCACCAGCAGAGAAAGCGCCGGCTTCTCCTCGACTTCCTGGTCGGTGCCGATGATTCCTGCCCCGGTGCAGCCGATGAGATGCCGCGCGCCCACCGCCTGCTGCGTCGCTTCGATGATCCTATCGATGTGCGACACGTATTTGGGGTGCGCGAACAGCACCGCCAATTCGGTTTTGGCGGCACCGAGCTGGGCGGCGACCTGCCGTCCCAAGTCTTCCACGGCTTCCGCCCATTCCGTCTTCGTTGTCAACGCTGAAGCAAAGCGCATGGCTTAACTCTGTCTCAAACCAGACAGTTTTTCAACAAGCCTTTCGCAACGAGCGAAAGCCGTCCGCCTCTCAGTAGGACGGTGGTGGCGGCGGACGCGGAGAGCGATACAGCGCCGGTGTGTTGATCATGAAATCGATGACCTTTTCACTCAAGCCCGCATCCTTCAGGTCGAGGATCTCGGCGGCACTCAGGTGATACACCGTATGTGAATTCCGAATCTGGCTGAGGATGACCTCGTCACTGACGCCCGACTTGGCCAGCATCTTGACATCCGCCAAGCTCAAGGGCTGGCTGGGATACTGGACGCGCCGGGGTGGCGGTCGTCGATGCGGAGTTTCACAACCAACGGCCATGACTGTCGCCGCTGCCAGGGTGATAACTGCCATCCGTCCATTCATCATTATTAGTAGGCTCCTTTTCCCCAATTCTCGCATATCCAATTATATACTGTAAAACCGCCGCTTTCCAATCGTTGCTTTCAATAACGTCAAATCTAACGGTTGCCTTCCAGCCATACTCCTGCTAGGCTGCAGGATGTACGGTGATTAGTACGCAAGCAATAACCAACCCGGGAGGATTATGTCTGGCATGAACCAGGTCGTTCAGCAGCTACATGCGCAACGCAAGCATGCGGCTCAGGAGCTTGAGAAGCTCGATCTCGCCATCAAGGCGCTTACATCTCTTCATGGAAGAGGAACCACATTGACGGGAGCGATTCGAAGGAAGCCGAAGTTTTCGGCGGCAGCACGCGCCAGGATCGCGGCCGCCCAACGCGCTCGCTGGGCAAAGATCAGGGCCGCACAGAAGAAATAGGCCGGATCGCAACAACTGGAGTTGTTGGCTGCACCCCGCTTGTTGATAACAGGTGGGGTGCATGTTTTGAGGGTCAGTAACCCGCGCCTCCCTGGATCCATCCCGGAATTTCAAGGTTGGTGGAGAGGGGTGGATTCGAACCACCGAAGGCATAAGCCAGCAGATTTACAGTCTGCCCCGTTTGGCCACTTCGGTACCTCTCCACTACTTAATTTGCTTAGGAAATATAGATATTCCCCAAAGCGGAGATCGCTCTTTGCCTGACCGTTGTCACGTTTTGTGTCACAGTCTGGCTGTTATGCGGGCTAAAGCCAGATGACAGCGACAACAAAGACAGAGACGAACCCGGCGTCCCCATCGAAATCGAAGTGGACGAAGGTCGCTCCGTATCTCTTCCGCTATCGGCCAACAAATGCATATCCGCGAGGCGAAATATTTGCACGGTTTCGCGTGGGAGGCAAGATTGTTCGTGCTTCCACGAATACCGACTCGAAAACGACCGCCAAACTGCGGTTGCCCGACATCAAGGCCGAGGAGCGCAAGAAGACCGAACGCGCAAACCCGGCGCTCACCAATGTCAAAACGTTCAGCGACGCGCTCGCCGTGCTGGAACGCCGCATCAAGAACGCCGTAAGACTACGCCTTGGGGCGCGGCGGGACAACTTTGACAATATCAGGCGGATCAAGGCGACGTGGCCCGGCATCGAAGAAATGCTCCTGCGCGATTTGAACACGGACGGCATTCTGGATTGAGCCAAGCGCCTTCACGAAAAGTATTCGGCTACCTCCTACAACAACACCATTGGCATGTTTCGCCGGGTGATTACAGTTGGCATCGAGGCGGGCGCCATCGCACGCGATCCGATGATGGGCGGTGATGGCAAGCGGCTTGTTGAGCGCGTGGCACCTCCGCCGAGACAGTTGGCGCTGCCAAACGATGAACAATGGCAGGCGATTTTGGCCGAAGCCGGTCGCAACGTGGGATACGGCGGTCGGGGCGCGGGCTGGCTCATCCGCTTCCTCGCCTACACCGGGGCACGACTCCAGGAAGCGCGTGGCTATAGCGAACATGAAGTACGTCGGCTTGCGAACTATGGTGGCGCGGACCCGCAGCAGGCCACGGGCGTCCGCAAGCGCGATGTGGACCTCACGCGTAACATGCTTCGGCTCTACGGCAAAGGTGGCAAAGAACGATGGGTTCCTTTGCTCGCAGAGGCGCGCGAGTTGATCGAGGAGATCTTCGCCGCGCGTCCCAAGATGAAGGCCGATGACCGGCTCATGACAGTGATGGAGTGCCCTGAAACGCTAGCCCGCTGCTGCAAGGAGGCAGGCTGCCAAAAGCTAACCCATCATGATCTGCGTCACTTCTTCGCCACGCGTCTCATCGAAATGGGCATCGACATCCCGACCGTCGCCAAGCTGCTCGGTCACGCAGATGGCGGCGCACTGGCCATGAAGGTTTATGGCCATCTGCGGATGGCGTACCTCCAAAAGCGATTACAGAACCTTCGCTTCAACACGGAAGCCATACAGCCACAAGCCATGTTGCCGAGCTCGGGCCTCAAGTCAAACATTGAGGCGACCGAGACGATGTCCGAACTACGTGCGTTGTTGGAGAAGGTGCTTGCCGCGCAATCGAGCGGACGTCAGCCCGTCATCGACCTGAAGCCAACAGCAGCCGAAGCCAAACGAGCGCAGCGGAAGCGACTACCCCCGGCCTGATTCTCACCTCTGCGGCTCATGTTTCGGCTCACAATCTGAGCCGAAAACACGTAACTGATGCTGCGCCCGCGTCCGCGGCGGCTCAGAACGTTGCCCTTCACCAACTCGCTCAAATCTCGCTTGGCAGCGGCAGTCGGCGTTCGCGTCATCGTCTCGTATTTCCGTTCTACGGTTTCTCCTTCATCAGAAGAATCCCTGTCTGTCAGGCCGATTCTGCCATCGGCAAGGCGGTCACGATGTTCCTTGCCTTGAAATTGCTCCGGCGTGAAGCCTTAGGAGCCCTCGTCTGGCGGAGCGAGCACGGTCAATCTGGAGCGCAGGCACGAGCAATAGATTGACGGCGCGCAGCAAGCCGCACAATCGAAACGCGATTCACGCAACCCGACTTAAACAAAGCGCGAATGCGTGTGGAGTTTTGATTGCAAAATGCGATGTGACCGCGAGAAAGTATGGCTCGAAGCGGCGACATCGGAGCGGAGTCTGATCGCCAACGGCACAGCCAAAGTCTTTGGGGTTTTGCAGCGGAGCACCGCAATTCGTGCCGAAGCAAAAAACACGAAGTCTTTGGCGGCCCGCATTGGTGCCGTTGTGTCACTGTCACCAATTCAAGGTGCTCGTAGCAACATGGCTCAAACTGTTCAACTTTCCGGCCGCCGGTGCGTTGTCGGCAGAAACGCGTTCATAGCTATTGTATCCTTCCCGTCACACTGATGGCCACGCCGGAGCAGGCATGTCCGTCATAGGGCCTTGTAGGTAAACGAGTCGGTGCCGGTAAAGCCGCCATAGGGCCTGTGGTAAAACGGGCCGTCGGAGTTGAAAGACAGAGAGCCATTCGACGGGCAGCTGACAACATTGGCCAACAACGAGTAGCCTTGGGGGATCGGAATCGTTGGCGAGCACGCCGGGCCCCTAGACGTACAGCGAGGTGTTTTCAGTAATCGAGTAATTGTCATCATTGGCGACGTCAATCGAAACGGTGGCCACGACGGGAATGGTTTCGATTCCCATCGCCCGCTCCACTTTTTGGCCTAATAATAGAAATGTCTTGAAATCTGTAGCAGATTTGGCCATCGAATCGCACGACCTATGTGGTAGTTGACCCGGCGCTGGAACAGGAAGACCGCAATCGGTCAAACAACACTGCGACAAAGACTGTGCTCGCACCCGGTCTGACCATCAGCGTCATGACAGTGCTGCAACCCTCGGTCACAGACCGGATCATCAACGCCCGTTGTGCAAACTTAGGAACAATCCCGACCGCCAGCCTGGTTGAGGTCGTGTTCCATGAGGGGACACCGACCGTCACGGGGCTGGCGACTGTCCCGATTAGCGCGTTGCCAACCAATGGCGTGTACGATGCCAGTTTCGAGCGGAACCTGTCTGGGCGAACCTTTACCAGTGCGTTTGTGTTGGTGTACGCCACGGTAGATGAAGCCAACACGGTCAGCGAAGCTGACAAAGATTACAGCACCCGCCTGGTATCGGTGATGACCACGCTTGATACGGATGGCGATGGGCTGTTGGACGGCGAAGAAGCGCACTACGGCACTAATCCACTGTTAGCGGACAGCGATGGCGATGGCATGCCCGATGGCTGGGAAATCGCCCATGGCCTAAATCCGCTGATCAATGACGCCTTGGCAGATCCCGATGGAGATGGGTTTAGCAACCTTGAGGAATTTCTGGGAGGGTCAGACCCGCGGGATCCGGCCTCTATACCTAGAACCGACAACACGCCGCCAACCTCCGCCGTGGATTCGATCTCGCCAACCAGGTGCCGTTCACCATTACCGCCACAGCTGGCGATGACTTGAGCGGCGTCGCTTCTGTGGAGCTGTTCTACCGCTATTCCACCAACAATGTGGACTGGACCGCATGGACAAGTTTCGGCGTGGTTCGATGATCTCCAAGTTGACCTTGCCCCATGAAACTGGACAGTTTCCAGAGTAAGTCTTGGCCAGTGTCTACCAGAGCGGAAGCGGACACCGCCTGCGGCGTGGACACCCGTCCACCTTTCCAGGCGTGGCAGATGAGCGAACCGAGTGATCATTTCTGACTCGGTGTGTTGGTTTCATTCGAGGAAACTAAGAACTCCTCTTCAAGCTGTTTATCCGTCAGGGACAGGTCAACGTTCTTGAGAAATTCGTATTTGCCTTGCTCCTTGCAGAAGTAGGCGGCACCCACCTTTAGATCCTCAGGGTGGCTGCTCTCACGAACAATTGCAACATAGGGGCATGACGGACTCATCCCTCCTGCCCTTAGAGAATCATTAGCTGGCGTGGGGGAGAATTGCATCGTCAGTTTTCCCCGGCAGAACTGAGTATCGTAGCGCACTATGCACACCGTCTCGACTTTGACTTGGGTGTTAGTGGCTGAGGTGGCCGCTGCCGCTGTGTTCGAGGCGACACCCATCGGTGCGTTCGTGCTCTCGGTGTCACCGGCAAATGCCGAGTGAAGACCGACCGCCAGAAATAATACCCATAATACAGTTTGCTTGTTCATGCTGTCCTTCTTTCTTCCTTTCTTCTATGTCCAACGTGAAGCAGTGTATCCGCCGTGCCGCCAGAGAGCAAGGCGGCGAGATGCGGGCCGGTAGGGCGGACGGCGGAGTCGAGGCTCAACGGCGATGACTTTCGGCTTTCGTTGCTTGGCATTGCGTGGGGCAGCCTGGCCGTTTACCCGATCCGCGCACTGGCAAGACGCATTACAGAATTGCTGACTAGGTTACCGATGCCCACTGCAGCTACCACCGCGTGTTGTGCGGGACGATGGCGTAAAGGCCCAATGTGATAGTCCAAGCGTCAGACAGATACATGCGCTTGAATTCGTGGCCAGGCCCCCAACTATCGCTGTAGAGAATCTCTCCAGTACGGTCGTTGTAGCCGATGATCATCCGACAATGTGGTGCCGTGCGTTGAACTTCGGTCGTCTCCTTGATTTTGCCTAGGATGACGTCCCAGACCAGGGGCACGCCGGCGTTGAGGTAACGAGCGATGTCCGCATTGAACTGGTTCATCTTGGCCTCCTGTTTCACACGAGCCTGCTTGAGCACCTGTGCGTCAAATTGCCCGTAAATCTGTATGGGATCTACTTTCGCGGTGTAGGTGATTTCCGTCCGTCCGGCGCTTCTGGCCACGCTGTTGTAATCCTTGGTTACTTCTTCGAGATCCTTGCCGTCGGTACGGAGGACCACAATGATCTCCACGCCAAGTTCCTCCCCATTGCGACGCAGCGCGGCGAGCATCAAGTCAGAGACCGTGCCGATGGCCGAAGACGCATTGGCGATTTGAGCAAGCTCATGCTGGTCAAAGTTCTTGCCGTAGTAACGCAGCACGCGCTCGATGGTCGCCGGAACACAGTAACCCTTCTGTCCTTGGTCAACCATCGGCACACCAGCGACCGCCACATCCCCATTTGGGTCACGTTTCACTCGATCACGCAGGTTGGCGGCGTCAACGGACTTCGTGCCGCTTGTCCCAAGCACAATGGCCATGTGGCGTGGGTCTTCAGAAGAGTCGAAGCGAGTGATTTGAAGCCGGACGTATTCCGCGTGGAATGGGATGGTTACGCCCCGATCTCGGTGCTTTACAGCAAAACTCCAAACCATATCGATCCGATGCGGCTCCTTAACCCAGACATTGCGCAGCGTGCTCACCGATTCTGGGTACGCCTGCTCCTTGAACTGCACGCCTGCTGCACCGATCCAGTGTTCAGTAGCGCGGTTGATACTGACTAGGAGTCTCTCGAAATCGCGTTCGCTCAGTTCGCCGTTCTCGCCACGGTTGTAGAGCGAGAGTGTTAGTCTTTTGAGGGCACCGTTTTCAAATCCCGAGATGGCCTCCCAGACGTGCACCCCCGCGAAGCTCAAGCCCGGGTGAACAGAACGTGCCGTAGTTCTTCTCGTTGCGAACTCCCACACAAAACCGTTGGTTCCCTGGGCCGCCATGAACTCGTCGGAGGTCAAGTGCCAAACCGAGTCGCTGCTGCCGAAAAACTCTTCGAGTGCGATTGTGCACGGGGCGCTCTGCGCTGTGGAGACCACCGGAAGCACTGCGAGCAGCAGTATGCCGATCAGAACACCGACCTTCGTGCCCGCGAGTTGCATGAAGTACATCTTACCAAGGAATCTATGTGGTGCAACCTGCTACAAGTAAGGTGAATGGCGCGGTGCTGCCCAGTGAAAGAATAGCCTTGCTGCGGGTAGTAAACATGATAGCGTGCGACGTGGGCGAGGTGAAGGCTTGCGCACAATGTCAACTGTTGACTCGACAACTGGATCTGCTCACTCCTGCTCGGAATGTTATAGTTTGTCTATCCCGCAGCAGCGCGCGTCACTGGATGCTTCCTCTCGCTGGTTGCTCCGGTGCGCTATTGCTGGCGACGCGGCGACATGGCCCGAGCCGCCACCGTTCACACTATCGCGGTTCGAGCCAGCGTGCGACGAGTTGCAGTGCGAGGCACCTGTTCGTCGCGATGTTTCCGCCATCACGGCCCTTCCATCCGATTGCGCAGTGGAATGCGTACAGGAAACGGCGGCCCGGGCGCTGCAGGAGCATCCGGGATTGCATGCAGAATTGCTTACAGGAGCGTTGCAGTGGGCCACGCAACATGCCCATGTCAGTCCACAGACGGAGTTGACTCTCGGCCCGGCAGCGATCCATGCGGCCATCATTGCCAACAACTTGATTTCGCTGGCAAACCCGGCCCGGTCAGACTGCCCTGGTGTCAAGCCGAAGGATTTGGATGGAGCCACCACCCCGTCCTTGGAGGCATTGGAGGAACTTCTGCGCGGCGGCTATGCCACCAGCGAAGAATCCGAAGCCTCCATGGAGAAATTGGCGCAACGCCTGGACGCCAGCCGGACCGCACCGGCTGTTACTGCCGGCGACCTGATCGCCATCCACTTGCTGAACGACGGTCTTGCGAGAGCATGTGGCTATGTGGCGGCTTATCAGGAACCACCTCAGCGAACCGGCGTTCAACGGGATCAGGTCAAGGGCGCGGCAATCGGGGTCGTCGCTTTGGCCTGCTTGGTGATCGGAGGGGTCGCGAAACAACCACTGCTTCTTCTGGGCGGCTTGACCATTCTGGCGGTCGCCCTGGCCATCTGGCGGGGGCAGAAAGTCATGATCCAATCGGAGTCTCCGGCTTGGGTGCGGCAATTGCGGGCGGCTGCTGCCGAAAGTGAGCATCAAGAACTCCGGGATCAGTTTCGCCGTTGCGACCTGTTGGCCGGTGCCGCCCAAGGCTTGGCCGGCACGACAGCGGAGGATCCGTCCATCGGCGCGCATTTGCTCCAACAGGTTCACGCGCGACCGGGAGGAGCCTTGGCACTGAAACCATTGGCCCACCAACTCCGCCTGGCGGCCAACGAGGCCAATGTGCTGCGGCTGGCGCGGCTGGGGGAAGAACTGGTGGCCGAGGATCGCGACGGGCGCGGTGCCGAGTTGGCTTCGCTGTTGCTGATTGAATTGCTACTGATCTACCCTGCTCCCAATGAAGACAGCCCGCTGTGGAGCCTGCTGGCCAAGGAAGAGCCAAACGGCAGCAGCGTCCCGCGGTTTTTTGTGGCGTTGCTACGGCGGGCCGCGGCTCTGCGTCGTGCTCGGCGGTGCTGGCGTGCGCGCGAAGTGCTGGTGGCGGACCGGTGCGCGGCGGCGGCCCGTGAGTTGTTGGGGCGATCGCCCCTGGCCAATCCGCACTGGCATCTGTTTGTCGTTCGTTGCGTGCGACATCTGCTGGAACCGGGCGCCGCCGCGGTACGCCTGCCGGCGGGCAGCGGTTGCAGTCTGGAAAGCTTGTGCGAACGCGTGGAGGAAATCCACGCCGTTTATCGCAAGGGTGCTGTGGAAAAATCGGCCGAAACGATCTTGGAAGAAAGCTGGAACGTGATGCAGATGGAAGGATTCCTCGGCGCAGTGGCGCCGGTCGTTTTGGCTGGCGAGCGGCGAGTGGTCTCCGAACGATACAGGTCGGGAAGGGTTCTGGACGATTATCTGAACTGGTGGTTGCAGCGCGGGGATGGAGACGAACCACCGACCCCCGGCAGTTGCGAACACGACAATCTTGAGCGTTGGAGAGCTTCGGGTGAGCCTCAACGTTGGGCCGAAGGACACAACTTCACCTGGAGCCACGACGACTGGCTTTCGTTGCTCAAGCAGTTGGAGGAATCTGTGTACTGGCCCATGAAGCCTTATGAAGTCGGGGCGCTGCTAGAAGAACTGAAACGGAAGCCTCCGCCAGCGCTCACGGGACGGAGTGCCTACCTAGCGAATTATGAGACGATTAGGTGGGGTGGGGCCATATCGCCGTCGGCAACCAAAGGCGATTCCGCCGCCCTGCCAAACACGAAGCGTCGCCCACCACGACCACGGAAACGGCAAAACAAGAAACGCTAAGCCTAGCAAGGAGAACATTGAGCATGTCATGGACCTATGTTGACGATTCGAACCAACCCTTTGTGCTGGTCGGGTTTGATCCTGATCGGCTCGACCTGCCTCAAGCCTTGCGAATCATCGAGGAATCTGGAAGATACGATGCGCCACTCGTGATCTGGCGCCCCGGGACTATGCCGATTGACGAGGCTCAGGTGCTGACCGAGGAGCAACGTCGGCTCAACCAACTGCCGTTCCTGCTGTCGGCTGGAAGGCGGCTGCGTACCAAGACTACCTTTCTTTTCGGCATAGATCCGGGCGAGCTTTGGGACATGGATCCGGGCGGGACTCCCAAGGACGACTCGTTACCGATCCTGTTCCCGATGGTGTATGATCAATTGCATGATGTGCCGGGCAAGAAGTTAATCTTGGTGCTGGCTGAAAACAAGTTGGATCAGTTTACACGCGATTTTCTGGGCGGGCGTCTTCCCGGCAAAGTCCGGTTCATTGAGTCGACGGAGATAACTCTTCCGCCTGACCTAGCGGAGTTCGAGCGCGTCGTGAAGCAAGTCCCACCCGCGGCAGGCAAATGGGACTTTGCCGACAACGACAATTGGATGAAGTTCATTGAGGAGGAACTGAGTCAGGATGCCATCCAAGAACTGGTTAAAAGAGGCCTGCATCTGCCGTCCGTGAACCGGCTGCGCCAAGCGTTGGCGGAAGTGCAGGCACGGTTCGAGCGGCGTGACCATGCTTTGGAAATGATTGTCGCCTGCGCCTTGGCGCGGGTCAACTTGGTGCTGCTCGGCCCGCCCGGCACCGCGAAGTCGCTCATGGTGCGCAGCTTCTCCGAAGCATTGGGGGTGCGTTCCGAAACTCGCTCGATCCGTGAGGAGGACGCCGCCGCCCGCCAGGCTCGCCAACACAAACTGGCAACTGCTTCGAAGCGGCGGATGTTCGAGTACTTGCTGACCCGGTATACGACGCCGGAAGAGATTTTCGGCGGTGCGGACATCGATCTGCTGTTGTCAGCCGGCGTGCATGGCCGCCGCACCGAAGGAATGCTGCCGCAGGCGGAGACAGCGTTTTTGGATGAGATTTTCAAGGCTAACAGCGCCATCCTGAACACGCTGTTGTCGCTGACCAACGAACGGATCTTCTACAACATGGGGCAGGCGTTCCGTGTCAACTTGGCGTTTGTGGTCGGCGCTTCCAACGAAACCCCGGCCGAAGAGGAACTCGGCGCGCTGTACGACCGGTTCCCCATCCGCGTGCCATGCCGGTCGGTGGATACGGACAAGGATCAACTCTTCAAAGTTATCCAGCATGCGCACCGGTTTGCCTGTGGGCGCGAGCTGGACCGCCAACAAGACCGCATCACTCGCCGCGCATGTTTGAATGACCTGCGCCTGCTGTCCAAGGTGCTGCTCGGGGGCGTGTACGGCGGCGTCCAAGAATTCGAGAGCAATTCCAGTTTCCCAGACCAGTTCATGAACGTGTTGTGCACGATTCGCCGCGACTTCGGTGTATCGGATCGCACCATGTCCCAGGTGCTGCACTTGTGCCGGGCGCTGGGACTGCTGGAAGCGGAGGCACCGGCACCGAAACTGGAGCCGCGGCACCTGCGGGCTTGGGCGTACGTGGCGCCGAAGCTGGCCAATGCCGCCGACCTGCAACACATCGTCAAATCCAAGATCGCCGGATTTGGCGAAACACACGGGGATCTCTTCGATGCCATCTAGTGGGGTCATCCAGGCGGCGACGTTGTCCCATCCGTTGCGGGTGCTGGAGCAGGAACTGGTCGCCGAACTGCAGGACGTACAACCGGCCCCGCCGGCGGAATTGATCGGCGACCTCCTGTTGGCGCTGAGCCAAGGCCGTATGACCGTCGACAACACGGGCAAGGCCGATCTCACCAACTATGTCCAGATGTGGCACAAGATCAGTCGCGGCCGGCGCTGGCGCCACTTGCGCAGCCGCGTACAGCCGCGCCAGCGGCGCGGAAGCGAGCACACCGAGGCGGAACGGACGGTGATGAAGAACGTGGTGAAGTTGCTCTGTGACAACTGCATGCGGTTGATCCAAGATGGTGAGTTCGGACTGGAGAATCTGGGCCGATCCTATCTGCACGAGATCAATGATCCCTCGAAGAAAAAGGCCGACGACTTCCTCGTGGATCGCTACGTTCTGGTGGTGGTGGAATTGTTGCGGCGGATGTTGGTGGCCCAAGCGGTCAATTTGCAGATTCATCAGAAGCTCGTGCAGAACTGTTTGGAACTGCAGTGCGACCCGCACCGCTACAAGACGCGCCAACTCCGGCCCTTCCCGCGCCCCGGCGGGGAAACCGAAACGCTGCCGGGCGATTTCTCCGGCATCCGCGGCGTCACCAAGAAAACCCGCGAGGACCAAATCCCGAAGATTCTTCCCGCGACTTTTGCCCCGCTGGCCCTCGGCGAAATCGGCCACATCCAAACCTTGGATGCGGTTGTCAACCGATCCCCGCCGTGCTATCAACACTTCGATCCACACCGACCCGAGAATTCCCACCGGATCCTGCTGGCGTTCGTGGTTGGGGTCGAGCGCGGACCCGGTGTCGAGTACCCGGCCAACGTCACTGGCAAGACATGCGTGTTTGATCTGCTGGTCAACGCTGCACTCAAGTTGCCGCACCGCTTCATCCAAGCAGACGTGGCGTGGTTTGAGCGGGCCGATGGCCAGTGGGGCGGCAGCGCCTTCCCTTTGCGCAGCTTGGTGCTGACCGATAGCCCACCGGAATACTGGCGCAACCTGGTTGAGGTAGACAAGGTTTTGCCGACTTTCTTTGTACATTTCGCCGGAGCGGTCGTGCCGTCGTGGAAACCGGAGGTGACGACCTTCCACACCCCGCCGACGGATTACCTGGCCGCCGCGCTCGGAAAACGCTGTTACCAAGCAGTGTACATCGTCGCCGTCATGCGCGCCGCGGAAAAGGCCATTTGTCTGCCTCCGGCCTCGCTGGTGCTGCCGCGTTTTGACGCGCACACGCCAACAGTGCTGGTCTGCTGCGCCGAAGACGGCCAGCGCGATCCCCAAGGCGACGCGTTCCGCGACCTGATGGAAGCCAACGTCGCGGCCTTGCCCCTGCCCAACGCCACCGGGGAGAGTCTCGTGCATCGCTTCATGAACATGATCATCGGCCCTGTTGAACAGCGGCGAATCATCCCCACAATCTATGGCGGAGACCTTGTGCTATGACTCACACCATCCAATTCCGTCATCTCGAAGACCTGTTGGCGTTCCTCAATGCGTGCGAAAGACGTGAGATTATGGGTCAAGACCAAACGGATGAAACCTTACTGTATGAATGGATTCACTTGGACGATGGCCCACTGTACGGTGTTGGTTTCACCGAAAACGCCTGGCCCCGCCCCGAGGCGGAGCGGCGGCGTGTCGCGGAGAATTTCGGTGGCGAAATCCTCACCAACACCACGCCGCGGGGCGTGCAAAAGCATCTGAATGAACTGCTGTTGCACCTGCCGCTAAAAGGTTCTGTCATCCGTGTCGCCCAAATCACCTCCGTAGTGTTGGCCTGTCCGCCCGGGCCGGGCGTCGGAGAAGCCAACCTCCACCAACTGCTGCGCACTGCTTGGTGGGATTTGCCCAAAGCCGAGGATACGGTAAGCGAGTTCTTTCTCGTGGTCCCGAAGAAGGCGGCGGCTTGGCCGGCAGTACTGGTGCGCCATCTCGATCCGGGCTTCGAACCCGAAGCCTTTCGACGCGCTCATCCGGCCCCGCTGCAATTGTTCGCACCGGTGTGGGAGGGCGAAGACTGTTTTCTGTTTGTGCAGTGGGGCTACGAGTATCCCAAGCCCGCCGACTTTTACGAACTCTACGACGAAACACGCTCCGGCGGGGTCAGCGGCCGCCAACATATCGTGCTCGCCACCGCCGGTCCCGTCGTCGAACGGTCAACGATTGACCAAGCTCACGGCGCTTGGTTCCGGTCCAACATGCTGGTGGTCGAAGGCGACGCCACCACTCGCATCGAAAACATCTGCAATGTCGAAGTGCGGGAGGACTGCCCCGTCGTCATCGCGCCACGGGAGGAATTGCCCGGGGACCAACTATGCGTGCTGCCACTGACCATCGGCGAAACCGGGCACGCCCTTGGCGCCCTCAACGAACTGGAGAAGTTGATCGGCCAACACGAGCGCGAACTGGAACTACTGCAAGTCCGTCGCGCCCGTCTCACCGGCCAGTTGCACCACGACTATCTGGTGGTATACCGGTTTCGCCAACCTGCCGGTGCCGGTCGCTTGCCGGGGGCGCTCGAACAGTTCCTCAAGAGACCCCTCGGGGAATTGGCACATTACCGCTACGCCCGCGTCACGACCAAGGCCAACGACCATTACTTGGCCGGCGAGCTTCCCATCGGGTTGGCTGCGGCGCTGGCGGTGCCGGCCGATCACACGTACCTGTGTGACGCCCGGTGGGTCGAATGGGGGCTGCGGCTGTTCGTGCGTTCCGATTGCACGCTCAGTGTCAACATCGACGAGCGCGGCCTAGCCGAGAGAGTCGTGGACCTGCTGAAAGAAGCGGGCGTGGGCGAAAGCGACAAGTTCGTGCTGGCTGAACCGGTGGAGGAGCAGGCCGGGCCCGACGGGATGTGTCCCGTGCGTCTGACCGTGCTGGAGGCCCCACAACAGCTCGACGAAGTCTTGCGGTTCACCAATGACCAATCGAGCGGGCCGGCCAACGTCGCCCGACTGGCCACCGTGCTGGAGCCGGCTGCGGTCGTCGCACACGACGTGGTCGTCGCCGATACCACGCAACAGTTGGACGAAACGTTGTTGGGCCGTGCCAATGATTTGATCTCCGTGGCAGAGACCAAATGGGAGGAAACCCGCCGCACCGCGCAGCAGGTGCTGCTGGCGGCCCGTGTCGCGGACGTGCTGCTGGAACAGGCGCACAGCATCTACGAGGCGGCGCCTAATTCGTGGCAGGACTTTGTCAACGAAGTGCTCCGCACGGACGAGCGGATCGCCGATCTCAAACTTCAAGCTCTAGCCGAATGGCACGAGCACAGCCAGACGCGCGAACAGCGTCTGGCGGCGGTGCAAGCAGCCCAGACCGATATCGAGGCCGAAATTCGTGCTAGGGACCAGGAGTTAGGGGATCAGTTGGAAACCGCGCGGCAAGTCAACCAGAGCCTGCAAGGCGAAGTGGACCAAGTGACGCACCTGCATCAGCAACTCACCAACGCGTTGACCCAGCTGGCAGCGCTGAAGGCCCAGTTGGAGACCCGCGTGCAGAACTTGCGCGGCCAAAGAGATGCTGTCGAGCGCGAGGCCTCCCAAAACCAAGCTCTCTTGGGCCAACTGCGCGCCTACCACAACCAACTCGCCCAAGATCAACAGGCCTGTGACATCAACAAAGCCAGTTTGGAGAGGGAACTGCCCGACCTGAAGAACTTGGCCAAGTCTGTTTCGCGGTGGATCAAGGAAGTCGAGAAACAGCTGCCGTCCCGTCGCCGTTGGTGGCACCGCCGCTGATGGTCTCGGACAATATCCATGAAGACACTGCTCTCCAATAACACAGACTGGACACGGGACCGTCAGGCCATCGAGCAACAATGGCAGCAGCCCTTGGATCGCGTGACTGAATGCCGGCGAAATCTGGAGGACGCTTGGAACCGGTTGTTTGCGGAGGTGCCACGCCCCACGACGGAACTGGCGCAGGCCGAACGCGACTTTCGGGCGCAGGCCTCCGGAAAGCCGTTTGTGCAGTTCTTCATTGGGAGTTCGTACTACGAACGCCTCGTCGAGAACCTCAGCGCGTTGGGTTGGGCCGAGCCTCACCAACTGCGCGAGAGGATCCAGCAAGCCTGGCGGCAGCAGTGGGAATATTGGGGCAGCAATTCAGTGAGCGCATTCACCCGCAGCTTGGCGTCACAACATGCCCGACCCGCAGACGCGCCAGCGTCTGTGGCGGCGGCGCTGTTGCGGCCACTGGAAGATTGCAGCGCGCTGTTCGGCGAAGACTTCCACTACCAACTTGAGCAGCCCGCCGAGAAAGGGCCGGCGCCCATGCCGGTGACCATCAGCCAACTGGCCGGCGAACATCTGGAAGCCGGACGCATCCTCCAGGACCGCGCGAAGTTCTGGTCGGAGGATCCAGCATTGCTGCGCACGGTGAGCGAACTCCCGCCGCCGTCGCGTTTCCGCTTTTGGAAGCGGGGAGCGCGCGCCGCGCCGGAGGCAGCCAGTGCGGCCCACGCCACCATCCCACCGCTGACTCTCGACAAGATACCGGCCAACACGGCACTGCGGCTACAAATCCGCGATTGGCGCAACCACTGTATCTGGGACGCGTTGCGGCTGCGCGAGGCGGATGCAGCTATGGAACGGCAAGTCGCGGACGTCGAAGCCGCCGTCCAAGAGTGCCGCCGCCGCTGCGATGAGGCACAACCGCCGGGCCCCGTCTCTAGCGTCGATTGGGATCAACTGAAACTTCCCGAATTGATTCGCGAATCTCAAGCAATGATTCAAGACCTGCGACAATTGGCCGCACAGATTCAGCAGGCGGTGCGATGAGCATCGGTCCGACCAACTCCGCGCGCACGTTTGCGGCTTCGATTCGCGGCAACGCCCGGCTGGCGGCTTCGTTAATGGCGTTTGCAGTGGCGTCCGTGCTGCCGTTTGCCCTGCTGATCGCCGCACGGGGATTTGCCGCCGCGTATGATACCCGGCTCCTGCCGTTGTTGTATCGCGGATTGTTGCCCGTGCTGCCGGTGTTGTTTGTTGGCGCCGCGGCGCTGGCGGTGTTTCGCATCGAATCGGGATATCTTCGTCAAATCCTCAGCGCCGTGCTGCTGGGATTATTGTTGGGTTTCGCGGTGGCTTACGACCGGTGGTATTTTGCTCCGGTCACGCTGGCATTGTTCGTGCCGTTCGTTGTCTGGCGGATGCGGTGGAACGCCTGGTCGTATTGTCGCTGGAATGTGGCTCTCGGTTTGGGCGTGCTGGTTGCGGTGTTGGTTGGGGTTGTACTGGACTGGGACCGTGCCTGGCCGGTTTGGGACAACCGCTTTAGCCCCGGCCTGCCCTACTGGCTCAACGTGCTGAGCCTGCTGGTCGTCTTGGCGGCGATCGGGACCTTCGGCTCGCTCTGGGCGCTGCGCACGTTGGCCTTCGGCGACGCTCGCAACCGCGGGCTGCTGGCCGACCTGATCCGACGTGACCCGCGTTGTGGTATCTACTTCGATGCGGTCGCCAAGCTGACCCGCTCGCGACTCGGCCTTCGCAAAGGCGCCCGCTTACCCGGTTGTGCCGTGAACCCGGAGAAGATCAAGGAACCGCTTTTTCCTGATGCCGTGCGCGTGCCGGCCAAGGTTGGTCAGGCTTGGTGGCTTGGTTACTGGGCGCTGGCCTGTGTCGGACCGGCGGTCTTGGTGCGCTGGCTGCGCACACCTGTTGACGGGGTCAAACTGCCTTCGGATCTGCTGCTGGAAATGCTCGACGAAGCTGCCGGATGCGAATACCAAGCGTACGAGAGTGAGTTATTGCCCGAGGCCAGCCTGTGGGCCGATCTCGTCCAACAACGGGTCGCGGTATCGCGCCAACCCAGAATCATCGGTCGCGACGCGCGAGCGAACATCGATTTGGCGGATGAGTCCGTCAGTTCCCAACACTGCAAGATCTGGCTAGGGGATGACGGCATTCACGTACGCGATCTGGAGTCAGCCAATGGCACCCTTGTCAACGATGTCGCCGTTGGTGAGGCCGTCTTGCGCCACGGGGACCGGCTCCAAATCGGGAGATTTGCCTTTGTCGCCGAATTGCATCCGCCGAGCGAGACGATCAATGGATTGGTGTTGGCGGAAGCGCTGCTCGGTCGCTCTGCGGCGGACCACGAATCGGCAGTGCTGGCGTCCAACGAGCGGTTCGCCCGCTATGTCGTCCTAAAAGAAGCGGCAATTGAAGCCCGCCGGTATTTTTTTCTGGCCGCGCCGGCGCCGCCAGATGCTGCGGAAATTCCTCGTCTGCTGGCGCAGGTGCACAACGGTGGGCCGGCCTACTCGGGCGAGCCGGCTAAGACCGACTCGTATGCGGAATATTGGCAGGCCGCGGCCACGGACTACCAACGACTCTGGCAGGAGAATGTTGACCGTTTGATCCTGCAACACGGGGTCGCCGCGTTGCAGCCAACCACGGAGACGAACACGGTCGTGGACTTCCACCAGTTGACCTTGAACTTGCTGGCTTGCCGCTGGCAGGCACACGGGCCCACGGCCACCATCGAACAGGCGGCGGCAGATTTGGCCCTGTGGCTGTTTGTGTCGGAGGAACCAGGCCAAATCCCGCGAGTCCTCCGGAGCTATTTCGCCCGCGTCGCGGCCGCCGGGGAAACTGATCCACCGGAACTGGCGCTGGCGGTCGCCGCATGCGCCCTATGGCAGGGGCGCCGAGCGGATTGGGTCGAAGCCGGGCGACCGTTTGTGCATGTCAACGTGGCCACCGACATGGCGCTCCGCAACTTCGCACACGTCAAGGCTGGTCGCGCCTTGCAGGTGCCCGCCAACCAACGTGAGGATTTCGGCGTGGAACAACTCGTCCGCGATGCGCTGGTTTCCTATCGACGTCTGAACGGCGGCGACGGCGCGCAATGTCCCGGCAGCCTGCTGGCTGCGTTCTTCATTTTCCACTTCTGCCGTACCTGACGAGAACTCCACCGTGCCCATCGATCGCCACATCCGACAAGTCCTCAACGAGATCAATTGGAAACGAAAACCGGTTGAGCGTACCTCGACCAAGGAGCGCGACGAAATGCCGCGATTTCCTGTGCGGACTCAGCTTTTTGTGATGCCGCTGGCCTGCGCCGTGGTGGGAGTGTTGCTAGCCGTCACGTTTGTCAATCCGGCAGCCCGCGTCCGTGATCCACGATTGGCTACTCAGTACAACGCTCCTACTCTCGCCTGCTTGGCTAGTGGCCACGGCTACAACCACATTTGGCTCGGCTCACTCGGCGGCGGGATCAAGGACTTCGATCCCACCTACCGGCTGTTTCGGCCCGACCTCAACCGTCAGTCCACCCAGCAGAAGTTGCTCTCCGACTACATTTTGGATGTGAACTTCAGCCCGCGCCCGCTCCAACTCGCAGCCATTGTTGCCGCGGAAAGCATGGACGCGCCCGGCGGCGTGCAACTTGCCACGGTCGGCCAGCCACCGGTGTTTTGGGATAAACCGTGCATCGACCTGTCCCGGTTTCCAGGCCTGACCGACGCCTCGGCCAGTTGTGTGATCGCCACGGGTGACAAACAGCGGTTGGTCATCGGCACACACGGTCACGGGCTCGGCATCTACAGTATCCGCGATCATGCTTGGACTGCCCGCCTGACTGTCAAGGACGGGCTGCCGTCCGACAACATTCTTGACCTTGCGAGCGTGTCTGCGCCGCAATCCGATCTGGTGGTGTGGGCCGCCACCGACAAAGGGCTATGCGCCGGCCCGTGCAGTGTGCGCGGACAGATCAAGGTCCGCTGGGTTTACAGCGCCCGCACTGGACTGGCCGGTGATTCGGTGCGCCGGATTGTCATACACGGTCCCTATTGCTGGTACCTGACTAGCGGGGGCGGTCTCGGGCGCATCGGCATCACCACACAGGGCGAGCCGGCGGGCGATTTTTCGCACGAGTTGCTCGTCACGGAACGCCGTTTGCCCGGGCTCGAAGACGGCTCCTTGCGCTTGGCCAAAGGCAGCCCCGCGGGACCGACGACTTGGTTCATCGCAGAAGTCGGTCGCAAGAACTATATCGGCCGCTATCGTGAGAAACCCCACGACATCACCGGTGTCGTCTTGCCGGAGCAATTCGACCTCAGTACGCTGAGCTGTCTCGCGGCTGATGCCGAAACGGGCCGCGCGGCCATCCTCGGCACTGACAACGGGGCTTGGTTCTACCACGAGCCGCCCCAAGTGGCGGACGTGGTTGATCGAACCAACTTTGCACCTCTGGGCCAGCCACGCACGGAACAGCGGGTTTACGGTGATCTTGCCGGGTTCTACGTTGGCCCCGAGGCGACACCGGTCATTGAGGCAGCCATCGCCGCCGATGTTGCGATCCTCAAAACAAAGAACAGTCGCGAACCCGCAATCCTGCAAAAAGCGACTGTCAATAGCAAGCTGCCGTGGCAATGGTCGGCGATGGTCGGCAGTGGCCGGTTTCCAGACCTGCGGGCCGCCAGCGATGTCACCTGCGTGGCCGGTGCGCTACGCAAAGCATATTTCGGCACCAACGGAAAAGGTATCGGCGTGTGGGACCGCAACGCGATGGAACTACGCCGCGAACTGCACTCTTCCAGTAGCAATGTGGCCACTCGGTTGCGAAATAACACCTCCCTCGATCTAGCGTGGCAGGGCGACCTGCTGATCCAGGTTACGGGCGACAAAGCCGTCGATGTCTTCAACGGCCAGGAACGCCTCGAACTGGTGCCATCCACTGAAGCGCCTTTTGGCCCGACCGACCTGCTCGCCGCGACCGCCAAAGACAGCCGTTTTGTCGCCGCCGGTGCCGGCAAACTCGGCTTGTACGACATGCGGTCGTTCAGTTGGAGCGAGTTGCCCGACATCGCCAACGTCGCCCAACTGGAAATCACGGGCGAACGCCTTTGGGCGTTGGACAAACAAGGGACGCTCTCCGGCACTCTCTTGCAGGGAGGCCAGTGGGAACACGTGGCCGACAATGTCAGACAAATCGTCCCCGCTCGCGACCTTCTTTACGCGTTGCTCCAAGACGGCAACAATCCCGCCGAACTGTGGGCCTACAGCGCCAAAGACGGCGCCGCCGCCTTCAAACTCGCACCCCACCGGCTCGATACCGCGCGAACCAACTGGCGCTTGGCCGCCGCTTGGGGCGACAAACTGGTTCTGGCCGGTGACGACGCGGCCCTGCACCTGTACCAGTTGGCCACGCGTCAATGGGAACGGCTGCCGTTCCCCGGCGAGATCAACACTCCGCTGACGCGCCTGGTTCCCGCCGCCAATCGGCTCTGGCTGTTGGACAACGCCGGTACGCTGCACCGCTTCGAAACTGGCGACAACAGTTTCAGCACCTCGGTCGAGACGCGGGTCGAACGCATTGCGGGCGCCGGCACCACGCTGCTCGCACTGCGTCAGCGCGGCCAGGGTGACCGGCTCGTGATGTTCAGCGGGGGCCAAGTCCAGCGGCGCGTGCTGGTAGGCAAACCGTTTGGCGGGGACCTGACGCGGCTGGCCGACGCGGTTGAGTGCAACGGCCAACTCGTCGTTGCTGAAGCCGAGCGGGTGGGGTTCTACGACTGGAACAAGCACAACTGGGAAACCGTTCTCTGCCCCGCCGGTGCCGTGACGGCGCTGTATGCCGCCGGCGACACGCTGTGGGCCTTGGCCAGCACGGCCAGTGGTGCCACGTTGCTTTCGTGGACGGAGGGCAAATTCAAGCCAGTCGCTGCTGGCGAGAGCAAACTGTCGGTCAAGAAACTCACTGCCGACAGCACCGGCCTGTTTGCCTTGGATACCGACGGCAAACTCTGGCGCATTGCCGCGGCTCGCCCAGCCGAGGCGCGCGAGTTGCTCACCGCCAGCAAACTCAGCGGCGGGCTGCCCGGCAGCGCCGAGCAAATGGCGCTGCAACGCGATGATTTTGTGGTTGCTCGCGATCAGACGTTGTATCGGTATGGCCCCAGCACCGGCTTGGCGCGCTGGACCGCACAGCCCGTGCAGCACACGATCCATCGCTTGGTGAACGACCCCGCTGAGTTGCGGTTGGTCGCCGAAGGCGATTCCGGCGCCTGGGTGTATTCGCTTGATTCCGACGGCAAATTCATCGAGCAAGAATTGACTCCCTTACCCGGAGCGAACCCCGAACCCGTTACGGTCACGGGCATTGCCGCCGGTAAGAACGAGTCCGTCTGCGCCTTTCAAGTCAGGGGCGAAAGCGGCTCTCGCGTGCGTACGCTCATTGCCGGTGGTCGTGATGTCCGGGACTTGGTGGGTGCGCCATTGCCACCGAGCGGGACCACTCGCACGGTGGTGGAAGCACCAGACGGGGAGCGATTGCTGCGGCTCGATACCGCCGGCACGGTGGCTGTCTATTCGCTGGTGCAACGCTCTTGGCGCATGGACTCGATCAACACACCGCTGGATGCGCTCTGGCGCGTCGGCGACGAAGTGCTCGGCTACAATCGGCAGAAAAGGTCACTCTTCCTCCGCACGACCGAAAGCTGGCGCGCGGACCAAGATCACGCCGGCAATTTGGAAAAAGTCGCGTCGTTCCCCGATGGTTTAGTGTTGACGCTGGGCAACGGCGCAGTGCAGTGGTACCAGTCCGGGGGTCGCACCATCCTTTGCCGGCCCGCTCACGATGCGAACGCGATCCCAAGCAATTTCGACACCGTGGACGAAGCGGCGGAGGCGGACGATCTGCTGGCGCTGCTCAGCGCCAACGGGCGGTTGGCGGTCTTCGATTGGCCAAAGCAGACTTGGCAGCATTTCGCAACCGACCCCGGACCAGTGCGCGCACTGCTTCGTCATGCCGGTGGCCTATACGTGGTGATTGATGTGCAGGGCCGTCGACAGTTGGCCGGTCCGTTGCGCCGAGCCGAGGATGGCACAATTGTGGCACCCGCCATCAACTCGCCGCGGCCAGTGCGCAAAGCGGTGGTCACACAGTTTGGACTGTTCTGTCTCGCCGAGGACGGTGTCGTTTATCGGCTCACCGACGGCACGCTTAAGAAATGGTGGGGCAGCTCCGTAGACGGGGAACAGGCGAACGGCAAGCCTCGATTGTTGGCGGCGGACACGACCGGTAACAAGGCATACCTACTCGTCCAGCGGACCAGGGAAGCCGCGGCCAAGCTGATGACTCTGGATCTAACTACGCTAGAGTCTCACTCGCAGGACACGGGCCTACGTAACCTGATGGTAGCCGAAGGTTCGTTGTGGGGTGTGACCACCACCGGGGTCTGGCGGTTGACTTCGAGCGGCTGGGAGTCGGTAGGAGAGCCGCCACCAGCAGTGGTCGAGCGATTAAAGATACCGTCGTTGCTTACCAACCAGCCGCCGCTCATTGTCACGAACGCAGAGGCGGGTGCCTGGCTGGACGCGACAAGCGCCTCCCGCAATCTGGACGTCTTCGTCACCGTTGGCGACCGCACGCAACGGCTGGTCGCCGCCGCCAATCGCACAGCGCTTGCCCACGAGATTATCAATGACATCGACAGCAATGGCGAGTCGCTATTGGCCATCAGTGCCGGCGGGTTGGTGGAGTTGCGCACCGACGGCGACCGTGACAATCCGGCCCCCCGTCCAGTGCTCACCGAGGCCCCCGACGACACGCACGCCCGTCAGTTGTCTGCCCCGAAACGACCGCTGGATAACTGGGAGCTAGGCGCGAGTACCGCCGCTGGCACCACGCTACGCCGCCGATTCAAGAACGGCCAGTGGCGCGCTGTGCGCTTGCAGGCCGGCGGATTTGATTTCGAGCAAGTCAACGCTACGGAGATTGCCAACGGACAACTGAGACTGTCCACGCCGGCGGGCACGTTGATTTTCAATCAGGACAGCCGTGGACTGGAGCCGGACGATCTCGTCGCCGCCACACAACGCCAGCAGGTTGTTCCGAGTGCAGCACCCGGGCCATTCCTAGACAGCAATCGCTGGACATGGGAGCGGCCCAAAGCCGGCACGAACCTCGAGCGGGTTCGGTGGAAGACGCCGGAAGGCGCCCTGCTCACAGGATACTTCGATCCTTCGGTGGGACGACTTGATTGGGACGTGTGTCTAGCGTTGGGGCAGGCTGCAGGCGAGGTGTGGCTGTTGACGCCTGCGGGGCTTTTGCGGGTCAGCGGTGATCACATCGACAACGCGAGCTTCCAGCCAATGGAGAAACCCGCAACCCAACTGCGCTTCCTCAACGTCAGTAGCGACCTGCCGGGCGCACTCGTTACGGACACGCAGGAGCCGGTCCTGCTGTATGACGGCGCGTGGAAACAACCGGAGGCCGGACGCCGCAGCAGTTCCGAGTTCCGGGTTGCTGGCAAGGTGTGGAAACTGCGGCGCGACGGCCAAGTGCTGCGCAGTCGTCCGCAAGATCCCGAGAGATTTGACGTGGTGCGCGTTTTGCCGAGCGGCGTATGGGATTTTGAAACCATCACCGACCTGGCGGCGGGCGAGAACAGTTGCCTGTTGGCGACCGAAGCCGGGCTGGGTGCCGCCAACGGCACGGAAGGTGGACTCGCCGGATTGTGGAGCGACTTGGGCAAACCGGAGGCGCTGGACACCGTGCAGGGTAAGCCGTTGGCCCGGCTTAGGGACGGGCGACTGTTGGAGTTCAGCCGCGGCGGCTGGTACGCCTCTGAATATCGCGGTTCGCTGCCGGAAAAACCCGTCGTGCGCGAAAGCAAACGCTGGCGTGTCACGCGCGAGCCGGGAAGCCTGACGCTGGCTTGCAAGCGATCCGAGACCACGGCGTTCGCACCCGTCAAGGTCTTGGAAACGGGTTTCGCTTTTGATCACATTCACGATGCGCACCTGTGCGACGCGCAGAGCCCGATTATCTCCACCGCCGAGGGGTTGCTGGAGCAGCACGGCAACAACGGTGACCTCCAGCCCGTCGAAGGGCTGGCGGACGGCGGAACTGAATCGGTGGAATTTTTCACGACTCAGGCCCGGTCGGAGGGTCCAACGTTGTATGCCCGCACGCAGAGCGGGCGGTTCTTGAAATATCAGAACCGGTGGCAGAACATTGCCGACGAGGCCGGCCGGCAGGCGCAACAGCAGGCGCAAACGCAACTGGCCGTCAGCGGCTTCTGGCAGGTCACCGCCGAGCCGGGTCAGGCCGCGCAGTTGCGTCTGCATCTGACCGACGACCCGCGCGAGGTGTTCAAGCCGGTCGAGTTCAATCCGCAGGCGGGTCTGTTCGGTTTTGATGAGATGCGGACGCTGGCGGCCCCCGATCCGCAAGACCGGTTGATCGTCGGCACCCGGTCCGGCGTGCAGCGGACCAAGACCGATGGCACGCTCCAACGACTCTGGTGCCAGCGCGACAACGCCGGCCAGTCGCTGGACGGAATCGGTCCGGTGCCGGTGGAACAAATGGTGCGCGACGAAGCCGGCGTCGTGCAACTGCTCGCGGACGGCCAATCTTACCAGCTCGATCCCGGTCGCGATGCCGTTATCCCGTCGGTTCGCCAGAAACTGACTGATGCGCTGGCACTGCGCGCGGCCGACCGCAACGGCTGGCGGGTCGAGTTCCACGCCGAAGCCGCTGCGCCGTGGCGGTTGTGGTGGAAGGACCAACCGGTATTTCTCGTGCGCGGCGACGGCGGCAAGGCCCGCTTCGCACACAACGTCGTGTCCGCTGTCGCCGGTGCCGGTGCCAAATTGGTGTTCGCCACCCAAGGCGGGCTGGCGTTGCTGGATTCCGCGCGCCCCGAAGATCGCGGCTCGCTGCGGCTCATTGCCAAGCCCTTCATCATGGGGGAGAGTCTGCCGCTGGCGTTCGATTGGCTGGGCGCCGATCCGGATCGGGACGTGGTGTTCGCCCAGTTGCGAGCCGAGCGGGGTCAACCGTGGGAGATCAACATGCGCGATCCAGAACATCCGACCCGCCTGCCTGCCGCGCCGCAGAAACTGGCCGTGGCCGATGCCTACCACGATGATGCGCTGGTTTGGCACCATCCGCAGTCCGGTCAGGTAACTATCCAGTTCATGCCCGGCAAAGCCGTGCCGGAAGGATTGGAGCCGGCGATTGCAGAAGGCACATTCCAGTTCTTGAACCTGGACATTCTGAACGCAGACAATCCACCGGCCACGCTGCTGCACACGCCGGGAGCGACCTTCTGGATCAGCCGGGGCGGCGTCGTGCAGTTTGATTCGATCAACAACGAGTTCCTCAAACTTCACGCCGAGATCGATGACCGGTCGCGGTCGTTGACGCAGGTGCGGTCGCTGTTGTGGGGCGTGCTCCAAAGCAAAGCGTTCGCCCGCGACGGCCGGGATATCTTTGAATTCGAGGCAAACCAGGGCAAGTGGGTGCACGTCACCAACAGCATGGCCCATCCGTTTCTGGATCGGAGCCTAGTCAACAACAGCCGGATGTTGGAGTGGCGGCAGTCGCACGATCTGTTGCGCATCACTTTGAAAGCGCACGATTGCGAGAAACTTCCGTTCTTTGCCGATGGCAAACCGCGCTTGGATGAGATCAACGATTTCGCGTTTGCGCCCAGCGGCCAGCGGGACGGGATGCTACTGGCCACGCGCGCCGGCGTGGCCGACTACGAGGCGGATGATTTCGGCTATGTGCGCCTGCACGGAGCGGCGTTTGCCACCGACTGCCGCAATGTGCAGTCGGTCACCGAGATCGCCACCGTCCAGCCCCCTGGCGCGGACTGGCGCACTTGCGCCCGCCTCGAAGGTGGACGCACCTTCGAGGCGATCAATGGCCAGTGGCAGCCCCGTGACCATGTCGAGGATGTGTTTGAACTGAGCTATCGGTGCGTGCTCCACGAAGGGTTATGGAGTTGGTCGCGGTATCCTGCAGGGCTGAGCTGCACGCTGTTCAACGTCAATGGCTCCCCATACCGGCTTGGTTCGGCCGTGAACCGGGTACTGCCGCCCATCTTCTCACGGGGCAAGCTCGCCATCGACGACGCGCGTGCGGCGGTGCTCACCGCACAGGAACTGCTGGTGGCCACTGCGGCCGGCCTTGTTCACTTCGCGTTGACGCCCGATACGCAACAAGTGCAATTGGCCGGCATCGACGTTTGGGCCAAGACCGGTAGCAACGCGGTTGCCGGAACCCTCGCCGACTTGCAGGGCGTGCTCGCCCACGACGACATGCAAGTGTGGAACAACCACGGTGTGTTCACCAACGCCAGCGCGGACTTGCGCGAATGGATTCTGACAACAGCCACTCCAGCCAGTTTGCGGAACGTGCGGTGGGTGCGCGATGGCCGCGACGCCTGGCTCGTCGAAGCCTTGCCCGGCGACTCCAAGCAATTGAGCATCCGTCAAGCGCGTGGGATCCTCGGCAGCCGTTGGTTTGTTCCTGTGCAAGATACCGTGTTGTGCGGCGCGGGTGTTTCGGATGACGGCCTGTGGGTGTTGGCGGGCAACGACCTGTTTCTGGTGGATCGCGCCAAGATCAGTCGAAATTGGCGCAGAAGCTTTGGCCAGTTGCTCTCGCCATTTCGGGGAAAGGACACACCATGATCTTCCGCTGTTGGTTGGCGTTGCTGACTGCTGGTTTCGTGGTGGTCGGCGTTGCCGTACCGGCCACGGCAGCCGTCGATGCGGAAGAGCTGAAACAAATGGATTGGCGGCAGCGGATTGTCGCGGCGGCCGAACTGGCCCGGCGAGGTGACACAGCCGCAGTCGCGCTGTTGGCCGATTTGCTCAATGATGCCGATCCGCTCGTGCGGGCAGTGGCCGCCGACGCACTGGGGCAAATCGGGGCGGAGGCCAAACCAGCCGTCGCCGCTCTGGCCAGCGCGTTGCAGGACACTGCGGCCAGCGTGCGCCAAGCCGCGGCGCAAACCTTGGGAGCCATCGGGCCGGCAGCGGTTGACGCGACAACCCAATTGGGGCTGGCATTGAAGGATGAACAGTGGCCGGTGCGCAAAGCTGCTGCGATTGCCCTCGCCCAAATCGGCACGGTGTCGCCCGCAGCCTTTTCCGCGCTGCAACAAGCGGCCAACGATCCGGTCGCCGGCGTGCGAACCGCTGCCACCGAGGCGCTGCAAACGGTGGAAACCTCCGAACAGCGGGCCGAACGCGAACGACAGGAGAAGCTGGCGCAGTTGCTGGCGACCGCCAAAGCCAGTGACAACAAGGAGAATGGCCGCCAAGCCCTCGCCGTGCTGGAGCAGTTGCTGGAACTCGCCCCCGACCACGTTGAGGCAAAGCAATTGCGTCGCAAGATCGCCGGCTACTACGGCGCCACGACCCTCATTGTCCCGGAGGAATTCTCCTCGATCCAGCAAGCGATCACTGCCGCCCGGGCGGGCGACATCGTGCGCGTAAAGGCAGGCACTTATGAGGAAGCGTTGGTCTTCAAGGACGGCGTGCGTCTGGTCGGCGAGGGCGCGGACTCAGTGACAGTGCGTTGCCAAGCTCAGACGAACTGGGTTCTTCAGGTCGAGAACTGCCGGTCAGGGGAGGTCAGCGGTTTGACCTTCGAACACATCGGGACTGATGATCATACTAACCGTTTCGGTGGTGTCGACTTGACCCACAGCTCGATCGAGATCCGGCAATGCAAGGTGCAGCAAAGCGCCGGTCACGGCATCCGTATCAGCGGCCAAGGCAGCCCCACGATTCAAGATTGCGTCGTGCAGTCCAACTCTTGGGATGGTATTTGCGTCGAGGGATCCGGTGCCGCGCCGACGCTCACCAACAACTACTGTCGCGCCAACCAGCATCATGGCATCTACTTCAGCGCAGGTGCCGGCGGTACCGCAATCGCCAATACGGCTATCGAGAACACCGGCAGCGGCATCGTGATAGCCGACAAAACCACCGCCCCCCTATTGCAGAATAACATCTGCCGAGCCAACGCCAAGCACGGCCTTTGCTTCAGCGATGGAGCCGCTGGCACGGTCGAAGGCAACACGTGTGAGGAAAACGCGGGCTGCGGCATTCTAGTCTCTGGCGCCGGCACCAACCCGCGCCTAGAAGCCAATCGTTGCATAGGCAACCAAAAGACCGGCATTTGCTACGAAGAGGAAGCACGACCAGCCGTCACAGCGGGTAATGGACCAGACCTAATGAAGGCCAGCCAACAGTTGTGTCAAGCAGCGTCTGAAGGTGATACCAACACGGCAACCCAGATTCTTCGGAATCACCCAGAGATCATAAACGCCCAAGATGCGGCACTCTGGACGCCTCTGCACTATGCAGCAGTCAGAGGGCACAAGGGAATGGCCGCTCTGCTGCTGTCGAGTGGGGCGGACATCAATGCAAAGTCTGACGATGGCTGGACACCATTACATCTGGCCGCAGGAAACGGCCACAAGCAAGTTTCGGAGTTTTTGCTCAGCAAGGGGGCTAATGCCCAAGCTAGGGACAACTCTGGTAAGACTCCAGCAGATCGAGCGGAACGGGAGCGCCATTACGATTTGGCCAGCCTGTTGCGCCAGGGGGTACGGAGGTCAGATGACGACAAAGCAGAGTTCGTCGCCGACAGCACCGTCAGTGCGCAAGTTGTGGTCAAACTTCCTCGAAGCCCTTCAGCGTCGGACATAAGCTTGCTCGCCAGCCAGAATGTGCTGTATGTGGTCTCCGAGCGGCCGCTGTCAGAACCGACACTTGATGCCTTGAAGCTTGCAGGGATCAAGACGGTGGTAGGCTTCAGTAAACAAGACACTATAAGTGGCTATTACCTTTATTACATGAACGCGTGTGCCAATCATCCGGCCATCATTATGTGGGCACTGGATGTCCCGCCTGTTCAATTTGAGCAGTACGCTGGAAAAGCCCATCAGTTGCCCATTCTTCATAAGCAGCTTCGGACTCTGCCCGTCGTTCCAGCCAGCGATGTTGTCGAGCAATTGAGCCAGCACGCTGGAGTTCCGCTGATACTCAGACCATCCGGTGTCGCCGAAGGGAAGCCGGTGAGGCTCGATCCAGCAAAGATTGGTCCGGAAATTGTCGAACCCACGGCAACCGACGCAGGCAAAATCGCAGTGATCGACACGAAATTCGGGAACATCGCAATCGAGCTTTACGGCCGAGATGCTCCAAGAACTGTGGCGAACTTCATCAAGCTAGCCAGCGAAGGTTTCTATGACGGGGTGACCTTTCATCGGGTAATTCCGGGGTTCATGATTCAAGGAGGAGACCCATTGAGTAAAGACGCGGATCGCATCCGTCATGGCACTGGAGGTCCGGGCTATACGCTTCCTGCCGAGATCAAACGTGAGAACAAGCGAGGGACAGTCGCGACAGCGCGGCTGGCCGACCAGGTCAACCCCCAGAGAGAGTCGAACGGTAGCCAGTTCTTCATCAACGTAAAAGACAACGATTTCCTCAACGGCTCTTACACTGTGTTTGGACACGTGATTGCCGGCATGGATGTCGTTGATCGGATCGCCAACGTGCCCCGCGATTCTCGCGACAACCCCCTGGAAAAAGTTGAGATGAATAAAATGTCGATCACCACGCAGACGGAGGCGTTGAAGAAGTGAAGTCCACGCCATTGATGCCTATTCCCCGGCTGCGTAGGACGACCCGGAGCAACGCAAGCGGGGGAAACGCAAGCGGAACTCGCGCAAGCGGAGGCTTGTGGCTTCTTTGGGTTTTGGTACAAGAATCACGGATCATGTTCGGTGTGACCTAACAGAAAACTACCTCAACTGAAGGAAAGGACGGCAAATATGTGCGGTCAAATCTGTGCAACTCGCAGGAACGGGACTTCGCCCACTCGGGTACTGACTACGATGCTGTTGTGCAGCACGGTTGCGATACTCACAGGCTGTGCTTCCGGAGGAAGATTCGAGCACGCTACGGCCACAGATGTCAGGCTTTCGGAAAACAACTACCGGGTGATTCAACCGGGTGCCCGGGGCGGAAGCAGCGGATTTTCTCTTCTGGGATTCATTCCCATTACGAGTCCCAGTTACGCAACTGCAAAAGCGCGCCTGTACAAATCCGTGGGCCAAGATCTAAAAGGTCGCTCTATCGCGCTGGCGAATCAGACACAGGATAGGTCTACCTTGTACTTGATCCTGTTTTCGATTCCCACAGTGACCGTAACGGCAGATGTCATCGAGTTCACGGGCGCACCAACGTTTCGACTTCCGGAGTGACCATAGCGATGTCCACGGGAATAAGGAATCCCAGATCTATCAACAAAGGAGATCAAGCAAGAATTCCAGAGAGCACTACAAACGTGAAAGGAGAGCTGCCCCATGAAGCTGAACAATCCGTCTATCGCAGTCACGCTAGCCTTTACCATCCTTCTCAGTCCGACAGTCAAGACTTTTGCCGGCCCTCAGCCACCACTACTCGGCCCCGAACTGGAGAAGGCTTTGCTGGCCGAAGACTGGAAGGCGGTGGCGGAGATCTGTGACGCGGATGGCTCGCTGACCAACTCGCCGGTGTTACGTGCCATCAAGGGTCACGCGTGCCTCGCGCTCAATCGCAACAACGAGTCGCTATGTTTATTCCTATCAATCACTCAGGATTCGGATTTGGCGTCTTGGGACGAATGGACGAAAATCTTCCTGACAAGGCATACCGACTGTATTGCGGCTCTCTATTTCAGAGGGGATTCCCGCGCTCGCTTGCGAGACTGGGAAGAAGCTGTCCGGTATTACACAGCCGTGCTGAAGCTGCGCGCAAAGTTGCAGCTCACTGTCGCCTTGGTGCGCAACGCCTTAGGAGTTGCGTATGGAACCCGTGGGGCAATCGAAGATGCGCGCACCAACTTGGAACAGGCCTGCGCGCTTGCCCCCTCTTTTCTCGACGCCCGCGCTAGCCTCGGAACGTTGAAGATCACTCAAAGGGCACCCGAGGGCGCTTTGACGGAATTCGATGAAGTGCTGTACGTGTCTCCCGATTTTGCGCTGGCACTGATCGGACGAGGGTGTGCGCTGTTCCGAATGGGCGAATGGGATGAGGCAGAGAAATCGTTCACGAACTGCATGCAGGTCGCCTGCGCGCAGGGGCCGGCCAGCGTGAATCTTTCGATCCTAATGGAGGCCCGGATGCAGCAGGTCAGCAACCAACTGGCTGCAGCCACCGGGGGGTTGGTGCCGGGCACGACACTGCAGACAGAAGTGCAACAATTGGCAAACCGCCTCGCCACGGATCTGCCAAGTTTGAGAAGTCCCGATCAGGTCCAACACTACTACGAAGGTCTGCACCAGCATTACGACCTACCAACTGTCGCACTGGCCAGTGATTACGTGATGAAGGGCTTGGCCACTCACATGTTGAGCCTTTGCCAACAGGCGAATTCGTATAATCAACAGTATCTGGAGACTGCCCAAGGCGCGGCATGCAAAATGGGCTGGGGCCGGACATTGGCGGACTTGGGAAACGCTATTGACTTGGTTAGCAAAGGTGCCGCCGTCACAAAACGTGTGGATGTGGCTTTTCTCACTGGTGCCGGCAGTGTGCTTTTGAAGCAGGGTGGTCAAGATCTCAAAGATCTGTCATCTTCTTCTCTGGCCACTGCCAATCAGGCCTTCAGACTGGCCAGTGACTCTCTGCAACAAGCCGCGCAACTCAACAACATCCGCGTGGCCGTTAACCAGGTGTTTGCAGATCCGGGCGGCTGGAAACGCACTTATTCGATGGATCTGAGCGGCAATCTAGGCCAAGACTTTACAGTGGCCCGCACGATGGCAGGAAACGTTCGCGCCGGTGCTGATGTTCTCATCGTTTGTAACAAGCCGGACGTTGCAGATGTCTTGAGGAACGAGGCTCTCAACCGCGGCGTCGCCCCAGCACAGATTCGCATCGTCCCCGAATTTAGTCAGACTCTGGCTGGACAGTTTGGGAGTCCAAGCAGTGTCATTCTCAATGTACGTGGAGGTCTAAATATTGGCTCCATCCCTACGCCCGGGGGCGTGCGTGCAGCAGTGAAGAAACCGTTCGTCGATAAGGGTTGGAATCTGGTGATGCCATACGGTCTTCTGTACGAAATCAAACCCTCGACGGCCACCGCTGTGGGAGCGGATTGGAGGCAATGACAACTCTCCTTCGGCGGAACATTTGCGTAGTCGTCCTTGTCCTAGTTGCCTATTCCGTTGTGACCGGAGCCGAGCCGTATGTGGCCTACTCCCTGAAAGCGGCTCAGCGCCTTGCCCGAACAGCGGGCGGCCAAACCGAACAGTTACGAACTCTCGGTGGAATGACTCGAATTGCCGGCTTCGTCCATGATCGGGAGACCCAGGACATCATTCTCGTCGGTAAAACAATGGAGGGGCTACCGCAAGCAAGCTTGGATGATCTGGTGGTCGCGCTTCGCGCACGGCTCGTCGTCAAAGAGTGGCCGACCGTAAGCATCGACCCCACAGAGGAAACGCCCACAACAGATTTGCTGGCAGTAAGTTTTCGTGGCGGAATCCAAGATAGCCAGTACGGTGCGGATTTCTTGGATTCCGATGTTGTATTGAAAAAATACAGCCTCGAAGCTCTCTCGCCAATTCAAGACGTGCCAACGTACAAGTCGCTCTGCCTGCAGGCAGTCAAGGAAAGGCTTGACTCTGAGGGCGAGAAGGTTGTTCGGGTACACGCGCTGAAGCGGCCTTCGGAAGCACTTCTAGGTCAGGAGATTCAGGACGAGGATGCCTATCAAACTCGCTTTTGGTTCATGACCGCTGACCGCTGTAATCTTCTGGTCAGAGACGATGTATTCCTGATCAAAGAACTCCGTCTGGTGGTCCAAGAGCAATCGCGGCCAATGGGACAGAAAGGTCAAGCCGCCCAAGCGAAGACGGGGACCTTGCGCGACCCGGGGAGACACTTTGCGAATGACTTCACAACACACCTTGTCGAAGTCATCGCTGTTCATCCAAAATTGAAGCGACTGAAGATTCTGTTCGACTTGGTTGCGGTGGGCGAAGGCATATTGGAGATCAAACCTCCGCCCGACCTGACGTATTTGCTCCAAGAATACCGAGTTCAGCCAGTCAGAATTAGACAGCAGTACGAGATGATCGATCTGCGTTACGGGATGGAACGTTCGGATGGCCGCTTGGAAGCGATCAGAATTAGTGGCGGAATCGAGTTCAAGACCCAAGTCAAATGGCTGAATGATGGAGACCTATCCGCGCTGCGAAAAATCGTCCTAACCGCGAGACCAAACCGGGACGCCCTGATTTGGAGGCTGCCGCTTTCTGGATGGAAAATGCCAAATGCTGATAATCTCGACTCAACGATTGGTGCGCAGACCATGGAGACCACAGCGAGCGGGAGCGACGGTGACACGGGAGAGCCGGGGTGTTCAGTGTCTGTCCAGAGATTTCTCTTGCAGTCAGTAGATCAGAGCGACAATGGCTCCCACAGGAAGTTCTCTGGTTTTCCACCACCGCCGCCACCGCCACCACTCCCCGCCGTCCTTCCTAGGGCGGAGTATCGCGCGGATGGCGGGGTGACGTTAGACATGCATGTGGAAGAGACTTCGTTTCAAAAGGATTCCACTGGCGAATTGGATCGGATCAAAGAGAAAGCGCGTGAGAGCCGGCCAGACTCGAATGCGTTGTCCTGGCCGCTCGACCGAAAAGAGGGCACGAAATGAACTCCCTAACCGCGAAGCGCTCAACTGACATTGTGGCGCGGTGGGCAGCGCACTGGGCGCGGGTCATGGTTCATCTGCTGAGCAGCGGGCTGCTACTCGTTTTGGCAGGTGCTTGGGGGTTGTCCTGCAATGGCGGTTCCACCACGGCGAATGACCAAGCATCGACCACCTCTCCACCGAGCTTCCGCGAAGGCGAGCGAATCTGCCTGTCGTTGCGGGTGCTTCAGGAACGGGCAGAGGCGGCGTTGGCCTCCCGGCGGTCGTTGGACGAGCGTCTCGAAAACTTGGCAGGTATCGGTTGGCTGGAAGGATTCGCAGTGGATACCGAAACCAGCGACGTGATTTTAATCGGATTGTACTCCCAGAAGCGCCCGACGCTGCACTTGGATGATTTGGTGGTGAACCTGCGTAACGTAGTGACCCGCGAGGTGGAACCCTACTGTTCGCTGGACCCACAGGAGGAAAACGTCGCGAAGGTGAGCCGTCTTTTCCAGGACAGGGGAGTTATGCAGGAGCGCGAACAACTGTATCATGCGTTCCTACGTCTGAAAGAGGCGTGGGGGCCACAGCAGGTTGTCGTGGGCGGCGTGCCTCGCAACTCGCGCCACGCTCACGTGATGATTGACGCTGACTACCACATGAAGCGCGTGTCGCAAGGCTTGGTGGAGTTGCCGGGTGTGGCTTCGTGTCCAGAACGGCTGCTGGCCGCAGAAGAGCAAAAGTTGCAGGCGGTACAAACCAGCGCAACCTCTGGATTGTCGATGTCGCGGTTCTGGTTTCACATCGCCGAGGGCCATCCCACCTTCTTGGAGAGTAAGGGCATTGTATGGTTGACCAATTGCACCGTGGTGGTGCTGACCGAACGGCAGATGGCCACCGCTGAAGGCAAACTCCGCGATGCAGGCGGCGACGATCCGCATGCGCAAGGGTTTGCACGCGACCTTTCCGAAAAGTTCAGCCAGGCAACTGCTGTAGTGGCCGCGTACGCCGAATTGGAAAACCTCTATCGCCTGAGCGCGCTGCTGCGTTCGATGGAGTTCCGGAACGCAGCGGGTCAGGCACAGATTGATTTCGCGTTTTTCCTGCGGCAGTACCGGTGCCAGACGGAAAGTGCGATGCCGAATTCACTGCCCGGCTTGGTCAATTACAAGGAGAAGCAAGGCTACGTGCAGCAAGGCGACACGGCGCTGGAATATGTGCTGTTCCCAATGGTGTGTGGTGGAGTGGGGATGGAAATGAAGCTTGAGCCGAAACAGTTCGTGATGGACGACAGCGGACGGTTACAGGCATTGCGCTCGGCGGCGCTCCGTTCCCGACCGCAGCGCGATGCCCTTTGCTGGGCCATCGGACCCTTGTGACGGATATCGGGCGAGACAGGGATCACACATGAAAGAGGATCATCCTGATCATCACGATGATAATCGAATGAGCCCATTTTCGAGCCGGAAAGGAGACTCAGAATGAATGCGGCAGAGCATGGCAGCCACACTGGTATGGGAAGAGGGGGTGCTGTTGAAAGGCTTCCCTATCAACACCGCACCGGGGCGTTGGATTCACGGCAAAGCTATTACGGCCCCAATCCAAAGGCGGCGAAGCTTATGAAAACGAGGACTTATACCAAGATGTTAATGTTGTTGTCCGTAGCCATAATGGCTATCGGTTGTGCTACGATGCGCGAGCAGTGGGGAATTGCACAGTCATCGGATACTGTTATAGCCTATGAAAAGTTCCTGCGCAAATATCCAGAGGGTGAGTTGGCAGAACAGGCACGCACCCGGTTGGAGGAACTCTATGCCAAGGGGGATTGGGCAAGCACCAAGTCATCTGATACGACTACAGCGTATGAAGAGTTTATACGCAAGCACCCAAAGAGCCAGTTGGTAAAACAGGCACGCACCCGGTGGCAGGAACTCGTCCAACAAGCGGCTCAGCGATACATGTCATCGCTTGGCAGTGTTCGGGTTCAGGAGGTGAAGTTCTCAGAGTGGACTTTGAATAACCGCTCGAAACAAGAGATGGAAGAGATCAGACAACTTTTCCTAGATTCAGTCAAAGGCAAGGGAATCAAGATCACTGACAGCGATGCCGCCGCAATTCTCCGCATTTCTTATGAGGAAATGTCCTGGCTGCGCATCGGTGGCCCGGCCGGTGTTGACTACACGCTCACGTTTACCTTGGGAGACAAGATTGACGGGGATTTGATTAGGAATGAATACAAGGGCACAATAACGGCTAGAGCGGCCGAAGTCACTGATGACCAAGGGAACATTGTGCGCAAGTTTCTTGGCATTTCTGAAACTTTTCAGGATACCAAAGAGACTCTAAAAAGGATTCTTGAGGAGAGGAATCCGCTCACGACAGACGAAAAGACTCAATATGTCCGGATGAAGCAGTAACCTTGAGCGTGACCGCACCTAATCGGGCAAGAGGGAAGATTTCGTCTCCCCCTCCTCACACCGCCGGACATGCGGGCTCTCATCTGGCGGTTCCGAAATCGAGACCCTGCTTTCTGCGCGGATAGAGTGCTTCGCTGTTATGTCGTCGAAACGTTTTTCCTGACGACGATGACACCGCAGATGGCACTCCGTTCTGCTTAACGGGCGGCTTGGAGGTGGTATTCACGTCGTGCGGTGCGGGCCTTTTCGTGCCGCCGGCAGTATTGGATCACAGTCAGTGGCCTGATACCGAAGAAGCGTCCCTGGTCAAAGACTGGCGAAGCCAGATGAGATTTGTCAAACACGGTTCCAAGCATAAATGATTGAGAGGTTCTACTTCTGGTTCTTGACGAACAGGAACTGGGCGCAAGCCTCGATTGCACAGGGCACCCGATTTGTGTCGGCTGTAACGCACGGTTTATTGAGACCGAGAACGGGCGTCAACCTCGACCCAACTGCGGCTGGGCGCGCGGCAAAGCCGATATGCTCTACGTCACCAACGCGTTCGAAGTCATGCGCAAGGTCAGCGCTCTGCTGGAGGCAAAGAAGTAACTGCAAGTTCGACTCATCAGAGATGAGCGGCCAAGTTGTTGGGTGGTTTCGTGTCAGTTCTTCTTCCCCACGGAACAGAATGCACGCACTTTGGGCGCATAGGTCGTCAACCACGGAACAACGATCACCGCCACCATGATCAGCATGCTAAATAAAACTGTTCCATATCCAGCCAATTCAATGGAGTTCTGCGATGCCCCGGATGCAGACGGACAAATCAGGCTTCGAGACGGAAGGATTCTTGGAAAGCATTACCGGCGCTTTGTTCGCGGTTTCGCCATCACGTCGTACGCGTCGCAAGGCAAGACCGTCGATTACGTCCTGTTCTCTGATTCGTCCGTCAAGGCCGCGACCAACCAGCAACAGTGGTACGTGACGATTTCCCGTGGACGGAGGGGCATCCGCATCTTCACCAGCGATAAGGCGCAGCTTCGCGAGAATATTGTTCGCGCCAATAATCGTACTCTCGCCATGGACTTGGCGGGTCGAGAGTTTGCGCGAAGACTGGGCGTAGCCGCGCAACGACACCCCAGATCGCTCGCGGCCTTCCTGTAGGTTCAGAACTTTCAACAGAAACACGATCCAGCCGTTGTCACACCCGTTGTTACAAATCGTCGCAAAAAGAGCCAAATCGGGCAAAACATACAAACACCGGGAAAGTGAAGAATCGCTAGGTTTTACCGAGTGTTTCTCGCAATCCAGCCGCTTTCAGCGAGTTGCGAAAATGGCCTGTTTTGGATTTGCAGTCTGCCCCGTTTGGCCACTTCGGTACCTCTCCCACGGATGAAGGCTGGAGCGGGCGATGGGAATCGAACCCACCTCACCAGCTTGGAAGGCTGGCGCATTACCACTATGCTACGCCCGCATTGCGAGCCACAACCACGCAACGGTATAGGAGCGGTTTCGCGCCGTCAAGGGAGAAGCCATTGGATCCAATGAAATGAGGTCTTGCGCCATATTGACTCACTTGGTGGTTGTTCCAGCTCGCTAACAGCCACAGATATAATAACATATGGACGGTGTCGCACTCAGGTTACCGCCTCAAGCAGCCTTCATCCGTTTGTGCCGTGGGTAAAGCGGACGGAGTTGCAGGCAGTCTTGGCTCGGTCCGTGCCGCGATGGACAGACCTTTTGCCAAGTTCTGGGGCTGCTTTTCCCACTTTTCCCGCGATTTATCTTGCATTTTATCACGTCGCCAGCTAGCCTCCACGAGTGCAGCAGTAGTGTGCCGTTGTGAGATGCGAGTTGGAAGTTGAAGATTATGGTGGGTGATATTTCTAATGTTTTGATTCTTACTGAGGTGATGGTGCCTGGCTGGCATCGGGAGGGGACGGATATGAAGCGAGTTCACGGGGTGATGAGAATTACGCGAGTTCTGGCTCTGATCGGAGTGCTCTCACTATGGGCCAACTCTCAATCCAAGGGCGCGGCATTGAATTTGGTACCAACGCCTGGCGGAGCAGATTTCACCGTTTCCCTAGGCGTAAGTTATAGCAGTGACACGCTTCAAGTTATTTCCGAGCCGCCGGGGGTGGGGCAAACTGTCCCCTCCTACAGCTACAATTTCCTAGATCCAGTGGGCTTTTACGGCGATTTCACGTTGGTAGCGAACATCACCTCCGCCGGCATTCTGAATTCCGGAACATTCACCCTCAATGGCGACATGATGGGATCCTACGGGCTTTTGCTGAAGGGCGATTTGAACACGGGTGCGGACGGAGTAGCTTTCGGATCGAAAGTGACCGGGGATCCCAACACGACGCTTTTTGAGTTTCCGTTTACAGTCACCGGAGGCGATCCGACCATCGTAAGTAATTTTGGCGGGCCGGGGTCGATGCAAGGCTCCGTGGAACTTACTGCGTATTTTGATCCTCTCAGCGGTGACGTCCCATTCGTCGGCTGGTCAAGCAATTTTAACAACACCGGGCCTGATAACGGTGATGGAAGTATCGCGGACGTCGTGGTCGTTCCCGAACCGTCTTCGATCGTGCTCGTGTTGGTTGGTTGTATGGTTTTTGTGGGCGCACATCGTGCCACGGCTACCAAACGGGGCTGCGTTTGAGTTGCTGATGTCCGGTGTAGCGCAGAGACGTTGAGGCTAGAAGAGTAGTGAGTTTACATTGCCGGGCGTGGGCCGCCACGGCAGTGAATTGTTGCGTTGCCGGGCGGGGCTGCCACGGCGAAGTGAGTGTGAGGGAACTGGTGTCGCATAAAGATAAGGAGCCACATTTATGAAGTATAGGGTCGCTTTTTTCGTTTCGGCAATCGCAGGTCTAACGCTGGTGGCGGCATCGTCGCTCGCAAATCTTCTGGGCGTCAACATCGTGATCTACCCGCGTGTCGTGTATTCAAGCACCAGTACGTCCGCGTTAACGTACACGGCGAGCAGCCATCTTTTCACGATCACCGCGCCGCCCACATCAATACAGTTTTCCGGCGCGGAAGGAGTTCGACTGATCACCGGTACCAAGAGCCTGACCATAAGCGTCCTGGTTGATAACTCGGGCAATCTGATCGGCGGCGTGCCGGCCAACGGCGGCATCGACTTCACCCTCTCCGGGACAGTATCCCGCATCGTCGGCGGCGTGACCAATACGTACACGGGCGTGCTGTTGACGGGCGCGGTAACCGGGTTTGGCTTCCTAGAAAGCGGGCCCACCGATCTGTATGACTTTCGCTTTAACCCCACCGGCGGCGCGTTGTCTAACTTTTTCTCGTGCGGAGATATTGGTGTCCAAGTGACCAGCGCGGCGTCCACGTTCACGGGATCGTTCTCAACCAATTTCAACGGTCAGGCCAAGGGCACCATGGTCTTGGAAGATTTTACACCACCCACGATCACGTGCCCCTTCGATAACATCAGCGTCACCAATGTCCAATGCAGCGTGCAGGGCGGCCAAGCCGGCGCGTACGTCACCTTCCCGGATCCGACGGCTACCGATAACTGCGGCACCAATGTGCTGATGACCTGCTCTCCCACCAACGGCAGCTTCTTTGCCTTGGCGCCCGCCACCAACATGACAAGTTATACGGTGATATGCACCGCGGTTGATCCCTCCCACAACACCAACTCCTGCGCCTTTGTCGTCACGATCGAAGACGTCCTCGCGCCCGAGTTCGCCAGCAATCCGGTGATCGACGCCTGCGGCGTGGCCCCGATTACACTGACCACTGACCCGGGGCTCTGCTCGGCCACGTTTACGTTCCCGAAACCGATAGCCACGGACAGTTGCTGTACGAGCACCGTGCCCGTGGGCGTATCGGCGATCGATGACCTCGGATTTATCGTTCCGCTGACTGAGTTCACCAGCAATTCCATCGTCTACGAGACGGGCCACTTCCCCCAGAGCTGTCTCGGTTCCAATGTGATTACCAGCACGGCCAATGACGGTCGCGGCAACTCGGCGCAGGCGCAATGCGCCGTGCTCGTGTTCGATAACGAGCCGCCTTCCATTGTATGTTCCAACAACCAAACCGTTGCCTGCACGAACGGGCCGGTATTTTATGTGGACCCAATTGCCTGGGACAATTGCACGAACTTGACGGTTTCCTGCACGCCTCCAAACGGCAGTTTCCTCGGAATCGGCAGCTACCCCATCACCTGCATCGCCATCGACAACTGCGGCGGCAACTCGAACTCCTGCAGCTTCACCCTCAACGTCGTGGACATCACGCCGCCCGTCATTTCGTGTCCAACGGATATCACTGTGGACTGCAGCCAGTCCACCGACCCGAGTAGCACGGGCACGGCGACCGCCACTGATGATTGCGATCCCAATCCATCGGTGAGCTACAGCGACGCCGTTTCGGGGACTTGTCCGCAGTTCATCTCGCGGACCTGGACCGCGACTGACAACAGTAGAAATTCCAGACAGTGCACCCAGATCATCACGGTGACTGATACCGTAGCGCCGACCATCACCTTTGTCCCGGCCGGCGGCGACCTGGGCTGCAACCCGACGCTGCCCACCGACGCCAGTGTCAAGTCCGTGGTGACAGCCACCGATAACTGCGGCACCCCGACCATCAACGTCGGCCATGTCGACGGCGGCACCGC
>Ga0187861_10000366_pt1 | contig 54179 bp, 45 predicted proteins | sample June2016WEW_10_1_3_FD_132986 | JGI IMG/M metagenome (GOLD analysis project Ga0187861, IMG submission 132986) | Peatland microbial communities from SPRUCE experiment site at the Marcell Experimental Forest, Minnesota, USA - June2016WEW_10_100 | ecosystem: Environmental > Terrestrial > Soil >...
CGCCGTCGGCAATCGAAAATCGGCCAGCTCCCATTCCACCCGCATCAGGAACAGCCCGAGGTCGCCGTCCTGGTGCTGATCGGCGTGCAAGATGTTCGCGTTGTGCCGGTACAGAAAATCGGAGACCGCCGCGACGATCCCCTTTTGGTCGGGACAATCAACGAGCAAGATGGCGGTGTTCTTCATGCGGCGCTGCGGCCAGTCTTCCATGCCGGAATGTGTCCCGCAAGAAAATCCTGTTTCTCAGCATTCCGACGCGGTGTCACACGGGCTCTCGTGAAACGAATCCAGCGGATCTTGCCAGGCAACTCGACGATCTTGGTGGGACTGCAGGCGCGGGTTGGAAAACCCGCCGGGAGTTTCCGGGATCGCTTCGACCGACCGCAGGTCTCCACTCATTCGCCCGCCGTGTAGCCACGGCCTGCCCCGATTCCGAGATCGGGGCCTCTCCGAGGCGTGTTCGCCTGCGGTTTCGCCCCATTTCGACTCCATCCGCCTCCTGTCTCCTGACTCCTGACTTCTTTCCCCTTTTTGGCTTCGTTCGTGCGTAACTCGACGCAGGAGAGGCCGAGGGGTCTAGGGCGGCAAACCACTCTCCCGGAGTGGTATTTTGGTGCTTTTCCCCCCATTTTTAGGTTCTTTTTTGCATAACGAACCCAACTCGCATTTTACCTAAGATATTCACGCCTAAATACATACGCATTTTTCAGTTGGGTTCGTTTGGTAAAAACACTCTTCCTTATAGAGAGTCCCCCCTGCCAACCGACGCCAAAGCCGAACCCCGTGGTGACGGGGTGGAGCCGAGTCGGACGAGACGCCGTCGCGGCAAACGCAGTTCCGCGAAGCGGAAAGCCAAAGGCCGAGCCGAGAGGGCGCGAGCGAGTGCAATCGAGTAAGGCGCAGCGGTCCAGCCTTCGTAGCCGAAGCAACTGCTTTGGCGAAGTAGGCCCACCGCATGTCTCTATGATCCATGCTCACGCCCCCAATCTTCTCACGTTCCTTCCAAACCTCAAAGTGCACTTTGGAAGGTTTGGAAGGTTTGGAAGCTTTTCTTTCGTATTCCTAATCCGTTCTTGTTGCGCACTTTGGCGAGCCGAGTCAGACGACGACGCCCCTAAACCTGCGCGCCATCCTCGCAAAGACGAAGGAAAACCGGACATTTGTTAGGTGTGATCCCGCTCAATGGGACCATGTGAAGACCGAATGTCTTATGATTTGGGCAACACGCCTCAAGCGTTGACCCCCCTGGTGATTGTAACTACCCACAGATTTCGGCAATCTACTGGACAATCAGTGCCTATTAAGGTTAAGATCATGTTCGATTCGAGGGTAGAGGGAAGTGCGAGGAAACCTGATCGGTCGTTTACTTTGTACGGGGGTGGTTGTGTTTGCCGTCCACCAGGCTTCGGCGGCGAATCTCCTGCAGAATTCGGGGTTTGAAACCGGAAATCTGTCGAGTTGGACAGTCTCGGGCTCGGGCTTTGGGGTCGGCGCTACGGTGATAACTCCCAACAATGGCCCATCGGCCGCCGGTACGCACAGCGCCTTTCTGAGCAATCTCGTGATGTCCACCACTCTGGGGTTACAGCAGACCACCCCGCTCGGCAGCGTGCACGCTGGCCCGGTAAACTTTTCATTTGATCTGCAGAATATACTTTCAGCCAACGGGGGAGCCATCCTCATCGATGTCTGGGACATGAACTCAGCCGGCGGGATTATTGATCAGGGCGTGGGACTACCACTGACCGCTCCCGTCGACAGCACCTGGCACACGTACAGTGGTTCGTACACCGCCCCAGCAGGCACAGATCACCTCAAAGTTGAGTTGGATGCGACGTTCGTAGAGATCCTCAGTGTCGACAATGTGTCCCTCAGCCAGATTCCCGAGCCGACCACGGCAGCACTGGTCACTCTGGGCCTCATCGGTGGCTTCGTAGGTCAGCGCAAGCGACGGTTCGAGACTAAGACTCACCGTTAACCCCTCTTCGATGGAAGTTACGGAGCGCGGGGCGGCGCGGGCCTGAAGGGCCGACCTCCGTCCTGCAAACCAGAATATGGCAAAAGTCAACGACTGAGCCCTTTTTGAAGGATATGCTCCACTGGAGCATATCATGGCAGGCGACGGGACAGGTGATGCGTGAGTGAAATCCGAAGAACGAATCTCGAAGTGCGGAAGACGAATCTCGTGTGTGAAGCATGAAACTCGAAATCCGAAACAAATACGAAGGGCGGAAGACGAGAAACACTACGGGATCAGGGCAATTGTCTGAAACTGAGACCTGACCCCATTTCGTCAATACTCTCCACTGGAGCATATCATGGCTGGCGACGGGTGGTGTGACGAGGGGCGGCGGCGAACGTGGCGCATCGTCGGCCCAGAATGATAACGAAAAACGAAGCGGCCCATTTTGACTCAATTCCAGAAACAAGAGATGTGACCCCCTTTCCCCATTGTGGCCGTTGGCTCCAGCGCGGTGTTAGGCCGCGAGTCTCTCATAACTCAAACCTGTCTTATTTTCTGCTATTGCAAGCAACTCACGCGCTTCGTCCTGCTGAACAAGTAAATACATCTGATACTGGCGATACACCCAGTCCCACTGAAACTCGTCTTTAAACGCTTTGCTGCGGTTCTGATGCTCTGCCTTAGACTCGTCCCAACGGATAATGAGACCAGTGTATCGAACCCACCTCATGTGCCGAATCTGCTCCCATCGAATCGTCTCCGGCTTGCCAGATGGATAGACGCGCTGTAATCCAGCATCCGTCAACTTCCACGACTCCCCCGACTTCAGCATATCGTGCAATGTGGAACGTAAACACATCTGGACAAAGATAACAAGGACACCACCCGCGCCTAAGAAAAACAGCCAATACTTGAGGTTGTGACTAACGGCGGCAGCAAAAAGAAAGCCGCAGATGATAATACCGGTGAAAATGTATGTTACCGGCCAAAAGATCGTGAAATCTTGCTTTATCTCTCGTTCGCTGATGTCCATAAGCGAGATTCTCTCTCGCGGCCTAACATGTACCAGATGCCAAAAATACTATCGATCACGGTTGCCGTTTTCCATACATTTCTGCCATATGGCAACATGCATCAAGTGCTTAAGCGTATGAAGGCGACGGCACAGGTGATGCGTGAGTGAAATCCGAAGCACGAAACACGAAATCCGAAACAAATCCGAAGTGCGGAAGACGAGACGCGACGGGATCAAGGCAGTGGTCGGATGGAGAGGGCTGACGCCGTTTTTCTGTCAAGAGTCAGCGTTGACGCCTGAGAATGATATGCTCCACTGGAGCATATCATGGCTGGCGACGGGTGGTGTGACGAGAGGCGGTGGCGAACGGGGCGCCTCGTCGACTCAGAATGATAACGAAAAACGAAGCGACCCATTTTGACTCAATTCCAGAAACAAGAGATGTGACCCCTTTTCCCATGACCCCTTTTCCCTCATGACCCCCACGATTTCAGCGTCGGTGACCGGCCCCGGTTACGGACAGTTCAGCACCGTGCGGATGCGCGTCGCCTGGGCGATCATTGCGGCCCCTTGGGCCGCAGTTATTTGCTTTATGCGCACGTACACATTGACGAAAGTGGGGAAGGCCTTAAGCCAAATACACGCAATGGTCACGTTGCCCCTGCTCAGCGCGCAGCTGGCGATTTGGAGTTCCGCTGTTAGGGCGTTCTCAACTCCCCCGTTCAAATGGTAGCTGTGCACCAGCCCGATCAGGTCGTTGATCTGTTCAGCCGCACCCTTGACGTGGACAACGAAGCTGCAACCGGCCGTCAGTCCGGCGCTGTCCGTGACCGTGCAACGCACCGTCGTATTTCCAATCCCGAAGAGCGAACCAGACGCCGGCCTGCAAGTGACGCCGGCGATTGAACAGTTGTCGCTAACCACCGGCGCGGCGTAGGTCACCACCGCGCCCTTGGCATTGGTGGCCGGGACGGATTTATTTTCTGGGCAGGTGATCGTCGGGGGTGTGTCATCAACCACTGTTACCGTCGCCGTGCACTGACTGCTTGCGCCGTGGCTGTCGGTCACCGTCAATGTCACGGTTGTCACGCCCTTGGCATACGGGCCGGGCGGAAACTGAACCAACGTGATCGTGTCGCCCGCGTCGGGATCGAACGAGCCGTCATCAATCGAGGCGGTGGCTTGACAATTCGAGTCGGCGGACACTGTCACGTCCTTGCACTTCGCCACGGGTGGATTGTTGCCAGACTGCTGCACCTCAAACGCGCCGATATCAATGCGGCCGCCCACGACGCGCGGAAAACCGAGGCCGCGCTGGTCGAACTCCGGCGGCGGGGTGAAGTTGGGGTCGCCAGCGTTGATGGCCGGGCTGCCGGGCAACAACGCGTGCGTGAAGGTCGGCCCGCCGTTGTCCTGCAACGGTCCAAGCAGCGGATTTGTGTTGCGAATGTCCCCCGTCGCATTGAGTAAACCGCCGGGGCCGGTCGTGCCATCGCCGCCCGCTGCATCGCTGCTAAGGTTGTAGCCATCTGAGGTGACCGAGCCGAAGAGGTTCTCGATGTTTGCGCCTGGAGAGCCGGCATTCAGGATGGTGTCCACGATTTCCAGTGTGGCGCCGCCGGAGGACTCGCCATCGTTGAAGATGCCGCCGCCGTACCGGAACGCCGAGTTGCCGCTGAGGGTGCTGGCACTCACAGCCAACGCGGCGCTGCCGGAATATCCGCCGAAGTTGAAGATAGCACCGCCGGTGTCGGCTAAGTTGCGACTTAGGGTGCTGGAGCTTACTGTCAACGTCGCGCTCCCAGAGACACCATCGTTGAAGATGCCGCCCCCAAAGCCCGCCGGGGCCGAGTTACTGTTGACTGTGCTGGCGATCACCGTCAGCATCGCGCTGCCGGAATATCCGCCGAAGTTGTCGATACCGCCACCGTCAAGCGTGGCCGAGTTACTGTTGACTGTGCTGGCGATCACCGTCAGCGTCGCGCTGCCGGAATATCCGCCGTAGTTGAAGATCCCGCCGCCGCCGTAAGCCGAGTTGCCGTTGACGCTGCTGGCGATCACCGTCAGCGTCGCGCCGCCGGAATCCGCGCCGAAGTTGAAGATCCCGCCGCCCAGGTAGGTGGCCGAGTTGCCGCTGAGGGTGCAATTGCTCACCGTCAGCGTCGAGTGGTCATTGTAGATGCCGCCCCCGACGGGTAGTGGATACGGTGGATCCACGCTGGTGCCGTTGGTGATGGTCAGGCTGGAAATGCTAGCGGTTACGGCGTTCGTGATGTGAAATACGCGGCTGGCGGCGTTGCCATCGAGCGCCAAATTGCCGGGGCCGGGGCCGAGGATGGTGACACTGTTCGACACCACCAGTTCGCCGGTGGACAGGGTGATGGTGGCGGGCAAGCTGACCGCGAAGTTAATCGTATCACCGTCCGCGGCGCTGGCCAGCGCGGCGCGCAGCGTGCCCGCTCCACTGTCGGCGGTGCTGGTGACAGTGATCGTGGCCGCCCGCAGAGTGACGGACGTTGCGCAAAGCAACGCCAGGCACGAGGCCGCAACGGCGACCGATGTGAGTTTGGTTTTCATGTTTTGTTTCCGTTCTTTTCAGATGGTTGTGGTGAATCCGTTTTCATGCAGGCAGCCGATGGCAATGAGTGAAACGAGCAGCTTCCTCATGATGGTGTCATTCTCGCGTGCGAAAGCCACACTGTTGAATTGCGTGGATGGGCAACTGGGTGGCGGGCGCTGACGGCGCACTCGTCGCGAGCTTGGGTCAGGTGAGAGGCTACAGGGGTCAGGGAAGCGTTCGGTACCTGATACGCCCGTGATGACGGAACTATGGTTCGAGTCCATTCTCGCGCCGACTCGAACCCGAAACCGGGCAGGCGAGCGTCGTGGCTACGTCTCCCTCGCCAAGAGGGGAAACTCTCACAAGCGCACGGCGGTGTCAACAAAAACCTAGCTTGCGCGGTAACGAATTGTTGTCCTGCCGTAATAATCCCCAAGCAACCTACGTGTGCACCGTCAGGCGGATACTCTCGTCCGACTCGGCTCCGAGGACTCGGCTTCGCACGCTACACCAGCCTGCCGGTGAACCCAGCACGGCTCGCACCCCGTAGACGACACGAGGGCAGGGAGCCGTGGCTACACCGGAAACGGCGCGGCGCGCCCGGCGGTCGCGCCCTACCACCGGCACAGCGCGGGCAACGGCGGCGGAGCGGCTGGATACCGTCGTCGGACTCGGGCATCCAGCTCTACAAAGCGGAGCCGGGCGGGCGGAGCGGCTGGATACCTAAACGACAGGCCCCGACCTCAGAGTCGGGGCGAGCGTCCAGCCCTACAAAACGGCGCGGGCGGCCGGGGCGACCGCTACTACACCGAACGGAGCACGGCTCATAGAGCCGTGGCTACACCCGGATTGCTTTGGGGTTTGGGGCGGTGATATGAAGGCGGTTGGATGAGTGAGCGGATACGGTTAGCACAGATGCGGGAACTGCCGACGCTGGGGTTGTGGGTGGTGATTTGCGTGGTGACGGGGGTGGCGCAGCCGAAATTTTTTTCGGCGAGCGTGTTTCACAGCATTTTGTTGTGGATGCCGTTGCTGCTGGTGGTGGCGATGGGCGAGATGATGGTGATCTTGACGCGAGGGGTGGATGTGTCGGTGGGGTCGATGATGGGGTTGGCGGGGATGGTGGTGGGGATTGCGTTGCGGGATCATCCGGGGATCGGGATTTACTGGGCGACTGTGTTGGGGATGGCGGTCGGCGCGGCGCTCGGGGCGGTCAACGGGGTGCTGGTGGCGTATGGCAACGTGCCGGCGATTGTGGCGACGCTGGGGACGTTGGGCGCGTATCGCGGGTTGGTACACATCATCAGCCGGGGCGTGCAGGTGGACGAATACAATCTGCCGCGTGAGTTGGGTCGGTGGTCGATTGATGGGCCGTTCGGGCAGACGTTGGTGCCGTGGGTGGTGATCTTCGCGGTGGCGGCGGCGGTGGTGACGGGGTTGTTCTTGAGGTTCACGCGGACGGGGCGGGACATTTATGCCGTCGGCGGCAATCGCGAGGCGGCCCGGTTGCGGGGGATCGGCGTGTCGCGGGTGACGTTTCTGGTGTACGTGCTCAGCGGATTGGGGTCGGGTCTGGCGGGGGTGCTGTATGCGTCGCGGTTCGGGACGATCAACCCGGCGGCGATCGGGAGCGGGTTTGAGTTGATCGCGATATCGGCGGTGGTGGTCGGCGGGGTGAGCGTGTTCGGCGGGTCGGGGACGGTGGGGGGCGTGGTGGTGGGGTGCGTGTTGCTGGGGACGATTTCCACGGCGTTGACGGTGCTGAATGTGGCGGAGGCGTGGCAGGGGACGATGTATGGGGTGGTGATTTTGGTGGCGGTGATTTTGGACAAGTGGATGGGGGAGGAGTTGCAGCTAACATGAGTGAAACTCGGTCAACTTCGACGAGGACGGTGCCGCGTTGGGCGGCGGCGCCGGAGTGGATGACGGCGGGGCTGCTGGTGGCGGTGTTTGGGGTGAGCGCGGTGTTCGTGCCGCGATTTCTGGATGCGGCGTACTTGTTTGACCGCAGCTCGCTGTACATGGAGGCGGGATTGATGGCGCTGGGGATGACGTTTGTGATCGTGGGCGGGCACATCGATTTGTCGTGTGCGTCGATGCTGGCGTTGGTCGGGACGGTCGTCGCGACGTTGCACGTGAAGGTGGGCTGGCCCCTGCTGCCGCTGGTGTTTCTCGCGCCGTTGCTGGGCGCGATGCTGGGGGGGATCAATGGGATCGTCGTGGCCCGGCTGGGATTGCCGTCGCTGGTGGTGACGTTGGCGACGATGGCATTGTACCGCGGGTTGGCGCAGGTGTTGTTGGGAGACCATTCGTTGAACCTACCGTCGTGGTTTACGGGCATCGAACGGGTCACCATCGCCGGAACGCTGGTGCCGGTGCCGATGGTGTTATTTCTCGGCATGGCGGTGGCACTCGGCTGGGTGTTGCACCAGACGGTTTTCGGAACCTGGTTGTTCGCGATGGGCACCAACGCGGAGGCGGCGCAGTATTCGGGCGTGCCGGTCGAGCGGGTCACGATGTCGGTGTTTGTGATATCGGGAGTGTTGTCAGCCATGGCCGCAATCATTATGATTTCGCGTCTGGGCGTGGCGCGGTATGATCACGCTCTCGGCTTGGAATTGGATGTGATCACAGCGGTGGTGTTGGGTGGCGTGAGCATTTTTGGCGGGCGCGGGACGGTGGCGGGAACGGTGTTGGCGTTGTTTCTGATTGCCGTGCTGCAAACGGGGATGGGCGTGGCCAACGTCAAGGCCGAATATCAAGCCACCGCCAGCGGTGCGCTGTTGATCCTGGCGGTCTTGATGAGTAATTTTTCCGCGAAACTGCGAACCTGGACACAGATGCGCTGAGGAACCCATGAGCAAACCATACACACACGCCAGCGAAGATTACGCCGCGCTCGGCATTGACACCGACAAGGCCATCCAACGCGCGCTCGCGATTCCGATCTCGATGCACTGCTGGCAAGCCGACGACATCATCGGCTTTGAGGTGAAAGAGTCGGGGTTGGCCGGCGGCGGCATCATGGCTACGGGCAACCATCCCGGTCGCGCCCGCACCGCCGACGAAGCGCGTGCGGACTACGAGCAGGTCTTGAAACTCGTGCCCGGTGCTTTACGCCTCAATCTTCACGCCTGTTACGCTGAGACCGCCGGCAAGATCGTCGACCGTGATGCGCTCGAACCCCGGCATTTTGCCAACTGGATGGACTGGGGGAAACGTCGCGGCGTGCGTCTCGACTTCAATCCAACGTTCTTCGCGCACCCAAAGGCCAACGATGGTTACACGCTCAGCCACACCGACAAATCCGTCCGGCAATTCTGGATTCGCCACTGCGTCGCCAGCCGAAAGATCGGCGAGTCAATGGCCCAGAACCAGGGCGGCCCGTGCATCGTCAATCATTGGATACCGGACGGCAGCAAGGATTATCCAGCCGACCGATGGACGCATCGGGCGCTGCTCACCGAATCGCTGGATGCCGCCGTCGCGAACGAAAAATCAGTCGATAAGAAGCTCTGTCTCGATTACGTCGAGAGCAAACTGTTCGGCCTCGGCAGCGAAGAGTACGTCGTCGGGTCGAGCGAATATTACAGCAGCTACGCGGTGAGTCGCGGCCTTGGTTATTGCCTCGACATGGGCCATTGGCATCCGACCGAGGAAATCTACGACAAAATTTCCGCGTATCTCCAGTTTCACAAGAAACTGCTGTTGCATGCCAGCCGCCCGGTCCGCTGGGACAGCGACCACGTCGTGCTCTTCAACGATGCGCTACGACACATCTTCCTCGAAATCCAGCGCGGCCACGCGTGGGAGCGGGTGGCGGTGGCGACGGATTTCTTCGACGCCAGCATCAACCGCATCGCCGCGTACGTCATCGGCCTGCGCGCCACGCGCAAGGCGATTCTGTACGCGCTGCTCGATCCGACCGCCGAACTGAAGCGCCTCGAAGCCGGCGGCAACAACGCCGGTCGCCTCGCGTTGATGGAAGAGATGAAGACCATGCCGTTCGGGGCGGTTTGGGATTCATTGTGTCAGCTCGTGGACACGCCGCTGGATCGCGCGTGGATGAATCACGTTACAAAATACGAAGCGAACGTGCTCCGGAAGCGGAAATGAGCTACGACTCTCATTTCCCGGATTGGACAGTTGAATTCGCGGCGGCCTTCTGCGTGTGTCTCCATTCCTTCCGGTAGTCCTTCATTCCGATGCGCGCCAAATCCAAGATGCCCTCGACGGCCTCGTGGAGTGGAGAAAGGCGGGTATTATGCTTGTGTTGCCAGGAGACCGGGACTTCACAAACAGTATATCCCAATAAGCGGGCGACCACGAGCACTTCCACATCGAAGCCACTATTGACCGCATTGCCGGTGATCCGCCGTCCCTTGGGAAAATTGTAGAAAACCAAATGATCCAGGATGTCCCAAAGCGTTTTCCTCTTTGCCAGTTTGAAGCCGCACTGTGTGTCCACAATGGGTAACCGCACCAGAAGTTTTCTGAATCCCCAATGTCCGATGCTCAAGGCGCGTCGAGTCAGGCTCGACGCCGGGCGGACCAAGCCGCGACTGCCCAAGGCAATGTCGCAGTGATTCTGGACGATGGCATGGAGCAGTTTGCCGGCTTCATGAATGGGCGTTGCCTGGTCCATGTCGGTCAGTAGGACCAGGCTCCCGGCGGCGGCCCTGATCCCCGCGGTCAGTGCCGCTGCCTTGCCGCCGTGATCGATGCGGATCACGCGGTCGGCGATGCCCTCGGCGACTCGGGCCGTGGCATCTTCACTTCCGTCGTCAACGACGATGAGTTCGATGGGAAACGGCTGGGCCTCTTTCCAGGAAACGATCGTCGCCAACAAGCCGCCGCGTATGGCTTGCTCCTCGTTGTAAGCAGGCACAACGATCGACAGCAGGTCATTGCCCTCCGGATGCCCGTCAGTGCTCGCAGTGGGCGAATCAAGCGAGGTGCGGCCAAACCATGATGTTCCAGCAGATTGCGTAAGGTCTGTGGCCGGGGTTGTCATGGACATCAATGTTTTGTATGCCGCGCTAAACAGTCACCAGATGGCCGCCATACTGCCCCAAGACGAATCTAAGCGCAAGCGAAACGGCGGCTTCGGATGAATTCAGATCCACACCAGTAGCCGGAGCGATCGAACGGAGTGGGCGCTGCGCACGGTGCGCCATGAGCCGGGGCAGAAACACATTCACCTTGCAAATGCTGTCGCCCCGCAGTCTGATGGATCGGCTAATCGGTTCGCCCGGTGTCGCGGTGACGTTCAACTGTTTGCGACTGGAATTGCAGCCATGAGGATGGAGCGTCGCTTTCTATGCGCCTTGTTGACGGGTGTGCTGGCCGCACCCGTTTGTCCGGCGAACCCCAACCTCGAGGGTCAGACCGAGCGGCCATTGCGCTACCGGCCTGAAGGGACAGATTTTGTCATCGAGAACGGCGCGGAGTGGTTCAACCGCCCACTCTATGGCGGCAACACGGCCTTTCGAGTGGACGCGGGCGACAAGCCAGAGTTCTCGCTGTATCTACCCGGTCACGGCGGAAACCTGCGGTTTGGCATCAAGACCGCAACAACTGCGAAATGGTTGTTCGATGCCGACAAGATCGTCGCTCGCTATCGTCCGGGTTCGATGGTTTACGAAATTCATGACTCGCTGCTGGGCAAGACGACATTGGAGTTGACCGCCCTCCCATTGACTACCGCGCAAGGTCTTGTGGTGCGCGCGGAATTGCGCGGTCCGGCAACGCCGATGGAACTGGTCTGGGCCTGCGGCGGCGCAAACGGTGAAAAGGGTCAGCGCGGTGGTGACATTGGTTGCGAACGCGAGCCGGTTGGCCGCTTTTTCCAACTGAAGCCCGACGATTGCCGGGGCAATACGTTCGAGATGGGGGCCGACGGTTTCACAATGCGAAGCAAACCCGCCACAATGGTTGGGATTGTGCCACCCAACTCGAAGCTGGCCGTGGGCGACGCGGCGAACTGGGCGGCGCTGCCGGAGTTGCTCGCTTCCGCAGGCAAGCCGACCGAGTTGCCGGTAGTGGTCGGGAAAACAGTGCTCCGTTCTGGCCAGCCGCTGCAGTTTGTGCTCCAGCGCGCTCCCCGCCTTGAGCACTGTGGCCCGGAACTTTTCGAGCAAACCGAACGTCACCGGCGCACGGTCGCGGAAAGAATTGTGGTGGAAACTCCGGACCCGTTCATCAACGCCGCGGCGTCGGCGCTTTGCGTGGCGGCGGACGGTGTGTGGGACGAGCACGAGGGAGCCTTCATGCATGGAGCGGTTGCCTGGCGCAACAAGCTGCTCGGTTGGCGCGGCCCGTACGCGGGAGACGCGCTCGGTTGGCACGACCGCATGCGGCGGCACTTGACGTATTGGGCGGGTCGCCAGAACACCAACACGATCGCCGCTACGCTGCCCCCGGCCGATCCGATGGCAAATCTTTCGCGGAATGAACCCGCGCTGCACAGCAATGGGGACATGTCGAATTCACACTACGACATGAACCTGGTCTACATCGACGCGCTCTTCCGCCATCTGCTCTGGACCGGTGATCTGGATTTCGCTCGGCAGATGTGGCCGGTCATCCAGCGCCATCTCGCCTGGGAACGGCGGCTGTTTCGGCGTCCGTTCGGGCCGGACCGGCTTCCGTTGTACGAAGCGTACTGCTGCATCTGGGCCAGTGACGACTTGGAGTACAATGGTGGCGGCGCAACTCACGCGACGGCGTACAACTACTATCACAATACAATGGCGGCCCGACTCGCAAGGTTGTTAGGCGAGGACACGACGTCCTACGAGCGTGAGGCGGATCTCATTTTGAAGGCGATGCGGCGTGAGCTGTGGCTGGCAAACTGCGGCTGGTACGCCGAATGCAAGGATCTGCTGGGCTTGCAGCTTGTCCATCCGAATGCCGGGCTGTGGACGTTTTACCACACGGTGGATTCGGGAGCGGCGACTCCCTTCGAGGCGTGGCAGATGACGCGCTTCGTGGACACGCAAATTCCGCACCTTCCCATCCACGGCCCCGGCATACCGGCGGGTGAGTATTGCACCCTGGCGACGACGAGTTGGATGCCCTACACGTGGTCGCTCAACAACGTCGTCATGGCCGAGGTCGCGCACAGCGCGCTGGCTTACTGGCAAGCGGGGCGTCCCGACGAGGCGTTTCGGTTGTTCAAGGGATGCGTTCTCGACAGCATGTTCATGGGCTTGTGCCCCGGCAACGTCGGCATGACGACGTCTTTTGACATGGGACGCAGCGAGGCCCAGCGCGATTTTGCGGATGGTGTCGGCGTCTGCTCGCGCGCGTTAGTCGAAGGTTTGTTCGGCGTCGTGCCGGATGCACTGCGGGGCGAAGTGCTGATCCGCCCCGGGTTCCCGGCAGACTGGGATAAAGCAAGTCTGCAGCATCCGGATTTTACTTTCGACTACAAGCGCGACGACGCGACGGAGATTTACGAAATGACGCCGAAATTTTCGAAGCCAATGGCCTTGCGTCTGCAGGTTGCCGCCCGGCGTGACCGGGCCCCCAGAGTCACAGTGAACGGGCGGCCGGTACGGGCTGGATTCCTTGAAGACTCCGTGGGTGTGCCGCGGGTCGAAATCCATTGCGAGTCGGCGCCGCGCTATACCGTGTCGGTTACGTGGCAGGGCGAACGACTCGCCAAGCCGGTCCATGCGGCGGTCATTGCCCGGGGCGCGGAGTTGCCGGTGACGTACGGCGCGGCCAAGCTGCTGAATGTATTCGACCCGCAACACGCGCTGCGCAACGGCATGACCGGACATCGAACCGTGTTCGCCAAAGTTCAGCAAGGCGACATGGCGTGGTGGGTGCCCATCGAGTTCGAGGTTCGTCCTGCGTCTGCAGTGCCGGATATCGCCAAGAAACGGAGCACGGAACCGTCCGCCGACTGGCACATGGTTGATTTGGGCCGGGCGTTCAACGACAAGGTCACGAGGATTTTTCAGAACGACTATCTTTCGCCGCGTTCGCCATACTGCTCGCTGGCGATTCCGAAACAAGGCATCGGCAGTTGGTGTCATCCCGGTTTCGACTTCGAAGTGGACGACTCCGGCCTGCGCGCGATGGCACAGAAGAATGGCGGCGCGTTTGTCCTGCCGCAGGGAGTCCCGTTCCAGACGCCCGGCGTGGGCGACGCAAACAACGTCGTCTTCACGTCGCGGTGGAACAACTACCCTTATGAGGTCTCCGTGCCGCTGGCCGGCAAGGCATCACACGTCTATCTGCTCATGGCCGGCTCGACCAATCCTATGCAAAGCCGTTTCGACAACGGCGAAGTCATTGTCACCTACACCGACGGCATGACCGAGCGGCTGGCGCTACGCAACCCGACCAACTGGTGGCCAATCGATGAGGACTACTTCCTTGACGATTTCGCGTTTCGCCGACCGGAGCCGATCCCGCCCCGGGTGGATTTGAAGACCGGCGCCGTACGGATGCCGGACCCTGGTGAATTCAAAGGCAAAGGCGGCAAGGTTGACGGCGGCGCGGCGACGGTGTTGGATTTGGCGCTGAACCGTCAGAAAGAACTGCGATCGGTGACGGTACGGACCCTGGCCAACGACGTGGTGATCGGTTTGATGGCGGTGACGCTGGCGCGCTGAACCTCCCGTCATTACAGTAGGAGCACTGGCTGAAGGAAGTGTTTCACATTGATTAGGTCACCGAGTCATGCGAAACATCGTGTCTGGCCGCTACGCCGTGTCGGCAGCCGGACGGGGGTGAAGGCGATCGTGGTTACATGCAAAGGAGAGCGGGCATGTTCCGAAGATTGACTTTGTGGTTGCTGCTGGTGGGAATGTTGGGCGGGTGCCAGAAGAGGGAATCCTCGTCGACTGCCGGGACGAAGCCGTCCGCCGGTGGCGTTCGGGTCGTTTACATTCCCAAGAATACCGGCAACCCGTACTTTAACGGAGTCACTGCCGGCCTGGAGAAAGGTTGCCGGGAACTCGGCGTGGAGTTTTTCACCACCGGGCCCGCCAACCCGGACGCGACCTCACAAATACCATTCCTCAAAGATCAGGTGCAGCGGGGGGTGAACGTGATTTGCATCTCGCCGAACAGCCCGGACGCATTGAACCAGGTGTTCGATGACGCGCGCGCCCACGGCATCAAGGTCATCGCGGTCAACAGCGACATCGTCGGCAACGAGTCGCATCGTGACGCCGCAGTCTATCCGTGTGACTTCGACAAGCTGGGAGCCAGTCAAATCGAGTTGCTGGGCTCGCTGATCAGCTACGAGGGCAAGTTTGCCATTCTCTCCGCCACCACCGACGCCCCCGATCAGAACTACTGGATCCAGGGCATGAAGGAAGCCCTCCGCGATCCCAAGTATGCGAAGATGGAGTTGGTGGACATTGTGTACGGCGATGACAAACCGCAAAAGAGCCGAACCGAAGCCGAGGGCTTGCTCACCAAGTATCCCGATTTGCGCGCCATTCTCGCGCCGACCTCTGTGGGCGTCGAACAGGCCGCCAAAGCCGTTGAGGCCGGGGGTGTCTACCCCGGCGGAGCGAATGCCAAAGGCAAAGGAGTTGTGGTCACCGGATTGGGCACGCCCAACCAACTTCGCCGCTATATCAAAGACAATATCATCACCGCCGCGGCTCTCTGGAGTCCGCCCGACGAAGGGTACACCTCCGCCTATCTGGCAGTTGGATTGGCCACGGGCAGAATCACAGCGCAACCAGGGAATAGCTTCAACGTGCCCGGCTTCGGACAGCGGGGGTTCCGGAAGAACAACCTTGTGGTGGCGGGCCCGCCGTTGATATTTACCAAGGACAACATCGATCAGTACAACTTCTGACAGAGCGCAGCGGAGGAATTTGAAACCGCAACCCACATCCGGCTCAACCGAGGAAGAAACTGCATGATGTCCAGATTTCTTGCCTTCGTCATGGCCACCGGCCTGTTGTCGAACGCTGTTGCCGAAGACGCCGCGCCGGTGAGGAGTCAGCTCACGATTCGGGCCGATCAGCCCCAAGGCACGATCAACCGCAACATCTACGGCCAGTTCTCCGAGCATCTCGGGCGGTGTATTTATGAAGGGATTTGGGTCGGGGAAGATTCGCCCATCCCGAACACGCGCGGAATCCGCAATGATGTCGTCGCGGCGCTGAAACAGTTGAACCTTCCAGTCCTGCGCTGGCCGGGCGGTTGCTTCGCCGATGAGTATCACTGGAAGGACGGCATCGGCCCGCGCGAGAAGCGCCCGCAGATGATCAACACGCATTGGGGCGGTGTGGTGGAGAACAACCACTTCGGCACGCACGAGTTTTTCGATCTTTGCGGGCAACTGGGTTGCGAGCCGTACATCTGCGGCAATGTCGGCAGCGGCAGCCCGCGGGAGATGATGGAGTGGATTGAGTATATGACCTCCGATGCCAACTCACCGATGGCCAACCTGCGGCGCCAGAACGGCCGCGACAAACCGTGGAAACTGAAATACTTCGGCGTCGGCAACGAAAGTTGGGGTTGCGGCGGGAATATGCGCCCGGAGTTTTATGCCGATAATTTTCGGCGCTACAACACGTTCGTGAAGAATTATCCCGGCAACCGGATCGAGCGTTTCGCCTGCGGCCCGAACGGGCCGGACTACAATTGGACCGAAGTGCTCTTGTCCATGGCCGGTCGCCAGATGAACGGGTTGTCACTGCACTATTACACGCTATCCAGCGGCCAATGGAACAAGAAGGGCGCGGCCACCGGATTCACCGAGGAGGAATGGCATTCGACCCTCTGGCAGACGCTGCGGATGGACGAGATGATCACCAAACACGCCGCCATCATGGACAAGTACGATCCGCAAAAGTGGATTGGATTGGTCGTGGACGAATGGGGGACATGGTACGATGTCGAACCGGGGACGAATCCCGGTTTCCTCTACCAGCAGAATACATTGCGCGATGCCCTCGTGGCCGGCATCAATCTCAACATCTTCCACCAACATTGCGACCGCGTAACGATGGCCAACATCGCGCAGATGATCAACGTTCTCCAGGCGATGATCCTGACGGACAAGGAGAAGATGGTGCTCACGCCGACCTACCACGTCTTCGAGATGTACCAGGTGCATCAGGACGCGACGCTGCTGCCGGTCGAACTTACGTCGCCCGACTACAAGATGGGCGAGAAGATCGTGCCCTCGTTGCATGCCTCTGCCTCGCGCGACAAGGCCGGTCGCATTCATCTCTCGCTCGTCAACCTCGACCCGCACCATGACCTGCCAGTCGCCGTCAAGCTGGCCGGAGCGGAGGCCAAGACCGTTACCGGTCGCGTCCTTACCGCCGCGTCGATGGACGCGCACAACACTTTGGAAAACCCCGACGCGGTGAAGCCGTCGTCATTTAACGGATTTGAGCGGAAAGGCGGGGACATTGCACTGGCGCTTCCCGCGAAGTCCGTGGTGATTATGGAGATCCAATAGCCGTCAACGGGTTCCCAGTTCGCGAACCCGGGCAACAGTACAACAGGAGGACAGTATGCGCCGCAAAACAATACGTTGGGTCATCACCATCCTGTGCGCCACGCTGACCGTTGCGGGTGGCCGCGCGCTGGCGCAGGGGAAAAAGAAACTCAAACTCGCGTTCATCACCAACAATGCGGCGGATTTTTGGACCATTGCCCGCGCCGGCTGCAACAAAGCCGCCGAGGAATTGCCAAACGTGCAGCTTGAGTTCAAGATTCCGGGCGACGGCTCGGCGGCGACGCAACGGCGCATCCTCGATGACCTGCTGGCCAGTGGCGTGGACGGCATTGCCATCAGCCCGATCGATCCGGCCAACCAGACCCTGTTCCTCAATGAGGTGGCCAAACAGACGTTGCTCATCACCCACGACAGCGACGCCCCGAAAAGCGGGCGGGCCTGCTACGTGGGCACGGACAATGTCGCGGCGGGGCGGCAAGCCGGCGAGTTGATCAAGAAAGCTCTCCCCAATGGTGGCAAGATCATGATTTTCGTCGGCACACTCGACGCGCAGAACGCCCGCGAGCGGTTCGCCGGCATCAAGGAATCGCTGCAAGGCTCGAATGTGCAGATTATCGACACCCGCACTGACGATAACGACCGGGTCCGCGCCAAGGCCAACGTGCTGGATACAATCGTCAAACACTCCGATGTTGCCTGCCTCGTCGGCTTGTGGAGTTACAACGGCCCGGCGATCCTCAACGCTGTGAAGGAGTCCGGCAAGGCCGGGCAAATCAAGATCGTGTGCTTCGATGAAGAGGAAGAGACGCTGGCCGGTGTCCGCGACGGTGCGATTTTCGCCACCGTTGTCCAGCAGCCGTACGAATTCGGCTACCAGGCGATCCGCCTGATGGACAAGGTGCTCAACGGCGAGAAGTCGGCAATCCCGGCCAACAAACAAATCATCGTGCCCACGTTGGCCATCGACAAGGCCGGTGTTGACGCGTTCGCGGCCAAGCTGAAGAAACTCCGCGGCCGGTAAGATCATGTCGGCGCCATTGCTCGAGCTGAAGAACATTACCAAGCGCTTTCCCGGCGTGCTCGCGTTGGAGGACGTGAGCGTATCGGTGGGGCGCGGCGAAGTGGTTGCGCTCATCGGCGAAAACGGCGCGGGCAAGTCCACGTTGATGAACATCCTCGGCGGCGTGCATCAAGCCGATGCCGGGGAGATCTGGTTTGACGGCCGGCCCGTTGCGATTCGCAACGTCGCCGACGCCCTGTCGCTGGGCATTGGATTCATCCATCAGGAACTCCATGTCCTCGACAACTTCGACGTGGCCGCCAACGTGTTCCTAGGGCGCGAGCCGGTCTGGGGCGGCCCCCTGCGGTTGATTGACCGTGGACGAATGGCCCGCGAGAGTGAGGTGTACCTGAAGCGTTCCGGCCTCGCGATCCCGGCGTGGACGCCAGTACGGGAGCTGTCGCTGGCGCAACGGCAGATGGTCGAGATCGCCAAGGCGCTCTCGCAAAACGCCCGCTTGATCATCATGGACGAACCGACCAGTTCTCTCACGCTCTTAGAAACGGAACGCTTGCTCGCCACGGTGTGCGATTTGAGCGAGCACGGAGTCAGCGTCATTTACATCTCGCACCGGCTGGGTGAAATCGAGTATTGCGCCGATCAGGTGGTGGCACTGCGCGACGGTCGCAACGCGGGGGAATTGCGAGGCAGCGAAGTGTCGCACCACAACATGGTCTCGTTGATGATCGGCCGGAAGCTGGAAGACCACTACGTTCACGGGAAGGGACCGCAACCACCGGCGTACTTCCGGGTGGAAGATATGCGCACGCGATACCGGCCCCGGCATCGGATCAGCTTTGACGTGGCGCGTGGCGAGATCCTCGGCTTTGCCGGCTTGGTCGGTGCGGGCCGCTCGGAGATGGCGCAGGCGGTGTTCGGTGTGGACGCCCCGCTCGCTGGCACGGTGTCGATCGAGGACCGGCCCCTGACGATCCGCAGCCCGCGCGACGCCATCGCCGCCGGCATCTTCCTCGTGCCGGAAGACCGCCGACATAGCGGCTTGATCACGGAGATGACGGTGCGCGAGAACATTACACTGGCCGGGTTGCGCCGCTGCGCCAAGTGGTCGCTGGTGCGCGCCGACCGCGAAAACGAAATCGCGCGCCGGCAGGTGGATGCATTACGCGTCAAAACGCCGGACATCGAAACCCAAGCGATGAACCTCAGCGGCGGCAACCAGCAGAAGCTCGTGCTCGCGAAATGGCTGTCGCTTGAGCCGAAGGTGATCATCTTCGACGAGCCGACGCGCGGCATTGACGTCGGTGCGAAGGCGGAGATTTACCGGCTGATGCGCGACCTCGCCGACCGCGGCGTGGCAGTCATCATGATCAGCAGCGACATGGAGGAAGTGATCGGTGTCAGCGACCGCATTGCCGTGATGCACGAGGGTGAGATCAGCGGTTTTCTGAAACGCGACGAGTTCAGCGAACAGGCGATCATGCACCTGGCGGTGGGAAGGAAAGCCGCATGAAGAAGGAACTCGGCATTACGATGTTGTTGGTCGTGTTGTGCGGGACCACGGCGATGCTGAACCACCGGTTTCTCGGCACGGCCAACCTGCAGAACATGGCGCGGCTGATCGGCATGTACGGGATCTTTTCGATTGGACTGGGCCTGATCATCATTACCGGCGGCATTGATCTGTCGGTCGGCTCGGTGTTTGCGCTTCAGGGTGTGGTGCTGGCGATTCTGCTGCGGGAGTGGCAGTGGCCTTGGATGATCGCCGTACTGGCCAGCCTTGTCGGCGTGATGGCGTTGGGGCTGTTTCATGGACTGATGGTCGCGCGAGTGCGGATGCAGCCGTTCATCGTCACGCTGTGCGGTCTGCTGTTCTATCGCGGGCTGGCGCGGTTCATTGCCAACGATGAGACGAAGGGCTTCGGCACGGAAGGCTTCGGGATGCTGCGCGAGTTGGCCACCGGCAACATCGGACCGCTGCCGATGCCGTTTGTGGTATTGATTGTGGTGGCGGTCATCGGCTACGTCGTACTGCACCGCTCGGTGTACGGGCGGTATCTGTATGCGGTCGGCCGCAACGAAGAGGCCGCGCGCTACTCCGGGATCGACAGCCGGCTCGTCATCCTCAGCGCGTACGTCATCTCGATGCTGTTGGTGGGCGTATCGGGGGTGTTGATCGCGTTCTATACCAATTCGATTTCGCCGGCTAACCACGGCTCGTTTTACGAGTTGTACGGAATCGCGGCGGCGGTGCTCGGCGGCTGCAGCCTACGGGGCGGCGAAGGTTCGATCCTAGGCATTGTGATCGGCGCGGCGCTGCTGCAGGTGCTGCAAAACCTCGTCAACCTGCTCGGCATTCCCAGCTCACTCAACTTCGCCGTGATGGGCGCGGTGATCTTCTTTGGCGTGTTGGTGGACCAGATGCTGCGCGACCGGCGCAGGCTGAAGACAACATAAAAAAGTGGTCACGGACACCGTTGGAGCCGCCACCAATGCCCCCACCCGCTGCTACTGCGTGCGGCGAGTCCTGTAGCGCTTACCGGCGATCGTCCTCAGCAATCGAATCTGAAAGCTCGTTGCGATCGGTGGCCTGAACCGGAAAGTATTGCCCGAGCAGCTTGCCAGCGGTGTCGATGCCGTGAACGATTCCGTCGGTGAACTTTCGTTGCCGAAACAACTCGCGCATGGCCCCGGCGACCTGTTCCCAAAACGCTTCGCCGCATTTGGCATGCACGGCCACGTCCCCCAGAATGGCGAAATTCTGCGATTCGGGCGCAATGAAAATCAGCACTGCGTTGCGATAGCTGGTTTTGTCCATGCCCAGCTTCACGAACTGGTGCGCGGCGGCGTGGCGCGGGTCGTGAACCTTGCGATGGCTCACATACACGCGGATCTCCCCCGACGTGTGTTTCTCCGCCGCCGCAATGGCCGCGGTAATTCGGTCGTGATCCATCTCGGTCAATAGATGTTTCGTCTTCATCGCCTCACCAGCTTCCCCCGGCGCCGCCCCCGCCGAATCCGCCGCCGCCCCCCGAAAACCCGCCACCACCGGAGGAGAACCCACCCCCGCCGGAAGAAAAGCCCCCGCCGCCACCGCTAAACATTCCACTCATAATGCCATAGCTGATGGCTCGTCCGGCTCTCGTGTACACCGTGCCGCTCGCCGCGTTGCTTAGCAGCCGACTGAGGAGGATTAGAATCGCGAACGCCAGGAAGAGCCCGAAGGCCCAGGGTGGCATCGGCGATTGATTCGTCAGGGATCGATCCGCCGCGGTATGACCGGTGCCTTTGTATTCACCTTTCGTCGCCTGAAGAATGGCCGTCACGCCCGCGCGCAAGCCGGAATCAAAATCGTCGTTGCGCAGGTACGGCTTGATCTCGCTCTCAATAATTCGTTTCGCCAACGCGTCGGGCAGCGCCCCTTCCAACCCGTACCCCACCTGGAGGTGCATCTTGTGGTCTTGGACGAAGACGAACAGCACCGCGCCGTTGTTCTGGTTCTTTTGGCCGACGCCCCACGATTGCGCGACACGAACGGTGTAATCTTCGATCGAAGAATCCGATTGCATCTTCGGATACACGGCGACGAGGATCTGGCTCGATGTGTCGCGCTCGAACTGTTCGAGATGTCGGTTCAGTTCGATCGCGGTCGCGGGCGACACGACGTGAGTGTAATCGTTGAAATACGCCTCTGGCCTCGGGGGAATGACCTCCCCCGCGGTGGCCCGCGTGGCGAACAATACGAGAAAGATGCAGATAGATCTCATGAGCGACGGTGACGGCGGTTACTTCGCGGGCGTTCCCTGAAAATTGAAATCAACTTTTGGCGGAGTCTCTGCGCCGGCGGTGGCGGTGAAATAGGGCTTCTCCTTGAAATTGAAATAACCCGCGTACATCAGGGTCGGGAAGCTCTTGATGGCTGTATTGTATTTCTGCACGATGTCATTGTACCGGCCACGTTCGACGGAGATGCGATTCTCCGTGCCCTCCAATTGCGCCTGAAGCTCGAGGAAATTCGAGTTCGACTTCAGTTCAGGATAGCGTTCCACGACCACGAGCAATCGGGAGAGGGCGCTGCTCAAGCCCGCCTGCGCCTTCTCGAACTCGGCGAATTTGGCAGGATCGTTCGGCACCTGGTTTGGGTCGATCTTCCCCACCGAGGCGCGGGCCTGGGTGATCTCAGTCAATGTTGACTTCTCGAAGTTCGCCGCCCCCGAGACGGTGGCGACGAGGTTCGGAATCAGATCGGCGCGGCGTTGATACACGTTCTGAACCTGGGCCCACTGTTTCTCAACCTCCTGCTGCAGACTGACCAAGCGGTTGTAGCCGCAGCCTTGTACCAGAGTCATTATCGCCAGCGCCCCGACAATCATCCGCTTTTGCATGGTTTACCTCGCTTGGTTCGGTCAATGTTCAACAGAATACTGCACTCCGCATTGTTTTCAAAGCAATGCCAAAGTTCTTGGGTCTGCCTGCCGCACCGGGCCTTGTTCAGTAGCTGAAGCTGCTGTGCCCAATAAACTCGCGCAGGATCGAAGTCGGTGGCACCAGATGATCGGAGACGCCAAGGAAGCTGGACAGGAAAGCCAGCAGCCGCCGCGCTTCGGCGTATTGCGGATGGTGCGGTTTGATCTCAACCAGCAGCGGCTCGACGAACGGTTTGAGAACCGCCAACTCGTAATCCAACGCCGAGTTGAACGCGATGTCAGCCTCCTGCTGGTAAGGGAATATCCAGGTTTTCTCGCCGCGACGCACGCTGGGCCACATGGTCAATGTTGCCAGTGCCGAGTTGCCGCGGAAGTTGTTGTCCCGCACCATCCGTCGCACCAGGCGGTTGTCCGTCGTGGAGATGCGGTTGTTCGAATCCAGATTCAACTGGGTCAGGGCGCTGACGTAGATTCGTAACTTGTGCGCGGATGGCACGGACTGGGTCAGGCGGGGATTCAGCCCGTGAATACCCTCGACCAAGACGATCTGGCCGGGTCCGATGCGCAGTTTCACGCCGCGATACTCCCGGCCGCCCTTCTCGAAATTGAAACCGGGCAGTTCCACCTCATCACCCTTGTCCAGTCGCATCAGGTGCTCGTTAAAGAGCGGCAGATCAACGGTCTCAATGTTCTCGAAATCGGGCTTGCCATTCTCGTCCAGCGGCGTCTGCTCGCGGTTGACGAAGTAATTGTCCACCGAGATGGTCACCGGCACGAGGCCATTGACGCGCAACTGGACGGCCAACCGCTTGGCAAAGGTGGTTTTACCCGAGGAGGACGGCCCGGCAATCAGGGCCCATTTGATGTGCTCGCGGTGTTCGAAGATATGGTCGGCGATTTGCGCGATCTTCTTCTCGTGGAACGCCTCGGTGATCTTGATGAAGTCGCTGATCTCCCGGCTGGCGATGATCTCGTTCAACCGGCCCACTGTGTTGACGCCGAGGATGCGGCCCCATTCCTTGTGCTCCTTAAAAATCTGGAACAACTGCGGCTGCGGCTCGAACGGGGGTAACTGCTTCGGGTTCTGTTGCTCGGGGACTTGCAGCACAAAGCCCGGCGGGTACGAAATCAGCTTGAACAACGCCAGCGCCCCCGTGCTCGGCGCCAGCGGGCCGTGGGCCAGGTCGGAGAAATTCTCACACCAGCAGGTCGCGATCTTGGGCGGATTGCGGAAACGCAGCAGATTGTATTTGTCCCACTGTTTTTCCTGTTCGAACCGGCGGACGACTTCGGTGAAGGCGATCTCGCGCCGTTCGATGGGGATATCGCGCTCGACCAAGGCCCGCATGTGCTGGTCGATGCGCTGCATTTGTTCATCACAGATACCGGACTTGCCGTCCATCTCGAAGCTGCAGTAAAAGCCTGTGCCCAGCGAGTGCTGCACCGCAAAACGGGCGTCGGGGAACAATTCCTTGACCGCTTTGGCCAGAAGAAAGCATACCGCGCGGTGGTAGATTCGGAAGCCGTGCGGGTCACCCCGCGTCAGCAGCGTGACGTCGCTGTCCACCTCCAGCGGGTAGGAGAGGGAGACTGCGTCGTTATTGACCAGCGCACCCAGGTAATCGAGCCCCTCCGGCGAGCGGCGCTGGGGCAGGATGTCGCGGACGTGGGTGCCGGCAGCGCAACGAATCTGGGCGCCATCGTCCAGCGTGACGGTGATTGTGTTAAGGTTTGTATCCATTCCAATTTCTCGCGACATCTGGGAGCACTTCTCGATGCTTGGAAACGTATGGATTCCCAAACCCTGGAAGAAAACGGCTCGCTTTCCTGCAATGTCGAGCGGTAATTATACGCGGCTTTCTGATGATTGGAAACTCTTTTCGTGCAGTGGCTGTGCCCGCCGCCTGTTTTGCTTGATGTTTCGTGCTCGGGAACTTAACGTTCCCGCAAGGATTTGTTCGTCCCGACGGAGAAAACTCGATGAACGACATGATACCCACGGAGTTCATTCGCCGCATTCCGAAGACCGACCTGCATCTGCATCTGGATGGCTCGCTACGCATCCCGACGTTGATTGAGCTGGCGAAGCAACAGCGGATCAAGTTGCCATCGCACTCCGAGGATGGACTGCGACAGTTGGTGTTCAAGGACAAATATGCCAACCTGCCCGAGTACTTGAAGGGATTCGCCTACACCTGCGCGGTGATGCAGACGGCCGAGAGTTTGGAGCGCATCGCCTACGAGCTGGCAGAGGATAACCTCGCGGAAGGCGTGCGCTACATCGAGGTGCGGTACGCGCCGCAGTTGCACATCAACGACCGGCTCAACATGGAAGAAGTCGTCGCCGCCGTTTGCCGTGGTCTGGGGCGCGCGCAGAAACGACACAATCAATCCAAGGCGGTCAGCGCAGGCGCGGACGTTCCCTTTCACTTTGGCGTTATCGTGTGTGCGCTACGGTTCATCCTGCCGCAGATGTCGCCGTACTATCGGCGATTGTTTGAGGTGATGGCCTACGCATCCCCGAGGCAGGTGTGCATGGCGGCTTCGATGGAATTGGCGCGAGCGGCGGTGGACTTGGCGCACAACAAGGGGTTGCCGGTCGTCGGCTTCGATCTGGCGGGCGCCGAAGCGGGTTATCCCGCCGATGATCACAGCGCGGCCTACCAGTACGCGCATTCCAACTTCATCCGGAAAACCGTCCATGCCGGTGAGGCCTACGGGCCGGAGTCCATATTCCAGGCGATCACGAAATGTTACGCCAACCGCATTGGCCACGGCACCTGGCTGTTCGCGCACCAGATGATTCAGAACCCGAACATCCCGGACCCCGTGGCGTACTGCCACCATCTGGCCGAATACGTAGCCAGCCAGCGCATCACCATCGAAGTCTGCCTCACCAGCAACGCCCAGACGCTGCCACGGATGCGAAACCTCTCCCGCCATCCGCTGCGTCAAATGCTCGACCACGAGTTGTCCGTCTCCATCTGCACCGACAACCGGCTCGTGTCCAACACTTCCGTCACCAATGAACTACGCCTCGCCATCGACAAGGTGAAAATGACTCCCCGCGAACTGCGTAATGTCGTCATCGCCGGCTTCAAGGGCAGCTTCTTCCCCGGCTCCTATCGCGAGAAACGTCATTTCGTGCGGCAGGTCATCGATCGCTACGAGGCGCTGGCAGGCAAATACCCCGGGCTTATGTAGACGCGCAGAGCGTTTGTACTCTCTTGAGCAAATGCGGAGAGCGTTTACAGGACAAGCAGTTCAGGCAGGCGATTGTGGCGCTGGAGAGGGATCTGCGGGAGCATCGATGACGTCCCGTATTTTTTCAGCGAGTTCTCGTATGCAAAATGGTTTCTGTAGGTAGCCCCGCAGACCTTTCTTGAACATGTTCTCGGCCACGGATCCTTCGCAGCCTGTCAGTAAGACCACCCGCACATTTGGATTGAGACGTTGCAGGTTCTCGAAGACCATATCGCCCGACATTTTGGGTAGCAGGAAGTCCAACAGAACCATGCTGATCTCCGGCCCCCGTTCTTCATACAACTTGATGGCTTTATTCGGACAGGAAGCCGTATGAACCCTGTAGCCTTGGCCGGCCAACGCCGCCTCGAGAAGGCTCAAGAATCCTTCCTCGTCGTCGATGGCGAGAATGCCAGCTGGTTGGGGGCAATTGCCGGGAACCATATTTTGGGAAATGAGCATACAGCTTGCCAGCCCAGTCGATTCCCGTCTCCGGCGCAGCGGTTAGCTTCAGAAACTCAACTGGTTCTGACGAACCAGCCGTTGCTGAGTCCCAAGGACTTGGGATGGATGAGGGCAGCACGCGTCCGCCAGCGGAAATTGGCGGGAGTGACGGGGCTCGAACCTGAGGCGTCTTGCGATTTTCCTGAGGGTTTCGAGGGAAGAGATGATCGTGTTCACAACTGCGCTCACAAGGAAATGTCTCAGATTGGCACGGATGCGGAGCGGCAGGAGTTCGTCAACCGGTCACTTGACATGCTTCAGAAACGGACGAGTATTTTGACCATACGGGTTTGACTTTCCACGCGCAACCACTAGGATTCATTTGTTGTGAGTATCACGATCATTGATGGCTTGGTGGCGGAGCATCGCGTGTTCTTGACCATTTTCGACCAGATTGAACGCTCATTGCCCGAGATCAAGACAACGGGCGAAATCGCGTTGATTTGCGGCATCCTGGAGAGGCTAATCCACGACCACGGCTCGGCGGAAACAGATCTGGCCTATATCACGTTCGATCATGTGTTGAAGGAGCAAAATCGATGCACGCGTCTGACCCATGACCATGAGGAGATCGATGGGCTTTTGCGAGAGGTGGGAACGATCAAGGATCTCTCGGAAGCCCGCTCCCGACTGAAGGTAAGCTTGAACGCGTGTCGGATTCACTTCAAAGACGAGGAACGCAACGTGTTTCCGCTGATCGAGAAGACGGTCCAACACGAGACGCTGGTGGCATTGGGGAGGGCCTGGAAATCGCAATCGTATTTGACGCAACCCCCTGCGGAACGAGAGCGTCCTGACTCGTCCAAGAAGAAAAGCTAAGAAAGGGTGAGTTCGATTTTCGTTGGTCACCGCATCAGTGCAGGATGACGATCGAGGCGAGGCTTCTCTCCGGCGATTTGACTGCCTCATCCTTGGAATGTGTCAGATAGTCAACGACTGACTCCTTAGACTGCCTCTTTCCCCTTGTAGCTTGAGGATGATTGTGCTATTGTGACTTTGGGCAAAGTGGTCGCCCAGAAAGGGATGCAACACGCGGGTTGGCTGGGCAGACAGACAGATTGCCCGCCTGCCGTGGGGTTGTGTTGCGGGGTGTAAGTACGGTGAGGTTTATTCGTAAGTCCTTCGTGCGGAATGTGCTTCCGCTCATCGTCAGCGCGGCGGCGCTATTTCTGCCCGCATTTCAGGCTGCCGCCATCATCAGCACCAACCTGAACCTGCAGATGCAACTCGGAAACCCCTCCGGGGCTAGCAACGACCCCAATAATCACTTCCATTACCTCATCCAGCGCACGGTCGAGACCATTGATTACAGCGATACCAATGGCTGTCCCAACTGGGCCAGTTGGGATTTGACTACCACCGATACTTGCTGTGTCGCGCGCACGGACGCCTATGCGCAGGACACGAGCCTGCCGTCGGGCTTCCGCAAAATCACCAACGGCACTTTCACGGGCTATGATCGTGGCCACATGTGCCCGTCGGCAGATCGCCTCGATACCACGCCTGACAACACATTGGTTTTCCTAATGTCGAACATGATTGTGCAGGACTCGAAAAACAATCAGGGCGTTTGGGACGCCTTCGAAGGTTACTGCCGCACCCAACTCACCTCCCAGGAATTGCTGATCATTTGTGGGCCATACGATTTCAGCACGGTTACTGCCGGCGCGAGTAAGGTCTACATTGCTTCCAATATCTTCAAGATCGTCGTCTGCGCTCCGTTGGGTGCCGACACCGCGCTCGGTCGTATTACCAACGCCAATCCCAGCTCCATTCGCGTCATCGCCATCGAAACTCCCAACGATGACTCTGTGTCCGGCAAGGCGTGGACGACTTTCGTTACGTCTGTCAAGCAAGTCCAACAGGACACCGGCTACAACTTCTTCAGCGCCTTGCCCAACAACCTCGGCTGGGTGCTGCGCAGTAAAGTCGACGGTCAGACCCCGGCCGCCCCGGGCATCACCAGCTTCGCCCCGCCCAGCGGCACGGTCGGCGCCAGCGTCACCATCACCGGCGCGCGCCTTGATACCGTCACCAACGTCTTTTTCAACGGCACCGTTGCCTCCTACACGATTACCGCCACGAACCAAATCACCGCCACCGTTCCCGCAGGGGCCACCTCCGGCACGATCACCGCCAAGGGACTTGGCGGCAATGGCACCAGCTCCTCCAGCTTCACCGTGACAACCGCAGGCAACCCTGACCTCGCCATTACAAAGTCCCACACCGGCACCTTTACCCAGGGCGACACCGCCGATACCTATACGATCACCGTCAGCAACGTCGGCACTGCTGACTCCAGCGGTTCAGTCATCGTTTCCGATGCCGCCCCCGCTGGACTGACCATCACCGCCATGAGCGGCTCGGGTTGGACCGCTGACCTCGGCTCGTCCACCTGCACGCGCTCCGACGCCCTCGCCGCCGGCGCCGGGTACCCGCCCATCACCGTCACCGTCAGCGTCGCCACCAACGCCGCCGCCAGCCTCACCAACACCGCCGCTGTCTCCGGCGGAGGCGATGTCAACGCGGCCAACAACACCGCCAACGACCCGACCGCGATCATCGCCCTGACGCCCATCCAATCCTGGCGGTTGCAATACTTTGGCACCACTAACAACACGGCGGCCGCAGCCGACACAGCCAACCCCATGGGCGACGGCGTGGCCAACTTACTTAAGTACGCCCTCGGCATGGATCCGCTGGTCCCGGCTACCAGCCCGGTGGTCGTGGACATCAGCACCGGCTTCCTCCGCCTGACTGTGCCCAGGAACCCGAGCGCGACCGACGTCACCTTCTCTGTGGAAGTGACCGACGACCTGACGGCGTCTTCCTGGACGACCGCTGGGACGACTGTTGATGTGAACACCGCAACCCTGTTGCAGGTCCACGACAACACGCCGGTTTCATCGGCCACCAGCCGATTCATCCGCCTGCACGTCAGCCGCCCGTAGCTGTGCGCCGGGGGATTTCGAATTGAGGCATTCGCGCAAGAGACGTTGTTGCAACCAATGGGCAATCGCAGAAATCGCAATCGTATTTGACGCAACCCCCTGCGGAACGAAAGCGTCCCGGCTCGTCGAAGAAGAAAACCTAAGAAGGGGCGGAAGGCAGCAGCAAGTAGCCGAGTAGCCAAGTAGCTGAGGGGAAAGCGGGCGTTTCGCCACAAAAAGGCACAAGGGGCGCGAGGAGAGGCGGCACGGACGCACACCGACTCACACTGACTTTCGCGGACGTGTGGCGGACACAGGACGAGTGAGGCGCGGCGTCTGGTCATGGTGACAATCGAGGCGAGGGTTTTCCCATGCGATTTGACTGCCCCACCCTCGGAATATGTCAATAGGCAAGACCCCCTTAGACGTGATTCCAATGCTCTTTTCGACAGTGCGGCGTCCTCGACGACGGATTCGTTTGGGTTATTGACCACCATCGCCTTTCGTTTCGGTAGAAGTCGAAGTTCCTATCTTCGCACGAGCGTTCTTCAGTTCGCGGTAGTGCACCTTGCCTCCTACCGAACTGAGTATTGCGGCACATTCATGGAATACCACTTGTGTCGCACCGGCTTGCGCAAACTCCTCCGGTTCATTTGCAGCCATGCGCAGACGCACTGCCATCATTTTACCGAGTTCCTTAAACCGGTCTCTGTCCGTTGTTCCCATCCACAGATAATCCACAAATGTTTCCTCAAGGCGTTTAGGATAAGTGCTATTCCGAAGCTTCGTAAGTGGAATGAAGTTAAGATGGCCCATTGGTTGTTTTGCCGCGTTACGAACTGCGGGTGTTATCAGCTGTCGTTCGACAAGTAGCCGCATGCCCTTGAATCCTGATTTCTCAACTGAGATGGCGTCAAGCAGCGCCGCGCTGTAGAGCATCAATTGCACTTGCGACAGCGGCCCGCCAAAGGTCTTTGCTGTACGCAATTCATCCTTATCATTGTGGCGGACAATGCAGCCTCGCAACCATACTCGGCGTCCTACATCTTCAAATGCCGCAGTGTACATCCGCTTCGCGACTTCCAGTGCCGGTTGAACTTCTGAGAAAGTCAGAGCTACAGCATCCGACTCCACCAATCCGTGGATCACTTTTTCAGCGCCGCTGCGATGAATCGAAGATGCCACCATCGTCCGGAATCTCTTGAAAGCCCTCTCAGCACCCTCGCGACCATCCTTCAACCACTTAGAACGAACACCGAGAAGGTCGACGAACAATACCACTTGGCTATCACTCGCGCTCACTCAATTGTCTCCTTATGCGTTTCAAACAGAAATGTCGCCAGCGTGACCGCTGCCCCGACCGCCAGCTTCGCATGACGCGGGCTGAGCCCTGATGTCTTACCGTGTTTGCCGTGCCCTGTGCCGTAAAGGCCGCGAAGCTCCGCAAGCCCGTTGCCGATTGTGCCGAGGTTGCTGAGTAGTCGCTTGATGACATCTCCCCCACGTGCCGACTCCGGTATTCCGTCAGGAACGAGTTTCAGCTCCTTCAGCGTTTCCTTGGTGAGCGTCGGAATATCTGGCGTGCCGGTGACAGGCTTGCCTCGCACGGCGAGTATCGTCTTGCAGCAGGTTTCGACGAGTTCCTTGGCCGTGCCGATAGCCAGCGCTGGATCGGATTCGATAGATTGCTCCATCCTGCGGATTTGGTCGGCAAGGTGCTTTGCATCGAATTCGGCAGCCGCCTCCTTGATGCCATCCAACAACGGCATCCCTGCTCCGGTCATGATTCTACCGTCAATCCATTGAAGGCCGTCCCTGCTGAGGGTATCAATCATCCGTTTGAACGTCATACGGGCCGCGTCAGCCTGATTCGAGCCATAGGTGGTGCGTCCAGCCAATTCCTCGAGTTCCAGAACACTTCGCAGCACGCCCTCGTAAACCTTCAGAACCTTCTTAACATCCCTCCAATCGGACCACTTGACACCGTGGTAGTACTGCTCAACAAGTGACCGCTTCTGTCCGGTGTCGTGCGGCTCGTATTTAAGACGGCATGGCACTTTGGCGGCATCGAATTCGTCGCTTATCTGTCGGAGAGTCCAGCAATTGACCATGTACTCGCGGAAGATATGCCTCGTCTTCATCCTAATCAGGCTGCGATTCATGTTTTTGCCTCCGCCGTCTTCTCTGCCTTCTTTACTCGCACCTCTCCAAACAGCAGCTTCGGAAGCAGCGGGTCTTGAAACAGCCAGCGGTCTTTTTGCGGTGTATCACTGAGTGAAAGCGCCGAAACGCCGAGTCTCGTAAACGCCGTCACCCTCCCCAGATGATCAGCGATCTCCCTGCCGTGGACGACTAACACAAAGGTTGTCCGCCATCCCGGCGGGCACACACCGCTTGCAGCAACAACGATCTGCCCGATGGCCTTGTATAACTTAGTTTCGGGTTGACCGCCCGACACTCCTTCCGCTTCCGCGATCACGCAGACGCGGCGCACTTTGTGAAAGGCGACGATATCCCGGTCACCTTCGATCGCAGGAAGTCCATAACGAGTAAACCATCTCGTCCGTTTTCCGCCGACCTCCGCTCCCATCGACTCTAGTTCTTGGCACGCTCTGCCTGCTGCCTCGTGCATCAAATGCTGACGGTGTTTGGCCATCTCGGACTTGCGTTCGCCACCCGTGCGACCTTCCTCGGAAGGGTCAATATCCACGAGGACATGCCACCCGCCGCCCGGCGGACAGTACCGACGTACGAACTCAAGTTTGACTTCGGCTTGGAACATTCCCCTCAGGTTAAGACCTCTTTGAGATTCTTAAACACCGGACGTGCTCCGTCCAAACGATATGTCAAAACGTCGATGCCAATGGCGTCGAGTACGGCACGGGTCTTGGCATTCGGCACACCGGGCAGGACTAAGAGGCGTTTTGCGGCGGGAGTGACTGTGCTGTGATAAACGAGTTGCCCGACGCCTTGGTAAATGCTGCTTGTGGACAAATCAGTCTTAGCCTCGAACAAGAATCGAAGCTTCCCACTCTTCGAGAGGACGTAAAGGTCACGGGCGCGGTCGTTGCCCACATTGCCGAACGCCGCTTTCTTCAGATACTCAGCGAGCGCGTTTACAACCAGCCCATGGTCGCAGTCACTCTCAACGTTGCCCGGCACCCGGTAGCCACGCTTTCGCCCTCCGAACTCGGGCGAATACGTAGACTTTGCGGGAACCGTGACCTTCTGTTGTTTGCCTGTTGAGATCGCTTTCTTGAACTTCTCGACCTGCCGAACAAACTGGCCAATATGCGCCGGTAGCCTTTTACCGTCTACCCGACCAATGACAATCATCTCGCTCTCTTGTCCGTCCGGCCATTGAACCTCACGCCAGTTGCCATGCGGATAGGAATTCACAAATGCCGTCTTGCCAATTCCCTTTCGTCCTCCCGCGATTTTGCCGCTGTGAGCCAGATATACTTCGCTGTCATCGGTCAGGAAGGCGCCGGCACAACGGTGGTTGATGCCTTTAAGCGGCGGGTTACATTGCACGGCTATGCTGAGCATGTCTTTCGAGTGTGGGTCTTGCCGGCCAAACGGACACCAAAAACTTATTCCGTTATCTGCCCAGTCGAGTACAAACCAAAACCGCTCGCGTGGATTCCAGAGCACTCGAGCCTCGTAATTGCCGCCCTGCCATCCGATAGTTCGCGTAAATCTCTGACAACCATCTGACAGGCGCTTCTTCAGCGCTCGGAATGCGCTCTCGCTGGCTTCTAGATCAGTTACCGGAACAAGACTCATGTCCTTGCCTTCTTCACCCGCACCTCTCCCGACTGCAGCTTCGGCAGCAACAGGTCGCACGTGTGGCGCGCCTTGGTGGCCCGCTCGGGACGCACCAAGTCAAGTTCGTAAATCAGCGGGGCGTTACCAGCCGTGTGGAAGATGGTTGATACGGCAAACTGCCTGTTCAGTTTCTCGGTCATGGGAAGGACCGTCTCGCTGTGGCGGAGTCTAGCAAGCGCGTCATTCTACAAGCAAGTGTAAGGTGGAGATTTCCTTGTAAGGGAAAACCTTACAACGGCGGCAAGGCTATGGCGGACAGGTCCGCCGTCGCTAAAGGTTGCCGCAAACGACAGCGGCGTTTGCCACGGGAGTACGGCGTGTGGCGTCTCATCGGATTCGGCTCCGTCGGACTCGGCTTGGCGGACAGGCACGACGGACGGGGATTCCCTGACAGAGGGCGGATGTGAGGGGGACGCAGGCTGAAGCCGTGCGGCTACGAGATTCGGGCGGAGACGGCATGGGGCCGATAGCACGGATGGGCCAACAGGCGGGACGCCTGTTCAACGGGGAACGGCGGGGTGCGGCAGGGCGGCAAGCGGAGAGCTCGCCATACAATCCGGAGCAACACCCACCCCTGTGTCCCCTCCGTGGGAGGGGAAGGATTTCGCGGGAGGATACGACAGAGATTTGCCGCAGACGACAGCGGCGTTTGCGCCGACGGCAAGTACTCGGCGCGTCTCAGCGGCTAGTGCCGCTTTCGGCTCCGTCGGACTCGGCTTTCGACAGGCTCAGGATGACAAACCGGGTGGAAACGACGGCGGGCGGAGCGGCTGGATTGCCACGGGAGTACAGCGTGTGGCGTCTCGTCTGACTCGGCTCCCTTGTCGGACTCGGGGATGCCGCATACGACAGCGGCGTCTCGTCCGACTCGGCTCCCAGCCCTACAAAGCGCGATGCGCTAAGCTCCGGATGCGCTGGAGATTGCCACAGGAAAAGAGTTGCGGCGTGTCGTCACCACGTGAAACGTGGCGAGGACTTCGCTATCGAGAATTGATATTATTGCTGGACGCGGTGGGCCGGAGGTGGTATAATGGTGACAGTTGTTTGAAAAGGGCACGGCTCACAGAGCCGTGGCTACACCGAACACGCCACACCGAGGGCGGCGCGGTGGGTTGCCGCGGGAATACGGCATGCGGCGTCTCGTCCGACTCGGCTTCCCGCGCCCTACCTAAAGAGGCGTTGGCACGAGTCTTTCCAAAAAAAGGGTGTTTTTACCAAACGAACCCAACTGAAAAATGCGGAAGCATTTCGCCATGAATAGGTTGTACGAAAATACGCGTTGGGTTCGTTTTGCAAAAAGAGGCAAAAAACTGGAAAAAACGCGCTGAAATAGGGGACGGAAGGGTGATTTTTCCGCACAAACGAACCCCGTTTGCCCCGCAACTCAACGCGTCCGGCGCAGGGTTCCGAAATACTCCCACAACGGGCCGACCACGCCCCGTTGGCGCAGCCGCTCGGCAATGCGAGAGAAGTTCTCCGGCACGGGACCGGTGATCCAGGTTGGGTCTCGCTCACCGAACTCGGCCAGTTGTTGCAGCAGTTCCTCTTGGCGCAGCGACGGTGAGATATAATAGTAGACGAGATTGAGCAGATCAGCGTCAGCGGACAGCATCCCTTCGCGTTGGGCGCGAACGAACAACGCCGTACCGGGATAGACGCGCATGCCCGCGGAGGCGAAGATGATCGCGCCGGTCAGACGCTGCGAGTTGGCGAAGCCGGTCTGCAACGTCTCCGTCGTCTCGCCCGGTCCACCGCAGATGACGAAGTGGCTGTAGTGGACGCGCGCGGCGCGGGCGAGTTCGGTCGAGTGGAGGATGTCGGCAAAGGTGAACGCCTTGCCGTACTCGGCGAGCACTTCGTCGCAAAAACTGTCCGCGCCAAACTCGATGTGCGTGAGTCCGGCCCGCGCCATCAGCGTCATCAGCCCGGCGGTCAGGTTTTTCGGGCGGAGGAAGCAACTCCAGGTGAGATTCACGCGGCGGCGGAGGATGGCGTCGCAGATGTCGGAGACATGGTCGTTGGTGAGATTGAACACCGCATCGACAATGAACACATGCTTCGCTCCTTGCCGTTGGATGGCCGCCAATTCGTCGGCGACGGCTTCGGGCGGGCGGCGGTGGTTCTCGCGACCTTCGATCAGCGGATACGTGCAGAAACAACACGACAGGCCGCAGCCGCGTTGCGTCGAGATGTTCAACATCGAACTGTGACGGAGATAATATTCCACCAAGTGCGGCGGGCGTTCCGCCGAGTCCAAAAACGCCGAGCCGTCCGGGTCGCGCGGATTGATGACGATTTGCTCGCCGCGCCGGTACACCAATCCGGGAATCCCGGTGGGATCGGCACCCGCGGCCAGTGCCGCAATCAGGCGCGGGAACGCGACTTCGCCCGGGCCGTGAATGCCGTAGTCGGCACCCGTCAGCGCCAGCAACCGGTCGGGGAAGATGGAAAATGCAGAACCACCGAGGACAATCGGGCGGTTACACCCTTGCCGGACGGCTTGGCAGAGGTGGACGGCGTTGCCAAAATACGTTTGTCGACTTGCGAACTGGACATCATCCACGTTACGCAGTGAGACCCCGACGACGTCCGGCCGGAATTCAACGAGAACGTCTTCAATGGGTTCACCCGGGATTTGACAATCCAACAGACGGGTGGCGTGGCCCGCACGTCGCAGAGCCGTGTCGAGGTGGGCCAACCCGAGTGGAAAGACCGGGTACGGCTGGTCGCAGCGGTTGCTGCTGATTAACAGTACCCGGCTTGACATGCCGCTTCTTCCTCGCGCACCATCGTATTTTAGAAACGGAACAACAGAAAGCAACACCGAACCCATTACCGCCGGTGTTCGATAATCCGATTGACCCGGCTTTGAACGCACTCTAGTCTGCGAACCGAGTGAGGTGAGGTATGCGGGCCCTGCTGATATCACCGCAGTTTCCCAGAAACATGTGGACTTACGAACGGGCGCTGGCGTTGATCAAACGCAAGTCGGCGCTGCCGCCGCTGAGTCTGGCCACCGTAGCGGCGCTTCTGCCCGAGGACTGGGAGTTCAAGCTGATCGATCGCAACGTGCGTCCGGTGACGGAGGCAGAATGGGACTGGGCAGAGATCGTACTCATCAGTGCGATGACCGCGCAGAAGGAAGATTTCCTGGCGCAAATCCGCGAAGCGAAGCGGCGCGGCAAACGGGTCGCAGTCGGCGGTCCCTATCCGACGACGCTGCCGGATGAAGTGCAAGTGGCCGGGCCCGACTACTTGGTTCTCAATGAAGGCGAACTTACGATTCCGCCGTTCCTTGCAGCGTTGCGGCGCGGCGAACCGAGTGGACGATTCAGCGCGAACGGGGCCTTTGCCGATCTGACGCAGTCACCGGTGCCGCGGTTTGATCTTTGGGACCTGGACGCGTACGACACCCTATCCGTCCAATTCTCGCGGGGTTGTCCGTTCCAGTGTGAGTTTTGTGACGTCACGGCGATCTACGGACGCCGCGCACGGGCGAAGACGCCGGCTCAGCTTCTCCGTGAATTGGACAAGTTGTGGAAGCTGGGTTGGAACCGTTACCTTTTCATCGTCGACGACAATTTCGTTGGCAACCGAGCGAAAGTTCGCGGTTTGCTGCAAGAGTTACAGTTGTGGCAGAAAGAGCATGGTTATCCGTTCTACTTTCAGACCGAGGCGTCGGTGGACTTGGCCGACGACCAAGAACTCCTTGATTTGATGGCTGTTTGCAACTTCAACAGCGTCTTTCTCGGCGTCGAAACGCCCGACCAGGCCAGTCTTGCTGCCGCCCACAAGATTCAGAACACACGCCTATCGCTTGACGAAGCGGTCGAAAAGATCACCCGCGCCGGGCTCTGTGTCATGGGCGGATTCATCATCGGTTTCGACGGCGAACAACCTGGCGCGGGCGAACGCACTTACGAATTTGTCGAGCGAAACTCAATCCCGACCACACTGTTTTCCATGCTGCAAGCGCTGCCACACACGGCGTTATGGCACCGACTGCGGCGGGAAGGTCGGCTAATTGGGGAAGACGCGCGGCTGAACCAAGACACCCTTATGAATTTCATTCCGACCCGGCGAATCCAGGAAATCGCCAGTGAATATGTCGAAACCACGTGGAAGCTTTACGATCCGTGTCGCTTTATGGACCGCACGTACCGGCACTTCTTGATGTTGGGTCCCCCCCGCTGGCAACCCGCCGAACGGATCAGGGTCAAGCACGATTGGAGCGATATGCGGGCGTTATTGACGATGTGTTGGAGGCAGGGTGTGAAACGCGACACCCGCTGGAAATTCTGGCATCACCTTCTTAGTCTTCTGCGGCGAAATCCCCGCGTGGTGGGCCATTACATCTGCGTCTCCGCTCACATTGAGCACTTCCTCTGGTATCGGCAGGAAACGCGTCACAAAATCGAGGCGCTGCTCGCGGCCAGCCCGCCTGAGGCGCTGGGGTGTCAAACGGAGTCCGTCGTTGCGTAAGACCCGGCGGTTGCGATGGCGCATCGACTCCTGATCATCCAGCCGTCGTATTGCCGCTCCAAGACCGACCGCGAAGTAGTCCGCATGCGTCGTCGTCGGCTGGGACCGTAGCGGGTTGGGCCGAAAGTTCAGGACATTGCAGGACTTGAAGGTGCGTCGATATCTCCACGAATCTCTTCCTCCATCGGCGCGTAAACATCATACAGAACCGAAAGCAGGCGCTACTGGAAACGGTGGAACGCGTTCCGTTCAAGAGCGAGTATGCATTCCCCCCCCGATTTGACCGCGGCAGACGGGTCACTGTGTGGAGTGCCCCGCACGCGGAAAATGATGAATTGCCCCGACAACATCCTCTCGTCAACGCAATAGCGGCTCACTGCTGATTTACGCGGGCCTTCCGCGATTACTCACCGCGTTCCGCCCGCAGTCCCCATCCCCTGTTTTGACCGCTGGATCCTGCCGCCCAGGACGATCACCGTCCGTCGATGGCAGCGGAACTACCGGGGGGGGCGTTCAACACGGGGTCTGGCTTCGTTGACTTTCAGTGCTCGACCATCCAGTTCCTTGCCATTGCAGTCAGCAATCGCTTTGGCGGCTTCTGCTTCCGAGCCCATCTCCACGAAGGCAAATCCTTTGGACTTGCCGGTGGTCTTATCCATGATGAGTTGGCAACTGACCACGTTGCCCGCTTGCTTGAACAGGTCGAGAACCTGGCCTTCCGTCGTGTTGGGTGACAGGTTGCCCACATATACCTTCGTTGCCATTATTTCTTTCTGCTGCGGTAGGAGGTCTCAGTGGGAGTTCCCGATGGATTCGGGTTTCAGATTGTCACCGAGCAAACATGCTCGCCTGACAATCCACCAGTCTCACTGTAAGCGGCCTCTATCAGCTAGCTGGATTAATAATATGCCGGGCCGCTATGAGAGCAATGATAAAGTGGACAATGTCCGCTCCGCCGGCGTTGTTCGGGGTGACGCTGTTTTTTCCGAAGACGTTGGGGATGATCCCAGGCAACTTAGGGAGCAGGCGGGACGAAGGTCCCTGGCTTCTTCTGAACCCACGTCCGCGTGTCGCTCCCGTAGTCGTTGCCAAGCGCTATGCCGACTTGAAGCATCTGGTTGGTCAGCGGCACCGGAAAATTGAAATTGCTGGCTGATATCTTGAATGTGCCTTTCGGGATGCTGATCTGTGCGGACACGGTGATGTTACTTGAGAATCCCGAGATGACACCGCGTGCCTTGCCGCTGTACACCCCCTTACTCAATCGCGTTTCGCCGTTGTTCGGCACGATCTCCAGGTTCAGCGGACTACCGGGGTCGCCCAGCGTCAACTCCAACACATCGTTGCTGCCAAAGGTCTGGTCGGACCCGCCGTTGAAAGAGAATGTGCCCGATACACTGATGCGGTCGCCGAGCGGCTTGCCGGAATCCTGCATCGATCCCTTGAGTGGGACCACGGTCATTGTCGGCGTCGCGCTCCACGGCAGGAACGTGAGCGTAAAGTGCTGCGTGTCATAGGAGTGAATGTTGTCGGTCGCACCGATAATCATATTGACCGCACCGGTAAGCGTCAGGTTGGGACTAAACGATATCAGCTTTGTCTTGGAATTATATGTGACAAGCATGTTCGTGAGATTGGGGTAGGTGTCGATATCCGCCCACGCGATGTGGGTTGGAAGGCCATCAATATCCGTGCTTGTGACTACGAACGTCGCCGCCACGTTCTGCGTGACGGTGATGTTGCTGGGAATCGGCCCCAAAAACAGGGGTGAGGTGTTGGTATCCGTGATAACATTCACCTGCAACAGTGCCTGCGTGACGGACCCATTCTCGGCGTTGGCCGCGCTCACGGTCACCGTCACGGTGCCAAGGAACTTCGGGGCCGCCGTCAATCGCAGCACTGCGTCTTGTGAATTGGTAATGACGGTCACGGAGTTCATCACACAATTCGATAGCGGCTTGTCATTCGAGTCCACAGGCGTCGTCATGATCTCCGCCAGCACCTCGAACCCGCTCGTCAACTGACCGAAAATCGGGTTGCTGAAGTTTAACCACTGCGGTGATGGCTTATTGGCATTGTTGATCGACAAGTCGACGTCGGTAATGAAAAACTGCGAGTCATTCGAATCGTGGCCCGAATTGGCCATGCCCAGCTGGCCGAAACCATCATAAATCAAGGACGACACGAACTCATCATCAAAGGTCACGCCCGAGCCGCCAGTGCCGGTTCCCGTTGGATCGCCGCCTTGCGCCACGAAATCTTGGATTACCCGATGAAAAATCAGGCCATCATAAAAATTGGTGTTCACGAGATCAACGATGCGCGCCGTGGTCAGTGGCGTGAGGTCTTCAAAAAGCTGCAGGACCAGATTGCCTGTGAACACTCCGTTGGTCGCGTCCACGCCGCTCACATTGATCAGGAGGCTGCGGTTCGAGTTGGGCGCAAACACAGCGGTCACCTTTTTGTTGCTGACGGTCGCAGCAAAGTGCAGCGGTTGCCCGTCGGGATCGGAAGCGGTAATCGGCATTTGAAACGTCCGATTCTCCGGCATGGCGATGTTGTTCGTCCACAACGTCAGACTCACCGCGTGCGCCGGCGCAGCAAATACAACCAACGCCCCGACGCAGATAGCCGTGTGGACCAATACTGGTAAAGGACGGGGGAAAGATAGAATGCCCATGGCGACAGCTTGCCCAACGAATGCCCCTTCGTCAAACCCAAAACCGGCCCAAATACTTCATGGCGACGCTACGATGAATGCCATGCCGCAGCCAGTCAACAAATCCACCCCGTGCAATCCAAAAACCTCGTCCTTGCTGAATTTCCTCGGGGAGCATCGCACCGAGGAACATCCCATACTTTGGAAGCGAATGCCGGTCGCATCACGGGGAGTGTCAACGAAGAGTTACGTCAATCCCACTGATCACAATTCCTGCATCTGGTCATTCAGCATGCCTTGGTTGCGGATAAGTATCGGTGTTCGTCCCGACCATCTGCTGGCTCAGGCGAAGCGCATGGGGTCAACGACGAGGGCGACCTCGTCTACTGAGTCGGCGCGGCGACCGCCGGTGAAATGACATCGTGAGACGGCGACGCAGCCTTCTCTTGTCCGCCACGAGGCGTAGAGGTGGCGCAACCTGAACTCAAGAACAAAGCCGCCAGCAAGGTCGCAATGCATGTGAGTGTGTGTTTCATGATGGAGCCCCCTTTCAAGGTGACTGGCCGATTAGAGATGCACATCCGCCGAAAGGCAAGGCCAAAACCGGCCTCGCCCAAGTCCACCCGGCACTGCATCACAGCGCACTGTTGCTAAAGGCGCTGGTTGATCAGGATACATTGCACGGAGAGTCGAGCTGCCCTCTCGTCAAACAAGGCAGAATCAAGGGCGGTAAGCCCACCTCTGGGACAAGCTCGGAGGATTGGAAACTTGGAGAGTTGAGTCTCGACTCTCCGAACTATTTCGCCGCCGCCGGGACAAATTCACTTCTTCTTGGCGTAATCGACCATCCCGCTGATGTCGATGACTACGACGGGTTCATTGCCGACAACCCAAGCGTCATGCCCGGACGGAAGTCGAGACACATCACCCGGCCCGAATTCATCTTGAGCCCCATCGTCCATCACCACACGCAGCCGTCCAGCCACATGGTATTGCAGGTGGGCGGCCTCACAGCTTTTTGTTTTAACCAGAGGTTTTACACAGGTGGACCATTTCCAACCCGGCTGAAGCGTCGCCCGTCCGAAGGTTACGCCGCCCAGTGATACGAGTTCAACTTGTCCTTTCTCGAAACTGCGCTTTTCGTCAGGCTGTGACAGGTTCATTTTCTGCATCTTGCTCATCGCTGTTTTCCTCTCTTCTGCTTACATCGGTCTGCACGATTCTGAAACCTCATTCTGCTTGAAGCACCCGGAAAGTCGGTGCGGCTGGCTGGGTAGTGAGCCCACAATCATCGCACGACTTGACTTCCTGCTGGACAGGACAGCTCGACGGCGCAACCTGAGCGGAGGCGATCTTGTAGCCGTAACGTTGAAGGAGTGTACCGACAGCGGTAGCGCCAGTGATGTTCTCCACATCGAGAATGTGACGCAATCCTGCATTTCCCCCCCCGAGACTCGGTAATTATTGCACGACAGGATTGAAGTTTCAAGGACTGGCTCAATCTTTTTCCTGCGTTGTCAAAATTGAGCTCTCGCTCGTCACGCAACGCGTCACCTAAACGCCTGATCAAAAGAACTCCTCCCTGCTGAATTTCCTTGGGTAGCATTGCAGTGAGAAACATTTCATGCCATGGAAACGAATGCTGGCTTGCATCACCGGGTGCGTCAACGGTGAGCCGCGTCAATCCCACTGACCACGATTCCCGCATCTGGTCATTCAGCGGGCCCTGGTTGCGAAGAAGGACTTTTTACCTTACGGGCAATGCCGAGCCGCCAGGGGCTTGTAGGACAAACACCGACACAATAATCGGACTTTTGCACATGGCGCTCGCGTGGGTTGGGTGCTAGCTTTCTTCAGCCGACATTGATTCATGAGAGAGCGCGAACTTATCAAACTGTTGATTGCCGACGATTCGTCACTTCTGCAGGGATACCTGGTGGATACCGTCCGCAGGTTTCAGGAAATCCGAATCGTCGGTCATGCAGAGGATGTGCCCCAAGCGGTTGAATCTGTCGCCAAGCTTAGGCCGGACGTCGTGATTCTGGATATTCAGATGCCCGGCGGCAGCGGAATCGATGTGCTGGAAACCATCAAGAAGAACAAACCATCGCCCATCGTCATCATGTTCACGAACTATCCCTATCCACAATACCGCAAAAAATGCCTGGCGGCCGGAGCCGATTTCTTTTTCGACAAATCCCTCGAGTTCGATGCGCTGACCGACACACTGAAGAATCTGATTGTCTATCTCGGTTACAGTCAGCGTCCTTCAGAAGCGTAACGCGACGGTCGTGGTCGCACGTCCCGGCGCGTCGGCCACGGTCCATATGCCACAAACGTCCACATTACTTCCGCACGGACGCCGGTACGCGTCAGGAAGATCGTCTTGTGCGGAATGGAAGCTCTTTTTCTTTCGCGTGACAAGTCCATTGCGCGTCGCCGCGTGAGTGTCCGGGTGATTGTCATCGCGGCGTTGACTGGCAATAATTGCTTGTTTGCATTATTCTCCTGTAACGAACAGGGAATTCAATGTCTCGACGAAAGATGTTGATCACAGGCCGGAGGCAGCCATGACGCACGGGCGACGCAACGGTCTGGTGCGGCTTCTGGTTGCAGTGCCGGTCGTGGGGATCCTTTGTTGTCGATTGCTTCACGCCGCTGGGATACCAAGGCGAAAGGAGTCCTTCGAGCAGATCCGCAAACTGGCCATGAATATCCTGGCAGAAATGCCCGTTCGCACGACACTACGCGCCGACGCCGCATGGCGTCGAGCTGTGGAAACCTGGTTGCAACGAGCCGGCATCATCGCCGTCTCAGAGCCCAAAAGCGGTACCCGGTTTCCATGAAGACCGGTCTCACAAATGGGCTGTCCGTGCAGATGTTGCGAGGATTGTTCGAGTTCGCCCCCGACACGGTCGTCATTGTGGATGCTCAGGGTTACATAGTGCGCGTGAATCAGCAAGCAGAAGCGATGTTCGGGTATCGACGCGAGGAATTGCTGGGGCAGCACGTCGAGATGTTGTTGCCGGAACGTTTTCGACAACAGCACGTACAGCAGCGCGAAGGTTACATCAGCGCACCACGGCTGCGGACGATGGGCACGGGTTTGGATCTGTTCGGACGGCGCAAGGACGGCTCAGAGTTTCCCGCGGACATCATGCTCAGCCCACTGGTGCTGGATCACGGCCACATGGTCATCGCCGTCGTGCGTGACATCAGCCGGCGCAAGCACGCTGAAGATGAACTGAAGCGCTCCGAAGAGCAGTTGCACGCGCTGGCGGCGCGCCTGCAGTCGGTGCGCGAAGAGGAACGCACCCGCATCGCGCGCGAACTCCATGACGAGCTCGGCCAAGCGATGACGGGCTTGAAGATTGACCTGGCTTGGGTGGACAAACAGCTAGCGAAATCTGGCGAAGGGGTGCGCCTGGCGATTGGCCACAAGGTCACGGAGATGACGAAGCTCATCAACGGAACAATCCAAAGTGTGCGCCGGATTTCCAGTGGATTGCGGCCGGGGCTGCTCGACGACCTCGGCCTGGCGGCGGCAATCGAGTGGCAGGCGCACGATTTTCAGAGCCGATCAGGCATCGTCTGCGAGGTGACGCTGCCTTCGGACGATGTGAGTCTGAATCGAGAAACGTCCACCGCGGTATTTCGGGTTTTTCAGGAGATTGTCACAAACGTGGCCCGCCACGCCAAGGCCACCAAAGTCAAGGCGAGCATGCGCCGGGAAGGCGACCACGCGATTCTTGAGGTCAGCGATAACGGGCGTGGAATCACAGAAAGCGAGATCTCGGGTCGGCGTTCCCTCGGACTGCTGGGGATGCGCGAGCGAGTCGTGCTGTTTGGCGGGACAATCAAGTTCACCGGCGCTCCGGGGCAGGGCACGACGGTGGTGGTTACCATTCCGCTGCAACAGACAGGTTCGAATGAGAATACTGATCGCAGATGATCATGCCGTGGTGCGCCGTGGATTGAAGCAGATCCTGGCGGACGAATTTCCCAAGGCGGTGTTTGGGGAAGCGGCCAACGGCGCGGAGGTGCTCGAGTTGGTCGGGAAGGGAAAGTGGAACCTGCTGTTGATGGACGTCACCATGCCCGGGCGGAACGGGCCGGAAATTCTGAAGGAGGTCAAGCGCCTGCGCCCCCGCCTTCCGGTGCTTGTGCTGAGTGTCCACCCCGAAGATCAGTTCGCCGTGCGGATGCTGAAGGCGGGCGCGGCCGGCTACCTGACGAAGGAAACTGCGCCCGAAGAGTTGGCCAACGCCGTCAGAAAAGTGTTCGCGGGCTGTCGATATGTCAGCGCTTCCCTCGCCGAGAAGCTGGTGGCAGGCTTGACCAACGAAGTGGAGAACTCTCCCCATCAGGCGTTGTCTGACCGCGAATTCCATGTGATGCGGATGATTGGCTCGGGAATGACGGTGAAGGAAATCGCGGCGGAACTCTCGTTGAGCGTGAAGACGGTCAGCACTTACCGCGTCCGCATCCTCCAAAAGATGGGGATGAAAAACAGCGCCGAATTGACGCGTTACGCAGTCGAGAATCGGCTGGCAGACTGAGGCGGTTCGCCGAGCCGCCGGTATCTTGTAGGACAAACACCGACAAGAAAATCAGACTTCTGGCAATTGTCAGCCAGTCGCCCCTTCTGTATTCTCCGCTTGTTACTAGGAGCAATTAGGCCGGGAGCAGGGCGTGAGAACCTTCATTACAGATAATGCGGCCATGCCGCGCGGACACTTGACTGTTACACTGTCGCAGTTGTTGGTTGGTGACGATCGGAGGTGCGCGCCCTCCGTTCGTCAATCTGGAACCCGGAGAACGTCTGGGATTGCGGCCAAGGCAGTACTGGATCTTGACCGCTCAGCGATCTCAGTGTGTTCGGTAAGGGGGTCATTGGGTGTCTGATCTAAACGTATTAACAGAAGGAATCGGTTGCTCGCGAACACGTACGGCGGTGGCAGGGCTTCTCCCAGCCTCACCTGATCTCCCTCAGTTCGTCGTCGCCGTCAATCTGCGAGCAACCGATTCAACTTCACCCGGTTTCTTGGTCTTTGAGATGCGGCGGGTGGGTTAAAGGAACGTGGGTTCCAGTGGTCGAGCCCAGAAACCGTCAACCCCGTCGTTCTCAGGACTCAAGAGTGGAAAACTGAGGGCGGCGCATTCAAAGGAGTGCGCCGCTTTCATTTGCTACGGTCGCAAGAAACTGGATTTTCCCCCTGTACTAAGTAAAAACTGATCCCCATTAGGCCGCCAGTCTCTCCGTATAGTAGTCGGCCGGTGTTCTCGGCAATCACCAGTGCGAAGTTGCGAGTCTGCTGCTGCATCCAGCGGGCATCAGGTTAAGGAGTGCAACCGGCAAACCGCACACGATGGGTGCTTACGTGCGTGAGTGGCGCGGCGGTGTGGTGCAGGTTGGGCTTCATTCAACTGAGGATACAAGACTCAATTGTGGAGGAGAAATGCCGAAACCCGAATACTTAAAGAGCTACGAGTATTTGCGTGGTACAGGGGGAAGGTTGTCAACGGGTCGTTTTGCCATGCTTTAGAGCCGGACGAGTATTTTGACCATACGGGGGTTCAAGGCGATGCTTTGCGCCCCACACTCATTGCGGGTCCAGCTAGGGGTTCCTGCCCCTGACTCTAATGCCCGGTTGCATCGCGAGAACTTGGGCCACACTCGCTGCCCCACTGTTCTCGATTTCCGTTCTATCGATTACTTTCAGGTTGTATGGGCCATCTGTGATTTGGCCGGCTCTCTTCATCTTGCTAGGGATGTACGACCCGGTAACCACATCCGTCCCTGTTTTCGCAGCAACCAGTGTCTGAGTGCCCCTTGGCTGCACAGCCTGGCTGACGCTTGTTGAGGCTACGGCCGTAACGTTCGAAACTGAACCGGCCTTGCCAGTTCCCTCCGCCGCTTGGCAAATCGCCAGAAGGAGCGCGTTCGCGCACAGAATGCCGACGCCCACTTTAAAGCCACGAGTCTTCATTTGTTCATCTCCCCCGGTCCAGCCAAAATATAGCCACTTCGTATCGCTCTGCAAGTGATCATCCGGCACAATTGCGAGGATGTGTAATAGATGTCTCTTCTGTTTGTACGGCCATTGGCCACTGGTTTTGACGTGACCTCGTATTTTCGAGCGGCTTAAGGTGTTAGTCCGGGCCACAAGAAAGGACCCAGAATGAAAGGCAAACGGCATACGACCGAAGACGAGGCCGTAGGGCCAACAAAACTCGTCCTTACTGAATTCCCTCGGGTAGCATCACCGCGAGGAATCCCCGATGCCTTGGAAGCGAATACTGGCTGTTGAAGTTCCAGTGTGTTCACCCATGTTTCATCTGCGGTTTGCCTTACCTGCGATTGCACGAAATATGGAACAAGGCGCGGCTGTGTGATCCGTCCGTTACATCGGGATCGCAGCGGCTCGTGCCTCGTCACACCGGCTTCGAGGTCCCGGATGACCTCGCCGAACCGAAACGGCGTCTTGCGCCAGTCAGCAACCGTGCCGGTCGCTTTGATATGGCTGGTCGAATTTCGAGCGATGACCATTCGATGAGTATTTTGACCTTACGAGAAACTGCTTGCTGTCGAAAGGCGGGCGGGAATATAAGGCCTTCGATCACCCCGTTTGGGGCCACCCCTCTGGCCCACAGAAGCATGCTGTCTGCGCCGCATGAGATTTGAAAACGAGATGGCAAACCGGTTCGTAGGACTTCTGGCACCCAAGCATTTCATCGATCGGAAGGAAGGAGCCTGCCATGGAAGAAGCCGTTCAATTCAAACTCAATGGGAAACCCACTACACTGACGGTGGACAGCGAACGCAAGCTTCTCTGGGTCTTGCGCACTGATTTGGGGTTGACCGGAACGAAATACGGGTGCGGCGAAAGTTTCTGTGGCGCGTGCACGGTCCTGGTCAACAACGAAGCAATGCGATCCTGCCAAACCAGCGTGAAAGCCGTCCAAGGCAAAGAGGTTGTCACCATCGAGGGGCTGGCAAAGAATGGCACACTGCATCCTTTACAGAAGGCGTTCATGGAGCACGATGCCCTCCAGTGCGGGTACTGCACATCCGGCATGATCATGAACGCCTACGCATTCCTCCGCAAAAACCTCCGACCTTCAGTCCCACAAATCGTCAAAGAGATGGATGACAACTTGTGCCGTTGCGGTGCTCACAACCGTATCATTCAAGCCATTCAGGCGGCTGCGAAGGAAATGGAAGGAGGGAAGTAACATGAACCACGAGCGACACCTTGAACTCGACCTTGTGGATCAGACCACTGATGCTGGAATCAACCGGCGTCAATTCCTCAAGATCGCCGGCAGCGGAATCGTTCTCTTCTTCACAATCGGGGAGCTACCGGTTTTTGCGCAGGAGGTACGGGGCCGAGGGCCTCAGCGAGCTCTGCCCACTGATTACAACGCGTTTCTCACGGTCGGCGAGGACGGACGCGTCGCCTGCTATACCGGCAAGATTGAAATGGGACAGGGCCTCGTCACTTCGTTGGCGCAAGAGTTGGCGGATGAACTGGATGTTTCGATCGACACCGTCGACATGGTCATGGGAGACACCGATCTGTGTCCTTGGGACATGGGGACATTTGGCTCCATGTCAACGCGCTCCTTTGGCCCGGCTCTTCGGTCCGCCGGTGCCGAAGCCAGAATGGTTCTACTGGAATTGGGTTCGGAACGTTTGAAAACACCCGCGGAGAAACTGGCGACGGAGAACGGTTTTGTCTTCGACAAAGAGAACAAACAGAGCCGCGTTTCGTACGCCGAGCTGGCTCACGGCAAGAAGATCGAACGGCATGCCGCCGGCAAGGTGGCCGTCAAGAAGCCGTCGGAATTCAAGATCATGAGCACGGCGGTCTCGCGGAGAGATGCCCGGGAAAAAGTCACCGGGAAAGCCCGGTACGCCGGAGATGTCGAATTTCCCGGAATGCTCTATGCAAAAATCCTGCGGCCCCCGGCCCACGGCGCCAAACTGGTCGATGTTGACCTTTCCGAAACGAAGCAAATGAAGGACGTTCTGGTGTTCAAGGAAGGGGATTTCGTTGCCGTCCTACACCCGCATCCGGATGTGGCCGAAATGGCTTTGTCGAAAATCAAAGCGAAATTCGACAAACCTCAATCCGGCCCCGACGACAAGAACATCTTCGATTATTTGTTGAAAGCTGCTCCCGAAGGCCGAGTTGTGGCCAAAGACGGTGATCTACAAAAGGGTGAGAGTGAAGCGAAAGCAATTGTCGAGGCGACCTATCTGGACGGTTACAAGGCGCACGCGCCCATCGAACCGCATACCGCGGTTGTGAGGATCGAAGGAGACAAGGCCACCGTTTGGGCTTCCACTCAAACACCGTTCGGCGCCAAACAAGAGGTGGCCCGGGAACTCGGGTTCCCGCCGGAGAATGTGCGAGTCATGCCCCTCTTCGTGGGCGGCGGGTTTGGCGGGAAGACGAGAAATCTTCAAGCGGTGGAGGCCGCACGTCTGGCAAAACTGAGCGGGAAACCGGTTCAGGTCGCCTGGACTCGCAACGAGGAGTTCGTCTACGATTCGTTTCGACCGGCGGCTGTCGTGAAAATCAAATCCGGCGTCACCGACAAGGGCCGCATCAGCTTTTGGGATTACCAGGTTTACTTCGCCGGCGAACGCGGCGCGCAGCAATTCTATAACATCCCGAACCACAGCACCACTTCGCACGGCGGAGGTTTTGGAGGCGGCCCGACTGCTCACCCGTTTGCGACGGGAGCCTGGCGCGCACCGGGGAATAATACCAATACGTTCGCCCGGGAATCGCAGATCGACATCATGGCCGCGAAGGCCGGTTTGGACCCGTTGGAATTTCGCATGCAGAACCTGACTGACAAAAAGATGCAGCGCGTCTTAAAAGCTGTTGCCGAAAGATTCGGATGGAAGCCGGGCAAGGCACCGAGCGGCAGAGGTTGCGGGATCGCCTGCGGCACAGATGCCGGAACATACGTGGCCACGATGGCCGAAGTGGAAGTCGATAAAGCGACCGGCAATGTCGTGGTCAAGCGGGTTGTCTGCGCGCAGGACATGGGTCTGGCAATCAATCCGGAGGGCGCCATGATTCAGATGGAAGGTTGCCTCACGATGGGCCTTGGATACGCCTTGAAAGAGCATATCCGGTTTAAGAACGGAGAGATCATCGATCTCAATTTCGACACCTATGAAATTCCCCGGTTCTCCTGGTTGCCCAGGATCGAGACGATCGTCATCGACAACAAAGATTCCGACCCGCAAGGTGGTGGCGAACCGGCCATCATTACGATGGGGGCGGTGGTTGCCAACGCCGTTTATGATGCTGTGGGCGCAAGACTGTTCCAACTCCCGCTGACTCCGGAGAGAATCAAAGAAGCGATGAGAAGAGCGTAACGGCTTTCAAAGTATTTCAGCCACGGTTCCCTGAAGAAGAACTGTGTCACCATCGGGTCATACCGGTCACTAAAGCCCTCTTTCCTTGTTGATCAGGCTCGTGCCGCAACCCAGTCTCGGCAGTCTCCGCAAAACGCGTCTCACCGCGACGCTCGGCTATGTGAAGTTGGTCGGTGACGTATCGCAGGGGGCGGTGTTAGAGTAGCAATCGTGATTCGGATGGGATGTGAATTCCGGGGCCAGGATTGATGCAGGGGAATCCGGCAGATTCCCGCAGGAGCCATGTTCGGTACTCGATCCTGGCGATGTTGTTCATCGTCACCACCCTGAACCATGCGGACAGGGCAACCCTGTCGATGGCCGCCCCCTCCATCGGGAAGGACCTCGCAATTGATGCCGTGCGGATGGGGTATGCTTTTTCCGCATTCGGCTGGTCATATGCGGCCCTGCAAATTCCCGGCGGGTGGCTCCTGGACCGGTTTGGGTCGCGGTTGGTCTACGGGATGGGATTATTGTTCTGGTCGCTCTTTACCTTCCTTCAAGGCACGGTAGGTTTCTTCGCGGGCGCGGCCGCCTTTGTCATGCTCGTTTGTTTCCGCTTCATGATGGGAATCGGAGAAGCCCCGGCGTTTCCCGCCAACAGCAGGATTACGGCGATGTGGTTCCCCACTCACGAGCGGGGGTTTGCCTCGGCGGTTTTTAATTCCGCGCAGTATTTCGCCTTGGCGGTGTTCAATCCATTGATGGGTTGGATCCTGGCGGGGTTTGGCTGGCAGAGTGTTTTTTATGCGATGGGTCTGGTGGGGATCTTGTTCGCGTTCTTATGGCTGCGGATCATTCGCGATCCCAAACACCATCCGAGAGTGAGCGCGGCGGAGTTGGAATACATCGAGCGCGGAGGCGGACTGGCGAACATGGGAGACAAGCAGACCGCCATCCAATGGTCTCACGTGCGCGCTCTCATCAGGAATCGGATGATGATCGGCGTGTACATCGGCCAGTTCTGCCTCAATACCATCACGTGGTTTTTTCTGACGTGGTTCCCGACCTACCTGGTTCGAGAAAGAGGTTTGTCAATCCTGACAGTTGGCATCGTGGCGTCGATCCCGGCCATGGCCGGTTTCGTCGGGGGACTCCTCGGAGGTTATCTGTCCGATTGGATGTTGAAGCGCGGCTATACGCTGACGGTAGCCCGTAAGACTCCCATCATCCTTGGACTCGTCCTCTCCGGCACGATCATGCTGGCCAACTACGTGAGCGTTGAATGGGTCGTCATTGGGATCATGTCGCTGGCATTCTTTTCCAAAGGCTTCGGCGCGCTGGGCTGGGTTGTCATCAGCGACGCATCGCCCAAAGAGATGGTTGGCCTGAGTGGCGGGATCTTCAACTTCGCCGGCAACATGGCGAGTATCATCACCCCGATGGCGATCGGGTACATTTTCAACATCACGCAGTCGTTCAATGGGGCCTTGATTTTTGTCGGCAGCATGGGGATTTTGGGAGCGATGTCGTATGTGTTCATCGTCGGCGACATCAAACGGTTGGAATTGGCGCCTCTTGGTGAGGCGAAAAAACTCGACCGAGGTCGTTTGGCGAGGTAAATGAAAACCGATGCCCAAAACCCCTGATCAACTTCGCAGTTTCCGGTGGTTCGGCCCCGACGACCTTCGTTCCTTCGGCCATCGGTCGCGACTCAAACAGATGGGCTACAGCGCCGAGGACTACGCCGGCAAGCCGGTGATTGGCATCCTGAACACGTGGAACGAACTGAATCCGTGCCACACCCATTTTCCGCAGCGCGTGCAGGAAATCAAACGCGGCGTCTGGCAGGCTGGCGGCTTTCCCGTCGAGATTCCCGTGATGAGCATGGGCGAGACGTACATGAAACCCTCGGCCATGTACTATCGGAATCTTCTGGCACTGGAGACGGAAGAAACGTTGCGGTGCTACCCGATCGACGGGGCTGTGTTGCTGGGTGGATGCGACAAGACCACCCCCGCGTTGATCATGGGTGCAACGACTATGAATCTGCCGGCGATTTACGTCCCGGCCGGGCCAATGCTCAAGGGAAATTGGGAGGGCACGACACTGGGCAGCGGCACCGACGCTTGGAAATATTGGGCCGAACGGTGTGCGGGAAATCTCAACGAATGCGCCTGGCGCGGCATTGAAGACGGCATCGCCCGTTCCGCCGGACATTGCATGACCATGGGCACGGCCTCGACGATGCTCTCGGCCGCTGAAACGCTGGGCCTGACGCTACCGGGCGCTTCCTCCATCCCCGCGACCCACTCGGCTCACTCGCGCATGGCCGAAGCCAGTGGCCGGCGCATTGTCGAGATGGTCTTCGAAGACCTCAAACCGAGCGACATCCTCACACCGCAGGCCTTCGACAACGCGATTACGGTGGACATGGCGATCGGCGGTTCCACCAACGCCATCATTCATTTGATCGCCATGGCCGGCCGCGCGGGGATCAAGCTGCCGCTGGACCGTTTCGACGAGATTTCCCAACGCACGCCGGTCCTTGTCAATCTTCGTCCGAGCGGCGAGTTTCTGATGGAAGATTTCTACGAAGCCGGCGGATTGCCCGCCCTGCTCAATCGCATCCGCGAGCGCCTGAATCTGGATTGCCGGACCGTCAACGGAAAAACATTGGGCGAGAACATCGAAGGCAGCCGTGTTTACAGCGACAAGGTGATTCTGCCTCTGGACCGGCCGTTGTCGTCCGCCGGGGCAACGTTTGTCTTGCGCGGCAACCTCGCGCCCGATGGTTGTGTGATCAAGCCCACAGCCGCCGAATCCAGACTGCTCAAACACGTCGGCCCGGCGATCGTGTTCAAAGATTACGCGGATCTCAAGGCGCGGCTCGACGATGAAAACCTCGACGTGACGGCGGATTCCGTGTTGGTGCTGCAAAGCGCCGGGCCTCTGGGAGCGCCGGGCATGCCGGAATGGGGCATGCTGCCCTTGCCCCGCAAACTCCTTCGCCGGGGCGTGCGCGACATGGTCCGCATTTCGGATGCCCGAATGAGCGGCACCAGCTACGGCACGTGCGTGCTGCACGTGTCGCCCGAATCGGCCATTGGCGGTCCACTGGCGCTGGTGAGCGACGGTGATTTGATCGAATTGGACGTGCCCGCTCGGCGGATTCATCTGCGCGTTTCCGACGCGGAAATGGAGAGGCGGCGCAAAGAATGGCAGTCGCCGCAGGAACGTTATCAACGCGGCTACGCCTGGCTGTTCGCACAGCAATGCACGCAGGCCCATGAAGGGTGCGATTTCAAGTTCCTCCATGTCGGCAAAGCCACCGCCGAGCCGGATATCTATTAGGAGCTACCGATGCTTTTGGTCATGATGGCGCATCAAAATGAATGGATGAAGGGGAGATCCATGCAATGGATGTAGATTTCATACGCGGCGTTGTCACGCCACTCATTACTCCCGTCGATGCGGAGGAACGGGTATATGAGCCCGGACTGCGCGGCTTGATCGAATACGTGCTGCGCGGTGGCGTACATGGCGTATTCGTCGTTGGCAGCACGGGTGAGTTCTATGGCATTGACTACGACGAGAAAAAACGGGCGACAGAAATCACCATCGATCAGGTCAAAGGACGGGTCCCTGTCTATGTCGGTGCCAGCGGCATCACCACGAGAGAGTGTGTCAGACTTTCGAAAATGGCAGAGGACGCACGAGCGCAGGCGATCACGGTTCTGACGCCGATGTTTATCAGTCCTTCCGAGGAAGAGCTGTACAAACACTTTCGCACGATAGCCGAATCGACAGCGTTGCCAGTTCTGATCTACAACAACCCGGACCGGACCGGGATTAATATGTCCGCAAACCTGGTTGAGCGGCTGGCCGGGATTCCGAACATTGTCGGCGCGAAAGATAGCAGTGGAGATTTGACGCTGACCTCCGAATACATCCGGCGCACGAAGAACAAAGGGTTTCGAGTCATGGCTGGCCGGGATACAATGATCCTTGGCACATTAGTCTACGGAGGAGTGGGCTGTGTCGCGGCTACTTCAAACGTGGCGCCTGCCTTGGTCGTGGAAATCTATAATAAGTTCATGGCTGGAGACATTCAGGGGTCGCTGGAGGCGCAATACCGACTGGCTCCTTTGCGCATCGCGTTCGGCTTGGGCAGTTTTCCAGCGGTCATGAAAGACGCCCTGAATCTGCTGGGGGTTGATGTCGGTGATCCGATCAGGCCGCTCGATCATTGCACAGAAACCAACATGGCAAAACTAGAAGAGATATTGCTGAAGATGGGCTTGAAACCCAAGGTCAAGCGGAGCCGTTGAGTCGCCGAGTGTCAAAGACACACTTGGTTAGGCGGGTTCATCCCGTAAGGATGCTTACCTTACGACACTATCTTTCTTAACAATTTGATTGCACAGAGAGGCGTCACTCAACTTGATCGACGTGCCGAGAGGATCGACCGTATTCTCATCCTGCAATCACCACATGCATTTGGCCTTTAAGACCTTGGGAAAGGAAGTTCACGACCTCCGCCGTTCTCGCCGCCGCAGTCCTGCCCTTGCATTCCTCACCGTAAGGCGTATGTTTCAATTGAGAGTCGAGCAACCCTCTCATCAAGTAAGGTAACACGAAGGGTTTGAAGCCCACCCCTTGGGAGCGGCTCGGGGGTCGTAATTCGAGAGTTGAGCCTCGACTCTCCTCTTTTTTTCACCC
>Ga0187861_10000369_pt1 | contig 53978 bp, 41 predicted proteins | sample June2016WEW_10_1_3_FD_132986 | JGI IMG/M metagenome (GOLD analysis project Ga0187861, IMG submission 132986) | Peatland microbial communities from SPRUCE experiment site at the Marcell Experimental Forest, Minnesota, USA - June2016WEW_10_100 | ecosystem: Environmental > Terrestrial > Soil >...
CCCGCCCCTGGCCAAGAGCTTCCGTGCCTTCCACACTCAACTGACCGATTACTTCCAGCAACAACTGGCCGCCTGAAAACTTGACCTGTCCACTCCATGTTTTGAACTTCAAGGACTCTAGCGAGGGGTGAAGAGGTCGAACTGGACGCGCAATCAATGAATCCTGGGAAAATAGCCGCTTCCGGGATTTCCTGTTGATGTTCCATGGGCTGGGATAGAGGTCCAGGCCGCCGAGGTGGAAGAGAATGTGAACCTTGAACCGTTCCCGGTCGTGGTAACCGAAGGCGTTCTTGATCGAGCCCGTGACGGGCGCTGTGCGGCAGGTGATACCTGCACTGGCATTCCATCACACCGCCAGCGGTTCGATGGCCAGCGGACGCTGGTGGTGCAGCATCAAGGCTGAATTCCGCACCAACTCCCGGTAGTGGCAGCGTGCCCACTCGACAACCATACTCTCGATAAGCGGAGGCATGTCCCCTAGGATCACCCGGAGGGTGTGCACATCCATCACCAGTTCGCTCCCCTTGTAGAATGCGTGCAGATGTGTTCCCAATGGCCGCAGACACATCAACCGGATTACAATCCCGTAAAACCTGGCGAGCACTGGCATAATCTTCTGTCGCCTTCTGGTAACTTGAACGATCCGGGTTGTCGCACGACGATCCCCTCGTCATTCAAGTCCTATGACGCATGGCGAAGTGCCTTTGTTTCACCTTTCTCAAGTATTTGCGGCTGAGCAAATACTGCACGCTGAGCAAAATCTGCACATCATACGGGATTGGCCATTGCCGACGTGTCAAGAACCGTGCAACTGACTGTCGCGAAGGCTCCCGAACCAGATGAACACGTGCCGGCGAAGACGGACACATTCGGAAATGACGCTTCGCCCCTTAATGCTGTTTTAAGGTTGCTTGCCGTACATTGGCGGTAATGAATGACAGGCACATGTCTCTCAGGCCGTTTCACCAACGGACCTTCTAGGCTGCTGGGGAGCAATGTTAGCGGCTCTTTTGCTGGGCTTAAGCGAACTGGTGGCCTCCGAGACAGGGGATGATGCGGTCAGGGCGAACCGCGCCACAAATTCGCCCGCGGTCGTCACACCTATCACTGGCGCCAAAGCAAAGATTGCACAAGCTGCCATCAGCAAAGCGATCACCGCTCAAGTCAGCGAGCTGGGCCTTCAGCCGTCCTATCTGAACTGGATCGTGACGAATTTGTGCGCGATCTTCCCACGGCTCCCAAGCCTCAAGGCGACTCTTGACCGGACGCCCAACGACGCCCAGAATGTCGCGTTGGCGCTATGTCGTGACATCAATGCGGCTCTCGAAATCAACAAAGGGAGCAATCCCGCTCTTCTTTTCAATTCGTCTGCAGGAAGTTGGTGGCTCCCGTCATGTGCGATTCGAAGCGATTCTGGGGTGTATCCACGACCTTGCACTGGCTCTTGAGGTGGAAGCACAGGTGGCATGGGAGGCCGTCGTGGGAGCCAGCGATCGAAGCGGCAGGTGGATGATCATGTTGGCGAGCAGGCCGTTCACTAGTTGGCGTGTTACTTTCAGCCGCTGAGGCAGGCTGTCGAAACGGAAAGTGCATCTATGGTTGTGTTGTGGCGGCCGGTTCCACCTTCACGCCTTTGACAAACGCATTGGACTTCACATCGCGCGGTTGCATGGGGACGCCATTGACCTGCACCTTCTGGAATGTAACCCCCTCAATCCCGTGAGTGGCATCAAAACCCTGAAGCTCGATGCGCACCGGCGGCGGACTCGTGGCGCGGATATTCTTGAAGGTCACGCCCTTGATGTGCCCCCGCTCCTGGTCGCGGCTCCAGATGGCCGCATTGATCCACAACGAAATCAGCTTGCGCGATTCCTCGATACGGATATTCTCAAAGCGCACGTTGCTGATGGTGGCACTGTCGCAGTGGTAAATCCGCAGTGACCACTCGCGGCCGGTGTCATGGATGACATCGCAGTCGGTGAAGAGCACATCATCCACGTTCTCTCGCAACTCCGCCCCCACCGAGAGGGCGTGGGCCACCTGGTTCCAGAGTACGCAGTTCGTGGCAACAATGTGGCGAACCTCCCCCTGCCCACGGTCGGACTTGACCACGATCAGGTCATCCAGCGTGCGCAGGAAGCAGCCTTCCACCGTGACATCGCGACTGTTGCAAATGTCGATGCCATCAGAGTTGGCCCGGTAGCCGAGCACCTTGACGTTTTTCACGGTGACGCGATCGGACTGACGAATAGGCAGCGTCCAAGTACTGGAATCGCGCAGGATGACACCTTCCACGGTGATATCGCTGCCGCGTACGAAAAGCAGGTGGCGTGAGTGTGTGGGGCTCAGCCCGCCATCAATGATACCCCGGCCGCGCAGCGTGATGTTCTTGCCCATCAGTGACACAACCGGCCCACCCCGGTCGACGCCGCGAAGCACGGCTCCGCCGGCCAGATAAACCGTCTTGCCGTCGCCCACGATCAGCCCCTCGCGCAGCTCATGAATCCCGGGAGCAAAGTAGATGATGTTCGGATCGTCCGCCTGCGGCACAGCAACTTCCATGGGATTGGCAAACAGGTGGAGTGAACCTACCCAGTTGCCGTTGACCTCGATGGTGACTTGGCGCGGCTGCGCGAGCATGAAGGAGAGGACCTTGCCCTCGATCTGCGGGGCGAGGCCGTAGGAAGTCGGCAGGACCTTCACCGAGCGGACTGTCTCTGGACAAGCGATGGTCACTGCGACCGGTCCCTGCATATCGAAGGAAGCGAAGGAGGCCTTGTCGAAGTAGTCGGCCGAGTTGATCGCGTCATCCATAGCCTTCCACCGCCGCTGCTCATCGGCCGGTCCAACCCTGGCCACATAGACGGGTACATCCCTGCCCTGGACAATGACGGTGTAGTCCTTGGACAACTCCTCGCCTGCGGGGGCTCGATAAGTGCGGACGGTCCCTGTGTCCCCAGCCGCAGCGGCAAAGCCGGGGGCCATGAGCCACGCGAGCACCATGAGCATGACGGCATTCGAAAAAACGAAGTGCAGCAGGCTGGATGTTCTCCGCTGGTTCATACTCGCAATGGCGACATCGGTGTCATGCTCTTCTCATTGAAGAGTAAACTGTCTCCCCGATTTGTCAAGAACACTGAGCATCCACCCGCCCGATTCAGCTTGATTCGCAATCAAAAAGCGGAGAAAGCCCAGGCGGCGACCACGTCATCACCGCTGACGTCTCCTGAACCGTCCGAGGGGGCGACGACGCAATGAAGCGTTAAGATTGCCAAGCGAAAATACATTCGCGAAGCAAAACGCGAGTATGTCGCAGACTTTCGGAACAATGTGGCTAAACTCAATAAACGACAAACAGGGAAAATGTCATTCACTGGCGTCAATGATGCGAATAGTTTCAATATTAAGACCCCGCGCCGGCCGCAGGCAGCACGCGAAACCTGGATATCTGGAAATGCGCGACTGAAATTGCGTTGTGCACGCCGCATTTACAGTTTTCATCACCGCAACAACTTAGGACCTTAATATCAGCTGGTTTTTGATTCACCTTCGAGCTGAGTGAAGCCGGCCATGGGCACGCAGTACGGATAAGCAAAGTCAGCCTCGTTCTTCTTCGCTCGGTCATTCCTCTCCGGGGAGATCAAGATCCCGTTGGTCGAAAACGGGCCAGCTCGTGGTATTGGCCTCTCATTCCCCTGCAGCTTTCCACCGGCGGAACAGCCGATGGTTCACCTGTCCCGCAAACGAGCCACTCAAGCGTTGGGTGCGGTTTTACGGGTCCGGCACGCCATCACCCTTGGATCACTGCTGGCTATCCTTGAGTTCGATCAGCCAGACGTTGCGGTAGCGGACCCGGTTGCCGTGGTCCTGAAGCTGTAGCGGCCCGGTGGCGACGTTCGCCGGCGGCTTGCCGGGTTCGTGGCCGAGCGTCCCGCCCTCGATTGGAGTGTTGTCCTGCACCTTGAGGCCGTTGAGTTCGACCGTGACGCGCCCCTTTTCCTTGACCGAGCCGTCGGGGTTCATGCGCGGGGCGCGGAAGGTGATGTCGTAAGTCTGCCAGCGCTCGGGGGGCAGGTTGGCGTTGACCATCGGCCGGGTCTGGTTGTAGATCGCGCCGCAATCGCCCATGGACGGCACCAGGCCGAAGGAGTCGAGCACCTGGATTTCATAGAGGTCATTGAGAAACACCCCGCTGTTGGCCCGCTCCTGGCCGAAGTTCTCCGCCATCAGCGGCAGCCAGAACTCCACGTGCAGCTTCAGGTCGCCGAAACTCTGCTTGGTTGTGATCGAACCCCTGCCGGGGTTGCATTGCAGGCTGCCGTCGTCCAAGGGTTTCCACGGGCCGCCGTTCCAGGCTGAGATGTCAGGCGCCTTGCCCGGCGCGAACGGCAGCAGCACCACGGCTCCGGCCGGCGGCGGGGCGCCTTCGGTGGGCGACGTGCGCGTCGTCTTCCTCAACTCCACGCCGATGCCATAGTAACCGGGGTCCGCCACCAGCCGGTCGCCGGCGATCGTGCCATGCCACATCTCGGCACTGGCCCGGCCGAACAGGTTGACCTTCGTTCCCTGCTGGACGCCATAGATCTCGAATTGCGCGGTCGGCTCGCCGGGTGTGAGCGGCTCGGCCTGCACCACCACGCGATAGTAGCCGGGCCCCTCGGCGATCACCTTGGCCGTGGCTTTGGTGGTCTGCGACTGGTCAGCGTGGTAAGTGCCCGCATACTCACCCATGAAAGGCTCCTGTGCCCGGCCGCGCGCGGGCACCACCGTGAAACCGATGACAATGAATAGCCAGTTCAGCGTGCGTGGTGTCCTCATACAACATTCTCTCCTCTCGGCGTTCCCAAGACGTTGGATTGCATGGCCCATCCCGGGGTGGCGGCAAACCGCGCTTTAGCCGTGTTCATGTTTGCGACGCTACGGTTCCGCCGCTGGGCGTCAAGGCATTTTCGACACCAGGTTTGGGCGGAACACGCGCTAATCCGCCCCTGGGGAAGCGTCCCTGTGCCTGGACAGGCGTCTCCGTTGCGCGGCGGAAATCCTCGTCAGGCCGGACGTTCGACGGCCTGTACCGGTTGGAATCACGGTGGGAAACGTCCACGTGAGCCGGTTTTTTTGCCTGTTCGGCGTTTTGGGCGGGCGAATCAGCTTCTCCAACCACGAAAGCACGCGCGAAATCATTCCACCACCGAGACCTGAGAGCGTGGAGACGGGAAGTAACAACACGCATAGGTAACGACGGTAAAAGCATCCTCGATCGCTGACGTCTTATGCCTGGCTACCGAAATGATTCCCGTGAAGCACGAGAAAACATTGGTTCGATAAAAAGACCGCACAGAAACGCGTCGTATTAGCGACTGCCCCACCGAATTCGGAATGTTTTCGGTTTGATTGACGCCGTGCGGGCGAACATCGCGCCCACTTCTTCGGCGCCGCGGCCGAGGCCACACGCGCATCCGCCAGCGCGGCCAAAACTCGACCGTTAGTTTACAGTGAGCGAGACCGTGGTGGTATGGGTCAAAGCGGGACTGGTGCTGTTACCCGTGATCGTCAATGTGTAGCTTCCGCTGGGTGTCTTGTTGCCGGTTTTCACCGTCATGGTGGAGGAGCCGGACTTATTGACTGAAGCCGGACTGAACGTAGCTGTCGCGCCGGTCGGCAGTCCGCTCGCGCTCAACGCGACTGTCCCGGAGAACCCGCCTGACGGAGTGACGTTGACCCTGTAGGTGGTGCTCTTTCCGTGCTGGACCGTCTGAGAAGCCGGCGTGGCTGAAAGGGAGAAGTCAGGCGTAGCCACAACGAGGGTCACCGTTGCGGTGTGGGTCAGCGTACCGCTCGTGCCGGTGATTGTGATCGTGTAGGTGCCGGTGGTGCTCGTGGTGAACGTCAGGGTGGAAGAGCCGGAGCCGCCGCTGACTGGCGGCAGGCTGTCGTTCGCGGAAGCGTCGCTCGGCAAGCCGCTCACGGTGAAATCCACCTCTCCGTTGAACTCGTTCAGCGGAGCAATCGTGACGGTGTAGCTGACCTGCCCAGGGGGCACCGTCTGCGAGCTCGGCGTCACCGACACCGAGAAATCAGGGGTCTGGGGCGCCAAGGCGTTCACCAAGCCGACGGCCGCCGGCGACCCCAGTCCCGTTACCAGGTCGTACCCGGTCCCTGCAAGGTCGTCAGGGTCGCCTCCATTGTTGCCCACAGTGATGTCGAAGAATCTCGTTGGGTCGAGCATTCCCGGCGGCGTCCCCGCCACGGAGTAGATGTCTGCATTGCCCCCGACCGCCCCCGACATGCGCACCGAGTTGGCCAGGGCGATCAAGGCAGCCCACTGCGGCGCACCGACGCTGGTGCCGCCGACTTCATACAAATACCGGCCGTAGGCCACACCGACGCCCGTATTGGGGTCCGCCAGATAACTGACATCTGGAACACAACGCGTGCCGAGGCTTTGCCAGCCGTTCTGGCAAGCGGGCTCCCCATAGACAGAGCTCAGGCCACCGCCGCTGCCCGACCAAGCCGTTTCGGAAGCGCGATTGCCACTGGCATCCAGATAGAGGGACGTTCCACCGACGCCGACGACGAACGGGGACGAAGCCGGCCATTCGACTTCGAAAGGGGCGGCCAGCTCGCCGCTGTCACCGGACGATGCGACGTACGTCACGCCAGGAGCCTTAAAATGCGAATCATAGGCAGTGACGCCAGAAGACTCTTGCGCGCCCCAACTCATTGAGATGACGGTGGCCCCGGCCGCAACCGCGGCATCAACGGCTCCGAGCAGGTCGCTGGTGCTCGCGGATTTGGCCACCGACAGGACGATCGTGGCGTTGGGCGCGATCACGTGAGCCCATTCCACGTCCAGGGCTGTTTCCAAAGCCCACCCGCTGTTGCCAGACTTGGGTTTGCCTTGGGAATAGAGGATCTGGACGGTGGTCGAGGGGATTCCGTAATAGCTGCAAAAGTTGTTCAGATCCGTCTGGATGGATGGGTCGCCGTAGGCATCCACGATCCCAATTTTCTGGCCGCTGCCCGTGGCGCCGGCAGCGAGCAGCAGGTCAACCCCGTAGGCATGGCGAACCTGCGCCGGGGAGTACGGCCCATAGTTGGAGGTTGCATCGTGGGGGGTGAGATTGAGGTGGAGGGGCGGTCGGGCAAAACCAGGCCGCAACCCGCCTCCCATGCGCACGACTTGCGCTGTGACGGGAGCCGTGAGGGTCAAAACAAGGCTCGCTACGAGCCAACAAGTATCGAGCGGGTTTGTCTTCATAAATCGGGTCGTCTTACTTCGTACTTCACTTTATCGAATGACACTACCACATTTTGTCCTTCGTCAAGAGGATTAACTGCTTTTTGACGCGCCGCCCTTCATTGACGCTGCGCAGGTGAGGGAGAATTGGTTTTCGCTCGCACTCATCGAGTAGTTTAGATGGTGGCCAACGGGTGGGACGTGTCAAGCGAACAATTACGCCCGGTTGAGTTTTCCTGGGCACCGATACGTATCAACAGGCGGCGAGGAACGCAGGCTGGGAATTGTCGTTCACTGCCGCCGCATGGTACTCTCCAACAAGATGTTGCACATGAAGACCCCGAATACCCTGCAACTCGTCTTCGGATATTCCTGTCTGGCAGTAGGGCTCGAATTCCAAGACGCTGATTTTCACGGTCATCCCGCCGACGGCGATTCCGCACTTGGATTTGACCGGCGTCTGGCGGATACTGGGGATTCGATTTAAGATTCGACCTATGACCGTTGCCATTGGATTTCGCGTCGTTCTGGTTTGCTACATCGCGCTGCTGCTCGTTGGCGGCATCATCGGTTTCGCCAAGGCGGGCAGCCGGATTTCCCTGATCACGTCGGTCGCCTTCGCGGCCGCGCTCGCCTTCTGTGAGTTCGTGATCGCCGACGGCCGCATCTCCGTCCTGGCATTGCAGGGGTTCCTGCTCGCCATCTTCGCCTTCCGCTGGACCAAGACCCGCAAGTTCATGCCCTCCGGCCTGATGGTGGTCGTCACCGTGCTCGCCATAGGTGCCGAACTCCTGTTGCGGAACCTCGTGTATTGACCGCCTGCCCCGTTGCGCGCGTGCCGAACCCATCGCTCCCCATCTGGCAAATCCATGCCGACATCGCCGGCACGCTGACCCGCGGCAACCGCCTGGTGCTCGTGGCGCCGACCGGGTCGGGCAAAACCACCCAGGTGCCGCAGATGCTGCTCGATGCCGGTCTGGCCGGATCGCCGCTGTGCTCTACCGCGGCAGGCGGGACACCCGCTCCCAACCGCATCGTCGTGCTCCAACCGCGCCGCGTCGCCGCCCGCACCGTCGCCGCTCGCGTCGCTTGGGAACGTGGGGTTCGCCTCGGTCAGGAGGTTGGTTACCAGATTCGCTTTGACGACCAGACCAGCCTCGGAACGCGGATTTGCTTCGTTACTGAAGGTATTTTGCTGCGTTGGCTCCAAGACGACCCGGCGCTGCGTGACGTGGCGGTGATCCTGTTTGATGAATTCCACGAACGCAATCTGCTCAGCGATGTGGCGCTGGCGCTGGCAAAACAGTTGCAGGCGACGACCCGGCCCGAACTCAAGCTCGCGGTCATGTCCGCCACCCTCGATGCCCGGCCGGTGGCCGATTACCTCGCTGGTTGTCCGGTGCTGGTTTCGGAGGGGCGGATGTGGCCGGTGGAAACCCGCTTCCTGACGTCGCACGACGAGCGCCCCGCTCCCGATCAGGCTGCGGACATGGTGGAACAGCTCATCAACGCCGGCGACGCCGGTGACATCCTGGTCTTCATGCCCGGCATGGCGGAGATCAACGCCACCATTCGCGCCCTCGGCAGCGCCCGCGTGCGCGAACCCCTCGCGCTGCTCCCGCTCCACGGTGATCTGCCGTCCGAGGACCAGGACCTCGCCTTCGCGCCCAACCCGCGCCGGAAGGTCGTCGTCGCCACGAACGTCGCCGAGACGTCGGTGACGATTGACGGCATCCGGCACGTTGTGGACAGCGGGCTGGCGCGGGTGGCCCGCTACGACGCCGAGCGCGGCATCCATACGCTCGCCCTCGAGCCGATCAGTCGCGCCTCGGCCGACCAGCGCAGCGGGCGTGCGGGTCGGACCGCGCCCGGCACCTGCCGTCGCCTCTGGACCGAGAGCGCCCACCTGGACCGGCCCGAACGCAACACCCCGGAAATCCAGCGTAGCGACCTGGCCGAAGTGGTGTTGTTGCTCCACTCGCTCGGCATCCGGCGCGCGGCCGCCTTCGACTGGCTGGACCGGCCCGATCCGGTGGCCGTCGAGCGGGCGGAGAAGCTTCTGCACACGCTCGGCGCGTTGGAGAACGCGCGCCTCACGCCGGTGGGCCGGCAGATGCTCCGCCTGCCGATGCACCCGCGGTATTCGCGAATGCTCGTCGAGGCGGCGCGACTCGGCTGCGTGCCGGCGGCGGCCCTCTGCGCCGCGCTGGTCAGCGGACGCGATCTGTTGATGCGTCTGGGCCGCGACGACGGCCACCTCGCCGAGGCGCGGGAGTTGTTCGAGGGCAGTGCCGTCTCGGATTTCTACACGTTGATGCGCGCCTACGAGTTTGCGAAGGAACGCGGGTTCAGCGTCGAGGCGTGCCGCCGCCACGGCCTCCACGCGCAGACCGCCCGGCAGGTCGAACAGACCTTCGCCCAGATTTGCCAGGTCGCCGCCCGCGAGGGGTTGGGCGAGGATCAAACCCGAAAGCTCGAGCAGGACACGGGGACTTCATCTCCCGTCCGCCAATCTGCCTCCGCAGACGACGCCCTGCCCCGCTGTCTGCTGGCCGGTTTTGCGGATCAGCTCTGTGTGCGCCGCGACACCGGCACGCTGGAATGTGAAATGACCGAGGGCCGCCACGGCACGCTCATGCGCGAGAGCGTGGTGCAGGAGGCCCCGCTGTTCGTCGCCGCCAGCGTTCGCGAGGTCAGCGGCCGAACTGCCACGATGACATTGCTCGGCCAGGCCACCGCCGTGCGTCGCGAGTGGGTCGAGGAGATGTTCCCGTCCCAAATCAACGCCCGGATCGAGCATCTGTTCGACCGCACCCACAAGCGCGTCGCGGCGGTGAAGCTCGTGCGGTTTCAGGACCTGGTGATCCACCACGAGCACCAGCGCGACGTGGACCCGGAGGCGGCCGGCCGCTGCCTGGCGGAGGCTGCCCGCAAGGGCTGGTTTGAGCTTCCGCTGTTCAACCATGCCCTCAAGCAATTGGCCGCCCGGGTGAACCTCGTGGGTGCCGCGCTGCCGGAGCTCGAGTTTCCGGCTTTCGACAACGACGGGGTGCTCGCCTGTCTGGCCCGCGCGTTTCGCGGCATCACCACTGCCAAGGAAGCGCAGGCCACTCATTTGACCGGCGCCTTCCACCAACACCTGGCGAAGGAACAACTCGTGTGGTTGGACGAACTGGCGCCCGTGAGCATTGCCTGGCCGGACGGCCGTCAACTCAAGCTGCTCTACAGCGACCGCGACGCCAACGCCGGGACCGAGCCTGGCGTGGAACTGCAGGTCAAGCTTCACGAATGTTTCGCCCTGCAGACTCATCCCCGGATTTGCGAAGGCCGCGTGCCGGTGAAGCTGTGGCTGTGCGCCCCGGATGGCAAACGCCTCGAACCGACCCTGGACTGGCCGGCGTTCCGCCTGAATCAGTATCCGAAACTGCGGTCGGCACTGGCAAAAAAACATCCCGGCATCACCTGGCGGTAAACGCGGTGGACGAGGCCCGATGGCAGTTCGTGAGGGTCGTGATGCGACGGAAAAACGGCCCAGCCCTCGCGGAAATGACTCGGAAATTATCTTCCGTCCCGCCGACGGTTCAACGTATTCTGTCACCGACCTATGAAGACGATTGCTGTTGGCCGGAGCGAACTGATCTCAACCCGCCTGGCCTATGGTTGCTGGCGGCTGGCGGGGTCGAAGGACACGACCACGGTCACGCCCGAGAAGGAGGCGGCCGGGCGGACGGCGGTCATCGCCGCCTATGAAGCCGGCTACACGCTGTTCGATCTGGCCGACATCTACGCCGACGGCGCGGCGGAGCGCATTTTCGGCCAGGCGTTGCGCGAGGTTCCGGAAATGCGGGATCGCACTATCATCTGCACCAAGGGCGGCATCCGGCTGGCGGGCGTGCCCGATGCCGGGGCGCCGTTCCGCTATGATTTTTCCGAGGCTTACCTGGTCAGTGCGTGCGAGGAATCGCTCCAGCGCCTCGGGATCGAAACCATTGACCTTTATCTGCTGCACCGGCCCGATTACCTGGGCGACCCGGCGGAGGTGGCCTCGGCGTTCAGCCGGTTGAAACAGGCCGGCAAGGTGCGCGAGTTCGGCGTCAGCAACTTCCGTCCCTCCCAACTCAGCCTGCTGCAAAAGGCCTGTCCGATGCCGCTGGTCGCCCACCAGGTGGAAATCAGCCTGGGCCGCCTGGAGCCGTTCAATGATGGCACCCTCGACCAGTGCCTCGCCGAACAGATCACGCCGCAAGCTTGGAGCCCGCTCGGAGGCGGCCGACTGGTGAACGGCTTCGTGGACATGCAGGATCCGCACCATGCCCGGAAGCAGAAGCTCCATGATACCTTGGGCGTGCTCGCCCGCGAACATGGCACCACCCGCACCGTGATCGCCCTGGCCTGGCTGTTGAAGCACCCCGCGCGCATCATGCCGGTCGTCGGTTCGATCAACCCCGAGCGCATCCAGGAATCAACCCGGGCGGACGAACTCGAGTTGACCCGCGAGGAATGGTACCGGCTCTACGAAGCGGCTGTCGGCCAGCGGTTGCCTTAGCCCGACGGCCGCCAGCACCGTGAGCGGCTCCACCCAAACTGCGCGCGTCTTCGTGGCGTTGCCCGTCAGCGCCAGCCTGATCGAGGCCCTGACCCGCCTTCAAGCCGAACTCGCTGCCGCCGCCCCGCCCCGGACCGTCCGCTGGGTCCGTCGCGACCAATTGCACCTGACCCTGAAGTTCTTCGGGAACGTGCCCACCGACCGCATCGCCGACCTGACAGCGGCGCTGCGCGCAGGGATTGCGGGTTCGACCGCGCTGGCGCTGAACGTCAGCGGGATTGGCGCCTTCCCGGAGGGCCGACATCCGCGCGTTGTGTGGGCGGGCATCGCCGGACAAACTGACTTGCTGCTGGCACTCCAGCAACGGATTGAAACGGCCACCCGCGGGTTCAGCGAGGCCAGCGACACCCGGCCGTTTCAGCCTCACTTGACCCTCGGGCGGGTCACGGCGTTGGGACGCCAGGCGGCGGAGGTGGGTGCCGGGTTGGCGCAGAGGGAAATCGGCCTGGTGGGAGATTGGCCCGCCACGGAGTTGCGCCTCATCCGCAGTCAACTCGCGGCCACAGGGGCAACCTACTCCGACCTGGCGGTTTTTCCGCTCACACCGGCGGCGCCGTGTTTCAACCCCAGGGCGATCTTGATCTGAGCTCGCTCCGTGCCGCGAAAAACGACCTCGTTGACCACGACCACGGGGAAAACCCGGCGGTAACGGCCCAGGAGTTTGAGCAACGCCCGCGGATGGGTGAGGACATTGATCTCGGTGAAGGACACGCCATTCCCCCGCAGGAAGTTCCTGACCCGGTGGCACCGCAGGCAGCCCGGCATGGCAAACAACGTCACGGTTCGGGCAGGCGCCGGATTCATCGAAATGGGTTTTGCGACTGCCGCCCGGGCGCACCGGCGGATTTGGTGGAGCCGAGGGGAGTCGAACCCCTGACCTTCTCATTGCGAACGAGACGCTCTGCCAACTGAGCTACGACCCCATCCAATCCAGCCGCAAACAGAGGTTATTATGCGTGCCGCCGCGCCCGCCGCAAGTGAATTTACCGGCCGGTCCCGGGTCGCCCTCGGTGAGTCGCACCGCTGGTCCATGACGGGAAACCGCCGCTAGCCGAGTACGGTGATATGGCGGCGGATGGCCTGAACCAATGCCTCGTGATCGGTTGCCTGCAACCGGCTCAGCACGTGTTCCCAGCGGCAGGCGAAACTGCCTTCGCTGTAGGGCAGGTGCTTGAACAGCCGGTCAAAGGCCGCGCGCCGGCGGTCATAATCCGACTGGAGCCGCGCACACTCCTCGCTGAATGCGATCAGGTAGGTTTCGGCAAACGCCTTGGGATCGGGCACCCGATCCAACCGGCGATTCACCGGATGAGCATAGCCTTTGGCGAAGGCCAGCATGGAAGCCGTCCGCCAGTCCGCAAAGGCCCCGCTGTGGTCCACCAAAACCAGATCGCGGGGAAGCCCGTTGGCGCCCTCGACAATAATCTCGTCGCCATCATCGAAGAGCACGTCCCCCAGCATATCCGGCACGACCGGGTTCCGTGTCCGGCCGACGACGATATTCGGGGCGGCCGCCCGCCCCAGCAACCGCGCCAGCGCCAAAGCATAACGCGGGTCCGCCAGCTTGCGGTCGGGCACCTTGTTGGTGGCGATGCCCGGCAGATAGTCGCGCTCAAAATAGATGACGGGAAAGAAGTGACCGTGGAATTCCGACCGGCTGCCCAAGTACAATTCGGTCACGCGCCGCATGTTGACCCGGGGCGGCAGATGCATGCCGAACTGCAGGCAACCCAGGCGGCGATCCAGGGTGTAGTCCACGTACTCCTCGGTCTCGAAGACAGCCCGGACGAAGTCCTTGGGGACACCCTCGGCATCCGTCTCCTCCAACCGTTCGCGGATGCCCCAGCGTTGCACGCGCAGGAACAGCACCCGCGGCGCGGGCTCGCTCCGCACCTTGATTTCGGCCAGGTACACGCCCCGGCGCCCACGGCCCGCCCCCGCCGCCCCGGGAGTCGCCTCGATCCGGCCCAGGTTCAGGTATTCGATGTTGCCGTGTTCGCGGATGAAATTGGCGATGAAACCGCGCGCCAGCGGGTCCCACAGCGGTTGCAATTCCGGATCGCGCGGTTCGCCGTCCTCGCGGGCAAAGACCGGGGCGAAAATGAACTCGCCCTCCTCGAACCGGCCGCCGGGCAACCAGCGAACCCGCAGAAAGAACTCCGAGCTGAGTCCCTCGAGCGTGCCGGCCACCTGCTCGTCGCTCTCCTCGCTGGCGAGCGCGGTGAACATGCGTGTCCGCCAGGCCCGCGATGTCAGGTCGTCCACGCGCAAACCGGCCTCCACCGCCTCGAGAAAGCGGCGGACCAGACCGGTGTAGGAGGAACGGAGTTCCTCACCGCCCTGGTTGGTGAACCGGATGCCGACGAAGTTCGGCGCCCCAAACTTCAGTGGGTCCGCGGCGAAGAAGGCCACCTCCGGGTGGCCATGCCGGTTACGTTGCGTGCAGTGTTGCGCGATCTCTTCGAGGTGTGCCGCCAGGGCCGCATCGTCCAACTGGTCCAACCGCTGGAGCTCGTCGCAGGTGATGAACCGGCTGCCCGTGTGGGGATTGTAATAGTAAATGGCCTGCTGGGAGATCGCCACGCGCGAATGGGCGATCGCCTGGGCAATGTGCTCGGGACTCAAAGGGGGCGCCATCAGCCGCCACAGTTCGCCGCGCTCCCGCAGCGCCTGGCGGACCTCCGGCTTGTTGACCGACAGGAACCGGATGCGGTGCCGCGGCACCGCCCACGCCTCCTGCAACAGCTCGTCCGCCGTGAACGCCAGATCCAACCGATCCAACTCCGGCCGGATCAACACCGTGTCGCCCGCCCCGACGATGAGGTCCACGCTCTCCAGCGCTTCCCACGTCAGCGCGGCCGCACCGGGAACCGGCTCACCGGCGGCGGTCTGGCGGGCGGCCAGCCACTCCTTGAACGCCTCCCGCTGCAACGCGTGCATGGGTGGCGCGGTGACCAGGAGTTGGTAACGCGGGAACAACGTGGCGATACGCGAAAGGTATTGGCCATCGTCCTTCTTCCCGAACAGCGGCGGCCCGCAGGTAATCACGGCCCGAGCCTACAACCTCGCCGGCCCGTGTCCATCGCCATCGCGCGTCGCCGGGCCGGCCGGCCGCCACCCGCCGCTCGCCAAACAACGCGCTGCCGATCCGCACCATCGCCGCTCCTTCGGCGATGGCGGACTCAACCTCGCCGCGCATGCCCATGCTCAAATGAGCCGGGAACGCACCCAGTCGCTGCTCACCTTCCTGCCGCCGTCCCCTGCTGTCGCATCAGGCACTGTCGCCGGGAACAGCCCAAAGAACGCGGTCAGCCCCGATTCAACTTCGGGTCAGTTGCAGGCCCGTGTCCGAGAGTCGGAGGCTGACAAACCTCGCCCGCGGGTTCGGTGGACGCGCGGTCAGCGACTCCCGAATTCGGCGGGCCGCGCCCTCGTCTTTCGCCAGCATCAGCAGAAAGCCGCCGCCGCCGGCCCCGAGCAATTTTGCCGCCGCCAGGTAGTCCCCGACTTGATCCAGAATCGCCTGCACCGGCGGCGGGTTCGTTCCCGCGTCGAGCCGCTGGTTGCACCGCCAACTGGTCTGGATCACTTCCGCCAGGGAAGCGTAGTCATCGCGTTGAATCGCGTTGAAGGCGACCTCGGCATTCGCCCCGATGTCTTCCAGGATTGCCAGGTGCGAGGCCGAATTGAGGAAGATGCCCCGGACGATTTCATGCAGGATGTTTTTCGCGAGCCGCGTCAGCCCCGTGTAGTAAAGCAGGATGATCTTGTTCGCGTTCTCATCGCTGAAGAGGTGGTCGGGCAGCCAGCGCAGCGTTGGCCGCTGCTTCACCCCACTGTCGGTTTCCACCAGCTTGATGCCGCGGTAGATGCCGCCCGCCTGATCCTGCCAGCCCCCACCGGACGTCAACATCTGCTCCAGCGCCAGCGTGCGGGTGAACAACACGCTTCGATCCCAGCCCAAGGCGCACAAGTCACCGAGCGTCGCCAGCACCGTGGCGGACAGGATGCTGCTCGTCCCCAGCCCGGAACCCTTGGGCACGGCGCAAAGCAGTGACAATTCGATGCCGCCACCGAACTCGTGCAACTGATCCGCCAGCGAGCGAAAGCCATGATTGGCGTGAAATCGCGGAAGAAACCCCGCCAGGGCAAAGGCTGCCTTGGCCACGGCAAACGCGCTGCCCGGATTGCCGAAGGTGTCCAGTTCCTCGTAAGTCCTCAGACGACACTCCGCCCCCAGATCGATGGAGCGCACCACCAGCTCCGGCGTGGCCGACACGCGGGCGAACACCTGGATCGGCGGCTGGCCGTTGAGGTCCACCGCCACATTCACGACGCGCCCGCCGAATTCGAAACAGTAAGGCGGCGTGTCCGTCCACCCGCCCGCCAGATCCAGGCGTACCGGGCTGCGACCCCAGACGATCTGATCTTCCTGAACCGAACAGCGTGGCGCAACCGGCGTTAGTTCCGCCTCGCGGACGATGATTTCTCGCAGCCGGGAGAAGGCGGCCGTCTCGTGCGAGTGCCATTCCGAGCGCCCCTGTTGGCGCAACACCGCGGCGCGGAACATCTGCTCATGGACCGCCTGCATCGGCGCAAGCCCGTCGCGGGGTTCGGCCAAAGGACCCGGCAGTGGCTGTCCCGCTGCGGCGTACAACTCCGCCGCGGCCTGGAGGTCCAGTTTAAGGAACACACTCCATTGGGCATTCTCGAACATGGGCCGCAGGCAGGCATCGCGGTTCGCCGTGCGTTGCGCATAGAGCCGCCGAAGATTGACGTGCGCCGCCAGTTCCTGCGCGGCCAGACGACGACTGCCAGTCCATTTTGCGGCGAACGCCGGGTTGAGTTCCGGTTCGCTCGCAAACAGCCACTCAAGGAAGCGCGGTTCCAATTCGGCCCGCTTCAACACGGGAAAGAGCGGCGCCTCCTGCAGATCCAACCCCGGGGCCAGGCCGGCAACACCGCGGTCAATGCCGCGCGCCCAAAACCAGTTGGGGGCCGGCCGGTTGAGCCATGTTGTTTCGACGTTGTCCAGCGGCCCCCGGAAACGGTCGTCCATCCCGTAAAACCGCACGCAAAAATCGCCTTCGTCAACCGGGACAAAGTCCAGGCAGACCCCCGGTTCGAGCTTCAGATCCCAGTCATTGTCCGGCACGCCGGTGAGGACATGCTCCCTGGCCAGGCGCCACGAAGCGGGCACGGTGCTGTTTTCAACCCACAGCGTGTGGTTGGCGTCCTGGCGCAGCGGGCACGCAAATCGGGCGTTCTGCAGGTATTGATCCGGGTGCCGGCGGGCCCCCATCAACCCCAGCTTGCGCTCGTCCAATTCCCGGTTCTGCAAGGCTGAAAGCGATTCGATCATCTGCCGGCTGGTGCCGAAATGGTAGAACTCCGGTCGCGGCAAGGGCACCACCGCGGAGGTCAGGTCGCTGACCAGCGGATCGGCCACGGTGGGCCGGGTGCCCAGCGCGAGTCCAAACTCGCCATACAGCTCATAAGTCCCCGCCGTGCCAGCGCCGAATCTCTGCCGGTCCAGGTCCCAACCGCTGCGGACCATCAGCGCCCGCACGGCCCGTTCACTGAGCAGCCACATGCCCGTGTCCACCATGTAAAGGTGATCCATCGCGAGTTCGCGAATACGGGCGGGGGACGGTTTCTGAAGGAAAAACGCGAGGTCGCTCGGACCGCGACGAGGGGTGAAGAAAACCCCAAAATCCTTCGCTTTTTCCGGGGTCACCCACATGCCCAGACCGAGCACGTCCACCGCCGGGAACGGGGGCAATTCCCGTGCGAATTGCAGCGCCACGTCCCCGCTGGCGACCAGCGCCACCATGCCGGGCGCGGCCTGAAGCAGCACGCGACGGTATTCCGGAAGCTGGAGATCAAGCAGCGTCTGATCGAGTCGCTGGCCGAGCGACCAGCGCAGCGCCGGCACCGGCATCAACGGCTTCCCCACCGCGGCATACGCCGGCAGCCGGCGGCCTTCCCCACCGCCGTGGACGATGAGCTTTCGCGTCCGATTCAGCCACTCGCTGAACGACAGGGTGCCGCCCGTCTCGCGCCAGGCCGACGCCAGCAAATGGGCCGTGCCGCCGCCGGAGCCCAGTTTGCAGCCGGGGGGATCGCTGGCGGCAAACCAATCCGGGCGCGGACGCCGCTCCAATTCGGCGAACTGTTCGGCCATGAGCGGCGGCAGGGAAACGAGGTGTTGGATGGCAATCTCGTGCAGGCGCATGGCGGTCGTCATCATGGGATAACCGAACGCCGCTGTCCAGCGGAGCAATGCAACCGGCGGGGATGCGCACGGCTGCGCGCGCCGGAGGCGGGCTGAACGCGGACAACCCGCCGGAAGTCGCCAGCGGCAACGCACGCGGGACCGGTGCGTCACGCTGTTCGAGCCACCTGCGGCGGCTGGCCATTGACGGCAGAGGACGCGACTGACCGCGGGCCTTTCTGATGCGTGAAGGCCGCCTGGCCCGCGAGCGGAGAATCACGGGGTGGCGCCAACAATGCCGACGGACGACTGCCCCGCCCGCCGCTCGCCGAACAAAGCGGTGCCAATCCGCACCAGCGTTGCCCCCTCCGCGATGGCAGACTCAAAATCCCCGCTCATCCCCATGCTCAAATGCGCCAGCGGCGCGCCGAGCCGCTGCTCGCATTCCTGCCGCAGCTCGCGCAGGCGACGGAACACCGGCCGCGCCCGCTCCGGGTCGGGCGACCACGGCGCCATCGTCATCAACCCGTGAATCTCGAGCCGCCCGAGCGCATTCAAGGCCGGCAGTTCCTCCAGCAACCGCGCGGGCGCATAGCCGAACTTGCTGGCCTCGCCGGCAACATTCACCTCCAGCAGCACCGGCTGGCGCTTCGCCGCCCTCTCCGCCTCGCTCTGAATCACCTCCGCCAGCGAAAGACTGTCCACGCTGTGGATCATCTCGAACAACCGCACCGCGTCCCGCGCCTTGTTGGACTGCAGATGGCCGATCATGTGCCACCGCAACCGCCCGGGGCACAGCGGGACCTTCGCCTTCGCCTCCTGCACCTTGTTCTCGCCGAACAGAACCAGGCCGAGTTGCGCCGCCGCCGCGACCATGCCCGGCGACTGGCCCTTGCTCACGGCGACCAGGGTGATCGACGCGGGATCACGGCCGGCGCGGGCGCAGGCGGTGACGATGCGTTGCTGGACAGTCTGTAAACTGGCGGCCAAATCCACGCGGCCAGATTAGAAGAACCGCCGTGAAAGACAAGCGGTCGCCGCGCGCCATCTGGGTTTTTCGCTTTGCCAGCGCCGGCCAAAAACTTAAGCTGCGCGTGCCCGTGGAACAGATCAACCAGCCCGAAAACCCCGCCCCACACCGGGCGGCACCGCGGTTTGTCGCCGATCAATTTGCCATCCTTGGCACACCGCTGGTCGTCACCACCTATGCCGACCTTTCGGACTGGTGCCATGGGCGGGCGCGCCAGCCCGGCGTGGTGGCCATGGAATTCAGCAACACGCAGATTGTGACGCTCCGCCGCCACGACCCGGCGTTCCGCACGCTTACCACGGCGTACGATTACTTCATCCCCGATTCCACGCCGCTGACCTGGTGCTTGAACTTCCGGGGCGCGCGGATGCCCGACCGCGTGTATGGTCCAACCTTTATGCACGAATGCCTGTGCCGCACGACCGCCGGCTTCAAGCATTACCTGCTCGGCGGCACGGAGGAATGCGGCCGCCGGCTCCGCGAGAGCTTCCACCGGCTGAATCCGGCGGCAAACTTCGTCGGCTCCTTCCACGGCCGTTGCCGGCCCGATGGCACGCTGGAAGGCGACTCGGAGCAGAGGGTGGTCGGGGAGTTAAACCGCCTTTCGCCCGATTTCATCTGGGTGGGCTTGGGCACGCCCAGACAACAAGGGTGGGTCAACCGAAACAAGGCGCGCCTTGCCCGCGGCATCATCTGCTCCGTCGGCTTTGCCTTCGACGTGAACGCCGGGATGAAGCCGGATGCGCCAGCCTGGATGCAGCGGGTGGGATTGACCTGGTTTTTCCGTCTGGCATCGGAACCCCGCCGGCTGGCGGGACGCTACCTCAAGTTCAACAGCTTGTTCCTTGGGTATCTCCTCGCCGATGGCCTGCGCGGCCGGGCGTTCCGGCCACCGCCGAAAACGTCACCCGGCGCCTGACCTGGATCGCGACACCGTTGCCGGCGATCAGCGCAACGGCTGGCGCGTCGGCTCGCCCTCCTCGTCCGGCTCGGTGAGGCAATCGTCAATCCGCCCTTGGCTGCCCGGATAGTGGAATTCCTCGAGCTTCGTGCGCGTCGCCTGCAGCCGCGCCAGCAGCACCTGGGCCATGCGCGTCACCAGCTCGCGGCCGAAATCGGGATGCTCCTCCGCCAGTTCGCGCAGGCGCGCGGCGTCGAAACTGATGATCTGCGTCGCGTCCACCGACCGCGCGCTGAACTGCCACCGGTGCGGCGGGAACAACCAGGACCAGCCCAGGGCCTCGCCGGGTCCCAACGTCTGGAGGACCACCGTGCCGCGTCCCGGCACGAAAGCCTCGAGCGCCACGTGCCCGTGCTGCAACAGGTATAACCGGTCCGCCTCCCGGCGCTCCTGGAAAATCAGCTCGCCAACGCCGTAGTGCTGGAGCGTCGCGGCTCGCGCCAGCATCGGCAAAACTTCGATTCCCAGGCCGCGCAAAAAGGGGTGGGAAGCGATGACTGTTTCGGTCGTTTCCATATCGCCAGAATCGGTTGCCGGCGCCGCCGCGGATTCGATCCGCCACGACGCTGTTTCGCTGTCTCCAACATTAGCCAAACCGGGCAAGAATGCTCAACATCTCTTGGCAACTAATTATCGTTTCTTGGCCTGCCGCGCCGCCAAAAATGGACCGCCCCCGCCGCCACGGGTGAAAAAACCGCCGGCCCCGGCCGGGGCCCTGCGGGAACCGAAAACATGGAATTGCGAGGCTACGCCCCGTTGTCGCCAATGGCCTCCACCGGACAGCCTTCCTTGGCCTCCTTGCACTGGGCCTCCTCCTCCGGGGAACCCGGTTGCTTGTACACGAAAGAGAAACCGCCGTCTTCGTTGCGCTTGAAATTGCTTGGGGCGGTTTCGCGGCACAGATCACAGTCAATGCACTGGTTGTCCACGTAGTACTTGCCCGGCACGTTCTCGGGATATTTGTTAGCGATGTCGGCCATAATGGTCTTGAATTGTCGGGCGCTAGTTACCGCCCCGCCGCCCACAAATGCAAGTCTGTTTTCATCTCTTTTTTCCGGGTGGATCCGGCCGCCAACGGCGCCAGGCGCCGCCGAATGACTCCGCTGGCCGCGCTGGCCACAGCCGGTCCTCCTCGTGCCACCACACCGCCGCGGTGCCATGCGAGAACCGGGTTTCCCAGGCCAGATGATAGGCGCCCGCCTCGAACCAGACCAGCCCGTCGCCCGGGCGAATTCCCGCCGGCATCCAGCGGCGCGCCAACTGGTCGAAGGCCATGCACGTCGGCCCGTACACCACCGTCGGCACCGTGGGTCCCCGCCGCGCCGGCACCGGCAACAACTCGTGCTCCTCCCACAGCGACACCAGCGCGTGAAGCGTCCGTCCCCCGTCGCAGATCAACTGCCGCCAGCGCCCCCCGCGCTTGGCGTCCAGCACCGTCACCACCAACGCCCCAGCCCCGGCGCTCAGGAACCGCCCGTTCTCCAGCCACAACTCCTCCAAACCGGGCAAAGCGAGCACCCCGCGCCGCAACACCCGCGCCAACCGCTCCAGCGCGAAACCGGCACCGAACCGCCTGCCCGACCGCGACCGCGTGTGCGCCGGCGGCAGCCCGCCGCCGCAATCCAAAAAGCGCGGGGTGAAGGCCGCCGCCCGGCACACCGCCACCACCTCCTCGACGGCCCGCGCATAAACCGACGCCGACGCGACGTTGGTGCGGAGGTGGAAGTGAATGGTTTCGATCCGCACCCGGGCGCGCCGCAATCGTCGCAGCGCCGCCACGGCCCCGGCAAAATCGAAGCCGAACTGCGTCGGCACGGCCGGAAACTCGGGGTCGAACTCCTCCCGCGTGCGCACCCGGACACCGCAGCGCCAGTCGAGCCGCCGGGCCAGCGGCAGCAGCGCGGCGAGCTCGTTGGGGGAATCGAAGTTCACCCGCAGGCCCGGCGCCGCGACCTGCGGCAGCCAGCGGTGCTTCGCGGGGCCGTTGAGGAGGATCAGGTCCGTCGGGAAGCCCGCCGCACGGGCGGCGTGGTACTCGAACTCGCTGACGACCTCGATCGGCCGGCCTTGCCGCCGCCACCAGCGGAGCAAGGGCGGCACTGGTTGCGTCTTGCACGAAAGCCAGTGCCGCACCGGCACCGGCAACGCGCGTTGCAGCAGGTCGAGCCGTTCCAAGGCGGCCCGGATGGGTTCCGCCGAAAAGAGATAGAACGGCGTCACTGCCCCTTTATCGAGCGCCGCGCCCACCCACCGGCGCCAGAAACGGAGTTCCGCGGGGCGGTGCCCGAATCCAGATTGCCGGGCCGGGACCATCGTCAGGTGAGGTTGCGCGCCATCACCAAATCGCAACGGCAGGAGTGGGCTCCCGCGCCGGCCGTGCGCTGAAATCCATGCCGTTCGTAGAGCCTCACCGCCGCCTGCAACACGGTCGCCGTCTCGAGCGTCATCCGCCGGAAGCCGAGTTCGCGCGCCGCGCTGACGGCATGGGCGAGCAGCAAACGACCCAAGCCGCGATTCCGAAACTCCGGTCGCAAATACATCTTCCGCAGTTCGACCGTGCCAGCCTCAACCGGCAGCAGTCCGACCGTCCCAACAATTCCGCCGCGCGCATCCACCAGCACATCGAACTGCCCGCCGCGCGCGGGATAATTCGCCTCGATGTCCGCCAGGTCCGCATCCGTGGCGGCCGGGTCCGCCGCAAGCCCAAACTCGGCCAGCACGGAATAGACCAGCTCACGGACCGCCGCTCCGTCGGCGTTCGTCGCCGGACGCAACCGGAAATCCGCCGCGCCCGTGTGCTTCAACGGCTCGAAACTCATGGGAACGTCTGCACCACCAGGCCGGTTCGCGCCCGGATTGTCGCCGCGATGGCCTCGAGTTGATCGGGCTCCAGCCGTGTTGCCCACGGTTCCGGCGTCGGCCGCGCCACCGTGTAGGCGTGAACCTCGCGGATCCGTCCGCCCGCCCCAACGATGGCGTTGAGGCGGTCGCCATACGCCGCCAGCTCGGCCGCCGGCATGGGCTCGCCCTCCACCCGCAGAAAGAGGCTCTGAATGATGATCGGCCGCACACGCGCCGTGGCCAGCAGGTTCGCCAGGATGCGGTCGAAGTGGACGAACGACCGGTTGACGAGCCGGTAGTACGCCTCGGTCCCGGCATCGAGTTTGGCCCAGATCTCGCCCCGGTTGGCATCCAGGAGTTCGAGGCCGCGCCGCACGTCCGCCTTGTCGAGCCCGGCCGCGTCCGTGATCAGGAGCAGCTTGGTTGCGGACAACCCCTCCGCCCGCTTCACCGCGGCCACCACTTCCACGCAAGCGGCGAAATTCGGGATCATCGTCGGCTCGCCGTCGCCGCTGAAGGCGATGTCACGGATCACCGTCGTCAGCTCCGGCGCCTCGCGGAACTTCCCCGTCCGACTCAGCTCGCCGCTCCGCGCCACCCGGATGAGCGTGGTCAGCTCGGCCTGGAGTTGTGGCAGATCCACCTGCGTCGCGCGCCCGGGCGTCCGCCGGTCCACCTCGCAATAGACACAATCGAAATTGCAGCGCTTGTCGGGGTTTAAATTCACCCCGAGTGAAAGCCCGCCCGAACGCCGCGAAATCACCGGATACACGAAAGTGTAATCGGCGAAGCTCCGCGAATGATCCCGCACGACGGCCATGGCGCTGCTGACTGCCTGTTCCACCACGCGATCAGTGTAAGCGAAGCCGCCCGCCGGGCAAGGCGCATCCGCCGCCCGCCGCCGCTTGACATCCGCCCGGCTACCACGAAACTGCGGCTCCTATGACCGCGATTCCTGCGCAATTCGACAGCGTCACCGTCGTCACCAAGGCCAACGTCTATTTCGACGCCCGTGTCGTCAGCCACACCGTGCGTTTTGCCGACGGCAGCCGGAAAACCCTCGGTTTCATCCACCCCGGCAGTTACCATTTTGACACGGCCGCCGCCGAGCGGATGGAGATCGTCGCCGGCGCCTGCCGCGTGAAGCTCGATGGCGAAACCGCCGAGCGCGACCATCCCGCGGGCGCGGCGTTCACGGTGCCCGCGAAATCCGGTTTCGCCATCAGCGTCGCCTCCGGCCTTTGCGAATACATCTGCACCTTCCTGGCCTGACCGGCGGTCCCGGCAGTTCCGGCGCCTCCCAGCCGGCACGCCCCCGCCTGTTGATCACCGCTGCGAAGGCCAGCCCGGGCTTGCCAGCGACCGGCAAAAGCGGAATGCTGGATGGCGTATCGCAATGCGACCTTTCCAGATCATCTTCAACCCGACCAGCGCGGCGGAACTGGCGCGGATGCCGAAGGAGCTCCAGCTCGAAATCCTCGGCAATTTCCGCGGCCTGCCGCAGGAGATCATGAGCACCGACCTCGAACGCTTCGGCAAGCTTCGTCGCGGCGGCAAGACGCTGCACCGATTCCGCCTGGGCGATTACCGCGTCTATTTCGAGCGGCACGAACTGGGGGTGGTGGTCCACCGCATCCTCGGTCGCAACAGCCTCAAGGATTTTCAATTTCGGTCCAGCCTGCCCATGGCCGAAGACGAGGCGTTGCAGGAGAATCCCAAGTTCTGGGAGTTGATCGAAGCCGCCAAATCCGCCACGACCAAGCACTGACGCGGACGCGCCGGCGCGTGGGTCAACCGACTTCCTCGCCCAACTCGACGTTCCAATAAGCGAGGTCGAGGAAATGTTTCCAACTGTCGTGGTAGGGCAGGCCGAGGTTGATCTGCACGAACGGCCGCCATTTGGGCTTCTTCGGCTTGCGGATGAGGTGCATCCCGGCTTCTTGCGGCGTGCGATTGGCCTTGTGGGTGTTGCAGGCGATGCACGAGCACACGATGTTTTCCCACGTCGTGGGTCCGCCCTGATCGCGCGGGATCACATGGTCGAGATTCAAATCCTTCCGGTCAAACACCCGCCCGCAAAACTGGCAGGTGTTCTTGTCCCGCTCGAAGATGTTGTGCCGGGTGAGCGTGACCTCCTTCTTCGGCAGGCGGTCAAACATCACCAGCAGAATCACGCGCGGCACGCGAATCCGAAACGCGACCGTGTTGATGCTTTCGGGGTCGGGTTGCTGCTGGGAGAAGTGGCGCCACTCCGTGAAATTGAAGGTGCGGAACGAACCGTCGCTGCCGTCGAGCACGACGTGGGCATGGCCCTCGAACAACAGCGCCAGCGCCCGGCGGACCGAGCAGACATTCACCGCCTGCCAGAGCCGATTGAGCACCAACACGTGCTGGCTGAGAAACGCGTTCATGACCCGCACCAACCGGCATGAGCCTATCATTGCCGTCAAAAACGTGTCAACCACCCGTCTGTGCTGTTGACCGGGAACGGCATCCTGTTTTTGTTTCCACCTCGACCGAATCCGACAGGGTTCGTGGTTTGTTCGTTGGGCTTGTTGTCATGTTCTCAGATCCGGCAGCGCGCACTCAGCGAGGATCCTGTCCCCAGGCCCGGGAGGTCACGGGGAACATGGAGATCCGGAATTTAGTGCAGCCGTAAGGAATGAGTCCAACGCTCTCGGACCCGGTTCCCGTCACCGGTTTGTCAGGCAGTGCCTGGGCGTCGGTCGGATTCCAATCGAAGGCTTTGGCCGGCACTTTTAAAATCACGGGAGAGTTCAGGGGCCAATCCCAATGGACGGGCATCGGCTGACGCGTCACCGTGATGCCGCCGTCACGCTGTCCCGCATCCGCGTCCAGCGCGTATTGCCATTTCGCTTCTTTGACGGGAGTGTTCGAATCCACGTCGGGAATCGGCAGCGAGAACAGGAGGGGGCCGTAAAGCACGCTCGCGTAGGGCAATCGTCGGGGCTGGAAGAGTGAATCCGGTTCGAAGTTGAAGTATTTCCGGTTGGCGGACGGAAACGCAGTTTCGTATCCCCGGACAACCTCGGGTTTCATCGGGAACCGAAGTTCGACCACATCGCCCTTGGTCCATTTTCGCGCCACCTTCGCAAAGCCCTTCTCGTCCGGTGTCGCCGTTACCAGGGTTCCATTGACCGTGATCCTGGCTCCTTTGCACCACCCAGGAATCCGCACGTAAAGTGGAAACCTCACGCTTTTTTCGGGCGTTACTTTCAGTCGGATTGTTTGGTCAAACGGATAGTCCGTCGTCGTGGTCACCTTTACGGGAACCCTCTCCCCCACCAGCGCGGAAACCGTGGCGGGGCCGTAAAGAGTCGCCGCCAGCCCGTTGTCCGGGGTCGCCATCCACATGTGAATGATGAAGTTGGGGATGATGCGGTTGAGCGCCCCGACACAACAGAGGACCGTGGGACAGCCCAGTTGATGGAAACGACTGCCTTCCGGCCCGGGGCAATTCGGCTGTTCGCACGGCAAGGCGTCGGCGCGGAGGCGGTTCGGCGATTGATAATAGCACATGGTCTGGAAATCCCGGGCCACGGGCGCGGCGGCGGCGTTGAAAAAGGCGCGCTCCATGCGGTCGCCCCACTCACCACGCCCCTGAATGCGGTACATCCAAGAGGCGGCGAGGAGCATGGCGGTCACATCGCACGTTTCAGTTTTGCGAAATGAGCCAACGCCCGACGCAAATTCCTCGCCGGAGGCCACGCCGTAAGGAAGCATGTGGTTTTGATCCAGCCATTGGAAGGCGCTGAGCGTCGCCTGGAGTTGCCTGGAATCGCCGGACCACGGGTACGCCACGGCGGGCAGGCGGATGTTCTCGTAGAAAATGACCATGTGACCGGGAGACAGACGGCCGGCCGGCCATCCTTCGATTTCCTTGGTCACATCCGGTTGCGCGATGGCTTGGAGGGCGCGTTCCAAAATGCGCCGGTCCCCGCTGTAGGAATAAGTCTCCAGCATCGGGTCCACGTTGCACAGACCGCTCACCCCATCACTGCCCAGGGTGATCTTACCCATGTTGGTCGGATAGTCCGCATAGACCTTGACCAGCGCATCGAGCACGCGTTTCTCGCCCGTGCCTTGATAGAGCGCCAGCAAAGCCCGGCCCATCTGGGAGTGCGCCCAACTGTCAAACCCCTCCGGCTTGAACCCCTGCTTCCAGCAAATGAACGACGTGCCGAAGTCCGCCTTGTTTACCCCATCCACGATGGGATCAAGGCGGGCGCGTATCTTCTTGATCAACGCCTCGTCGTGGAGGACAAACCCCAGACGAAGCGCTCCGTCCAGCCAATAGGCGCTCTGCTCAATCGGCCAGCCCGTGCCGTCGGGTTTGGCGCCCGGGGACTGGATCGGTATGCCTTTCCAGCCGTCGGCAAATGTCGGATGCCACTCGTCCAGATGCCCCGTGATCCCTTCGCGAGCCGACTGCGCCCAGTCGCGCAACCAACCCGCCGGCTCGACGGCACCCGGCGGCAGCGCCAGAAACGCCATCTTGACCTTCGGTTCGCATGGCCGCGCATAGTTCATGATCTGATGGTTGCCGGCCGGATCGGAAGCTGCCTGGACTGGCGCGACTGCAAAGAGAAATCCAACGATGATCGGTGAAAGGAAGGATGGTGTCATAGTTGAAAGCTATTGTTTCTCAGTGGGTCATTTGGATCCATAGGACTTCAAAGCGGCCCCAGTATTTGGTTCAGCATCCTATTAAGTCAGGTCATGCGTTCGCAAATCCCGCAGGCAAATCAGATCGTCAACGGTAAGCGCAAAAGAAAAACGATAACCGGCCAGAATGGCGGTGAGTCGCCGACTGGGCAGTTCGTATGCTCTCGTAATCCAAGTCGAACCGATCTGTTTCGGCCAGCCTTGGACCAAACCGCGCATCAGCGACACGTCCTGGTCAAGCGGGAAGCTGATGGGGCGGGGCGAACGCGCCGGAGCCCTTTTCCAAGGCGCGTGGTGGCCCCAGCACCACGGCCGCCAGGATCGCCTGGCGGGCGGTGGCCGGGTTATGCAGGCGCACTGCCAGTTCCCGTGCCCGGGCAGATCGCGCTTCCAGTCGTGAACGTGGTCGGTCCGGTCGCGCCGACTTCGTTTGCGCCACGACCTCATGCAGCCGCACGATGGTCGCCTCCTGCACGTGCCGGCCGCGTTCGAATGCCGCCGTGGACGCCTCCATGTGTTCCAACTCGAACGCCGGGCCGCTGGGCGCCTCCGCCCCGGGCAGCCGGGCGGTTTCCGCGGGAAAGTGCATGCCCGTGGGCAGGACCAGCGGCGGCACCAACTCCTTCTCCCGGCCGGCCCAGCGGGATTCGGCAACCGGCTCCGGTGCGGGAACGGTCGGGGTCGTCGCGCGATGAGCCACCGACTGCGCCAGCTCGGGCGGCGGCTTAGGCGGCGGCGCTTCGTAACCGGAGAGGTCGCCCTCGAGCAGACGCCGCAACTCTTCCTGCCAGCCTGGCTTGGCGGGAGCCGCTTCGGGTGCCGGCTGGTCCGCGGCCGGGTGCGGCGGCGTGGGAAGGTGCTGCGCACGCTCAGCTTCATCATGGCGCTTCTTGATCCAGTTGCTCAACGCGGAGATCAGGCCGATCACCGCCAAGATCAACAGGCCTTCCGTCGATGCGTGAAGCGTGGGCATGGTCAGGCGACCGGCACCGCCGGTCAGGTGGACTTGGCCTTGGTCGTTTCACCGCTCGCTGGCGTCGCGCCGGTGGCGATGCTGTCTCGCATGCCGGTGTCCGCCTGGATGTTTTTCATCCGGTAATAATCCATGATGCCGAGATTGCCGCTGCGGAAGGCCTCGGCCATGGCCAGCGGCACTTGCGCCTCGGCCTCGACGACCCGGGCGCGCATCTCGGCGACGCTGGCGGTCATTTCCTGTTCGATGGCGACGGCGGCGGCGCGGCGGATTTCCGCGTGGGCCTGGGCGACGAGCTTGTTGGCCTCGGCCTGTTCGGCCTGGAGCTTGGCGCCGACGTTTTCGCCGACGCTGAGGTCCGCGATGTCAATGGAGAGAATTTCAAAGGCGGTGTTCGCGTCGAGCGCGTTGCCGAGGACGGTCTTGGAAATGCGGTTCGGGTTTTCGAGCACGTCCTTGTAGCTGTCGGCCGACCCGATGGCGGTCACGATGCCCTGGCCGACGCGGGCGATGATGGTTTCCTCGGTGGCGCCGCCGACGAAGCGGTCGAGGTTGGTACGGACGGTGACGCGGGCCTTGACGCGGACGGCAATGCCGTCCTTGGCAACGCCTTCGATGGTGGGCTTGCCGCCGGCGGCGCCGGGACAATCAATGACGCGCGGGTTGACGGAGGTTTTCACCGCGTCGAGCACGGTCTTGCCGGTGCCCTTGGTGGCGAGGTCAATGGCGCAGGCACGGTCGAAGACCAGGTGGATGCTCGCCTTCTGCGCAGCGATCAGCGCACGGACGACCATCTGGACGTCGCCGCCGGCGAGGAAGTGGACGTTGAGCTGGTCCACCGTGAGATCGAGGCCGGATTTGCGGGCGTTGATGTAGTTGTCCACCACGAGTCCGACCGGCACGCTGCGCAGCCGGAGGGCGGCAAGTTCGACGAGGCCGACGTGGGCGCCGGACACCCAGGCGCGGATCCACACGCCGAAGAAATTGAAGATCAGGATCAGGAAGACCAGGGCGACGACGCCCAGGAAGCCGAAGAAGAGCAGGCTCAGGGCCGAAAGATCGGCCAGCATCGGTGAGAGGGTAATGTTCATGGGACTGGGTTCAGGTTTGACGGACGACCGCTAAAGCTTATCCGTGGGATGGAACGCCCGGACGACCACCCGCAGGCCCTCGACCGCGACGACTTTGACCGGGGTGCCGGCCTCGATCCAGTCGCCCTCCGTGACCACATCCACGCGCTGGCCGCTGATCACGGCGGTGCCCGAGGGGCGCAGGATGGTCAGGGTGGAGCCGGTTTGATTCACCAGTTCGGGTTTCTCGACGCCGAGGTTGCCGACGGCGCGGCGGGTGATGAACATCCGGCCCATCCGGCTGTCCGGGAAAAATCGAACCCAGAGCACGGCCAGCAACACCAGGCCCGCGACCACGCCGATCAGCAGGAAATTGCCCACGCCCGGGCCGAACCGGGCATAGGTCATGAGCACGCCCAGGCCCAGGCAGAGACAGCCGACGATCCCCGCCACCATGCCGGGCAACACCGTCTCCAGCAGCAGGAGAAGTGCGCCAACCACAATGAGTGTGATGACCGCCGCCATAGCCATCACAATACCCGCTGTCCCCGGCCAGGCAAGCCGATTCCCGACAGGGTTGCCGAACCGGGCTCCCTGCGCCGCAGTGTGCCCGCCGCGAAAAACGCGTCGGCTTTGTCGAAAGGCTCGGTTGCAGACGAACGTCCTGCGCGTCGCAGACGCGCATACTTGTGCGAAATGAACGCCGTCGCCCCGCACCAAGAATTGGAATTAGGACACTATTTGCCCTGAACACGTTTCCCCGCCCCGCCCCGCCCGCAACCCCGTCCCCCCCCGCGACGGTGACCGTGCCCGCCCGCGCCGTGATGAGCGTGTTCCGCGAAAGCGAAAGCATCGTCCACACGCCGATCCGCATGATCCGCGTTCCTGAAAGCGTCATCCGCACGGTGGTCAGTGGTCGAAACTCGACCGTCACGGCCTGCCGCCAACCGGTCAGCCTTCAGCTATCAGAGCGTTTTATCGGCCGCCTGTTGGGCCTGGAGGCCCGATAGGGGGGCGCTTTTTCCTGCAGGACGTGGTTCGGGACGGGCGTCCCTGCCACGACCTGTGGGTGCAGCGCAATCTCGAAGGTTGCGTGGGTAAACAGGGAAGTGTTCTCGTCCATGAGCCGGGAGGCGGCCATGCGGCAATACTCGGTGTCAAGCTCGATGCCAATGCTGTTCCGGCGCGTCTTGAGGGCCGCGAGCATGGTGGTACCGGTGCCGCAGAAAGGGTCAAGCACGGTGTCGCCGACAAAGGAGAACATCTGAACCAGGCGCGAGGCCAGCTCAAGCGGGAACGGCGCGGGGTGCTCCTTGGTGGACGCACCGGTGAGATTCCAAAACTGTTGGAACCACCGGTCGAATTTATCCTTCGGGATCATGCTCAGCTTGCGCTGTTCTTCGGTGGGATTGCGGTAGCCGCCCGGTTTCCGCTGCATGAGGATGTATTCGATGTCGTTCTTGATGATGGCGTTGGGCTCGTAGGGCTTGCCAAGGAACTTGGAACCGTTGGAAACCTCGTACGAGGCATTGGAAATCTTGTGCCAGATGATCGGGTTGAGGTTGTCGAAGCCGAGCCGCCGACAGGTAACACAGATGTCGGCGTGGAGCGGAACGACGGTGTGGCGGCCGGCATTTTCGCGCCGGGAGAGGCACACGTCGCCAACGACACAAACGAGTCGCCCGCCGGGAACAAGCACGCGGAAGGCTTCGCGCCAGGCTTTTTCAAGCTCTTTGACGAATTGGTCGTAGTCCGCCACGTGGCCAAGCTGGCCTTCGGAGTCGTTGTAGCGCTTGAGTGTCCAATAAGGTGGGGAGGTGACGACGAGGTGAACGGATTTATCCGCGAGAGAGGAGAGGTTTCGGGCGTCGCCTTGGATGAGCTTGTGTGTGGTTGGAAAGTCCTCGGACAGGGAAGTGCGCTCGTCGGAGGAATGGGGAACGGGGTACTTCATAGGTCCTTGATGCGGCCAGAGAAGGCGGCGACCTGGGCGACCAGTGATCGGGCAAATCTCTCAAAAGCGAGGTCCGGGGCTGGTTCGAGGTACTTGCCTTGGAGACCGGCTTGCGACTCGGAGAGGAGGAAGGCCGCGGAGTCGTAGTGCCTTTCGAGGACCAGCCGCCGGCAGAAGAGTTCGTAACGCTTGGCGTAGGAAGCGTCACGAAAGTCGGGAAAGACCGGAAAGTGCGGTTCTTCAACCCCCACCGGGGAGCGCGAACGGGGGCAGTCCTCGAGCAGGAACATGTAGCCAAGCCAGGGGCGGACGCCGGTGCCGAACGCTCGCTCCCGGAAAGCAGTCCAGAGGTCCAGCGCGCTGCCCATGGCCTCCTCGGTTCGATTGTTGAAATTGTTCCCGAAGGAGGGGCCGACCTGCGATTTGGCTTCGAGGCCGGCAACGAGTTGGTCGTTCACCACAACCAGAAAGTCCCACTGCTTGGTGGGACGGAAGTATCCGGGCAGCTCGAGGAATCCTCTCCGGCAAAAGATGTGGCTTTTGTCTATGCCTGCCTCGATGACGAGTTTGGTGAGAAGTTCGATGAAACCGTCCATCTGGGCGCCGCCGGTAACTGCTGACCGCAAGCCCTGGTCTTTTGCGCCGGAGGTTCCCTGCTTTTCAAGCTGTTTGGTTCGGGTCAGCCAGTAGAACCGAACCGCTTCCCGCACATGGCGCGGCAGGTCGGAGAGTATGCTGGGTTTCTCGGGCATAACCGGTAAATAATATGAGGCTGACCTCGGATAGGTCAACGAACGAATCGGCAATCCCACCCGCTGAAATCCCGCCCCGCCTCAGCTCTTCGCCGGATAACCCACGGTCTGGGCGAACAAAACCCGCTGCTCGGGCGGCAGTTTCAGGGTGGCCGCCAACGCATCGCGATTGCAGTTGTGAAACCACGCGGCCAATCCCTGCGAGGCGGCGAACAGATACACGTTCCCGGCGATCAGCCCGGTGGCCACGCCGTAGTAGAGCTTCTGAAAGTCCGGGTCCTTCAGTCGCGGTTCCTGCAGCGGCGCCTTCGCGTATTTGGCCAGGTCCACCACGAAGATCAGGTTGACCGGCGCCTTGGCCGACGCGCTGCCGCGCCCGCGCCCGCCCGCCTGCTCGCGGAAATCCCCGGCCACGACCGGCGTCAGCCGGTGCCGCCCCGCGTCGTACAGGTAAATGGCGTCAGCCAGGGCGACATAGAGGTCAATCTCCTGGGAATTGCTGGCCGACGCCGCTGTGCGGCCGGGCTGTCCGAACGGACCGCTCTCGCGGTTCACGCCGAAGGCGGCCCACAGCAGGTTCGACAGCATCTGCGGCGGCAGCGGGTCAGGGTTAATGTCGCGAAGGGTGCGCCGGGCCTTAAGGGCGGCGAGCACGGACTTGCCGCCGTCCACCTCGGGTTTCAGCAGTTCGATGGGTGCCTTTGCTTCGTCGCCGAAGCCGGGCACCGTCGCCGCCATCAGCGTGATGGTCGGCAAGGATTGGACAAATGTGCGCCGGTTCATGGCAATGGCCTGTTTCGGGGTCTTGTGTGTCTATTCAACCGACCACGCCGTCACCGAGTCCTTGTCCTTCACGAACACCCGGTTGCCGGCGGCAACGGGGCAGGCGTAGGTGTCGGCGCCGACCTTGTAGCCCGCCAGTTTCTTGAATTCCTTGTCGCTGGGCTCGACGACCATGAGTTCGCCCTGCGGGGTCAGCACCAGCAACACCGGTCCCGCATCCACGACGGAACCGAAATCGCGCCCGCCGACCGGCGCCGTCCACAATGTTTTGCCGCTTTGGGCGTCGAGGCAGAAAAGCGCGCCCGCCTGGGAAAGACCATAAAGCTGGCCGCCTTTCAGAACCGGGGTGTTGAACTGGACGGCGTTGTCCGGATTCGACCACAGTTCTTTCAACGCCAGTTGATCGCCGGTTTTCTCGACCTTCGCCGCCTTGGTGCCACGGCCCGAGCCGGCCCAGATGACCGTCTGCCCGTCCACGATCGGCGTCGAGGCGTTGTAAGCGCGGCTGGGCGGCGCAAACGGCGTGTCCCAAAGCAGCTTGCCATCGGCCAGGCCGAGCCCGACGAGGCGTTTGGAACTCACGGCGGCGATGATCTTCGCGCCGTTAAGCGTCAGCACCACGGGCGAGCTGTAAGCGGAACCGTCATCGGACCATTTCCATTTCGGCTCGCCGGTGGCGAGGTCGTAGGCGATGGTCACGCCCTTTTCCTCGCTGCCAATCTGCATGACGCAGACGCCATCGAGAATCAGGGGCGAGGAGCCGGTGAAGAACCGCGGCCAGGCGCCCGCGGCGTCGTCCCGCCGCCAGAGCATCTTGCCGGTCGCGGCGTCCAGGCAGGAGAGCGTGCCGCGGACGCCATAGGTGACCACCTTGCCGGCGGCGACGGCAGGCGAACTGCGCGGGCCGGGATGCTTGCCCATCGGTTCCTGCGCGGGGAGGGCGTCGTATTTGTCGCGCCAGAGTTCCTTGCCCGTGTCGGCGTCAAGGCAGACGGTGATTTCCCCGCCTTCGTCGCGGGCGAAGACATAGAGCTTGCCGTTGGCCAGCGCGGGTGTGGCATCGCCGGGGCCGAGCGTGACCTTCCATTTCTGCACCAGTTCCTTGGGCCAGGTGGCAGGGGCCTTGAAGCCGGCGGCCTTGCCGTCGCGATTGGGTCCGAGCCACTGCGGCCAGTCCTGGGCGGCGAGGGTGGTGGCGGCGACGAGCACGAGCCCGACCGCGATGGCCATCGTGCGATGACCGGTGCGTTGCGTTTTCATTGGACGGAAAGGTTGCTGGTTGGTTGCTGGTGTTCCTAATAGATGACGGCTCCAACCCGCGGCGGGTTACGCTTTAACCAGAAAACCGAGATTGAAATGGGAGCGCGTCCGCCCCAGGCGCCGTTTTCCGCGTCCGCGCGGAAAACAACGAGCCAAGACATTCCCGCTCGTCCGAATGGACTCGCAGGCCAAACATCTGGACGCGAGGCGCGTCCAGCAACACCCGCGGCGGGCGTGGTCCCCCATTCCGGGTCACTTTTTCGTGATGGTTTGTTTCAGGGTAAACGGCTCGAACAGACCGTAGCCGACGATCGAATAGTCTGTTCCCGGCGGGGGACCGTCCGCGGGCGCGGTCTGGAACATGCCGGGCCACGCGCTGCCGAGCCCCGCATTCCCGTGGTGGGGCCCCAGTGTGTTCTTCAACGTGCCAATCACCGTCACTTCAACGGTGTTGGCCCCATGTTGGATTTCGGCGGTCACGTCGCATTCCCACGGCGGCGCCGCGATGTAGCCGGCGGGTTTGTTGTTCACCGTCACTCTGGCCACACTCCCGAGCCAGCGGCCGAGGACGATGCGGTAGGCGCCTTGTGGATGCGCCACATTGAACACCTCGCGATACGCCACGCCCGCCGCATAGAACGGCAGGCCCTGGTCTTTCCACGCGCCCAATTGCAACGGCGCGCTGTCCGGCCCGATCACGAAGCCATGCGACACGGCCTTCAACGCGAAGTCACCCAGGACATAGGCGGATTCGAGCTCGTGGAAAACCGTGAACGGCGCGGCCTTGACCGTCACGACATTCTCGCCGGAGCGCGCGGCCGTTGCCAGCGGGATCCGGCCGAAAGCCTTGTCCAGCCACCAGTCGCCCGGCTTCGCAGCCACCGGGCGGCCATTGCACGTGACGGCGTAGAGGTCGGGCCGCTCGATCACGATGGCCAGGTTCGACGGCACCGGGCCGTCCACGGTGAAACGGTAGCTGGCGCTGAAACCGCTTTCCGGCGGGAACTTCTTCGTGATGAGTTCGTCCTTGAATTGCACGGCGCTGTCCCACGGATTGCGCTCGAGGCCGTTCGCCTGGAAAGCGAACTGGTTCGCCCGGTAAAAATAGACGTTCGTCCGGGTCTTGCCGCCGGCGCTGACATCCACGTAATCGAGGGTCAGGACGTTCGGGCCAATGCGGCGAGGCCCGGGCGGGCCGGCGGCGGGAATCACGCTGGTGAGGTGGGCGTGCGCCGGCACTTGCTTGTGGGGCTTGGCGGCGAGAAACAGCAGGCGGCTGCCGGACGGCGGCAACTCGAAGCGGAGGCTCAAGCCATCGAAGTTCGTCGCCCAGGGGCGTGGCGTGACTCCGCCATTCTCGAGGCTCCATTCCTCGGCCGCGCCGGCGCGGGCCTGGAGCGTGCCGGCGGTGGGTGCGGTCAGGCTCGTGTTGACCAGAAACACGAGTTGGCCATCGGCCAGCAGCCGGCGTTGGTGGAAGAGGATGCCGGCATCGCCTGGTTTGCGGGTGATGCTGAACCCGGCGCGTTTCTGGAGCGGTTTGAGTTCACTCACCAGGGCGTCCGGCTCGACCCGCGTCCAGTGCGAGTGTTTCGCCAGCATCGTGCCCGCGTCCGACACCATGCCGTCCACGCGCGCGGGCGGTTCGCCGCAGCAGAACACGGTGCCGCCACGACGCAACAGGTCGCGCAGCAGGTCCATCGTCGTGGCGTCGAGGTTTTCCGTCAGCGGCGGCACGACCACGGTGGTATAGAGGCGGTTGCTGATGGCGAGGCCCGACGACAGGTCCAGACCTTGGATCGAGCCGTGGCGCGCGATGATGTCCTCGTCGCCGAGGTCGTACTCGATTTGCGCGGCTTCGAGCGATCTGAGCAGGTTGAAGAAGGAATTGCCCAGCGCGTTGAGGCGGGGATCGTCGCCCTGGTGCATCCAGGCGGTGGTGGTGGGTTCGAGGACGAGAATCGAATTGGCCTGCTGTCCCTGGGAAACCGCGACGGAGAGCCGCGCGAGGTAGCTCGCGGAGACATGGTAGGCCTCCCACCAGGGTTCGTGGTAGGAGAAGGATTGCGGGTGATCGCGTTTCCGGGCGCCGCGGATGGTGATGTAGGAAAGGTGCTGGTCGAACGTGTTCACGCCGAGCACGCCCAGCCAGTCCGCGATGCGTTTCATGTCCTCGAAGCGCAGGTCCCAGCCGCCGGCGCCGTAAACCTCGCAGAGCGTGCGGGCCTGGCCGAGCTGGTTGGCGACGCTGCCGAGTTCGCGCACCATGCGCAGGTTGCCGAACTGGGCGTGGGTGTTCTCGGCGAACTGGTTCATCAGGCAGTCAATCGCGGGCCGCTGGTGCCACGCGTACATCGCCATGTTGTCGGGCACGCCGCCGCAGTTCGGCCATTCGTGATCCCAGTAGTGGCCGGTCCATTCGAGGTGATTGGTTTCGCAATAGTTGTGGTACGGCTGGCTCCAGCGCTCGATGAAGAGTTCATTGAGCGTCCGGTAATAATCGTGCCGTACCTTCGGCCAGTCGCCGACGGGAAACTGGAGGCTGGCGAGCTGCTCGGACAGGCTGTAACCGCGGCGTTTCTGGAACTCGGCGGGCAGGTCGGCGCACCAGGGCAGGCCGCCGGCGGGACGGATATTCGGTTCGTCCGTAAAGACGCCAGGGACGCGATGGCCAAATTGCGCGCCCACTTCGCGGCGATACGCCTCATGCGTCACGTCGAGGAATTTTGCGGTGACGCCCGGCGTCAGGAGGTTCACGTAACTGCGGTTGGCGTTCCAGGGCGTGTTGCCGGCAAGGCCGACCGCCGCCGTGCCGTAGCGGCCTTCGGGGAGCGCCTGCCCGGCGCGAACCTGCGCCGAGACGTCCGTCGCCTGGCCCTCGTCAATCCGCCAGACCGCGACGGTGGTGTCTTCCCAGCGCGGCGGGGTTTTGCTTTCGTGCCACATGAGCCCCTGGCCGCGCGATTCAGGCATCAGCTCGGGCACCCATCCGCCGGCGAACCCGGACGGATACGAATTCTCGTCATAGATCCAGACGTTCATGTCCAGCTTGGCGGCCTCGTCGAGCGCGACGTGCCAGAGATGGAACCAGTCGGGCGTCAGGTAGGGCGTCATCAAACCCGGGCGCGGATGGACCCAGACCTGCTTCACGTCCTGTGCCGCAAGGTCGTGCATCGTGTCGCGAATCTCGGCGTCGGTCAGCAGGTCGTTCCAGACCCAGAGCGGTCCGCTTGAGAACTCGCGCGGTGGATGGGCAAAGAGTTGTTTCACCTGCTTCGAGCCGACGGGGGCGTTGTCCGGGGCGGCCTGGAGTAGGCCCGTCAGGAGGAGCAGGGCGGGCAGGAGGTGCAAGCAGCGCTGTGCGAACGCGGAGGCGCGATGATGGCGTTTCATAGACTTGCGCGTCATTACGAACCGGCCTGGCGCTGAAATCAAGCACGGGAGCAATGCTGCTTGCCGCGAAGGAAGGAAAATGAACCTGGAAGACCCAGTTCCACCACAGATGGACACAAATGGACACTGATGAACTTCTTGCCGCCAAGGAACGCAAAAAACGCAAAGAGACTCCTTCCCTTCTTGCGGCGATCAACTCGAATTCTGCAGAAACCCCGTCATCCGTCCCGCCCGACGCCTATTTTACATGGTGGAAGGCAGATCATCGTCATGGCCGGCAATGTCCCGATTTGGCTGGTTGCGGGCATGGGGAGCGCGGGTGTCTCGCCCGCTGTTCGTCGCGTCTCGCGGCGAACCTCCGGGTCCGCGGCTGACCACGGGAATTCACCCGCCGTGCGTGTGATCGGATGGAGGGATGCCGACCGCGGGGACGCCGTCGGCGGCACCCGGGACGGGCGCGCTCCCATTTCAAAACCGCAGCCCTTGGCCGCAGCCGTGGCCCGGCATCCACGACCCACCAGCCACTCAAATGCGGTAGCGCGCTGCGTCGTGTCCGCATCTTGCGTTACGGGTCGAGCGCAACGTGAAGTCGGGGCCGCGGAGCACCGCAGCCCCACCGACCTGGGCGATCCGCCCGCTTTTATCGCTTTTATCGCTTGCGCTCGCCGTGAGGACTTGGTGTAGAAGTGAGTTGAGCAGCATGGAAAACAAGCCCTGCAAGGCTGCCTTTGAAATATGAAAACCGAAATAAAATCACTGGGTCGTCGTGAATTTTTGCGCGTTGCCGGCGCCGGTGTGGCCGGCGGTTTGCTGGCCTTCCCCGCGCTGCGCTCGTTGGCGGCACCCGTGGCCGGCGTTCCCCGCCGCCGGCTCGATCGCCTCGGCAAAGGCGCCAACGTCTGCCAGTGGTTCCGCTTTGTCCGCCGCGAGGACGCGGAGCACTTCGGCAATTACATCACCGAATCCGAAGCCAAACTGATGCGGCAAATGGGCCTGACGCACGTCCGCCTGTGTCTCCAGCCCAAGGTCATCATGGACCAGACGACGGGCGCCGTTCGCGAGGACATTGCCAAATTCCTCGACGCCGCGATCGAGCGTTTTCACCGGGCGGGCTTGCTGGTGCTCATTGATCTGCACAACGAGGACCGCCCGTCCGAATTGAATCCCGCGTGGCAGGACGCGTTCGTCCGGTTCTGGACCGACCTGGCGGCGCGGCTGAAACATTTCGATCCCGAGTTGACGATGCTGGAAATTATCAATGAACCGGTGTTTGCCGGCCGCGAAGCCGAATGGAATCCGTTCAACGCCCGGCTGGCCGCCGCGATTCGCCAGGGCGCGCCCGAGCACACCATCATGACCTCGGGCGTGAATTGGGGCGGTATTGAGGGCCTGCGGAAGCTCAAGCTCCTCGACGACCCCAACGTCGTCTATTCGTTCCACACTTACGATCCGTTCCCCTTCACGCACCAGGGCGCGACGTGGGCGGGACCCGACGTCAAACCGCTCCGGGGCGTGCCGTACCCGTCCAGCCCCGAGGCGGTCGCGCCTTTGCTGGCCGGCTTGGAATCCGCTCCCGGGTCCCGCAAAATGGTCGAAAATTACGGCAAGGAGGCCTGGAACAAGGCCAAACTGGCGGCGCGATTCAAGGAGGGAATCGAATGGGGCGCGCGAAATAAAGTGCCGCTGTACTGCGGCGAATTCGGCGTCTTTCCGCCCTACGCCAAGGCCGAGCACCGCGCCAACTGGTTCCGCGACTTTGGGCAGGTGCTGGCCGAAAATCAGATTGGCTGGGCCGTTTGGGGCTGGGATGAGGGTTTCGGTTTGGGCCGCAAATACGTGGACGGCAAACCGGAGGTGGACAAGACCGTGGCGGCGGCGCTCGGTCTGACCGTCGCGTAATACCATCCCGCGCGAACCTCAGACCAGCCGCGGCGGTGTTCGGTAATGTCCGAATCTGCCTGGCACGGTGGGAGCGTCCTCGCGAGCCGAGACACGAATCCTCACGAATTCGACACTCGAAACTCGAAGCTCGCAATTCTCTGGTGGGGCACCCTCGCGAGCCGGCTTGGCCTTCCCGTACTGACCACAGATGGACACGGATGACCAGGTGAGCTGGCTCCACTTGAATCTTGGAACTTGAAACTCATCCCCATCCGAACTTCGAGCCTCGCACGTCCAACCGGCTCGTCGGAGCCCCACCAGGTCAATATCTGACCTCGACACGCACGTTTCCCGCCAGGTCATGCAACTTCACGGCTTCCCTGCCCGGGTCGAAGTCCAGGTAATCGTGGCCGTTGACCGTCACACCCCGGATGGGAGTGATCTTGGGATGCCGCAGCCGCAACCAGACCTGCCTAGCCGCCGGGCGGGAGGGCATGGTCAGCGTGGCGGTGATCCGGCCGTGGTCCGCGTCGGAGACGATCGCAAAATCCACGGTCCCGAAATGGGTGGGGGCGTTTTTCACCGAAATCTTCCGGCCCTGTTCCAGCCAGGCGCGCGGGGTGGCGCGGGCCAACCAGAGGTTCGATCCGTCCTCCCATACCAGCAGGCCGCGGAAGCGTTCCAGAAAGGCGGCTTCTTCGAAAATCTTGTCGGGGGGGCCGTGGGTGGCGTGCTCGTTGAAGACGTAGCCCTGGTCCGGCAGGATGTCGATCGCATAACCGTTCAGCAAAGAGCGGAGGAAGCACGGGATGTCATCGCCCGCCAGATACAGGTTCGAGGTACGTTCGAGTCCGGCCTGATACTGCCAGCCGGCCAGGAACCAATCACGTTGGCCGACCCTTGGATTTTCCAGCAGCAACCGGTCTTCCAGCACATCGAGATAACCTTGAACCCGCACGTCGTCCGGTGACAAGAGTCTTGCCGGGCTGATCAAAGCGGCCGCCGACTGAACTGTTTCCCAATACAAGGGGCCGACGTGTTCGCCCGAGCCATCACGCCGCCAGCCCCAGGCGCCGGTGCCCAATCCGCGCACGCAGCAGGCAAAGGGGATCACCGAGTGAAAGGTGCCGTCGCGCACGGGCACCACCGGGGAGAGCGCGATGGACCGGTCCACGGCCGCCCGCAGGTCCCGGCCATAAGCTTCCGCCTCGGCCTGGAGTTTGGCTCCGGCGGCGGGATCAATCACGCTCAGCGTGGCGGCGAGGCGCGAAACCGCGGCCCAATAATAGCCTTCGCACTCGTAGAACTGCATCCACAAGCCACCGCTGTCCGGCGTCACCTGCAAGGCCGGTTGCAGGCCCTTGCACCAAAGGCGGTCGCCCCCCGGAACCAGACCCGAAACCACGCGACGCTGACGCAGCATCCACTCGGCGTTGGCCTTGATTCGCGGCGCGGAGGCCCGCAACCACCCGGTATCGCCGGTGAGCCAGTAGTGCTCGGTCAGGGCCCAGCCGATGGAGCCCGGGCCGAAGGCATGAACTCCATCCATGTGTCCGCCCACGCCGGGGGGACCGACGGCGTGCGTCAGACATCCGTGCCCTTCGGTGAACAGTCCGTTGGGGCGATCCGGCAGCGCCCACTCGTGATGGCCTTTTGAGCCCTTTGAGTTGGGATCCATCGGCAGGGACACCCATTGGTCGAATCCGTCTTCCGCGGCCTGGTGCGAGCCCATCAGGTCCAGCGCCGCGAGGATCATATAAGTTTCGGCGCCGAGAATGCCGTAAGGATAATCGTTAAACCACCGCCTGCCATTCGCCAGGTTCGTCTGGCTGTGGCGCAGGAGATGCCAGACGCCCAGGTTCCATTGGGCCGTCAGCCGTTCCGACGGAACCTGCACCTGCATGGGCGGTTCGAATTCCTTGGGCGGCGCGGGGTGAGGCGGGAGGTTGGTGCCGCGCAGCGCGGTGACGGCGCCCTCCCAGGTTTGCTCCTCATGCGCCCGGACCTGCGCGCGGACGGTGCTCAGTTTCCTGGCCCGAAGTTCCGTGATGAACTCCCGGGCGCTGGCGGCGGGCGAGGCCAGCACGATGGGAGGTTCCGCGGGGACCACCGGTGGATGGAGCGCCGATTTCTCCGCATAAAAATGCCACACGTCGGCCTGACCCTGGCCATCGGCGTGGGGATTGCCCGCCAGCAGCGTGCCGGTCACTTCCCGGGTCAGGTTCCAGACCCGCTCACGTCCGCCCACCTCCGTGACGACGAATTCGATGAGGGTGGTGTCGCAGTAGTGAGTTCCCTTGGGGCCGACGACCAGGGAAACCATGTCGCCCGATTCGACGGCAACTTCGCCCAATGTCTTTGTGTCGGCTTCAGCGGGAATTGCCTGCGCCCCGCTTCCGTCCGTGGTGCCATGGGCCAGATTCTGTCGTTGGGTGCTGGTCTCGCGCGCAATCCACCATTCGATTCCGTCGCCACCCCTTTGGCCATGAGCCACGCGGGCCTCGATTCTCACTCGTCCGGTAAGGGGACTGCGCCAACCCGCCGCCACATTTTGGGTTGGCCCCGGGTGCATGGCCAAACTCCGGGCCGGGATGGTGATGCCCCGCACGGAAACCGGCTGGCCGGCTGGATTGCCGCCGAACCAGGGCGTGCTGTCACTCCCCCATCCCCGCAGTTCGGCGCTGCCGGCGATGGAACTCATTTTATTGGCCAACAGCATCCGGGGCACACGCAAGTCCGGGGCTGGTTTAGCCGGGGGTGGCGCCAGGGGCGTGGTCCGCCGGACGAAAAAACCGTACTCGGGCGCCAGGATTGGTCCGTTCTCCAGGTCCGCCGCCAGGAAGGAGAAGTTGCCCGCCCGGGTCCACAAGGTCACGATGGTACGCGCCACGTCGTCCGCCTGGCTGGTGAACGGCTGCACCCGCCGCCAGGTTGCCGTGCCGATGTAAAGCAGGCTGAGCTTCACGCCGCGACGCGGGGCGCCCTGGCCGACCGAACGCCACGAACTCGAGCCGGTGGTCGTGGTCACCATATCGCCGTCCAAGGGACGCAGCCCGGATGTTTTGCCGTCGTACATTTCGACCCGTCCGCTGTAATCCTTGTCGCGGGTGGCCGGGTCGAAGCCCCACTCGATCTCGACGTCCATCCGCTTCCAGAGGTCCGCCACCAACACCCGCACCGCCGGCACGTCATAATCCGAGGCACTCCGAGCGCCAGCCACACTGACGACGACGCCGCAGGTTTCGATGGGCAGGTCATAAAGATAGGTTTGGCCATCGTTGGTCAGAAGAGGGACGACTGATTTGGGCGCCGCCTCCAGGTTGTTCCACCACGAGCTGGCGCTGCCTTTGTTATCCAGGGTCGTGATGACCACCTCGCCGGGGGCCGGCCGACGCTTCGGGTCGGCGGACCAGGTCAACTCAAGTTGTTGCACCGGGCGAATTTCCTCCCAGAGCAGGCTGCACAAGACCTGCTTGATGGCGGGAGCATTCACGTCCACGGCTGTGTTCAGCGGCTGGTGGGCGTACCACATCAGGGCCAGCCAGCTCTCCGGTGGGTTATCCACGGCCATCCGGTCGGCACGGTATTGATACGCACTCGGCGCGATATCGGCCGCCGTGCCGGTCAGCGAGCCGAAGGCTTGAAGCGATGGGGGCGTCATGGCGGGCCTCTCCGGCACGCCCGGGGTTGCGGCCACAACGGCAACGGTGGTGAACAGGCCGCCGGCCAGCAGCAGGCACGATCGGATCGGTTGTTTCATCGTATTCGGTCGGCCAACCTGCGCCGAAGCGTGGTCCGCGTCAACGCTGGTTCCCGGGCGTGCCGGTGGTGGGGGTGCGTTTGACCATGGGAAACGGGCCGTTGCATTCGTCCATATCCTGGGCGGGCGCAACTTCAGCAGCCACCGACTTGCTCACTTCGATGCTCCGGTTGACGATCTTGATCACGACCCTGACCGGCAGTGCCCCGGGTTGGCAGCGAAGAACCGCTCAGGCGCTCTGAGGCTGTATTGCTTCACGTTGATGAAGTTTTTGGCGATGGCGTCCTTCGGGCCGCAACAGCCGATGTGGTTGCGAGCAGACAAGACCTTCCGCAGCACATCCACCTGCCGAGCGGGCGTGAGTGCGGGATTGTCCTCCAGATCGTCGAACAAGCTCCGGTTCTGTTCGCGCCGTCTGACCGCCATGCACCGCGAATTGCCAGTGCGAGGGCAGGACGGATCTGGCAGCCACCAGCAGAATTGAGAAAACCGGACCCCATCTAACGGCCCGGGTAACGTACCCGAACCGAATAGAGCGACGTGCGGGCCGGAATGAACAGCGTCCGGCGGTCCTGGCCGCCGAAGACCAACTGGAGCGGCCGTTCGGGGACTTCAACCGTGGCGATGGGCCTGCCGGCGGGGTTGTAAACGTAAACCTGGCCGGCGGCGATGAAGACGTTGCCGCGCGAATCCACGGCCACACCTTCGCCGCCCTGCTCGGCAAAAAGGCGGAGGTTTTCCAGGCTCCCATCCAGTTTGACGTCCGCGGCCCAGGTGGTGAGCTCGGCTTCGTCAGTGACGTAAAAAGGGCGGCCAGGGGCGGCCGGGGCCAGACCGAAGGAGCGAATTTGCTGACTGGATTTGACGCCCCAACTCATCGCTCCACTGAGAAAGTCCATGCCGACGGGCAGGACGGTGGTGCCGTCCGGCGAAAGGAAGTGGGCGGCCGGATGAGAGAGCGATTCACGGTTCACCCGCCAGTCGCTGACGGGCAGATAGAACCGCTTGCCCGTCCGGTCGGCGACGGCTTCGGGTTTCAACAGGACGGGGACGGCACCCGCGCGCATGGCATAGACAACCCCCTTGCCTGCATAGGAAACCACCACCAGATTGCCGGCCCGGTCAACGGCCAGGTTGACGGGGTCCAGTGAGAAGTCACTGACGGTGGACAACTGGTGCGAGGCGGGGAGCCAGCGATAAATTCGCTGCCAGTGGGCATCCACAAAGTAAAAGTCGCCGTGGGGTCCAGCGGCACCGCCGGAAATGTTATGGAAGCCACCCGCGAGTTTTTCCACTTTCGCGTCCGGCGCCACGACGGGTGAGGACACCGGACGTTTCGCCTGCGACGCGCGGCCGGAGAGGTCGAGCCAGGCGAACTCGCGCTGGCGGATCTCGACGTGGTGGGTTTGGTCATAAACGGAGGAGTCGAAGCTCACTTTGCTGTTGCTGTAACAATGCAGGTTCCGGAAGCGCACGTCGCGCGAGTTGGATACCTTGGCGGCCCAAGGAAACGGTTGAACGGTGCTGATGACGCGGTAAGCGTGGAAATTGGCGACCGTAACGTCCCGCGAGGAGTCAATTTCGAGCGGCAGGGCAAAACCGCCTTCGCCGCGCTCTTCTTCGGTCTGGAGCGCGTAAAAGCGCCAATGGGCGGCGTGGCGGACCTGGACTTCGTGGCGGACGTGATGTTCGCTGGACATCTGGTAAACGCGGCCTTTGGTCTCGGTGTCGGACACGAGCAGGCCGGCCTGGGCGAAGGTCGAAGGGGTCCAGAGATCAAGGAACGTGCCGCCGCCGCCATCGGTAACCCAGAGGCTGGGATATTGGCTGTCCCAGCGCCGGTTGAGATCCGGATCGGCGGTATGGGTGTTGTTGTAGGGATTTTCGCGAGAGCCGTCCGGCTTGGGCGTGCCGTGGCCGCCGAGGAATCGAACATCGTTCATCAGCGAGCCGGCGCCGGCCTTCCACAAGGCGGCGACCGCGCGCGGATTGGCGCCGCTGGTGTAGAGGCCGAGGCCGAGGAGAATGTTGTGGCCTCCCTTGGGCGCTTCGATCAGGGCTTTGGGGGCGCCCACGCCTTGATAGGCGGGCGTGCCGTCGGGAAGGACGATCTGCGTGGCGCCGGGATGGAGGCCAACCAATACCGTGTCGGGGCGCAGCGTGAGCGTGTCGCGCACCAGGTAGAAGCCCGAGGGCAGGTAGATGGTGCGGTGAGCGGCAATGGCTTTTTGGAACACCTCGGTGTCGTCCGTGGCGCCGTCGCCTTTGGCGCCGAGGTCGCGCAGATTCACCCAAGTGTCGCGCGCGGGCAAATCGGGCAGATCGGAAGCCACCGGGAGCGGCATCGTGGCGAGCGGCGCGGCCTCAAAGACGGTCGTGATCTGCGGGACAACACCGATGTCGGCATAGTGGAGTCCGTGGGAAAAGGTCTTCACCACGTACGTGCCGGCGGGTGCGGCGCACTGTTTGCGAATGTCGTGCAGTTCCGCAAAGACCGGCACCGCGCGGCAGGTGACCCCTTCCATGCTGATCTCGTTACGCGGGTTGTTCTCGAGACCGAAGACGAACGCCAGCCCGGAGACCTCCTCGAGACGGGCGTCCTTGATCCACAACTCGTCGGCCCAGCCCGGTTCGATGACCACCGCCGTGGGCACGCGCAAAAAGTGGGGGCGAATGAGCGTGAGTCCGGCTTCACGCTCGAGAATGGCGGCCTCGCTTTGGCCTTCAAAGGCGGAGTCAATGACCGTGAACTGCCAGCCGGGCGAGGGTTTCGAGGTCCAGATGGCGTAGTGGCCACCGAAGAAATGAGCGTCTTCGACAACGTTGCCGGCCTCATGGATTCCGGCCAGCGCGGTCCCGAGATGAAAGTTCATGTGGGCCAGGAAGCAGTGCTGCGCGTAGCGGGCGCGCACCGCGACGGCGCCGGGGTTGCCGTTTTCAATTTCGATATCGATATTCGAGATGGCGGAGTAGAAGGTGCCGGGATTCGCGTCGGGAATGATCGTTGGCGCGGCCCCGGCATTGCGCGGACGGCCGCGGCCGAAGCCCGGGCGGCCGCCGGCGAAGAAGAACATTACCTTCTCGTGTGCGGCATCCAGGAAACCCGGGGTGTTGGCGGGCAGGACGATGACCGGCCGCGTGGCCCCGCAGCCGATCAAGCGGATGCCAGGCCAGATGTATAGGGTACTGCTGATGCGATAGCGGCCTTCAGGGAGGAAAACGATGCCCTGACCGGTGGTTTCCTGGACCCGATCAATGGCTTGCTGAAGCGCGGCGGTGTCGTCGCCCGCAGCAGCCGGGCCGGCGACATAGACGGCTTGGGTGTCCTCCAACCGTCGCGGGTAATAAGAGGCCGGCCAGGCCGGCGGCACAACGGCGAACCAGATCAAAACCAGAACAAGCCACCTTAAACGGACCCGAACCTTCATGTTGCATCCGGCGGACGCGCAGGATCCAAGGCGGCATCCGATTTCGTCTCCTGGCATGGTTTGGAGACTACGTCGCCCCGAAAAGGCGTCAAGCGCGCCGGATGGCATCTTACAGCCAGCTCCGAGAGTTGTTTAACCCTTCGTTGAACGGGTCAGCGCCCCATGCTCGCCATTCCCCTGTCCGGAAATCCAGGTCACCCAGACCCATGTCGTCAGTGACAATATCGGCAGGATGGCCAGGATCACGCTCACGGTGAACCACGGGAAATAACCTTCGCCTGCCGGAACGAAGCAGGTCCTCCATTTTGATTGGTTAAAGGCGCATCAACCTGGCCTTCACGCTGTCCACCTTCTCCTCCATTGTCTGCTGGCGGTCGGTGCGCGTGCCCAGCTTGATGACGGTCGTAATCCTGGGGGCGCCCATTTGGTGAACAACCTCGTGACACCGCTTGATGGCGGCAAATACCCTGTCCCACTCTCCTTCGAGGTTCGTTCCGTTCGCGTGCAGGACCGTTTTCAAACCCGCCTCCTGCAGAATCCGTTCGCAGGCCGCGACGTACGGCGACAATGAAACGCCCGTGCCGAGGGGGACAAGGCAGAAATCGGCAATGACGTTCATGGACTAGGCTGAAACGAGGACGGCCTTGCTGCTCACCAGGTACTTCTGCAGGTCCGTCTTCGAGGTCAGCGTGGTTTGAATCCCCTTTGGCTGCGTCTTGTACCGTTTGTAATGCACCAGGGTTTTGCCCACCGACGTAACGGCCAGGTTCAGATCGCCGATCTGCCAGACCTGGCCTTTCTCGAAAGGCGCAAAGGTGTTCCGTGTCGATTCCGCTACCGCTTGGTTCTTCATTGGCGAATCATGCCGACGATGCCGCACCAAGGCAAGCTTGCTGTATCATTTCCTGCGATGTGCGCCGCAGCGGACTGTCGAATCGTGTCCTCCCACCGGCTGCGGTTTGAGGTGTCCTTGACATCGGAACGCCGTCGAGCCACCGCTCGCTCCCGCAGCCCGACCTCCGCACGGCGGACATGGGGTGGGTTGATTTGCAGGATCTTGTGCGCGGCGAAGGGCGCAGGTCAGCCACACAGATTCAGGCGGCCCCCGGCCGCGCCGCGAGGGCCGGTCCCGCGGGTGGCAGGTCTTGGGCATAAACCCGGGCGGCGGTTGCGGTGGGAGACGCCACTGGAGTTGTTCCAACAACACCGCTTGCGCCGGCTCGGGTTGCGTGATCCGCGGCAGGCACATCCGCCGGCCGTCCCGCAGTTCAAACCACATTTCCACCAGCGCGATCCGCCCCAACTGATCCAGGATCTGCCAGGGCGTCAGGCTCGGCGCACTGCGTTCGGCCTTTTTCTTCAGGCAGACCCACAGACAGTAGCCCAGAAACGCGACCAGCACATGCGCTTCGATGCGGCGCTCGGTCCAGTGCCAGATCGGGGCCATTCGGGACCGCTCACGCCGACGGGCGACGCCTTCACGTGGTCGGGCGGCGGGTCCCTCCCGCCGGCAGGAGGCTGCGCCACAGGTCGCCGCTGTAGAGCGCGTTGGGCAGCACCTCACATTCGGCCCAACAGCCCGCGCAGCGACGGACCCAGTCGCGTTGGGTGCCCGCCCGTCCTCCCGCCCCCACCTCGGCAAAGCGTTGCCGACGCAAATTCCCCACCCGCCGCGAGTTGAACTGGCATGTCGGCACGTCGCCGTTCGGATACAGTCGCAGGTGGGAACGGAGCGCGACACACGGCGGCTGCGGTTCGCTCGCGTGGTCGAGCAGGCGGCGCCAAAGGCCGCGCAAGTAGTAGCGTTTGGCCACGCGCTCGGGCAACGGCGCGAGAACCAGATCGGCCTCGGCGAGATCCAACAACTCGCGCAGGGCCCGGGTGGGTAGTTCCCCGAAGGCGCCGAACCCGCCGGGCTGCGTGGGGGCGGCGTCACCTTCGCCGGCCACGCTGTAGGTGGCGCTGTTCCGGTAGGCGATGACGACATGGTGGCGAATCCCCAGCGGCTGCAGGCAATCGCGCAACCGGCGGTACTCCTCGACATCCCCGGCGTCCAGAACGGTCTGGTTGACGCCGAGGGACAGGTTCAACTCCCGTTGGCGCGGCGCCAGCGCGCACAGGGTGTCGGTGGCCGTCTCCCAGGCGGTGTCGCGACCGCGCACTTCATTATGCCTCGCCTCGGTCCCGTCGAGCGAAACCAGCAGATTGAGCGGCAGGTCCCGCGGCCTTTGCTCGCAGAACTCGACGATCCGGCGGGTGAGAAACCCATTCGTCGTGACGTGCAGGACGAGCGGGACAAGGTGTTGCCGCACGAGGCGGGCAATGTCCAGCAGGTCCGGTCGGACGAACGGCTCGCCGCCGGTCAGGCGCACCATATCGAGCGGGGGCAATTGCTCGAAAATCGCGGCGATCTCGGCGGTGGTGAGTTCCTCCGGCGACGGCTTCCGCCAACTGTCGCACATGACGCAGCGGGCGTTGCAGGTGAAGGTGACGATGAAGGTCAGGAATCGTGGAGCGGTCGGTTCGCCCTGCCGGTTGCGCGCGATGGTCAGCGGGAGCGAGGCGAGGCGGAGCGGGTTCATGCCAGCGCGGGAGCCAACGCCGGGACGCGCTGCTTGGCCGTGTGCAGGTGGCGACGAATAACCTCCAATGTGGCCGGCAAGCCATTCATGTTCTTCGGGTTGATGTGGCGGCGGAAATCAACGAGCCGGTTCAGGAAGGCGGCGAGGTGCGACGCACGCACCGCCTCCAGTTCAACCCAGTCGCCCGCGCCGCTCTCGCGCAGGAAATGCGCGTTGATGAACTGCTCGTGATTGCCGGCTTCGGGGAGGGCCAACACCGGTTTGCCCAGGGCGAGGGCCTCGCCCACAAGTTGATTGCCCGCCGTGCAAACCAAGGCCGCCGCGCCCGCCAGGTCGCGCAGGAAACGGTTTTCGCTGATGGCGTGGAACGTGAGCTTGCCGGCGCGTGGCCGCTCGCCCAGCCCATAGATGCGCACCGGGCGACCCGTCGCCGCCAGGGCGCACAGGAAATCGTCACTCGCAAACCGACGGCAATAGACCACCAGGTGCTCGCCCTCCTCCACTTCGATGGCGCTGAATTCCGGCCGGAGCAGAACGCCGACCGCCGTCACCTTGCGCTGCCCGGGCCGCAGCGGCGGCGCGTAGAATGACGAGACGACCGTCTCCGCCTGCCCCGAACAGTAGGCCTGGACGACAAGCGCCATGTAGCGGGCGTGCCAACGCAGTCGCGGCGGCAGGCCGCTGAGGTCGTAGGTGCAAAGGAAATGCTGGTGGTCCACGCTCAGGAATGGCAAACCACAGCGCTTGGCCGCGCGCGGCAGCCCCGGCTCGAAGTCCGTGATGGCGAGGTCCGGCTGTTCGCGCTGGATGATGTCGCACAGGGACTGGACTAGCCCGGGAAGCTGGCGCACGTAATCCAGCGCGTCGCCCAACGTCAACCGGTAGTTCAAACGGCACGCCGATGTATAGGAAAAATGCAGCCCCTCGATCCGCCGCACCCGCACCTCCGAGCCGCCATACAAGGGCCACAAGAAACTGTAGGCGTCACCGGGGGCGAAGAGCGTGATTTCGTGCTCCTGGCGCAGCGCCTCCACCATCGCCCGCACGCGGGTGGCATGACCCCGGCCCTCCCCCGACATGCTGAAGAAGATTTTGCTCATGGCCGCGTCCCGGTTTCGCTGACGCCCCAGCAATCTCCGAAACCCGGACCGCACGCAAGAACCGGCCGGGGTGGCGTGTGCTATTTTGCCCGGCTGTGACGTGCGCGTGTCACGACCGTCACCCGCTGACATGCACAGACAGCCGGGATCCGTCGCCCTCTCCAAGCAGTCAGAGCCATCGGCGCCATCGAATCAGGCGCCGTAGCCGGGGGCCGTGGACGACCCACTCGCCGGTGGAACCGGCAACCCGCCGAGACCGCAGACGGCGGCATGGAGCCGGCGGGCAAGGTCCTTGCGATCCGTGCCGGTGATCGCGGTCCCGAACACGACATGAGCGTTGATGGCGCGTTTGGAAAGCAGGTTCAGAAAGTGCGGGACGAAGGTCATGTCGCGCCAGTAACAGACGTCGTCCGCCACCACGCCGTCGGCCAGTGTGTAAGTGATCCACGCGGGCGTCACCGGCCAACCGGTGCTCGCGGCCGGGGCAAGCAGCGATGAATGAAAGGGCAGAACGCTCCGGCCATCCGAACTCGTGCCTTCCGGAAACAGCACGAGCACGGAGCCCTGTTCGACGACGGGGGTGGCGGCCGAGGCCAACCGGACCACATCGCTGCGCTGGTCGCGGCGGACGAACAGCGAACCGGCGCAGGTCGCCAACTGCCCAATCACCGGCCAGCGACGCACGTCGGCCTTGGCCACGAACACGAAGGGGCGCAGGGAACTGAGGACGGTGATGTCGAGGTAGCCCAGATGGTTCCCGACCAGCATGCCCCGCGCCGGCGGTGTGCCTGTGCAAGTTACCCGCACCTGCAACACGCGGTGCGCCAAACCCGCCCAGCAATTTAGCCAACGACTGCGTTGTGGATAGTCCATCCGACCGCCGCACGCCACCCAGCGCACAAAGAAGTCCACCAGCGCCGCGATAACCACGGCGATGAACCCCGCCAGCCGCCAGCTCACGCGCAAGGGATGCCGCATGGCGCTGGTGTAGCAGACGGTCGGTTGATCGTCGTCGGACAAAACCACCGATTGCGGCTCAGGTCAGATATTGATCCACCACGCGCGACGGAAGGGACGCCAGGTCCAAGAGGGTCAGAAAATCGGTGGTCTTGAAGGCGCGGTCAATCGCCGGCGATCCGCAGATGCGGGCGCCCAGCGAGAGGTAGGCGCCCAGGAGGCGCGGGATTTTAACCGGCACCGGGGCCAGCCGATCCAGCGGGCAGGCGCAGGCGGGGAGCGGCCGGGTGATCCAGGCGGGGGCCGCCAGATGAGTCCGCATGAGGTCCGAGTAGGCGCGCGCGCCCGTCTCCGAATCGAGTGTCGAGAGGGAACTGCAACCGATCAGATGCCGGCAGCCGCGCTCGCGGGCGTAGGCAGCGATGCCCTTCCACAGCAGGCGCAGGACAGCGAGGTTGCGATGCTGGCGGTGGACGCACGCCCGGCCCAGTTCCACCAGTTCATTGCGTGCGAACTCGAACGGTCCGAAGTCGAATTCCTGCTCGCTGTAGTAGCCGAGCCTGGTGGCCGCGCTGCGACCGGTTTGCAGGCGATAGGTTCCCACCGCGTCGCCGGTGCCGATTTCCTCCACCAGCAGATGATCGCAAACTTCGTCGAACGAATCGGCATCCCGCAACGTGACAAACGAATTCTCAAGCCCCTGGTTCAGTTCGAGGTTGAAGACGGCGAAGCGCAACGCCTGAACCGCCTGCACGTCGCTGCGATCGCGGGCGAGACGAAAGGAGTAAGGGCAGACGCCGCCACGAGCCAGCACACGTTCGCCCATCGGGGTACTCGCCGCTCCGGGAAGCGGTTGGGAGGTCGCAAGCATGGTAGTCATTAATTTCGATAAACGTTGTCTGTCCCGCGTTGCAGAACGGAAAGTATCCTGCGTTCTTCCGGGGACGGGGGGAAGAAACGTACCGTGAATTCGTGGTGACGGCGGGTTGACGGAAGGGTGCAGAGGTGGCGCCTGCCGGTGGCGATCGCGCCATCCTGCGCCCGCAGTTATTCCTCACCGCCGGTGGAAGCTATGACTTTAGATGAAGAGGAACCCCCCCGGCTTTGCCGGGGAGACTCCCAGAGTTTGACAGTTCCGAGAATCTGCTCCGGTGCGGTAGCCGAGAAGTCACGCAGGTGGCGTTGGTGGTTTGTGAAGCCGTAGGGCGGGGGAGGGTTTGAACTGGTTGCTGGAGGCACGGAAAACGACCGGGAGAGGCGATGAATAGAAGGGCCACGAAGAACAGTTTGGCAAACGAACTGGCGAAGTTCGCCGGCTTTGAGCCGGTGCCCGCGATACAAGCCTCCGGCTTTGCCGGAGGTGTCGCTGACTGTGGGCGAATGAACTGAACCAGCGCCTCAAGCCGCACTTGTCCGGACGAGGGCGGAACCAGCAAGTTGCTCCTCCACTACCGGCATGGGTAAACGACCATTCGCTCGTGATGGTGCTGGCGCCGGGTTGCGGGTTCGAGTGATGTGGTGACCGTGGTTCTCGTGGGCGGATTAGCTCAAACGTCAGACCGGTTACAGGGCGCGAACCAGTTTTGGCGACTGCGGACGCGGTGTCCGAAGCCGGTGGGGAGCATACCAATCCCTGCTCGCTAAGCTGGCGTTGTCCTGGTTATGCGCGGTGGTGCAGTCCCCATCTTCCAAGCGGTCGCTGCAGGGACGGGCCTTGCCGCATTCGATTGCGGCGAAGCTTTGCGAGGCCGACTGACACCCGGACTTTGCGGCTTGGATCTTTTTGCGGGATTTGGCGACGGAGCCTTCGGGCTCTTGGCGGGCCTTGCGCGGATCTTGGCCGTTGCCTTGGCCTCCTTGCGAGCCTTCCTGGCCGCCTTTCTCGCGCTCTTGAAGGCCTTGCGAGCCGCTTTGAACCTGGCCTTGGCCAGCCGCACCTTCTTTCGAGCGACTTCCGCCGCTTTCTCTGCGGCGGCAGCTTTGGTGGCCAAGGACCGCAAACGCAGGGCTGCATTCTCCTCTGCTTTTTTGATCTTGCTCGTCTTCATAAGTTATGCCGCCGACACATGAAACGGCCGGTTCTCGATCCGTCATGCGGTTGTCATTTGTAACGATTATGTGACAATTTCACAAACAACGCAAGACTTCGATTGTTACGTTTTTCATGCCGCTTAACCGCGATAGGGCTTGCCGGCGGACGGACCCCGGTTCTAACCTTCCGCACACGATGCAACCGCTCCTTCATTTGCGCGTTGACTTGACGACACTTCCCGTCCTCGTTCAAACCGTGGCATTCGTAACGGCCGCCGCTGCCTTCAAGATGGTCTTCCTGAAGGACCTTTACGAGTTGATGGAGAAGCCGATTGACCTTGGCCGCAACGCTGGCGACGTCGTCGTCCAGGTGGTGCTGAAGAACTCCTGAACCACCCGCTTTCCCGGCCATGACGCTCATCCTCACGGTCATCGTGGTGGCGTTGATTTTCGAGTACATCAACGGCTTTCACGACACG